>Ga0256406_1000069_pt1 | contig 178124 bp, 162 predicted proteins | sample RumenRJG_03DNA_FD_185986 | JGI IMG/M metagenome (GOLD analysis project Ga0256406, IMG submission 185986) | Bovine rumen microbial communities from Lethbridge, Alberta, Canada - RJG_03 | ecosystem: Host-associated > Mammals > Digestive system > Stomach > Rumen | place: Canada: Alberta... | reverse complement strand
AAAAACCGGCGGCGAAGCTATTGCCACAGGCGATAAGATAAATTTAAACGGCAGAACATATGAAATCGCCGTTTTGGGAGACATAACCTGCGACGGAAAAGTAAACGCTTCTGACGCGAGGCTCGCTCTGAGATATTCCGCCAGACTTGAAAAGCTCTCCGGCATTCAGACGGAAGCGGCTATGGTATCAAAATCAGAAAAAGTCTCCGCGTCCGAAGCGAGACAGATACTCAGATATTCCGCAAAACTTGAAAATAAATTCGGCAGACAAGGATAATTCAATCATTTCAAAAAATCTCCTCCCGTGTTTTCGGGAGGAGAATTTTTTTTGATTTTACAGTGTTACCGACATAAGGTCTCGGGTAATTTCTTCCGACCTGATTATTCTCCAGTCGGCGGCGTTTGAAAAGTAATCCATGTAATTCGACATCGGCGACGGGCTGATATCTTTTGAATACACCGTCATTCCCGACCTGTATACTAAAGGTACGAACGGAATATTCTGAATAAAGCTGTTCATAAAGTCGGATATTCCTATTTTCCCCGACGCGTACTGACCGTATGCGTTCAAAACCGCATCGCTTGAAGAGCCTTTTATCACGGAGCCGGAGCCGAGTATATTATAAAGATTCATATCCGATGTAAGCTTTGTCTCGCCGATGTACATATCGTAATTTCCGCCTGAGACGGCAGCCGAATAGTCCGCCCACGTAAGTTCTGAAACCGTTACATTTATGCCGACTTCGGATAAAGTGTTTTTTATCTCTTTGGCGGCGTTTACTTTGAAATTATTTCCCGTGTAGACTATCAATGTGAAATTCAGTTTTGAATATCCGGCGCTTGTAATAAGATTTCTTGATTTGTCGAGGTCGAGCTGAAGGCTGTCGTCGTTGAAATTTGAGTCCGATAGTATGTGCCAGTCGGGGTGAAACGGAGTGAACGCCTCTCTCGCTGAATTTGAAAAAGAGTTTTTGGCTATTGACATTCTGTTTACCGCATAATATACCGCCTGTCTTACCTTTATGTTTTTAAGTCCTGCTTTTGAAGAGTTCAGACCTAAAAACACAAGATTCGGCATATTGCATTTTGACGTGGCGGAACCTGCCTGAGAATAATTTCCCGATGAAAGGTCGTCGAAATAAAGATCGATTTTTCCGGATTCAAGAGTGTGTATCAACGTCGAATCGGAGCTAAGAGAAATGAGGTCGATTTTTTTAATGTATTCCGGAGTATGCCTCGAATAATTATTAACGCTCATGGATTTTTTGTCGCTTGAAAATACGAACAGACCTGTTCCTATCGGAACGGAGCTTTCATTGCCTGCCGTATTGCTTTTTACTATCGGAAAAATCAGTGAATCAACGGGGTTTTGAGTTTTTCTGTCGGACGAAAATTGAACGGTTGAACTGTCTTTTACCTGAGCTGTTGTTATGTGCGAAAGTTCAGAAGAATAATTTGCGCTTGTTTTTGCCTGATTGTATGAATAAATCACGTCGTTTGCGGAAATCTGGACCCCGTCCGAAAATACGGTGTTCATATCAAGTCTTACAGTGACGGTTCCGTTCGATTCCGAATAGCTTGACGCGACGTCCGGTCTCGCCTGAAAAGTGGAGTCGAGCCTGAAAAGCGGCTCATATGAAAGCGATATGAGCTGCCTGTTAGCGTTGGTGTCCGCGAAAAACGGATTGACGCTGTCGGAAATATCTATTCCGAGCCTGATTGTTTCGTCAAAGCCTTCGTCGTCGGAAACAGACGCCGAGATATCATCTTTTTCGTCGTTTTCGTTATTTATATTTCCTGAATGGCACGATGATAATGTAAAAATCAGCGCGGCAATCAACACAAGACTTAAAATTTTCGCCTTTTTTGTGCTTTTAAAATTTCTGTTCATATATAAATCCTTTTTGTATTTTTATCTCACGGTTATTCTTTCGGTTTTAAGGCATTTTCCGGTATTGTCGTCCAATGTGAATACGCATCCGCACATAAAGCAGGAACCCGGCGGATTTGAAAATCTTACCGGAACGTGGTATTTCAGCGTTTTTATTACGTCTTGCGGAGTGACTCCCAGAACGGAATTTTCGGGCCCCGTCATACCTAAATCGGTGATGTATCCCGTGCCGTTCGGAAGAATCTGCTCGTCCGCTGTCTGAACGTGAGTGTGCGTGCCGGCGATTACAGAAACTTTTCCGTCAAGATAATACGCGATAGCTTTTTTTTCGCCCGTCGCTTCCGCGTGAAAATCCATTATTTTGAATTTCACGTCTTTAAGCTTTTGTATAATTCTGTCGGATACGTCGAACGGATTGTCCAAAGGCTGCATCATGGAAGTGCCCATCATATTTATCACCGCGGCCTTGTATCTGCCCTTATCCAATATTATATATCCTCTTCCCGGCGCCCGTTCGGGGTAATTTGCCGGTCTTGCGACAGGGTATCTTTCCGATTCAAGGCATTGATAGAAATTGTCTCTTTTGTATACGTGGTTGCCCGTGGTCACGGCGTCCGCGCCCGACGATAAAATCATTTCGAGCGAGTCCTTTGTTATTCCGTTGCCTGGAGCGGAATTTTCCCCGTTTACTATGCATATGTCGCAGGAGTAAAAACGCTTTACGGAAGTCAAATGCTTCATTAGAAAATCGCATCCGCTTTTTCCGACTACGTCTCCTATCATCAGAACATTCATTTAATTCACCGAAAATATTATAAAATAAATCGTAAGATAATTCAATAAAATTGACTGCATGAAAAAACGGGCTTCAGATGAAACCCGTCTTTTTATGTATGATTATTATTTTTTGTCGGGATATGTGCCGTCCGCTTCTGGGTCGAAATATCCTTCTTTCTTCTCGCTGAACTGTTTCTCGTCATAGGGAATGTTGTTTTTCTTGTAGTAGTCGAGTATCGCGGCTTTAATAGCCTCCTCGGCTAAAACGGAACAGTGCATCTTGTACGCGGGTAGTCCGTCAAGAGCTTCAGCTACAGCCTTATTTGTAAGTTTAAGCGCTTCACTCAAAGGTTTGCCTTTGATAAGCTCCGTCGCCATAGACGACGACGCGATAGCGCTGCCGCAGCCGAAAGTCTCAAATTTTACGTCTGTTATTATGTCATTATCTATCTTGAGATAGATTTTCATTATATCTCCGCATACGGCGTTTCCGACTTCGCCCACGCCGTCGGGATTTTCTATTACTCCGACATTTCTTGGATGTCTGAAGTGATCCATTACTGTTTCACTGTATAATGCCATTGTTTTTTCTCCCTTTCAAATTTTTTAAATATTTTCCATTTGGGATTGAAGTTTAAAAATCAGATTATGTGTTTGGCGACGCCTGTTTCAAGATCTCTCCATACGGGCGACATGTTTCTAAGGTAATTTACTACCTCTTTTACAGACTTCACTACATAATCCGCCTGCTCAAGCGTATTTGTCTCGCAGAATGTAAGTCTTAAAGAGCCGTGAGCTATTTCGTGCGGCACGCCTATTGCAAGAAGAACGTGAGAAGGATCAAGCGAGCCGGACGTGCACGCCGAGCCGGAAGACGCTTGTATTCCGAGGTCGTCGAGCTTCAACAGTATTGATTCGCCCTCTATTCCTTCAAAGCAGAAGTTTACGTTGCCGGGAAGTCTCGGACTTCTCGCTCCGTTCAGCCTTGAATGGGGAATTTCGCTGAGACCGTCAATCACTCTGTCTCTGATCGCGGAAACTTTTTTGCTGTTTTCCTCCATATTGTCGCACGCTTCTTTTAACGCGGCGGCCATAGCGCATATTCCTGGTACGTTTTCTGTTCCGGCGCGTTTTCCTCTCTCCTGAGCTCCGCCCTCTATAAGGTTTGTAAGTCTTATTCCCGTCTTCGCGTAAAGAACGCCAACGCCTTTCGGACCGTGAAATTTGTGAGCGGAAACAGACAGCATATCAATGTTGTCATCTGCCACGTTTACGGGAATATGACCTGCCGCCTGAACAGCGTCGGTGTGGAATATAACGCCTTTCTCTCTGCAAATTTTTCCTATTTCCCTTATAGGCTGAATTGTTCCTATCTCGTTGTTGGCGTACATTACCGATACAAGACATGTGTTGTCGGTAATAGCCTCGGCAACCTGTTCGGGTCTTACAATGCCGTCGGAGTTTACGTCAAGCAAAACTATGTCAAATCCCATCGTCTTGAGCCTGTCAAGAGAATGAAGAACAGCGTGATGCTCAAATTTCGTTGAGATTATCTGCGTTTTTCCCTTTCTTTTGCCTATCATCGCCGCAGAAAGAAGAGCCTGGTTGTCGGCCTCGCTTCCTCCGGAAGTAAAATATATCTCATTCGGCTTTGCGCCTAAACAATCGGCTACGGTTTTGCGCGCGTTTTCAAGATATTCTTTCGCTGTCTGACCTACTCCGTAAAGTGACGAAGCGTTGCCGTATCCTGTTTTGAGAAGAGGTATCATTGTGTTAAGAGCCGTCTCGCTCATAGCGGTCGTAGCCGCGTTATCGGCATATACGTTCATTTTATTATCCTCCCTTTTTTTTCAATCCTCGACAAAATTATAATTAAAAAGTTTAAATTAAATATAAATAAAAATCAATTCGGAAAAATATGTTATTTAATTGATAAACATTAAGAAAAATATTTTTTCGAGTCATGGTTTTTCCTTAAAATCAAAGGTATTTTGACTTATTCTCAATACCTATCATAATAATAAGAAATATGTTTAACTGAAGATTGAAAAAACACTGTTTTTAAAAAAAATATTAGTCATTGCTAACTAAAAATTTTCAACGAAAAAACGCGCCCTTTTTGAGGAACGCGCTTTTTTATTTGGAAAATATTATTATTCGGAGAACAGAGCGGTTGAATAATATCTGTCTCCCGAATCGGGAAGAAGCGCTACGATTGTTTTTCCTTCGTTTTCGGGTCTTTGAGCAACTTCTATTGCCGCTTTGACCGCCGCGCCGGAGGAAATGCCTACAAGGAAGCCTTCGTTTTCTCCTACGAGTTTTCCTGCCTCGAAAGCGTCGGCGTCCGTAATTCTGATAACTTCGTCGTAAACCTTTGTATCAAGAGTTTTGGGAACGAATCCGGCGCCGATGCCCTGAATTTTGTGAGGTCCGGCTTTTCCTTCTGAAAGTACCGGCGATCCGTCGGGTTCAACGGCGACAACTTTGACGTCGGGGTTCTGCTCCTTTAAGTATTTGCCTGTGCCGGATACTGTTCCGCCTGTGCCTACGCCGGCGATGAAGTAGTCAACCTTGCCGTCCGTATCTCTCCATATTTCGGGACCTGTCGTGTCATAGTGCGCAGCTGGGTTAGACGGGTTTACGAACTGTCCGGGGATGAAGCTGTTGGGAGTTTCGGCTGCAAGTTCATCGGCTTTCGCTATAGCGCCTTTCATTCCCTTTGAACCGTCGGTCAAAACGAGCTGAGCGCCGTAAGCCTTGATTATTTTGCGTCTTTCTACCGACATTGTCTCGGGCATTACGATGATAATCTTGTAGCCCTTTGCGGCCGCGACTGACGCGAGACCTATTCCGGTGTTGCCCGATGTGGGTTCGATAATGACGCTGCCTTCTTTAAGTCTGCCGTCTTTTTCTGCGTCTTCGATCATCCTGAGGGCTATTCTGTCCTTTACGGATCCGCCCGGGTTGAAATATTCAACCTTTCCTACAATTTTCGCTTTAAGACCGAGTTTTTTCTCGATGTGTGTGAGTTCTATCAAAGGCGTGTTGCCTATGAGCTGGTCTGCAGATGTATATATTTTTGACATGATAATTATCTCCTTTTCTCTTTATCTTAATTTTATTAATTATTTTTCATCTTTGACTTTTTCGAAAGCCTGATCAAGATCCGCAATAATATCTTCTGCGTCTTCCGCGCCTATTGAAAGTCTGACAGTATTTCTCTTTATTCCCTGGTCTTCAAGTTCCTCTTCCGTGCACTCCGAGTGAGTAGTTGATGCCGGATGTATTACGAGGGATTTTACGTCCGCAACGTTCGCAAGGAGCGAGAATATCTCAAGATTGTCGATAAAGTCCCTCGCTTTTTTCTCGGAGCCTTTTATATCAAAGGTGAATATTGAGCCGCCGCCATGAGGGAAATATTTTTTATAAAGCTTTTTTTGAGTTTCGTTCTTTGAAGCCGCCGGATGAGAAACGTACTCAACCTGTGGATTATTTTCAAGGTACTCGACTACTTTTAATGCGTTTGAAGACTCCTTTTTGACTCTGAGCGCGAGCGTTTCGGTTCCCTGAAGAAGAGCCCACGCGCTGAAAGGAGGAAGAACCGCTCCTTCGTCTCTCAAGACAATCGCTCTGATATATGTAGCTATCGGAGCAGGAGTCTGAGCGAAAACAACGCCGTGATAAGAGATGTTTGGAGTCGAGAGCCAAGGCCATTTGCCGCCCTTAGTCCAGTCGAATTTTCCGGCGTCTACCACAACGCCGCCTAATGTCGTTCCGTGACCGCCGATGAATTTTGTCGCCGAATGAATTACGATGTCCGCGCCGTAGTCAATCGGTCTTACGAGTACGGGAGTGCCGAAAGTGTTGTCTACAAGAAGAGGAAGACCGTGCCTGTGAGCTATTTCGGCCCATGCCTCAATGTCTACGACCTCTCCGTTGGGATTGCCGAGACTTTCGATGTAAAGCGCTTTTGTATTGTCCTTTATTGCGTTTTCCACAGCCTTGAGATCGAAAGGATCAACGAACGTGGTATGTACGCCGTCGTCTTCAAACGTGTGTTTCAAAAGATTGAAAGTGCCGCCGTAAATGTTTTTCGCGCTGACGATGTTGTCGCCGTTATGCGCCACCGACTTGAAAGCGTATGTCACAGCCGCCGCGCCGGATGCGAGAGATATAGCCGCTGCTCCGTCTTCAAGCGAAGCTATTCTCTTTTCAAAAACATCGTTTGTGGAGTTTGTAAGTCTGCCGTATATGTTTCCGGCGTCCTTGAGTCCGAATCTCGCTTCTGCCTGGTCTGAATTTTTGAAAACGAAAGAAGTTGTCTGATATATCGGAACTCCCCTTGACTGCGAAAACTCGTCAACTTTTTCCTGTCCTACATGTATTGCTCTGGTTTCAAAACCGTATTTTTTATCTGACATTATTATCACCTTTTTATTTCTTGGTTTACGGAAATTATTCTGTTTGTTCTCCGCCCCGTAACGCCTGAAAAATCATTCCATCCGCTTGAAATTGATTTTCGGCGGAACAACCGTGGGCTGTCAACACATTCGTCCGAACCTGTAATTGAGTCTTGCTAAGGAAGAAAAGTTTTGCATTTTAATGCCCTCATTTCCTATTGATTTAGTATGTTTTCTCTTGGAATGTCTAAATCATATCACTTAAAACATAGTTTGTCAATATGTTTTTAGGATTTTTTTTAAATTTTTTTATTCTCCCGTCAAGGAATATTTTGCCCCGAAATTTTAGAGATTAAATATTTATATATTAAGTTATAAAATGATATACGTCAAAACAAACTTAAAATATTGTCTTAATAATTTTAATAAACAAAAAATCGTGCTAATTTTAAAAATACAAAAAATAATTGAAGATTAGTGTTGACTAATCCACGAATTTAATGTATATTGAATATATTATGCGTAAAAAATTGATATTATTTATATTATTAAATTAAGCGATATATAAAGCTGTAATAATTGTTTAATAATTAAAGTAATCTATCGATAAAAGACGGAGGCAAAAAAACAGTGGCAAACAAACTTGACAAAATACTCTACAGCGACATAGCGCCGGACGGCAGACATCTTGACAAAAGACAGGTGAGAACGAAGCATGCGATAATAACGGCGCTTATGGATCTTCTGCTTGAAAAAAACCTTGATAAAATCTCTATAACCGAGCTTTCAAGAAAAGCGGAGATAGACAGGACAACATTTTATCTTCATTATAAAAGCGTCGAAGAAATATACGACGAGGTCAGAAACGCCATAACGACGGCTATAAACGAGCTTGTAGCAGAGTATATCAAAACAGGCGTCATGATAATGAGAGATCCGTATCAGCTTATTTCGTCCTTCAACGAGACAATAAGCGAAGATCTTGATTTCTTCCGCAAAGCAGTAAAGTCGGGAGCGTTTTCCGACCTTATCTGCGTAATCAAAAAATCGGTTTACGAAGCGCTTGCCGATGCGTACACGTCAGAAAAAGACCCGATGAATGAGAAAAAGGATATAGTTCTCTCTTATCTTTCGGCGGCGGCTGTCGAAAACTATATTCACTGGCTCGGTTCTGACTCAAGTCTCAGCCTTGACGAATATTCCCGCCTTCTCGGCAAACTTTTGATCACCGGGGTAATAGGAATCAGGGATGATATTTTCCGTTCGTTTTCATAAACCGGAATAAAAAAATTTAAGCCGCGCGAATTTAAACGCGGCTTGATTTTTTGTTTTCTTTTATTTAAGCATAAAAAATCCCCCGATGCGGGGAATTTATTAAACTGACCGAATCTGTAAGCCGGGTTTTGTCATTTAAGACGGCCATCTGTCTTGGACGCCCGTTGCCGGACGCCTCACGCCTCAATTCCCGTTGATAGGCCGGGCAAGCCTGCGGAGCCTGAGTTGCTTCGAATAGTGCTTACAGGGTTTTCGCGTTGCCGTGAAAACCGGTGCGCTCTTACCGCGCCTTTCCACCCTTACCGGAAAAACCGGCGGTATATTTCTGTTGTGCTTGACCTGGAGTCGCCTCCGGCGGCCGTTAGCCGTTATTCCTGCCCTGTGAAGCCCGGACTTTCCTCACCGCATTTAAAAATGCGCCGCGGCCGTCCGAATCGGTCAGTATCTTTTATTATTGATTATTTTATTTTCCTGAATTATTCCTCGAGATCGCTTTCGGTAAATATTCTTATTCCGTTTTTCTTAAACAGCTCGGCCGTTACGCCGTAGCCGTTTATTTTGCATCCTGTAAACGAACCGTCATATATAATTCCGCTGCCGCAGGACGGACTGTTCTCTTTTAAAACGACGAAATCCGCATCTGTGATTTTCGCTATTTTCAGAGCCATCTCCGCTCCTTTTGTGTATTCGGCGGTGACGTCCGTTCCGTCATTCATCAAAACTTTGTCGCCGACTCTTTCCGAAGGATTTCTCGGAGTCGGAAGACCGCCGAGCTGTTCGGGGCAGACGGGAATCAGAATGTTGTTGGCTTTGAGTTTCATAACCTGCTCGTTTAAACATGAATCGCCTTTATATCTGCAGTTGAGACCCACAAGACACGCGCTGACAATTATTACCGCCAAATTCCCCGACTCCATTCTGTCAAATTTTTGATTATTTATTTTATCATACTACATGATATTAAAATTTTCAAATAAGAAATTGAATATATTTTTTTCTTTTCTTTGCCGGAAATCCGTCTTGAGGAAATAATAATTTTTTGTTCTGCTGTTTTTATTGAGATAAAATCAGTTTTTTCCGGTCAGAAAAAACAGAACGTTTTTCGCGTCGTCATAACTTTTTAACGGAACATAAAATTTTTTCAGACACAATCTGACGGCGCTTCCCTGATCCTCCGCTTCAGAAGAACCGGCGTCTTCCGCTTTAAACGGGATATTTCTCCCTTTTAACAGGGCGCTCAGAGCATCGGAATTCATCGGGTCGCATTCCGCCAAAAAGATGTCGTCTGTCTCGTTCGGCTCCGTAAGATTTTCATTGCCGCATTCCGGACATACCTGGCAGTCGGTCAGACAGCGGCAGTTTGAACAGTATAAATATTTTTTCTTATTTTTATCCATATCTGAATTTAACTCCCGAAAAACTTGTTGTTGATTTAGATAATAAATTTTTTTCTTAACGATAGTTTAAAATCACCGCGGTGTGAAAAAACGGCTTTAAATAAAACTTTTAAAGCCGCTTTTTTTATTTTCATTTATCGACGTGTGAGAAAAAGAAATCTTTTCTTTCTTTATTGTTGATTATTGTGACGGGTTTTATCTGGTTCAAAACCTTGCCCTGACCGACAAGCATTTCATTGTACGATTCGTATGTTCCCTTTTTAAGTATTTTCAGTACGGGTCTGCCGAGAGTGTTCCATTTTCTGTACTTGAGATATTTTTCGTTTGTCTCCGACAGCTTTTCGTCAAGTATGTCCTCGCATTTTTTCTTCTGCTCGTCGGAAATCCCGTTCTTGGGTTCAGCCAAAAGAACGTAGTGCGACGGGTTGGAATCATATTCTCCGTAAAAACTGTGGCCGACAAATTCAATGCCGGAATCTCTTTCAAGTTCTTTTACCGCCCAGTCGAGCATCCTGACTGTCATTTTCTCGTTCGCTATATTCATTCCGAGGTTTTTTCTGTAGGAAAATTCGACCATCGGAGTGTTGTTGTGCATGCCTGTGACTTTTACGACGTCGTAAAGCCTGTAGCGGTAAAGTCCCGAGAAATTGGTGACTATCATCTCGTATTCTTCACCCTGCTTTATTTTATCCATAAATACAGGTCTCGTTCCCTCCGGGGCGTCGACCGGAATAAATTCAAAAATTATAGACCGGGGCAAAAGACAATAATCCCTCGCGTTCATTTTGACCGGCATCGCGAAAAATCCTTCAGCCGCGCCGTAGCCCATGTTGTGCATAGGTATATCGCCTATCCAGCGGCGGTTTTTCTCCGCGTAAATGATGAGGTTGGAGCCTGCCATTCCGTAGCACCATTTGAGTTTCGGCCAAATCCTCGGGCAAATAGGCGTGTCAAATCCTTTTTCAAATTCTTTTCTGAGGAAAGCTGCTCTTTCGGGATTGGGCTTTAATCTTTTCTCGTATTTCTTTCTTAATTTTTCCGGCATTTTGACAGACGGATCGATAGTTCCCTTTTCGATGTCGTCAACTATCATGCGCCAGTTGTCTTCGAGGTATTCAAACATCGACGTCAGTAAAGTTATAACGCCTGAGCCTATATATGTCACGTTTTCGTCCGGCAGAGCATACCTAAGCTGAAGGTAGACTATGTTCATCTCCTCCGGATGTTCGGGGTACATTACCTCTACGGGAGTACATGTAAATAACGGGGTCAGCGGTTTTATATACTGAAGAGGTATCTGCGCGGCGCCGTTCGATTTCATCCCGTTTGAAAGCTTTGAACCTGACAGAACAAGGACAAGCGGTCCTTTGAGTTTTCCGAGCTTTTCGCCTCTGTCGTGATAATACTGCCACGCGAGACCCATCGGCGCGCAGAAGCCCATCTCCTGCATATTCATAAGATCCTTTGATGATTTCGGCAGTTGTTTCGGTTTTCCGACACTTCCGGACGACGATGCGTATCTTTTCACTTTATAGGCGGTGATAAGATTTTTCTCGCCGTTATTTATCATTCTGTCTATATAGTCGGAGTAATCTTCAAATGTTGTGAGCGGAACTTTGTCCTGAAATTCTTCGAGCGTGTGAATTTCATCGAAATGGTATTTTTTGCCGTATTCGGTGTTCTTGTTTTTCTTCATCAATACGCCGAGAATTTTTCTCTGCGTTTCCATAGGCTTTGAAGTGAACTTATTGAAAAAATGATATACGAGCCTGCCGCATATTACTCCGAGATCGGATACTGCCAATTTGTTGTCTCTCCTCTTTAAAAAATTATCAGGTTATGTTTTTTTAAGTAAATATAACTTAAAATTATTTCGATTATTATATCATAAGTTGCGTATTCATTTCAACCGCGCTGTTATTGTGTATTTATTAATAAAATATTAACATCTTAATTTGAAACAAGAATTTCAAACCGCTAAAAAATATTTTTCTGCGGTTAATCAATTACAAGATAATATTTTTATCGCGAAAATCCGAACGGCGCAGATTTTTTCGGATAGACATTGTGCTGAAATTTCTTCTTTGAAACTTGAAATTACTGCGTAATCGCACAATCTTTTATTTTTATCTTGAAAATATCAGGGTATTTGAATATAATATACAATGGCTTAGGTTTTGAAATAAGTTAAATACAATTTCGGACAAAAAGTTCGTGTCGTATGAATTTAAAGAGAAATCAGCCGGGTTTACTTAATTTTAACCTATTTCGATATTTGAATTAAAGTCTGTAATTTACGGAGGGAAAAGATGAAAAAGGTACAGTTTACAGAGACGGTTCTCCGCGACGCGCAGCAGTCGCTCATCGCCACGAGAATGCCTTTCGAAGTATTCGAGCCGGCGCTTTCCACGCTTGATTCGGCCGGATATTATTCTCTCGAGTGCTGGGGAGGCGCCACGTTTGACTCCTGTCTCAGATATCTCGACGAAGATCCTTGGGAGAGGCTCAGAAAAATAAGAAAAGCATGCCCAAACTCAAAGCTGCAGATGCTTTTAAGAGGACAGAATCTTCTGGGATACAAGCATTATCCCGACGACGTAGTGAGACTGTTTGTAAAAAAGAGCGTTGAAAACGGAATAGATATAATCAGAATTTTCGACGCATTGAACGACCTTAGAAATATTCAGGTCGCTGTAGACGAGACTGTCAAAAACGGCGCGACGGCGTCCGGCACGATATGCTATACGACAAGCCCGGTGCATACTCTTGACCAGTTTGTAAAAATCGCCAAAGAGCTTGAAAACATGGGCGTTCAGACAATTTGCATTAAGGATATGGCAGGCATTATGAGCCCGAAAGAGGCTTACGAGCTTGTAAAGGCTATAAAAGAAAACGTAAAGCTTCCTGTAATAGTTCATACTCATTCGACTACAGGTCTCGGATATATGACTCTGCTCAAAGCGGTAGAGGCGGGCGCCGACGTAGTTGATACTGCCGTTTCATGCTTCTCAACAGGAACGAGCCAGCCTGCCACTGAGACTATGAGATACGTATTCGAACAGTACGGCTACGATACGGGACTTGATATTGAAAAGGTAAACAAAGTAAATTCAATATTCAAGCCTTACAGAAACGAATGTCTCAAGTCCGGACTTGAAAACCCGATTTCAATGAGCACAGATACCGACGCTCTTAATTATCAGATACCCGGCGGAATGCTTTCAAACCTTATAAAGCAGCTCACCGATATGAAAAAGCTTGACAAACTTGACGAGGTGCTGACTGAAACCCCCAAAGTAAGGGCCGATCTCGGCTATCCTCCGCTTGTAACTCCAATGTCGCAGATGGTAGGCGCGCAGGCTATGCTGAACGTAATGTCCGGCGAGAGATACAAGACTGTTTCAAACGAGGTCAAAGCTTATCTCAAAGGCGAATACGGCAAAGCGCCCGGAACGGTCAATGCCGACCTTCAGAAAAAAGTTCTCGGCGACGAAAAACCGATTACATGCAGATTCGCCGATACGTTAAAGCCGGGACTTCCAGAAGTTAAAGAAAAATATCCCGACGCCACAGATGAAGAGATACTTTCAAGAATCTGCTATCCTCAGCAGGCGGAGGCATACTACAAGAAGCGCGAAGAAGAAAAGAACAGAACTTATACTTACAAGATAGAAAAAGTTTGATTTTTTTCGTGGTTATAATAAGGATTAAATTTAGGTGAAGAAATGAATCATTTGTTTCTTGTAACAGACGTGCTCCAGCAGTTTTCCACAAAGGGAGAAAAACTTATACAGGGACTTAAATTTTCCCTTGTCGGATTTCTTGTGGTTTTCCTCGCTCTCGCCATACTTGCGATATTTATAAAGATTGTGGATAAAATATTTGTCGCGAAAAAGGCGAAGAAAAATGCCGCCGAAACCGATAAAAAGGAATCGGAGGCCTCGGCTCCTGCCGAACATGTCTCAATAAAAAAAGAGGGAACTCCTCTTCCCGATACCGAGTCGGAGGGCGAACTTAGTCTTGTCAATGTTGACGACGAGACAGCCGCCGTAATAATGGCCATTGTTGCCGACAGAAGCGGAATACCGCTTAACAGACTTGAGTTCAAGTCCATCAGATTATTGGAGGACAAGTAAATGAAATACATAGTAAATTTAAAAGGCAAAAATTACGAGGTAGAGGTCAACAAGACTGACGCGGTCATAAAATCCGTGACAGACGCGCAGCCTGTTCAGACGCCTTCTCCGGCGCCGGCTCCGGCCGCTGCTCCGGCCGCTGCTCCAGCCGCTTCTAAAGCTCCGGCTCCGTCTGCTCAGACTGCTGCCGGAATTAAAGTCGTTTCTCCCATGCCCGGCTCCATTCTTGAGGTAAAGGTCAAGACAGGCGACAGTGTAAAGAGAGGACAGGTAATGTTCATTCTTGAGGCGATGAAAATGGAAAACGACATTGTAGCTCCTGAAGACGGTACTGTCAAACAGATTATTGCCTCAAAGGGGATGTCTGTCGATACGGACACTGTCCTCGCTGTTATCTGACAGGAGGAAATTAAATGAACATTGGTGAAGTTCTGTTAAATTTATGGGAGTCGTCGGGTCTTTATGCTCTGTTCGGAGCAGACGGCTGGAAGAATCTCATAATGATTTTGGTTTCGTTTGTATTTCTCTACTTGGCGATAAAAAAGAAATTCGAGCCCCTTCTTCTCGTACCCATAGCGTTCGGAATACTTCTCGCGAACCTTCCCGGTTCTCAGATAATGACCGATACCGTGGGACTTACAGACACTACGGTGTCTACCGCCGCTGCGGAGGCCGCCGGAGCGCATTGGTATGAGTCGGGTGTGTTGAGACTACTGTATACTGGCGTCAAGTCAAGTATTTTCCCTTGTCTTATATTCCTCGGAATAGGCGCGATGACCGATTTCGGACCGCTTCTTTCAAACCCTGTTTCTCTTCTGCTCGGATCAGCGGCTCAGCTCGGAATTTACATAGCGTTTCTTCTTGCGATAGCTTTCGGATTTACGGGACCCGAAGCAGCTTCTATTGGCATTATCGGCGGAGCGGACGGACCTACGTCCATTTTCGTTACAACAAAGCTTGCGCCCAATCTCTTGGCTCCAATAGCGCTTGCGGCTTATTCGTATATGGCTCTCATCCCGATTATTCAGCCTCCTATCATGAAGGCGCTTACGACCGAAAAAGAAAGAAAAGTAAAGATGACTCAGCTTAAGAAGGTTTCCAAAACCGAGAAAATCATCTTCCCGATTTTCGTTCTCGTCGTTTCCGCTCTGATTTTACCCGACGTAATTCCGCTTTTGGGTATGCTTATGCTCGGCAACCTGTTTAAAGAGTGCGGAGTTACCGACAGACTTTCGGACACTGCGCAGAACGCCCTTACGAATATCGTAACAATAATGCTCGGCTTATGCGTCGGCGCGACTGCAAACGGCAAGGATTTCCTCACAGTCAAAACTATCGAGATAGTCATCTTGGGTCTTGTCGCTTTCATATTCTCAACAGTCGGCGGCGTCCTTTTCGGAAAACTTCTCTACGCTCTGACAAAAGGAAAAATCAATCCTCTTATCGGTTCCGCCGGAGTTTCAGCAGTTCCCATGGCTGCGAGAGTTTCTCAGAAAGTCGGTTCTCAGTATGACCCGACAAATTTCCTTCTTATGCACGCTATGGGACCAAACGTCGCAGGCGTTATCGGTTCCGCAGTTGCCGCAGGATTCCTGCTTTCGCTTTTCGGCTGATTTGATAAATTAAATTTCACCCCGGATTTTTAAAAATTATCCGGGGATAATTTTTGAAAATAATAGTTAGTATAAACAGGTGAAAAATGTTTAAATATATATTTTTTGACTTTGACGGCACTTTGGTCAATTCTTCCGAAGGCGTATGGAACGCTCTTTACTACATGTTTGACAAGCTTAAAATCAAATATCCTCCGAAAGAAATGATGCCTAAATTTATAGGACCGCCGCTCACATTGTCGTTTTCCGAATACCTCGGAATGAGCGTGGAAGAGGCGGAAAAAGCGATAGAAGTATACCGCGAATATTACAACACAAAAGGCTGCTTCGAAACAGAAATTTACGGCGGAATAGAGAACCTGTTGAAAAAAATAAAAAATTCCGGCAGATTCAACGTCGTAACGTCGACAAAGCCTGAAATAATGTGCGAAAAGATTTTGAAGGAATATAATATAGATTCACTTTTCGCGGCGATATGCGGTTCGGTATCGGATTTCGATACTAAAGCCATCGTAATAAAAAGGGCGATAAAAAAATTACGCGCCGATAATTTAAACGAAGTTTTGATGGTGGGCGACAGAAAATATGACGTTGAGGGAGCCAAAGAAGCCGGAATAAGATGCGCAGGCGTCAAATGGGGCTTTGCCGAAAAAGACGAATTTGAAAAAGCAGGAGCCGATTTCATAGTGTCAGACGTAAAAGAGCTTGAAGAAATAATATTTTCAAATTGACATCTAAAATTTAAGCATATTAAATCGAGCCGTAAAAAATCCGGCTTGCATAAAAAGCCGCGGGCAAGTTTAATGTCCGCGGTTTTTTTATTGTCAATTTATCTGCAGTCGATTTATATCAGCAGCCTATTTTTCCTTTTTTGACGTCCGAAAATCCCTGAGCTCCGACTCTCTTCATCACTTTGTCATTCTGCTTTGAGAAGAATTTGTTGAGCTTTTCGGTTGTCTTGTCGTCTTTTTCGGCGGTTTCGGCGCCGACTGCCGCAAGCGCGTTTTTAAGGTTTTTCTGAATTTCCTTGACTCTGTCCTCTTCGCCGTCAGCCATTACGGTGTTTTTAAGCAATGCGCAAGCTTCGTCATAGTATTTCTGAATTTCAGCTATATCGTCCGCGTTGTATTTTGAACTGTCTCTCAGAACATCTCTCGCCTTGTCAAGAGTCATTCCGGGTTTAGTCAGGCTCTTGGTATTTCTGTTGCCGTTGAACTGAGGGAAATTCGGATCGGAATTTACGTCATCAATGTTGCCGACCGCTATATTAGCAAGAAGTCTGATCACAACATCGTCTCTTCCGACCTCGTGATGCTGTCCCTTGAAGAACCATGTCGTGTCGGAGAAAAGGCAAGTTGAAGCGTCAACGTTTTTGTCGGGGGATAAATATTTTTTCGTCGAAAGAGAATTGATATAATCGGATGACAGCTCTGTTCCGGCCGGAGCGTATGTCGCTCCGAGAGTTGTTGAATCGACGTCTATGACGGAATCGGACGAAGTCGTATCAGATGATTTTACATTTCCGAAGAAATTGTAATCGCCTTCAAAATAAGTTCTGTCATATCCTGCCGCCGAATATACTTTTACTCCCTGATTTCTCGCGGCGATAAGATTGTCTTTCAGATCAAGTCTCGCCTGCTGAAACGCGTCGGTCTTTGCTTTTAATTCCGCAAGCGACGGATCGGATAAGTTTTTCTCGGCGCACTCGTCGTATCTGTCGGACGGGCAGAGCGCCCAAAGCTGGGGATCTTTTGCGAGAAGCGTGTCGTTTAACGATTCTATCGCTGTTTTTACGATTAATTTATAAGTGTCCTTAGGCAAAAATCTTATCAGATAATTAACAATGTAGCCGAGGTATTTTTTGCCGTTCGCCGATTCGTCAAAGACAGCCGGAATGAAATCGTTGTACCAGAATTCGTCGTCGTCCTTCAGATTGCCGGAAAGCACGTCTCCGATGATATCTGTTCCGTTGAGACAGGCGACTACGTTGATAAGCTTATTAATGTTTGAGTAATCGCCGCCGTGATTTTTGACGTATTCCATGTAGGAAGTCATGACGGTGCCGCCCATGGAAATTGAGATAAGGTTGACTTTTCTGCATCCGGTCTGTTTTTTAACCATTTCGATAAAGCTTGAAAGTCCTGCGCCTGCCGCCATCGGGTCGCCAAGAAGCGGGAATGTGTAAAGATATATGTAGTCCTCGCCGTTTACGCCGTAAGCTTCGTTTAATTTGTTGATTAAAGGCTGCATCGGGAACATTCTGTAAAACCATGAATATGAGTCCGCGTCAAACTTTGAAAGCGGATAGTTGTATGTGTCTACAGCGAAATTATTTACGGGCGTGCCGTCGTCGTTCATAGCCTGAACGGAGAAAAGCTCCTTGATAGTCTTGTCGAGACCGCTCGCGAGATTTTTGTTTGTCTTCTGCGTAAGTATCGTTGAAATAAGAGGCCATGCGAGATTTTTGATTATCTTCTTCGCAAGGTCTGTCGTGTCGATTATCAGAAGTCCGCCGGAAAGTTTTTTGCCGCTGCCGTCGAGAATGGGATCTCCGTTTTCGTCGACGAGAGTAGATATCGACTGGCTTATTCCCGGCAGAATGATATTCGCGGCAAGTTCGCCGTGGTCGCCGTCTGCGTCAAGGCAGTCCGCGGAATCGTAAACGGTATCCGCGACGTCATTAAATGTCTTGACATTTGTAACGCCTACTCCGTTGTCGTTGTCCGCCGCGAAAGCGGGAACGCAAACGGAAAAAGCCATAAGAAACGTGAGAACAAGACAGATGATTTTTTTTGAAGTCTTCATAAAGATTTCCCTCTTTTTTTTGTCTGCGAATTAGCTATATTTTATTAAATTACGTCATAAATAATTATACAAAAATATTATCGAAAATTCAAGAAGAATATGCGGCGGTAAAGTCGCATATCAGTCAATAATAAATAATTATCTATTAAAAATCAGTCTGATTTTTCATTAATAATCGAAATAGGAATTTTAGTGATGTATTCCTGCTTTGTCTGTTCGTTTATTCCGGTAATATAGTCAAAAGAAATGTATATTGAGTTTTCGATATTTTCCGAATAAGGGACAGAAAAAGATATATTCCATGAAAGAGGATCGCCGCAAGGCAAATTGATATTCTGCGGCAGAGAATCGTCTTTGTTTTTCGACACGTAAATTTTTTCGGTGAAATCGGCGCCTTCTATTGTTATGGATACGAGCTTTCCGTAAAAATCGGGTTCTGTTTTTTCTATCGAAATTTTTGCGGAGGCGTTAATAATGTCGCCGTCATTCAAATCGTCGTAGGTAAATTGAGTCTTGTCAACTTCTATATTTACTCTGTTTACGATTTTCTGAACTCTCGCGTTTTTTGCCGACGTGTATTTTTTTACGGCGGCGGACGACACCGAAACGGCGAGTATCGCGGCTGCAATAACAGCAATAATTATTATTAGTTTTTTATTTTTCATTTTATCAGCCTTTTAATTTCGTCAAACCGAACGGACACGGCGGCGCCGGGAATTTTTCAGAAGTCCGATTTCGCTTTTTTCAGCGCCTCGGCGTATTCGTCGTAGGAAAGATATGAGTTTATAAATTTTATCATCTGATTTGCGGACAGATGCTCGGGAAGACCGAGGTTTTTTAAAAGACGTTTTCTGAGATCCGCAGAATTGGGCGAGCCTGTCACCGAGTCTGAAAAAAGATCGGAAGGGGTTAGCTTTCTGCCGTTTTCGAATTTTTCCGGGCAGTCCGAATTATCGGAAACAAGACCGGCTTTTTTTAAACAATCCGAAAGTGTTTTTTCGTCAATTCCTTCTACGCCGAGTTTACCTTCAGCAGACCATTTGTCTTTTCTTTTTTCTTTGCCGTAAACGTCCGGAATATAGACGTTTGTAATATTTTCGTCGCCGGCAATAGAACGGATGAAATTTCTTATTTTAAATCCGGCGGAGTCCGAATCGGTCAGCACTATAATGCCCTTTTTTTCGGCGAGTTTTTTTATAAATTCCTTTTTCTCTCTATTTGAGAAAAAAGAAAATCCGCCTATATCTATTATGGTTCCGTCTATGAAAGAGGAAAGTTTTATCTTGTCGTATTTGCCCTCGACTATTATAGGTCTGTCAATTTTTAACATGGCTCAGGTCAAATATCATTTCTTCGAGAAGAACTGTCTTTTCCGATGAGGTCGATTTCATTTTTCTGTCGTAGTCAAGGCAGATTGAAACGGTTTTTCTTATATCCGACAGAGAATATTTTCCGGCGTCGCGCGAAGCGTTTTTAAGTCTGAAATCGTTCTTGCCGTAGCCGTAGGCTTTTGAAGTCTCCGAGATTTTCGACTGCGAACCGGCGCACAAAAGCCCTCTGTAAATGTCAGAATATCCGTTTGCTATGACGGCGGCGATTTTTACGGGTTCCTCTCCTTCTTTTAAAAGAAGAGAAATCTCCCTGTACGCGTCGCCCGTCCTGCCGGAATTTATATGTTTTACTATGTCGAATATCCTCGATTCGTCCGACGGCGTGCATATAGCCGTGATGTCAGAGCGTTTTATTTTTCCGTCATCGCTGAAACAGCAGAGCTTTTTAAGCTCGTTTGCCATATTTGTCATGTCTGTGCCGACATATGTGACGAAAAAAGAAGCGTCGGCGGGCGTTAATTCTTTTCCGTATTTTTTTGCCCACTTTACGGCCTGCAAAGACAAGTCGCGCGAAGTTTTTACCGTCAGGTCTGCTACCGAATAATTTTTCGACAGGTCGTTTAAAAGAACATTGAGATAATTTAAATCTTTTTTGTCCGTCATCTCTTTAAGTGTGATGACGAGCAGGGCAGTTGAAGGAATACCCGATATTATTTTTTGAAAAGTTTCAAGATCCTTTTTTTTGAAAGACGTAAGGTCGAGAGATTTTAAAAATACGGACGTCGTATCTCCGGCTATCGGATAAGACGAGCACGCCTCGAAAAGCTGCTGAAACGTCACCGAGGCTCCGTCGAGCGGATAAAAGTCGAATGAATCGGCAGTAACAGATGAATGAGCGAGCCTTTCGGAGTAGACTTTTACGAGATATGGGTCTCCCGTGAAAAAGTAGACGCCCGAAGCGTTTTTTGACGAGATGATTTTTTTTATTTCGTATTCGTTTAATTTCATTTTATTCTACTGCCTCGGACTGAGAGTAAGTTTTCCGTCCCCGGTGATTTTGCCTTCGACTGCGGAATCGAATTTTGTCGAAAAAATATTGTCGTAATAATATTTTTTTGAGTCCGTCGAAATAATGACGGCGTCAAGTTTATTTTCATCGATATATGACGGTTTGTAGTTTGAGCATACTGCGGCGTCGCATGAAATAAAATCGGACGGAACGCTTTTTGACGGGTCGAATATTACGAGAAGTTTGAAATTGCGAATTTCCAAAAGACAGCAGTTCGCGTCTTTATTATTAATATAATTCAAACAAATTCCCGAGTCAAGCTCGGAGGAAAATTCCGAAGAATACGAAATATTTCCCTGAGCGTTTAATTTTTCCGGCGATACCGCTTTTTTTACCGTAAATTCCCGGGCTATATCTTTGAAATACTGTTTCTGTTCTCCTGCGGGATTTGTAGCAAGGAGAAAATCTACCGTTTTGTTTGAATTTTCGGATATGTCATAGCGGACCGATGAAAAATTTTCCGTTCCGCACGAACCTATTACGAAAGTTCTGCCGTTTTCTTTTACGGTGACGACTGCGCCCTGCCCCGCGTCCGAAACAATGAAACGGACGTCATTTCTGCCTGCGTATACCGAAATCAGCGAAACCGATACGAGGCAAAGCGAAAGGCATAAAGCCGATCTGAACATTTCTGAAGGTTTTTTTCCGAAGATGAAAAGCGACAGAATAAGAAGAGAAAAAATCACTGCCGCCGAAATTTTGATGAATAAGTTGTCCGCGTCTATTACGGAAAATTTGAGACCCGAAACAAAATCAACCGCTTTCAAAAGGTATTTCGCAAGTACAGATGCGAGAAGAAAATTTAAATTCATCAGCGCTTCTGTTTTATAAAAAATTACGCCGAGCCCCGAGAAAACCATCATCATCTCCGCCGGTATTACGCAGAGCACGTTTGAAAGGGGAGCCCACAGCGAATACGAACCGAAATAAAAAACGGTTACAGGCAGAGTGAAAACAGTTACGGTGAGCGACAATATAAAAAGAGAAAATAAAGTTTTGTAAGCAGATGAAAAAAATTTTAATTTTATCTTTTCCCCGGTTTTTTCGCAGAATTTCCGAACGGGACCGGACAGAAGAATGAAGCATAAACTTGCGAGAAACGAAAGCCACAGCGCCGCCGATACGGCAGAAAACGGAGATACAATCAATATCAGCGAAAGCGCAATAAAAAGAGAGTTCAGGCTGTCCGCTTTTTTGCCGAGAATAAGCGACATATCGAAAATAAGAGTCATGATTCCGGCTCTTAAAACCGAAGGGGAAAATCCTGTCAGAAACATGAAAAACACGACGAAAAAAGCGGATACGGCAGCTTTTGCAAATGAAGGAACGTTTGTGAATGTATTTAACAGATAAACTATCAACGTCACCCACAGCGTCAGATGAAGTCCCGAAACAGCGAAAAGATGAGATACTCCCGCCCTTCTGAACGAAGTCAGATTTTTCCGCGATACATTGTCCGTGTTTCCCGTCAGCACGGCGTCTGAAATCGAGGCGTATTCGTCGTTCATTCCGTTTTGAAGTCTTAATGTGATTTTTTCTCTAACCGACAGAAAAAATTTTTTCACTTTATACCTGTCGGTTTTTCTTGCGCTGAAAGAATCGGCGTATCCTGTTTTTATTACGGAATCGGACAGCATTGAAATTACATAAGCCCTGCTGCCATTTATGTCGGAAAAAACAACATTATCAGAATAAAACTCGTCTCCGACAGAAACGTCGGCGCCGTATAATATGAATTTGAAATTTGTTTTTTCGCCGTCTGTTTCGCGCGTTTTGACAATTTTTCCGCTGCCGTAAATGCCGCAGACTGTGCCGGAAACCGAGTGATAATATTGACTGCTTAAATTTTCGGCAGGTTTAATATTTATTTCGTACGATACGCAGTAGATGACGGCAGAGGCGGCGAATACAAAAAGCGACAACGCGGCAATCCGACTGAATTTAAACCGCTTAAAAAAAACCAAAACTATCCCGGCCGCTGCCGAAACCGCCGCCGGGATTATCAATTTTGACGGTCTCGCGTCCGACAGAATCATGACCGGCAGAGCCAGCATGATTATCAGACCGAAAAGAACCGCCGGTCTTTTCATTTATCCGACTTCGAGATACGACTTGATAAGCTCTTTTAAAATATCGTATCTGTCCATTCTCGCCATTTTCGACCTCGCGTCTTTGTAGCTTGTGATGTACGCCGGGTCCTCGGTGATAATATAACCCGCTATCTGATTTACGGGGTCGTATCCTTTTTCCTCGAGAGCGTTGTAAATCTCCGCCAAATCCTTTTTGAGCTTGGCGCGTTCGCCGTTTCCGAAGTCGAATTTTTTTGTTTCGGGCATATTTCACGCCTCCTTTTTTGTTGTATGTGTTTTTTTATTTATAATTATAATTCAGGACATTAAATTTATTTGAAATTTTTTCGCAGAATTTCGATTTCTCTTGCGTAGCCCTCCTCGTCGTTGGGCGTTTCGAGAATTATCGGCAGATTTCTTATTTCTTCTCTTTCAATGAATTTCAAAAGCGGCTCAAGACCTATTTTTCCCTCGCCTATTTTTTCATGTCTGTCCTTGTGCGATGAAAGACCGAATTTCGAATCGTTGAGATGTACCGCTTTAAGTCGGTCGAATCCTATTGTGTCGCCGAATTTTTTCATTATTTCATCCGGCTCTAAGATAATATTGTATCCGGAGTCCGTCACATGACAAGTGTCGAGGCAGACGCCGAGGCACTCGTTTAATTTTACTTTTGAAATAATTTCGGCGAGCTCTTCAAAATGAGAACCGACCTCCGAGCCTTTTCCCGCCATTGTCTCAAGAAGAACGGTGGTTTTCATCCCCGGGAAGAGTATTTCGTTTAAAGCGTCGGCTATCTCGTCTATTCCGATTTCAAGACCCTGCCCCGTATGGCTGCCCGGATGAAAATTGTAGTAGTTGCCCGGCAGTTTTTCCATTCTGTCAAGATCATCGGAAAACATATCTCTGCCGAATTTTCTGATTTTTTCGTCTTTTGAACAGAGATTCATCGTATACGGAGCATGAGCGACTATCTTTCCGAAATCGTTTTCCTTTGAAAATTCAAGATATTTTTTTATATCTTCCATGTCAAGATTTTTCGCCGAGCCTCCGCGCGGATTTCTCGTGAAAAACTGAAATGTGTTTGCGCCTATTTTTTTCGCCGTCTCTCCCATCGCGAGAAAGCCTTTCGACGCAGACAGGTGCGCTCCGAGATAAAGCATATAATCACTCCTCCGTTTCTTTTTTCAAAATAATATTTATCAATTCTTCTATTCTGCCGAAATTGCGGTCTTCCCACAGCTTTCCGAATAGAGTTTCAAGACCTGTTGCCCTGCTGTACTCTTTCTTTGTCGCGGATTTCGGCTTGTGCGGCGTGTGAAGATTTCTTCCCTTTATATAAATTTCCTTTTCCCGTTCACTCAAAACGGGATAGATAATATCGACAGCCCGCGACTGAAATTTAGCGTTTGAAATTTTGACGGCTTCATCGTGAAGTTTTTGCGCTTTTTCTTCATAATGTTCGCAAAGTTTCTGCCTGACCGCCACCTCGTAAACGCTGTCTCCGAGAAAAGCAAGCTGCGAAACGCCGAATTGCTCGGAAGGGAAATTGCCGCCTTCTTCTTTTTTTCCGTATTCCGCCGAAATTATTTCGGCTTTATTTTTTTCTGACTGTTTCTTGATTTTTCTGAACATCGGCGTTAGGGAATATATTCAAATTCTATGTCATAGATATTTACCGTGTCGCCCTCGACTATGCCCATTTTTTCAAGCTCGTCTATAATTCCGCTCGACCTCAGCACTCTGTCGAGATACTGCGCCGTCTCGTAATCCTCGGGGTCAATTCTGTTCACTATGTTTATAAGCCAGTCGCCTTCCACGTAATAAACTCCGTCTCTGTAAGTTACGGTGAATTTCTGCTTTCTGCCGTTTTTCTTCGTCAGGTATTCCTCCGGTATTTTTTCGGGCTCGTACTGTTTAATCTTCGGCAGTTTCGTAAGTTTTTCATAAACGGATTTTATAAGCTCGTCCGTTCCCTCGCTTATCGGCGCGCATATTTCGTAATAATCAAGACCTTTATCTTCGATGAATTTTCTGAAGTCCCGTCTCTGTTCTTCAGTCGCGAGATCCGCTTTGTTTCCGGCGACTACCTGAGGCAGAGAAGTCAGACGCCTGTCATATTTCGCAAGTTCGGAATTGATAGTCTTGAAATCTTCCTTCGGGTCTCGTCCTTCGCTTCCGGAAACATCTACCACATGAATAAGCATTCTGCACCTTTCGACGTGCTTTAAAAATTCGTGACCCAATCCCGCTCCGTCGCCGGCACCTTCAATAAGACCGGGTATATCAGCCATTACAAACGAATTTTCCGGTCCTATCGTCACAACTCCGAGCACGGGAGAAAGCGTGGTGAAATGGTAATCCGCTATCTGCGGCTTCGCTTCGCTCACTACTGAAAGAAGAGTCGATTTTCCGACGTTCGGGTATCCTATAAGTCCTACGTCGGCGAGAAGCTTCAGCTCGAGAGTGACGTCCCATGTCTCGCCCGGAAAGCCGTTTCTCGCGAAACGGGGAGCCTGCCTCGTCGGAGTCGCGAAATGCACGTTGCCCCAGCCGCCTTTGCCGCCTTTGGCGGCTACAAATTCATCTATGCCGGACATATCTGCCATTACGGCGCCGGAGTTCGATTCCCTTATTACAGTGCCTTTCGGAACTTTGATTACAAGGTCTTCGCCTTTTTTTCCGTTTTTCTTTCCGCCCCTGCCTGGTTCTCCGGGCTTAGCCTCAAATTTTCTTTTGTATCTGAAATCCGACAGCGTAGAAAGGTTGGTGTCGACTTTAAAAATTATGTCTCCGCCTTTTCCTCCGTCTCCTCCGTCGGGACCGCCCGCGGCGATGAATTTTTCTCTGTGAAATCCGACGCAGCCGTTGCCGCCGTCGCCGGCTTTGACAGTTATTTTGGCTTTATCAACAAACATATTTAACCTCTTATTGACCTCTTGCCGCGCCGAATTGTTCCGCTTTTTAATTGCATTTATTTTTCCGTAAAACGCTCTTTGCGCTTTTTCCGCGACGCGCGGCGGATTGCCGAAAATATGCTCGGACTATATGTTAATCCGATTTTAAAATAATTATATCACATCTGTATTTTAATTTAAACAGTAAAAAATTACAATTATACATTCATTTCTATTGACTTGTTGAAAAATTAGTAATAAAATATTAAAGAATAACTGTAAATTTATTACAGCTGTTTACTTATTAATTGTCAGATTTGATATCATTGACCTATATCAGTTATTTTGGCAAATATATTTATAATTCAGGAGGAATACTGCATTATGCCGATTTGGGCTTGGGCCGTAATTTTTGCGGTCGCAGTCGTTTGCGGTATTATCGGATTCATCCTTGGGCAGGCTCATAGAAAAAATGTCGCCGAAAAAGCAATAGGCTCGGCGCAGGAAGAAGCGAACAGAATAGTTGCGAAAGCCGTCCAGGAGGGCGAACAGAAGAAGAAAGAATCCATAGTAGAAGCAAAAGAAGAAATCCATCAGATGCGCGACGAGATGGAAAAGGAAATGAAAGAAAGACGCGCGGAAATTTCAAAACAGGAGAGAAGACTTAATCAAAAAGAGGAAAACCTCGACAGAAAAACAGACAACCTCGAAAAGAAAGACGATAATCTAAACAGAAAACTAAAAGATGCCGATAAAAAAATTCAGGAGGCAGAAGCTCTAAAACAGACACAGCAGAATATGCTTGAAAAAATTTCGTCCATGACTGTTCAGCAGGCGAAAGATTACCTTCTTTCGATTGTCGAAAATCAGCTTGACCACGAAAAAGCCGTTAAGATTCTCGATTATGAAAACAGACTTAAAGACGAGTGCGACGAAAAGGCGAAGGAGATAATTTCAACGGCCATTCAGAGATGCGCCGCCGACCAGACCGCCGAGACGACTGTTTCAGTCGTTGACCTCCCCAATGACGATATGAAGGGAAGGATTATCGGCAGAGAGGGAAGAAATATCAAGGCTATCGAAAACGTGACCGGCGCCGACCTCATAATTGACGATACGCCTGAATCAATTACGGTTTCATGTTTTGACCCGGTCAGAAGAGAGATAGCGAGAATCACGCTTGAAAAACTGATAGCCGACGGAAGAATACATCCCGCCAAAATCGAGGAGATGTTCCAGAAGGCGACAAAAGAGGTAAACAACGTAATACGCCAGACGGGTGAAAAAGCCTGCATAGAGGCGGGCGTAAACAATTTGAACCCCGAACTTGTAAAAATGATAGGAAGGCTTAAATACCGTACAAGCTACGGGCAGAGTGTTCTTAAACATTCTCTCGAGGTTTCCTACCTCGCCGGACTTATGGCGGCTGAAATAGGAGCGGACGAAAAGCTCGCGAGAAGGGCGGGACTTCTTCACGATATAGGTAAATCCATCGACCACGACGTAGGCGGTTCGCATGTCGAATTGGGAGTTGAATACGCTAAGAGATACAGGGAAAACGATATTGTCGTAAACGCTATAGCGGCTCACCACGGCGATGTGGAGCCCAAATCCGTAATAGCGTGCCTCGTTCAGGCGGCCGATGCGATTTCAGCGTCTCGCCCCGGCGCGAGAAGAGAAGATCTTGAAAGCTACATCAAGAGACTCGAAAAACTTGAGGAGATCGCCAAATCATTCGATGGAGTAGATAAGTGCTACGCAATTCAAGCCGGCAGGGAAGTCAGAATACTTGTAAAGCCTGAGATAATATCCGACGATAAAATGGTTATTATCGCAAGAGATATAGCGAAAAAGATAGAGGAAGAAATGGAATATCCCGGACAGATAAAGGTCAATATCATCAGGGAAACGAGAGCAGCCGACTACGCTAAATAAAAAAACAAATACGGGCAGGGAATCAGCATTTCCGCCCGTTTTTTTGTGCCGATATCATTGGCATGCGGAAATTTTTGCCGTGTAAAATAAATTATGAATATGTCGGGTTAGTAAGGTCGGTTGTAATAAATGTACAAAATTTAACAAAATGTCGAGCGCTTAATACGTCAAACATGACTAAATTGATGAATAAAATATTGTGTGATTGATGATTTGTTTGATAATAAGTAGATTAAATACAAAATATTTTTAAAATAACCTGAAAAATTTATGGATAATACATATGGAAATTTGAATTTTCATTAACTATAATAGTTTCGGTTTTGAGAAAAACACTGTCAGCCGGTCAGAACCGCACAGGCTTTTGATATGTCTCAGCGACCCGGGCCTCTGAAAATTTTTTCCCAATTTATTAAACGGAGGAATAACTATGAGTTATACGAAAAGCGTTATTGAGTCAGTCAAGAAAAGGTATTCGAATCAGCCTGAATTTTGTCAGACCGTAGAGGAAGTTCTCTCGTCGCTTGAAAAATGCGTCGACTCTCATCCCGAGTACGAGAAAAACGCGCTTCTTGAAAGAATTGTGGAGCCTGAGCGCACATTTACGTTCAAAGTTGTTTGGCAGTCCGACGACGGCAGATATCACGTCAACACCGGATACAGATGCCAGTTCAACGGAGCGATAGGTCCATACAAAGGCGGACTGAGATTTCAGAAAAACGTAAACCTCAGCATAATAAAGTTTTTGGGTTTTGAGCAGATTTTTAAAAATTCGCTTACCGGTCTTCCGATGGGCGGAGCCAAAGGCGGTTCCGATTTCGATCCGGAGGGCAAATCAGATGCTGAGATAATGCGCTTCTGCCAGTCGTTTATGGACGCTTTATACAGATACATAGGACCCGACACCGATATTCCCGCAGGCGACATGGGTGTGGGATCGCGTGAAATAGGATATCTTTTCGGTGAATACAGAAGATTAAAGGGCAATTTTGAAAACGGAGCGTTCACCGGCAAGGATTATTCATACGGCGGTTCACTCATTCGTCCCGAGGCGACGGGCTACGGCGCGGTTTATTATCTTCAGAACGTATTGAAGGACTGCGGCGACGATATTAAAGGAAAAAGAATAGCATGTTCCGGATTCGGAAACGTAACATGGGGCGTTTGCAAAAAAGCGGCTCAGCTCGGCGCTAAAGTAGTTACGTTGTCGTCCGTAAACGGCTATGTGTATGACAAGGACGGCGTGGCGACGGACGAAAAACTTCAATTTATTCTTGACCTCAGGAAAAAAGGTTCTGTCGATATAGAGAAATATGCCGAAAAATTCGGCGCCGAGTACCATCCCGGCGAAAAACCGTGGAGCGACAAGAATATTGATATTGTAATGCCTTCGGCGGTTCAAAACGACGTGAATTTGGAAAGCGCGAAGAAAATCGCGGCAAACAAAATAAAATATTATATTGAGGTCGCAAATATGCCTACCACAAACGACGCTCTCGCCTATCTGAGAAATACCGACGGAATAATAGTCGCGCCTTCAAAGGCGGTCAATGCCGGCGGAGTTGCCACGTCAGGTATTGAGATGTCGCAGAATTCGGAAAGATTGTCATGGACGGCGGAGGAAGTCGACAAACATCTGCACGGGATAATGAACAATATCTACAATAATTCCAAGGACGCCGCAGAAAGATACGGACTCGGATATGACCTTGTCGCCGGAGCCAATATAGCAGGATTTGAAAGAGTTGCCGACGCCATGATACGTCAGGGAATTTTTTGATATCACATAATAATATAAAATTGTTAAAATGAAAAACCTCCTTTCACGGGAGGTTTTTCCCCTTGACTAACGATAAATATTAATATAGAATATTACTGTCGTTTGTAATTGAAAAATCAATAACGGCAATAATATTTTTTTGGAGCAGTTATGAAAAAAACCGAACAAAAAGAGCCAAGCCGGTTTACATGGTATATATTGAGCGAGAACAGATTTTTTTTGATGGGCGTCGCCGCGATTTTCATAATGATATATCATTCTACGACATGCCTTCATTATTCGACTAATACAGTTCTTTACATTGTAGATCAGCTTAACATCGGAGTGGAAATGTTTCTTTTTCTGTCCGGAATGAGCAATTACTTTTCTTTTGAAAACAAAAAAGTTAAGTTTGCAAATTATTATATAAAAAGAACAATAAGCGTATATCTGATTTATCTTATGATCGCTCTTCCGATGACGGTTTACGGCACGTTTTTCGCCATGAAAGAGGGCTTCGCTGATTTTATTCTGAATTGGACGGGAATAGGATTTCTGACCGGAAAAATGGACTATCCGCATCCGGGAAAACATCCCGGCTGGTATGTTATTCTGATAATGGTTCTTTACGCCGTATACCCGTTAATATATAAATGCCTCAAATTTCTGCAGAAGAAAAAGCTTGACGCCGTGGCGACGTTCGCGTTTGTGTTTCTCTGGATTTTTTTGATGAGATTATTTATGATTAAGCATGGGAATATTTTCGGCAGATACGAAATAGCTCTTACAAGAATTCCCGTGTTTATTCTCGGCTGCTGGGCGGGCGGGCTCGTGTACGAAAAAAAGCCGTTTGACTTCGTCTCGTTTATATGGATATTCTGCGGATTCATGGCATTTCCTCTTTTCTATCAATTTATAGGTAAATGGTCAAGGTACAATAAAACATTTTCTTCCGTATCGCTTACGCTTATTATCGCTATGCTTTGCTATGTCGTGAAAAAACACGGCGTAATATACAAGTTTATTTCGTATTGCGGAAAGATGTCTCTCGAGCTCTACCTTACGCACAATATGATGAAAACGTTTCTTTTTAAAAAGGGCGAGATTAATGTCTGGATTTACCTGTTGATAATAGCCGCGTCGTTTGCGCTGAGTATAGTCATATCTCAAATGAGAAGGTATATTATTTCAAAATATGACGAAAGCGTGAAAAAGAAAATCGAACTTAAATCGGCGCAGGAATGAAATTAAAATAACCCGGCGGTCAAGTTAAGACCGCCGGATGTTTTTTATTTCCCGCAGATTTCCAAAATCGAGTAAAAGTAAATTTCAACGGATTTTTTAAGGTTTTCTATTTCGACAAATTCATCGGGACCGTGCATTCTTTCGTCTGTACCCGGCTCCTGGATGCCGAAGCCCACGCCGTTTTCTATGTTGTGAACGTATGTGCCTCCGCCGATATTTACCGGCTCCGCTTTTTTGCCGGTGGCTTTTTCATAACATGAAAGAAGAGTTTTTACAAGGAAAGAATCCTTATTTACTATATGCGGCTTTGACATGAAAAGAAGGAAAGAATCAACCCCTATTTTCTCTGTTTTTTCTCTGATAACGTCGAAGAAATTTTCTTTTGTCGCCGATTTAGGTGTTCTCGAGTCTATTACGCCTGTAAATTCGCCGTTTTCGAGATTCAGCATGTCAAAACTTACGGTGATTTCGCCTGATTCGTCGTCTTTCATGTCTACGCCGAGATTTTTTCCGTGGCAGTCGCCCGCCGGGAAAAGATGAGAAAGCTCTCTGAATTTTTCGTCAATATCAGATAAAGCGGCGAAAGATATCAATATCGCGTTAGATGCGATTTCGGGCGTCGAGGCGTGACCGCCAACGCCGGTAAAAATGATTTTGCCGCCGTTGAATTCGACTTTTTCCGCGCCTGCGGCTGCCGCTTTTTCTTTGATCTTTTCTTTTTCGCCGTCTGTCAAATCTTTGATTTCGGCCTCTGCGGCGGCAGGTATCATATTTGCTCTTTTCCCAGCTTTGAAATTTGTGATTCGTCCGGTGTTTTTGAATTTAATCTCGATATTTGAATGTCCTCTTTCGGCATTGATTACAGGGTAGTCGGCGTCGGGTGATACCGAATATCTCGCGTGATTTGTCTTTGAGAAAATATATTTAAGATCTTCTTCGCCGCCCATCTCCTCGTTTCCGCCGATTACTATACGCACCGTTTTTTTTAGTTCGGGACAAATTTCCCCGACTGCTTTGACCGCGTATATAGCCGCGGCGGCAGGACCCTTGTCGTCGGCTGTTCCTCTGCCGTATATTTTTCCGTCTTTTACAACAGGTTCAAAAGGCTTTGTAACTGTCCACCCCTCGTTGCCGGGCACTACGTCCGCGTGTACAAGTATATCGAGTTCGGGTTCGTCGTTTTCTCCTTTCAAAGAGCCTGTAACGCCGTATCCGTCGTATTTTTCTACACTGAGACCTGATTTTTCCATTATCGCGGCGGCTTTTTCAAGGGCGTCAAAGGAACCCCGTCCGAAAGGTTCTCTGTCGTCCGAGTTGGAGCTGTCGATTCTGCAAAGACTTATTACGTCATTTATAATATTGTCGGTATTGTCGTCGATAAATTTTTTTATTTCTTTTTCAAACATTGTAAAACTCCGAAACGCGCCGGAGATTAAAATAATCCGGCGGCAGATATTTCAAGATGTCCGGAAATTATTTATTTTCTCCGGACTGAAAATTTTTCTTTAAAGTTTATGACCGCACTCGGGGCAGAATTTATCATTCGGGTTGTCTATTTTTCTGCCGCAGCCGGGACAAAATTTTGCTTCAGGTCTAATCTTTCCGCAGTTTGTGCAGAATTTTCCTGTGTTTTTCGTTCCGCACCCGCATATCCATTCTGATTCTTCCGCCGGTTTTGCCGTTCCGCATTCGGCGCAGAATTTTGAATCTTCCTCATTTTCACGACCGCACTTAGGGCAGACCCATGTGCCTGCCGTTCTCTGCACGGCGCTTTGCCGAGACGCGATGTTGAATAGATTTCCGGCGTTCATTCCGCCCGCGTTCATGGTCATCCCCATTCCAATAAATCCGTTCATGGCGCCCGCCTCGTTTCCGGCGGCTGTCCTCATGGCATCCGCCTGCGCTCCGGCTATCGTTCCTGCCGCCATTGCCGGATTTCTGAGCATTCCGGCTCTCTGAGCCTCTTTGATTCTCTCCTGATCTTCTTCCGGCAGCGTCAAAGTGTTTATAGCTACAGATACTACCTTTATTCCTCTTAGATTTTCCCATTTTTCCGAAAGCGAATCGTCTAAAGCATTTTCGAGTTCCGTAATGTGGGAAACTATCTGGTTCGGTCTTATCTCAAGCTCAGAGAGCTTTCCGAACGACGGCTGAAGAGCGCTGATAAACTCGGATTTTATCTGAGGGTCGAGCTTTTCGCGAGTATAGCTTCCTTCGACGTTTCCCGCTATTTTTGAATAAAATTTGATGGGATCTGAAATTTTGTACGAGTAAGTACCGGAGCATCTCACCGACACGTCTATGTCAAGACCTATATTTTTATCTACAACTCTGAAAGGAACAGGATTAGCCGTACCGAATTTGTTGTTCATTATTTCTTTTAAATTAAAATAATAAACTCTCTGGTCGTGCCCCGGATCTCCTCCGAATCCTATTCTTTTGCCCATGACGGAAAAAGTCTGTTTCAGCGATTCGCCGAAGCTTCCCGTAAAAACCGAAGGCTCCGACGATCTTTCATAAGTGAAATTGCCGGGCTCCGCGCAGAACTCCACGACTTTACCGTCGTCTACGATTATCATGCACTGGCCGTCGGCGACTACTATGCCCGAGCCGTTTGTGATAATATTGTTGTTTGCTCTTGTGTTTGAAGACCTGCCTGATATTCTTTTTCTGCCTGCTGTCATCAATACGTCCGCGTCCATTGAGTCACAGACGAAAAATTCTTTCCATTGGTCGGCTAATGTTCCGCCGAACGCTCCCGCGGCGGCTCTGATAAGTCCCATAATTTCAACATCTCCGTTTTTTTGCTTTTGTTTTGTATGAATTAATAATTCATGATAAAAATATACCATATTGATATAATTATTTTCAATATTATTTTGAAGCATGTCTCTTAAAATTAACATAAAAATAAATCAGCGTTATGATACATTGTTATTGATTATATAAAAAATCAGACAAACTGAGAAAAGTTTCGTATTTACAACCGGATAAATTTGTGATAAGATAATTTTAATGGTATGTGATAAATAAAAAGATTACGAAAGGATGCGTCCGCTTAACTATGGGTAAATTCGACACACTTGCTTTCTCTTCAATAGACATGGTGATTATGTCTTTTATCGCAAGACTCGTTGAGAGCCTGAAAAAAATCTTTTCTTTCTTTAAATAATCATAATTAATTGGCGATAAAAAATATATCTGCAGCTGAAAAATATTTTCAGATTTTTCCGGCCGAAATATTTTTTATTTGCGAAATTGATGTTGATTTTTTAATTTATATCGTCTGTATTTATCATATCAATAAATTATATGAGGTGTTTTAATCATGGCATGTTTTTTGGTTCCGGGAACAGAGGCTATAGCTGTTACCGCGATAGCTCTCATTATGAGACATTCGGAAAAGAAAAAAGCCGAACTCGGCGCGGCAAAATCGAGTGTTGCCGATGAAAACGAAAAGCAGAATAAGGGCTTTTCGCATAAGCTTTTCTGGCTCGCAGATCTTTTATGGGGAGGCGTTGTACTTCTCGCGTTTGAGCATTTATGGCACGGCGAGATTTCGCCTGTATTCCCGTTTTTGACTGCGGCGAGGGCAGGAGCTGACGCGATGAGCGAGGTTCTTCATGAAATGGCGACTGTCGGCGTAACTATGGCCGCAGCAGTAACTGCCGTATGGGTTGTTATGGTTCTCGTTTCAAACGCAATAGAAAAACGCGGCGCGGCTGAGAACGGCGCAATACTTGAGACAGCTAAAGATAGGGCAGACAAATGACTTTACTTGTGACCGCGTTTGCAGCCGTAACAGCTACTGCAGTATGGTATTTCCGTGACAGAGACAACAAATTTAAGACAAGATGGCTCTGCTTTATGTACTGGGGCGCTTCGATTATGTGGACAGTTGATTCGATATTCGAGTTCGCAGGCGATCCCAACGGCTATGAGCACGCAAGTTCTGTCTTCACGCCGAGCGGAGCCGATATGCTCAATGACCTGTTTTTGGGTTTGAGCGTTGTCGCTCTGGCTCTTGTAATCTGGGTTGTAATACTTCTTGTATCGGATCCCGAAAAGCGTTTCCGCAAAAGATAAAAAACCGGATAAATAATAACCCGTCTTTTAAATGAGACGGGCTGTTTTTTGTCATTTAAAATCGGAAGGGTTTATCTCAGGCTTTTCGACTCCGGTTAAATCGAAATTAGGCGTGTATTCCTCCGACGCAGATTCAAAATCCTGTATAAAGCCGTCCTCAATTCCGCAAAGATACATGTAATCCTCGGCTTTTTCGTATTCTTCTTTCGTTATCCTTCTGTTTAAATTAGGATATTTTGAGTTTTTTACAATCGGAGTGTACTGACTCATAAGTGAGAACATGACTTCTCCCGGCTTAAATTCTTCCGACACTGCGTCAATTACTCCGTAAGTGTTTTCAAGTTCGCCGGGAAGAACAAGGTGCCTTATAATCACTCCGGAAATCATTATTCCGTCGCTGTCGATTTTATAAGGCCCCGTCTGACGGTACATCTCTTTTATCGCGTCAATCGCGATTTTGGGATAATTCGGAGCGTTTGAATATTTTTCCGCGGTTTCCTTTGACGAATATTTTAAGTCGGGCAGATATATTTGAATTTTTCCGTCAAGCTTTTTCAACTCGCTTATCTTTTCGTATGAGCTTGTGTTCCATACGAACGGTACTTCCGTCTGCTTTAACGTCGGAATTATCTCGTCGATATAGTGAGAGCCTGTTATCAGGTCTATATTGTGAACTCCTCTCCATATAAGCTCGCCGTAGATTTCCTCAAGTCTTTCGCGAGTTACCTCTTCGCCGAAATTTTCAGATGAAATCGTGTGGTTCTGGCAGTAGACGCATTTGAGCGGACAGCCGGAAAAAAACACCGCGCCGCTTCCGCCGGTTCCGGAAATACACGGCTCCTCCCAGAAATGGGGAGAAGCTCTCGCTATTCGTATTTTGTCCGTTCCGCCGCAGAAACCGGCTTTTTCTGAACGAACCGCGCCGCAGTTTCGCGGGCATTTAAAACATTTTTCCGACATATCAGCCTGTTATCCCCGATAAAAATATTTTAATTCCTATGATAATCAGTATGGAACCGCCTAAAATTCCGGCTCCCTTTGAAAATTTCATTCCGGCTTTTTTGCCTATAAAAATACCGAACAGACAAAGAGCGAACGTCACCGCTCCTATTATGGCGGACGAAGACAGCGCCTGCGGCAGCGAATAGCTTTCTATCGTGAGTCCTGCGGAAAGAGCGTCGATCGACGTCGCAATTCCTCTTAAAATGACTTCAAAAAATCCCGAGCCTTTTTTCTTTATTTGTTCCGCTTCTTTTTCTTCTCTTTCTCTGTTTTCCCGCAATGATTCTATTATCATCTTTATTCCGAGAAACATTAAAATTATGAAAGCCGCCCACGGGATAAATCTGTTGATTTTTTCAAACTGATTTACGGCCGTCTTTACAAGAATCCATCCGAGCAGAGGCATGGCGAACTGAAAAACGCCGAATGTGCCGGAAATAAATATTTCGCGAGGCTTTTTCATCGCAGGTTCGGTAAGTCCGTATGCCGCGGAAACGGAAAAAGCGTCCATAGCCAGGCCGACGCCCAAAAGAAGGCTGTCGGCGATAAATACAAAATCCATTTATTTTTTCACACCAAAAAATTTTCCATAAATTTTATCATAAACCGATATTAACGTCAACGTCGGATAATCCGTTTATTTATTAATTGCCGTATTTTTTCCGCCGCTTTAAAAAAAAGGAAAATAAAAATATCGTGTAATCACTCAAAATTTTCCGTAAATCCGGAATTAAAAATTTACATTAATAAATTTTTATTGAAATTCAGAAGGCTTTCATATATAATTTAGCATTGAGGAGATGGGGAAAAGTGACAAGTGTAGAATACAGACGAATATCCGACATATTGCTTAGATTCAGAAACGGCGAGAGGGACGCTTTCTCGTCGCTGTTTTCGATGTACGAAAAAAAGATATATTTCTTCTGCTGCAAATTATTAAAAAGCAAATCCCAGGCGTCCGGCGTGGCAGTCGACGTCTTCAACTACGCTTATGTCCATCTCACCTCTTTTTCGGAGCCTATGTCTTTTGAAAAATGGCTTTATCAAGTTGCGCAGAACAGATGTTACAACAAGATAAACGCCATTCATCCTCTTGATTTCAGCGACTACATGGATTCCGAATCGTCCGAGGGAAATAATATCGAGGATTTAATCGCGGACGATATGGACGAAATGGCGAGAAATCCGGCCGGTGTAAAAGTAGACTCCCCGATGATGAAAAATGTGGATAAGATGCTTTCCGATATGCCTCTTCAGCTAAGAGCCGCGATACTTGAAAAATTCTTCTGCGGATTTGAAACAGGCGAAATAGCTTCTATGGAAAAAATCACCGTTGCGGCGGCGAGAAACAGGATTTATAAAGCAAGACTGAGACTTATAACCGAGGAACAAAAATACATTCAGGCAGGCTACAACGTAAAAGGAGTTCATATCTACCTGCCGATGATTCTCAATACTATGGCGGAGTCAATAGTTGTAAATCCGTCTATTGCTTTGTCGGTCACAAATTCAACAGGCGTTACATGTATTTCATCGGCTGACAGGGACAGCGGAGCCATAAGATCCGATGCGGAGCAGAACGACCCGAGAAATGTATCGGCTTACGCAACGGACGACCCCGACCAGAAGCAGGGAATGACGCCGGGCGTAAAGGCTCTTATAGTCGTCGTGTCCGTTCTGATTATCGCGGCCGCCATAATAGCCATAGTTTTCGCCGTGAAAGGCGGTTTTTCGGGAGGCGGAAGCGTAGAGACGTCAGACGCGATAACCACGACGACGCAGAAGATGGAAATTACGACAAAGCCGGAGACTACAAAAGAAATTACCACCGAGCAAACTACCGAGGCCGCGACCGAAACCACTGCAGAGACTACGACAGCGGCAACAACGGAGTCGACAACCGAGACGACGACCGAGACAACTACACAGGCGACTACTCAGCAGACGACAGCTGCTCAGCAGGAACCGGGAGGCGACACCCCGGACAATCAGGAAAACGCTGGAGATTAATGATATATTCAATCCGGCGCCGCTTGAAAAAAGCCGGCTTATCAAAAAAATATGAAATTTTCAGTGTGAGATTTGTAAATATTTCCCTTTTTTAAACAATAAATTTTTAAAAAAGTATAGATTTTTTAACTCGATGATAGTAATATTATAACAGTAAGGATAATTTTTGAAAGGTGGTTATTATTTTTATGGTTCATTTGGGAAGAGCAGCGGCCTCATTTTTTATAGCGATTTATTATATTATCGCAAGTCTTCTCGGATTTACGGGACATTACAGCGACACAACTAAGGACGCGTCTTATTATTACGGCGACGGCAATATAACAAACGTCATATTTATGATAGGCGACGGCATGGGATTCAATTCAATAGAAAAAGCGAAAAAGGAATTGAATCTTACAGATACGGCAATAGATTCTTTGCCATATAAGGGACAGTCGAGGACGAGATCCGCTTCAAATAAAGTTACGGACTCGGCGGCGGGCGGAACAGCTCTTTCAAGCGGAGTCAGAACTTACAACGGAGCTGTCGGAGTCTATATGTTCGACGCGGCTCAGACTTTTTCGAGACCTGTTTCGTTGACGGAAATTTGCAGGGACAGAGGAATGGCAACCGGAGTTGTTACGACAGACAAGACAACGGGAGCTACGCCGGCGGCTTTTTCGGCTCACGCGTTTAAAAGGCAGAATACAAAGGATATAATAGCCTCCGAACTTGAATCCGACATAGACCTTATATGGGGCGCAGCGGACGATCTCGCAACAGAATCTCAGGTGGAAAAAGCCGGTTATGAATATATAGATACTGCGGACGAGATGAATAACGTCGCATTGGGTGAAAAAACTTACGCTCAGTTTCCCGATGAGCTTTGGCACCTTGACGCGAGAAACGAATCGCCGAATCTCGAGATGATGACGGAAAAGGCGATAGACGTATTGAGCAAAGACGATGACGGATTTTTCCTTATGGTTGAAGGCGCTCATATAGATAAAAATTCACATTCCAACAACTCGGAGGGAATGGACGAAGCTTTTGCGGAATTTGACAAAGCTATTGCGGAGGCGCTCGATTTCGCGGAAAAGGACGGCCACACGCTTGTAATAATCACGGCGGACCATGAAACGGGCGGAATAACCCTGAAAGACGGAGAGTATAAATATACCAAAACATCTCACTCCGGCGTAAACGTTCCGTGCTATGTCTACGGCTCCGATAAATTTATCGGGCAGGGCGAACAGATAAACAACATTGAAATACCGAAGAGGGCGGCGTATACGCTCGGCTTTACCGAAAAAGAATTTCCGAGAGGCGCAAGCACGATAAATAAAAATATCGATTTCGGAAGCTGAAATAAAAAATTTTGCGGAGGCTTTTAAAATGCCTCCGTATTTTTTTTATAACAAGCGGACTTTTTGAAGTGAATACCAAAACATTAGAAAACATTAGACAAATAATATTAACTTATGAAAAAATGAGTTCAGTTTTGAATTTGGCACTATATACTTTGTTTTTACTTTCTTTTTTTCCGCATAAAAATGCACCTCCTAAGGTGGCTGACTTTTGGAGGTGCATATCATTTTTGCCCGCTTATTTTGTTAATTAAAGTTTTTAAATATTATTTGATGAGTTCAACCATCATTCCGGGAACCGCGCCGCACGCGTTCGATTCGTCCGTGTCGATATGTACGGCGAGCTTGTATTTGTCGCTTACTCTTACCACGACATCCGAGAATGTAAGACTTCTTTCGGCGGAATCAACCTTAATGGATACCGATTGACCGTCCTTTACTCCGTAATTTTCGGCGTCGGCGGGCGTCATGTGTACATGTCTTTTAGCTACGATAACGCCTTCTGAAATCTCGATTTCGCCTTCCGGTCCTACTATTTTGCACGCTCCTGAATTTGCGAGGTCGCCTGATTCTCTTATGGGAGCCGTTACGCCTATTGATCTCGCGTCAGTCGCGGAAAGCTCGACCTGAGTCTGCTTGCGTACAGGTCCTAAAATAGATACTTTCGGGAACTGACCCTTGGGACCGATGACGGCTACTTTTTCATTTGAAGCAAACTGACCCGGCTGGGACAGCATTTTTTTTACAGACAGCTCGAATCCTTTGCCGAAAAGCGTCTCAAGATCCGACTGAGAAAGATGAACGTGTCTTGCCGACGTTTCAAGTAAAATCTTTTCCATTTTTATTTCTCCTTGTTATAAACCAGACTGCCCAAAATAGGGTTTGAAATACTTTCTAACGTATTATATATAAATTGCGGATTATTTTCAACTGTTAAATTTTATTTTTTACAATATTCATAAATTAAACAAACACCACATTGCCGTCTGCAATCTCTATGTCTTTTAAACCGTACTTTTCTTTCAATTCGCTTTCTGTAATTAAAAGAGCCGACATTCGTAAGACGAGACGCGCGTCCTTGGAAGTTATCCTTCCGTCGTTATCTACGTCTGAAAGTTTAAGACCGAGTTCTGAAATTTTTGTTTCAAGCCTTGCGGAATATCTTAATATCATTCTCGCATCGGACGCCTGAACTCCGCCGGATACGGACGCGTCGCCCCATGACGGTTTGTAAGTCAGTATTTTGTAAATTTTTGCGTAGAGCGTTACGTTTCTGCAGGTGTACGCGTCTATCGATTCCGCCTTTTCGGTGAAATCCGAATCAAAGTACCATCCGCCGAAAGCGTAATTTGCGTCGAGAAGAACCGGATCTGCCGGAGTATATTTTTCGGACGCCTTTCTGAATGATTTGTTTTCGTAATTTGTTATTTTTATCGGATCTATTCCGCTGTCGGACGCGTTCAGCTCGTAGTAAACGGAATATACCACCTCGTCTATTTTTGCATAGACTGTTTTATTCTCGGTGACGTTATCAAGAGATTTTATCTCCTTGGTAAAATTTTTGTCAAGATACCATCCTCCGAATTTAAAACCTTCGCTTTCTATTGACGGTTCTGATAAATTCAGGCTTTCGCCGGATTCGATATTTTCCGGATTGGGATTTGTGATTTTGGCTTTTGCCGTATCTACAGAGCCGAAATCGTAAGTTATTTTAACTTTTGCCTTTTCCCATTTCGCATACAGCGTAATCGCGCCTTCGGAGTTTTTTCGTATTGTTTTCACTTCGTTCCCGTTTTCGTCTTCCCAGCGGGAAAAAGAAAATCTCAGGTCGGCGCAGACGGGGTCTTTTAATTCAAGTTCTTCGTCCGATGAGTAAAATTGCGGATTCGGATTTGACACCATATCGTTTCTTACGCCGAGAGACGAGTCCGATAAGACATATGAAATCTTGTAACTTCCTGCCGCTGAGCATCCGATCGCGTTAAATATAAGCGCAATCGATATTATGACGGGAATTAAAAAAAATCTTTTTTTATTCATGGTATTAAGCGTCTCCGATTGCTTTTTTCATTCTGTTCAGAACTTCTTTTTTATTCTTCGTCCATTCCGGAGCGATTAAAGTTCTCTTGTCGCCGTCGCCCGTCAGTCTGTGAATCGCCACATCGGGCGGAATAAGTTTAAGCGCGTTGATTACAAGAGAAATATATTCGTCCTCGCCGAGACACCTGTATTCGTTTCTTTCGTACATTTTCGCGAGTTCAGTGTTTTCTGATACATAAAGGCAGTGAATTTTTATTCCGTCTGTTCCCGAATTGACGGCGAATTTGACTGATCTCATCATATCGCCGCGGTTTTCTCCGGGCAGACCGAAAATCAAATGCGTTATGACGTAAATGCCGTTGTCTTTAAGTTTTGTTACCGCGTCCGAATATTCGCTTGTTTTATAACGTCTGTTTATTTTTTCGGCGGTATCGTCAGAGCTTGTCTGAAGACCGAGTTCGACCCAGACAGGTTTTATTTTATTTATTTCGGATAAAAGCGAAATCGTTTCATCCGGCAGACAGTCAGGTCTTGTCGCGACAGATAAAACGAGAATATCGTCAGGTTTTATCGCGTCATAAAATAGTTTTTTGAGATACGGAACAGGCGCGTAAGTATTAGTAAACGAGCCGAAATATGATATATATTTTCCGCCTTTGTTCTTTTTTTCGACGAGCTTTTTCGCCTTTTCGAGCTGAGACGATACGGTTTCTCCTTCGGAGCAGAACTCACCCGAGCCCGTGCAGAAAATACAGCCGCCTGCGCCTTTTGTCCCATCCCTGTTGGGACATGTGAAACCGCCGTCAACAGAAAGTCTGTAAAGCTTTACGCCGAATTTTTCTCGGCAGTATTCGTTCATTGAAAGATATTTCATTTTTTATAAAAGTTCGCGGTAATACAGACCTCTCGTCTTTTTGCCTTCAATGGTTTTTCCTTTGATAAACAAATCGTAAATATGCTCGCATTCTTCTTTTGTCTCGTAAGTGAAATAAAGAGTTTGAAAATCGGACGGCGGCAGTTTATCTTTTTCGACGAAAAGAGGCTCTGAATTTAAAAGCTGGGAAAATTTTTTATTTCTGCAAATTATTTTAAAAATCCTGCCTGTCCTGTCGTTCAAATCGGAAAGACCGGTACACCCTGAGCAGCCTTTTTCCGTCCTTGCGGGACAGCTGCGGAATGTCATCAGCGGAATGTGACCGTAGCAAATAATTCCGAGAGGAATATCGCACCTGCTTCTCATCATTTTGAATTTTTCAAAATTCAGCTCGACCGATGAAGTCAGATCGTCAATTCCCAATTTCCCGTATTCCGACGCGGCGACCGAATTTAAAACGTTCAAACCGTGCCCGCCGTGGACTTTAAAACCTTTTTCGGCGGCAAGATAGGCGTTTGAAATATTGTCGGCGTATACGTCCGTTATTCCGGCAGACTTCAACTTTTCAAGTTTGACTTTTAAATTTTCCTCGTCGGAAGGGAAAGTTACAAACGGAAGCTCGGCGTACACGAAGTATTTTTCAGATATATGCGGATTTGATATTATCTCGTCAATCGGCAGAATGATTTTTTCGCTTCGGTCGAAAATCTGTTCGGTTTTTTCAAACCTAAGCCTAATATCATCTATGTTTTTTCTGCACGCAGAATTTAAGACAAGATTGAAATCGTTGATTTTTCTGTCTGGTATCTTTTCCCTTTTTTCTGTCAGGCTGTCGAGGACTTTTCTTCTCAAATCTGAAATTTGACCGGGCGAAATCCTTATTTTTTCGGGGCATACTATATTTTCCGGAATATAAATCGTTCCGCCGGTCTTATTGAGTTTTGAGGAAATTAAATTTTTCCCGTATTCGTTTACGCCGCATTTTTCTTCCGCCGAAACGGTGTTTTTCCCGTCCGACGCCGTTAGAACGGCGTATTTTTCTCCGTTTTTTTTCTCTTCGGAAAGGAAGAACGAAATTTTTACGGACTGTCTTTCTCTTCTGTAGTTTTCGTGAATTTTTCCGAATTCGCTTCCGGAGTTTTCAACGTCGTCTTTTGACCTGTGACCGAACATTGAAATATTTCTTTTCCCTGTGAAATACCCGTCAGTAAATCCATGTCTTGAAAATACGTTTTTTAAAGTTTCCGTTTCAAAATTTTCACCGTTTAACGATTTTACCGAATCGGAAACAGCCTCGGACACATACTCCGGTCTTTTCATTCTTCCCTCGATTTTAAGCGAGGAAACTCCGGCTTTTTCAAGCTCCGGCAGTTTTTCTATGAGCGACATATCTTTAAGCGACAGAGCGTAATGCCTTCCTTTGCAGACTGAATCGAGCCTGCACGGCTGAGCGCATTTTCCCCTGTTTCCGCTTCTCGCGCCGATAAAAGACGACAAAAGGCATGTGCCCGAAACTGATACGCAGAGCGCGCCGTGAATAAAAACCTCGGTATCAACTATTCCGGCGTTCATTATTTCTATTTCTTTTTCGGAAAGTTCGCGAGGCAGAACAACCCTTGTAATCCCCAGCTTTGCGGCCGCTTTTTCGCCTGAAATGTCAGTTACGGTCATCTGAGTTGAGGCGTTCAGTTTTACGTCGGGGCAGACTTCGCGCCAAATTTTCAATATGCCGAGATCCTGAACTATAACGGCGTCAATACCTGTTTTCGCCGCTTCTTTAATCAGCTGCACGGTATGAGGAAGCTCATCGTCCGTGACGAGAGTATTCATCGCGAGGTAAGTTTTAACGTTTCTTGCACGGCAGTATTTTACGGCTTCTCTCAATTCGTCTGTTGAAAAATTTCCCGCGTAGCTTCTCGCGCTCAATTCTTTCAGACCGAGATAAACCCCGTCACAGCCAGATCTGACCGCGGCTTCAAGTTTTTCGGGATTACCGGCCGGCGCTAAAATTTCAGGCCTTCTTTTTTCCATAATTATTCTGCCGTAGACGACTCTGTTTCGTCTGTTATCTTGTATTTTGAAAGATCTATTTTTACGCTGTTCTCTTTCACGTTGCGGGTGAACGATTTAAGCTCCCACCTCATCAGAAGTTTCCGGCTTTCGGCATCGTAAAGTTCGCATTTGGACGCAAAACCGTATTGGCTGTCTACCCATACATACGCTATCTTGTCGGCTTTTCCCGATGAATCGGACTGCGTCTGTCTGTATCTTACGGCAGGTCTTTTGCAGACGTAGTCTGTTCCAACTTCGACGACATTTTTGTACTGCGGAAAAAGAGGGTCTACCGTTGAAAGCATGACAAATCCCGACGACGAAGAAGAGACGTCGGAGTCTGTGACTACGGCTGCCGTTCCTGTTTTTGTCGAATGGTTGAGCATGTACTCTATCATATATCCGTTTTCCTGCGTCAGATAAACGATAGTCCCGGACGAATAATCCATTGACTGGTAATAATCTCCTATTTTGCCCTCGGCTATAGTCGACTCGCCTGAAGAAGAATCGTAATAGCTGTATGAAAGGGCGTATTTATCCTGCCATGTGTCATCAACATTCAAAAGCTTTGTTATATCGATGTCTATCGTCGATTCCTCCAAAGACTGCTGCTCGGTCGTCTCCTCGGCTGTTGTCAAAACAGTCCTGACTTCATCCTTTCCGCATGACGAAAATATGATAGCGATAAGAATAAGCGAGACAAATATGGAAATTATCTTTTTAGTCAAAATATTGCCGCCTCTGCGTATTTTATTGATTATTAAAATATACTAAAATTTTTTTTTTAAAATCTGCTTGAAACTTGAACTCAAATATAAAATAATAAAAACGTCGAAAAATTAATCTGGTCATATAAAAAAATCAAATTCTGGCTATTGAATACATACCAGAACAATACTATAATTCTTAATAAACCCGGGCGAAATATATGAGAGGAATGAAAAAAATTGAAAGATACGGAGACTTTGGAAAATAATGTCGTTTCCATGAAAGAAGAAGAGAAAAAGAAAGAATCAAACGATTCTGTTCCGGAGAAAAACAACGACAAAAAAGCTCTTTTCTATCTCGTATATGCCGCTATGTTCGCAGCTCTCACATGTGCGGTCACGTTTTTCCCGAAAATTCCCATAGGTTCAAACGGCGGGTACATTCATCTGGGAGACGCTGTAATTTTTCTTTCGGCGTCTGTTCTGCCGCTTCCGTTCGCGATGGCGTCGGGAGCTGTCGGAGGGATGTTGTCGGATATATTCTCGGGTTCGGCCGCGTGGGCGCCTTGGACTTTTGTAATCAAGGCTCTTATGTGCGTATTTTTTACGTCTAAAAAGCAGAAAATGCTTTGCAGGCGAAATTATATTGCGCCGGTGTTCGCGCTTATAGTATCGGTAGTCGGCTACTATGCTGCGGAGGGCGTGCTCTATTCATGGGCGTCGGCACTGACATCGGCTCCGTTCACCGTAGTTCAGGACGTTGCAGGCGCCGCCGTGTATTATGCGGTCGCCGCGGCTCTGGATAAGGGCGGCATAAAAAAGAAAATGCTCAAATTCAAGTAAAGTTTTTTTTTGCTTTATCTAAAACATCAGAAATATTTTATCCGATGTTTCCGGTCGGGAAATCTGTTTTCAGCCGGATTGAATTTTTATCAAATCAAAGAGGTTTTGTCGATATGGAAAATATTGTCTATGATTACGGAGATAAGATTTATCTCAACATTACAAATCAGTGCCCGTGCGCGTGCGATTTCTGCATAAGAAAAAACGAGTCCGGTCTCGGCGAACAGGGTTCTCTGTGGCTCGATCATACGCCGTCTTTTGACGAGATAAAAGAGGCGATAGACAAATTTGATTTCGGCTCAAAAAAGGAAGTTGTATTCTGTGGATTCGGTGAGCCGACCTGCGCGCTTGAAAATCTGCTGAAAACCGCCGAATACATCAAAAAAACACATCCCGATGTAAAGATAAGGCTTAATACAAACGGGCTTTCGGACCTGATAAACAATACCGACGACTCCGCGAAGAGAATGAAAGGTCTTATTGACAAGGTGTCGGTTTCTTTAAACGCTTCGGACGCGGAAAAATACTGCGCCGTATGCCATCCCAAATTCGGCAAAAAATCGTTTGACGCTATGATAAAATTTACGAAAGAAGCCGAAAAATACATTCCAGAGGTAAAAATGTCCGTCGTCGATTCAATAGGAAAAGATGAAGTTGAAAAATGCAGGGAGCTTTGCGGCGACAACGGTATTAAACTTAGGGTAAGAGAATACATTAAATAAATTTTCTTATTTGACATCTTTTGATATTTCCGCCGGGTTATGCCCGGCTTTTTAATGGGGGTTTTGTCGTTTCGGTAAAATATTTTTCGATTTTCATTGAAAAAATTTTTACATATGATATAATTAATATGAATAAAAGTATAGTTCGTATTGATAATAAAAACAGACTGTAAAAAGATTTATTCTCAGGGTTGAATATTTTATGAGAAAAAGAAATTCCACAGTTATACTTGTCGTAGTCACATCGGTTGCCGTTGCGGCGCTGATTGTTATGCTCGCGGTGGGTCACGGAAAATCAAAAGGTTCATACGGCGACGTGTCCGACAAGGCTGTTCAGACCGTAATTCCGTCATATTCGACGACAATCGCAAATCAGGCGTCAAGCACGAAAACCACTACGACCGAGACGCCGTCAGGCGGACAGAAAAAAACGCTTTCGGAGGACGATGAATATATAAAGCAGTTCCTTGACGCGGCGGAGACTTATTCATACGAGGACGAATCGACGACGGCGCCGCAGCACGGTTTTTTCAATGTCGTTACGGACGGAACTGTATCCGACGACAATTCGCTTTCGGGTCTTACGGGAGAGTCGTACAGAATAGGAAAACTGATTCTCGCTCTCGGCTTCAGATACGATAAAAATCAGAATATTTTCTATTCCGATTCACAGTCGTGGCAGAGGCTTTTCGGCTACACAAATTTCTATGACGCAAGCGCCGCGACGATGGGCATGTATTACGACACTATCAGGTTTTTCTTCAATTACAACAATATGGATTGGAGAATACAGCTCTGGAAAGGCAGATACGGCATTACGACGGGCGGCGAAATAGGCACTTATTGGAAAAAACCGGATTTGGACACCGCTTATTACGAAGCCGTGCCGGACGATCAGACTATAATGCTGTCGTTCGCCCTTTACAGAGACGGTCAGCTGTACATGACGAGAGGACCGGAAAAACACTGGTGGCTGACCGGATTCAAGCTTTTCGATATGGCGTCGCCTGATGAGCTCACAATGCACGCGTCTTTCTTTATGACTGACGAAAAACAGGCCGATGCTCTTGAAAAGGCCATACTCGACGCGCATTTTGTCGAAGGACTGAATTATCAGCGTCTCGGACTTACAATGACAATAGTATGGAATTAAAATCATCGCGATAAAAAATTTGACGGCGGAGATTGATTTCCGCCGCCGATATTTTTTTACTGCTTGTATTTCAACAGTCTTCTCGTTCTGTTCAGATGATTTTCAAATTTTCCCTCGTCTATAAATCTTGCCAGAACATATTGGTCAAATACGGGAACGGGACAAGTCAAAAATCCGAGCTTGTTTTCATAGACATTCATCAAACTGTCGGGCAATATGGCGTAAGCTATTCTTATTGAACGGGAAAGCGATTTTGTGAATGTGTTTTCGTATATTACCATTGAATCGGCGTCCATTGAGTACAAAGTTTCGGTAGGCTTGAGACCTACGGAAAATTCCGACGAATAATCATCTTCTATTATTATTCCGCCTTTTTTTTTCGCCCAGACGAGATAGGCCATTTTTTTGCCCGCGTCGGCGTTTATTCCGTTTATGTCATGGTAAGGCGTGACGTGGAGAATATCGGCCGTCGTCATGTCAAGAGACTGCTGAGAAATTCCTCTGCCGTCCATTTCAAGCTCCTGAATACCGCATCCGTTTACGGCGTATATTCCTTTTATTTTTTTGTAGCACGGCTTTTCGACGGCGTAGACCTTGTCGTTCCCGAGAATATCCACAAATATCTGATAAAGGTATTCCGCTCCTGCGCCGATTATTATGTTGTCGGGATTTGTTTTCATTCCCCTGTATCTTTCAAGGTATCCGGAAATCGCTTTTCTCAGAGCCGATGCGCCTTTGTTTGTCGGCACCGCAGACAGAGCCTCCGGCGATTCCGAAAGTATTTTTCTTGCTGTTTTTACATATGACGGCACGGGGAAACCGGACTCGGAACTTTCGTCCGACGATTCGAAGTTCTGATAATTTTCATAGATGTCGGATTTTTTCGGACTCATTGAAAGACTGTCGTTCATCACGTAAAATCCGCTTCTCGCCTTTGATATCACATAGCCCTCGTCCGTAAGTATTTTGTAAGCGTTTTCGACCGTCACCACGCTTATCTGAAGATGATCCGCGAGCAGCCGTCTTGACGGAAGTTTTTCGCCTTTCGCTATTTTGCCCGAGAGAATATCGGATTTTATGAAATTATACAGAGCTAAATATTTCGGACCGTCCGCTTTTTCCAAATTGTAAGTAAGCATTTGTTTTTCACCTTTAACACGCCGTGAGCGGGAAATATGAACATTTAAATATTGTTTAGTGAAGTTTTCTCAGCCGAAGAAAATTGACGCGAAAAATATGTAATTTCCGTCCCGGGATGATGTTGTCAACCCTGCTTTTTCAGCCGTCTTAAATACGTCGACGGAGTAAGATTCCATAGGTCTCAGCATTTTTTCGGGGAACAGACATTCCTTTTCCGGATATGAGCATTTTTCGCATACCGTGCAGCCCGAGCATCCTACAGCCAAGACGCTTTTATATTTTTTCATATATTCGCTTCTGAGTTCAAGAGTAAGCTCTCTCGCGTCCGCCCAAGTTTTTTTAAAATCGTTTTTGTATGATTTCACAGAAAAAAGAAGAGCTTTTTTGTAGTCTGTCAATATTTTTCCGTCCGATACGTCCGCGGCAGGCGGGCAGGACCATGTCTTGTTGTATTTTTCGCAACCGGCGCAGTATTTTTCACAGTCTTTAATAAAAAAGACGTCCGACGGAGAAATTATTCTTTGTTCAAATATTTCCATAACTTTATATTTACCGTGTTGATAATTTTATTTTTTTTGATATAATTCAAGCTGCGGCGTTATAATAATAATACAATATCGCCGATCTAAAAGCAAACATATTGAAAGCGCAAACGTTGCTGAACGGCGGGTTATAAATTATAATCTTAAAGTAATTGAAGCGGGTACGCAAAAACAGATATAATAATATTAATAAAAAACACAGAAGAGTTGAGTTTAAATGAAAACGCTTGTAGTATATTATTCGAGGTCGGGAAATACCGAAAAAGCCGCGCTTGAAAAGGCGGAAGAAATCGGCGCCGACTTCCTTCAGATTGACACTATAGAAGACGTGTTCGGCCCTCAGGGGTTTATGAAAGCCGGAAAAATGACCGTATTGGGCAGAGAGATGATATTAATGCCTTATGAAAAAGATATTAAGGAGTATGACCGTTTCATCTTGTGTTCTCCGATATGGGCGGGAAAGGTCAGCCTTCCGATGAAGAAATTCGCGGAGACGGAAAAAGACAATATCAATTCGGCAGATTATCTTTTCACCCACGGCGGAAAATCAATGAAATCAAAGCCTGCCGACGAGCTTGACAAAATACTCGGCATAAAAAGAGGACAATACGAATCCGTTCAGATGATTTTAAAAAAGAAACTGAACAGCGAAATTTTTATCTGAATTTGAAAAAGAAGGTGCGAAGGAAATGAACGGCCAAAATTCTTTTGACATTACCGAAATAGACGAGCCATGCTTTGACAGCTATGTTTCCTTCGATATAGAAACTACAGGTCTCAGGAGAAATTCGCAGATACTCGAAATAGGCGCGGTAAAGGTGGAAAACGGCAGTGAAGTCGGTTATTTTTCTGAACTAATCAATAATCTGAACCCCGTTCCTGCCGAGATAACGGCTCTTACCGGCATTACTACGGAGGAAATAGAAAAATACGGCGGAGACTTAAAGGAAACGCTCGAAAAATTCAGGGATTTTATCGGTGACAAAATCCTGATAGGTCACAATATCGTGTCGTTCGACTGCCCTATAATCGGCTACAACGCTTACAGAACAAGCCTTTATTTCAATTCATCGGTGTTTGACACTTTGAAATATCTCAGACAGCACAAGGACCTTTTTAAATTTTCGTCGAGAAGTCTTTGTCATCTGACTGACGTGCTCGGCATCGAGACAAAAGTTCATCACCGGGCGCAGGCGGACGCCGAGGCAACCGAAAAACTTTACGAGAAGATTAAAACATGTTCTAAAAACGGAATAATTTTAAACGAATACGACCGGATAAATTAATATCGTTTTTAATTATATTGAAATAATTCAAAATATATTATATAATAAAATTTCAGAAACAAAACAGTCCTTTCGGGACTGCGGTCTTTGACCGCCTAAATTTCAGGAGGAACAAAATGGACGACGAAAAATTAAATTCCGAGAATGAAAATATGTCGCCGGAAAACAACGATGAAAACGAAAACACCGCAGTCGGCGGCGCAGATGAAGGCAGCAAAGTTCAGGAGAAAGCTCAAGATGGCGAAGAGACAGCGGATATGTCGTCAATGACATATGAGCAGTTTATGTCTTCGTCCGAAAGTGAAAAAAGCGCGGACGGCGGGAATGAAGAAGAATTAAAAGAAGACGGCGGCAAAGATGAAGACGGCGTGAAAGATTTATCGGACGGCTCCGAAAAGGGAAATGAAGCCGTAACGGATGAAAGCGCATCAGAGGATTCCGAAAAGTCTGATAAAGGCAAGCCGAAAAAGAAAGCAAAAAAAGGACTTATAGCCTCTGTTTTTGTTATCCTTCTTGCATTGATAGTTGTAATCGGCGCTCTTATTTTCCAGCGCAGCAAAACAGATCTGTCCGATACAGTCCTTTCCGTAGACGGCGTAGACTCGTCGGCGTACGAATTTGTACAGTATTTTACATACTATAAGCAGCAGTATTCTTACTACGGTCAAAGCGTGTCTGACGACGACCTGAAGAAAAATATTATTCAGCAGCTTGAATTTAACAACGCCTGCTACAAAAACGCGGTTGCCGACAAGCTCGAACTGAGCGGCGAAGCTCTTGAGGAAATGACGCAGATGAAGGAGAACCTTTCCAAAGAGGCGGAGAGCCAGTCAAAGCCGGCCGAGGATGTCATAGCCGACATTTACGGAAAATCCGCCACTCTCGATATGTATTACGCATTCGTTGAAAAACAGGAGCTCGCGAATTTGTATCAGACAAAAATTTATGACGATCTGCGCGCGTCTTACGAAAACGGCAAAAACGACGACAAGATAACGAAAGAATACAATAAAGACACGACTAAATACGATCTTTCAGACGCGTATTACGTTTCGCTTTCGGGCGACAATGCCGAAAAACAGTCTCAGGCAATTCAGACGGCTGTCAAAGGCGGAACTTCATTTGTCCAGGCGTGCAATTCCGTGACTAAAGGCGAAAGCACCGCGAAAAACCTCTCCGGATATACTTATGACACGTTGAACACGGAATTTTCAGAACAGATTACTAAATGGCTATTCGCGCAGAGCGACGGAAAATATACGACCAAAGCCGGCAGCATGAAAGCGTTTGACGTAAACGGCGGAACATATCTAGTGTATGTGAACAATACTCCGTCAAGGGACGATTCAAAGCCCGCCACAATAAAATACGTATTTGTATCTCCGGAACAGTCTAAAATATTGTCGGAAGACGAGCTTCTGAACAAGGCTCAGAATACCGCGGAAGAAATTTACAGCGAATATATAAAATCAATTTCCGGTTCAAAAGCGGACGAATCGAAATTTGACGCCGCCGTAAAGAAATTCAGCGCTTCAAACGTCACGACAAATACAATGGAAAAAGTGTCAAAATCGACGTCCGATATTGATTACAGCGTCAGAAGCTGGCTTGCGGAAAGCGGCAGAAAAGAAGGCGACTGCACAGTAATTGACACGTCGTCGGGAGCTTATGTAATTTACGTCGAGAGCCTTTCATCTATGAACGCGTGGAAACAGACTATTTCCGACGCCATGATTCAAAACGATTACGAGGACTGGCAGTCTGATTTCACCGAGTCTTATCAGAATAAGATTACAGTTGACAACGATGCAATCGAAAAGGCTGTTGATTACGCAAACAAGATTTTAACAAAAAGCAGCAGCAATTCATAAATACAACGTTTTGGGTCCGGATATTCAAAAAAATTATCCGGACCGAAATTATTATTTTACAAAAATAAAATTGGTACTTGTAAATATATATTTTTTGTATTAAAATATATTAGTTGACGTCTGTTTAAAGGTTTTTGTCTTTCGGCAGATGATTTTATTGCGCTTTGAATTTTCGGCGCATCGGTAAAACAAATTTAATTTTTTACTGAGAGGTCTTTTTGGTTATGGCAGAAAAAAGCGGAACTAAGAAAAAACATTCGGCTGCAAAAGTAATCAAGGCTATCGTAGCTGTCATTCTTTGCCTTTGCATCATTTTCGGAATCCTTTTATGGGCTGGGGCAGTTCAAAACTTCTTCTATCCTGTCAAGATAGACGGCGAGTCGTATAAATACGGCGAACTCAAATGCTACTACATGATGGAATACAACTACTATTACAATCAGGCGCAGCAGATGGATTCAAACTACGGCGAGGGAACAGGTCTCTCTCTTTTCGGATTTGATTACACGAAAATGCCCGATGAACAGGTTTCAAATCCGTCTTCCGGAAGCGGAAACTACCTTTCTGCTCTTCTCGGAACGAACAAGACGGAGGAGGAGACGTCTTCAGAGGGCGGCAATCAGGTTTACTGGTCAGATCATTTGCTTGATCTCGCGATAAACGAGATGGCGGAGACAAAGAGATATTACAAAGAGGCGGTAAAAGAGGGCGTTAAGCTTACATCTGAAGACGAGGAAGATATACAGTCGTCTCTCGATCAGATAAAGTCATACGCAGGCAACTACTCCGTTTCAAGATATCTTTCAAAGCTTTACGGCGACGGCGTAAACGAGAAGATTTTCACTCAGGTTCTCACAGAACAGAAATACGCCGAGAGATTCAAGACCGTAAAACAGCAGGAACTTCAGGACGCCGTACCAGAATCGAAGGTTATGGCTGAGTACAACAAGGACACGACCGCTTATGACGTCGCGGATCTTCGTATGTTCTACTTCGACACGTCAGCTGACAGCTCTTCATCTTCGTCTGACAGCACATCGACTTTGACAGACGAGCAGAAGGCTCAGTCTAAAACAGAGGCCGAAAAATTTGTATCTGACGTCAAGGCTGCCGGCAGCACAGAAGAAGCATTCAAGAAGGAGATTTTAAATTCACTTGAAAAAGGCTCCGACGAGTACAAAACTTTCAGTCAGGACGGCGCGTCTCTTCTTGAAAAAACAAGCAAGAGCGTTGTAGAGTCAAATGTTTCGGAAGACGCTGCAAACTGGGTATTTGAAAAATCAAACCCCAAGGACAATTCAAACAAATCGTCTTATGTCCGCAAGACAGGCGATATTGCGACATATCAAAACAGCAAGGGCATTTCGTATATTCTCTTTATTGTAAAGACTCCTTATGCCGATAAAACAATTCCCGCTTCTGTAAGACATATACTGAGATCCACAACGGAGGACGAGTCGGAATCGTCATCATCTTCTTCGTCTGTAAGCGTCGAGACAGCTTCAGAGGCTGTTTTGGGCGAGGACAGCAGCGCTTCCGAATCTGCGACAGATGAAGAGACGACAGTAAATCCCAAACTTCAGGAGAAAGCGAGCAGCGAGGCTCAGTCGATTTACGATGAATACGAGTCACACGTTGAAGAAGAGGGTTCGGCGTACGACGAAGATTATTTCGCAGAGCTTGCCGATAAATATTCGGACGACAAGGGTTCTGTAAAATCAAGTTCTACCACGACCTCTTCATCAGAGGAAACTACGGCAGGCGGCGGCCTCATCTCCGACATGAAAGACGACGGAACTTATGTCTCAACTTTTGAAGATTGGGTATTCAGCAAGGGCGCATATGCCGGAACGGCTACCGACAACGGTCAGAGACCCGTAGGAGATACCGGAATTATTCAGACTCAGTTCGGCTATCACGTAATGTACTATGTAGGCGGACACAAGCATCCCGCTTGGTATGAGACAATTCAGTCCAAACTTTCCGAGAGTGATTATTCCGAATGGACCGAAAATTTCGAGAAGAAATATTCAAGCGACGATATAAAAAGAAACAGTTATCTCTGCTCGAGAATAGTAAATTCTTCGATGAGACTTATAAAGAGAAATCTCGAATCTCAGCAGAGCGCAAGTTAAAAAACAAGATAACAGCCGTCGGCTAAGGCCGGCGGTTTTTTGTATGGCAAAACAAAGGCAATTACTTTCGATGATGAAAATCGGCGTTTCCGCTTCATTCATCACGCTTTTTATTTTATTGCACGGTGTATTTTCGGTTTATTTATCACAGAAAAAAGCCGGCGGTTTTTTGTATGGCAAAACAAAGGCAATTACTTCCGATGATGAAAATCGGCGTTTCCGCTTCATTCATCACGCTTTTTATTTTATTGCACGGTGTATTTTCGGTTTATTTATCACAGAAAAAGCCGGAGTTTTTTTTGCATGGCATAAGCCGACAAATTTCAGTTTTCATTTTTGCGGTATTGCAAGCAGGAGGCTATTGTACTAAATGATCGGAGGCGTTTTTTGAAGCAGCGGCAAAGATTTATTGTACAATTCGGCTTTGTTCTCTTCGTCATACATATCAGTCGGTTATTTTTGTGCGGCGAAAAATGTTGTCCTTCACGGTAAAGTAAATGTCCGGCTTAATGTTGTTATTTGCTTTGTCAGGCGGTAAATTTTTTGAAAAACCACGCGACATGGTATTTCCGACAAAAACAGGGTATATTAATAATAAAACATAAATAAAACCTAAGCCGATAATATCAGCTCAGGTTAATTATTTAAATCTTGCCCTAAATTTCTTTAAAGATAAACCTTTGCAGGTAAAAACTCAAAGAACATTAAGCGACTGTCTGCTGCTTGAAATCCTCTGTCTCGCAGGAGCATGAAACGTAGTTCTGTTCTGTGTTGCCTTCAGCGGCTTTTTTCTCAAAGTATTTCTTGCACGCGTAATAACAAGCGGCAACCGCGCCTGCAATAACAGCGATAATGGCGAGCGCTTTGCAAAACTTTTTCATATCTGATCGTTCCTTTTTTCTGAAAAATTAAGCGTTTGATTTGTTGAGTTTAATAGCAAGAGCTGATTTTTTGTGAGCGGCGTTGTTTTTGTGAAGAAGTCCCTTGGCCTGAGCCTGATCGATCTTCTTTATAGCTGCTTTAACTGCTTCAGCTTTGTTTTCCGAGTTGTCTTCAATAGCTGCGTCAGCTTTTTTAATTGCCGTCTTGAGTGCGGAATTGGCGGCTTTGTTGATGGCACGCTTTTTCTCGTTTACAAGAACACGCTTTTTTGCGGATTTAATATTTGGCATCGGACTGCACCTCCCCTGAGATATATTTACAGACTAATATAATATCACAATGATTTTGATAAATCAAGGATTTTTTGCTCTTGCCGGAAAATAATTAAGTTTTGAAATATGCGTTGATTTGAAACAATGACGCTGAAATCAGACTACGAGTTTTTTGCCGATGTAAATCGGGAATGTCTTGTCGCCGGATATATTCTTATGCGGCAAAATTACCGAATATTTATCCATAATAACGGCGTTTGCGCTCGACCCTTCTGATATGTAGCTGCCGTGCATTATTATGGAGTTTGTGACCTTCGCGCCTTTCGCCACTCTGACGCCTCTGAAAAGTATAGAGTTTTTAACTTCTCCTTCTATTTTGCAGCCGTCGGCGATAAGCGAATTTGTGACAGACGAATTTATTCCGTACGTAGACGGCATATCGTCGTAGATTTTTGTATATATCGGTCTGTCGGAATCAAACAGCGATTTTCTCTTGTCGGACGAAAGAAGATCCATGCTTGAGTCGTAATATTTTCCCATTGAATCTATTACGGTGCAGAAATTATTTATCTTGTAGCCGTATATTTTGAATTTGTCAACGTCTTTAAGCAAGATATCTCTGTTGAAATCCGTGTAGTTTTCGCTTTTCGCCGTGTTGAGAATCCTCTGCAGGAAAGTCCTCTTCATACATGTAATTGAAACGCCGTATTTTCCTGATCCTTCGTAAACTATTCCGGGCATTGTAATCTTAGTAATTCTTCCGTCGCCGTTTATTTCAAAGTGCGGAATGTCCCCTTCGGGGTAATTTCCCTCAAGGTACGCGTGAGTTATGTCGGCTCCTTTTTCTCTGTGATAATCTATTATCTCCGAAAAATCAATATTGCCGATGATATTAGAGTCTAAGATTATAACGTATTCTTCTTTCGACATGTTGATGAAATCGGAGACTAAAATCAGCGCCTCTAATTTTCCGTTGTATGTGCCGAGAGTGGAATTGAACGGAGGAAGGAAGAAAAGACCGTCGTTTTTTCTCGAAAGATCCCACGGTCTGCCTGTCCCGAGGTGATCCATAAGAGAGCGGTAATTTGATTTTGTTATTACGCCGACTTTCGATATTCCGGCGTTTACAAGGTTTGAAAGAGAGAAATCTATAAATCTGTATCTGCCGCCGAACGGTACCGAGCCCATTGTTCTGAGCGATGTCAGCTCCGGCATGGCGTTTGAATAGCTATCGGAAAAAATAATTCCGAGACAGCTTCTTGAAATCATAATTTTTCACCGTCCTTTACGTCTTCTTCAACCATAAGGTCTTCGCCGATTACGGCGTTTTTGCCTATTGTAAGTTCAGGACCCACAGTTGTAACGCCCCATTTTTCACATTCCTGAGGATCTTTTCCCACTACGGCGCCCGATTCAATTACCGCGTTTTCACCGACCATGGAATAAAACACCTTAGCGCCAGATTTTACGACGGCTCCGGGCATTATGATTGAATATTTAATCTGAGCGCCGGGCTCTATGACGCAGTTTGAGAATATTACAGAATAATCAGTCTCTCCGCCAATATCGCATCCGCCGGCAATTATTGAATTTGATACTTTTCCTTCGGACGAAATATAAGCGGGCGGAATGGCGGGATTGTTTGAATAAATTTTCCAGTTCGGATCATCGAGGTCGAGGCCTGACGACGGTATGAGCAGGTCTAAGTTCGCCTCCCACAGGGATCCTCTCGTTCCGACGTCTTTCCAGTAGCCGTCAAATTTATAGGCGTACATTTTTTCGCCTGCCGCATGCATAGCAGGTATTACGTCTTTTCCGAAATCGTTTGAAGAGTTGGGATTGTTTTCGTCTTTGATGAGGTATTCTCTGAGCTTTTTCCATGTGAACATGTAAACGCCCATAGAAGCCTTGTTTGATTTGGGGTTTTTCGGTTTTTCCTCAAATGCCGTGATTTTGCCTTCATCGTCGGTGAACATAAGACCGAATCTTGAAGCTTCTTCCCACGGCACTTCAAGCATGGCTATAGTTACAGCAGAGCCTTTCTCCTTGTGGAAATCAAGCATTTTAGAATAATTCATTTTATAGATGTGGTCGCCCGAAAGGACGGCTACGTATTCCGGGTCGTACCTGTCGATGAAATTGATGTTCTGATATATGGAGTTTGCCGTTCCTCTGTACCAGTCGGTTCCCTTTATCTGCTGATAAGGAGAAAGCACATGAACACCGCCGTTTTCCCTGTCAAGATCCCATGCGGAACCGTTGCCGATATAGTCGTTCAGAACGAGCGGCTGATATTGAGTCAAAACGCCGACCGTCGTGATACCCGAGTTTATGCAGTTGGACAAAGGAAAATCTATAATCCTGTACTTTCCGCCGTAAGGCACTGCCGGCTTTGCCATATTTTTCGTCAGTATGCCCAGTCTTGAACCCTGGCCGCCGGCGAGAAGCATGGCAATACACTCTTGTTTGCGAGACATAATTTGTTCCTTTCTGAAATATTAATATTGTTTGATATAAATTATTTTTTTGTTTTGTCGTCTTTTTCTTTTCTTTTTTTGAGATAAATCGTGGTAAGCCCGGGAAGTTTAAGCTCCGCGGACTGCTCCATTGAGTGCATAGGCTCGTTTTTAGTCTTGTAGACGCGTTTTTTGTAAGTTCCTCTGCCACCGTATTCCTTGTCGTCGGAACAGAAAACAACGTCGTAAGTTCCTTTTTCGGGCATTCCGGCTTTATAGCTTTCCCTGTCTACCGGAGTGAAATTGCATACGACTACTATTGTGTCTCCGTTTTCATCGGATCTTGTAAAGGCTATTACCGAGTTGTCGCAGTCGTCCGGAATTATCCAGTGGAATCCTTCCCATGAATAATCGATTTCCCACATTTCCGGGTGGTCAAGATAAAATCTGTTCAATGCCGCCACGTATTTTTGAAGCGAAGCGTGCGCCGGATATTTCAAAAGGAACCAGTCGAGCTGTTTTTTCTCGTCCCATTCTATAAACTGTCCGAACTCCTGACCCATGAAAAGAAGTTTTTTGCCGGGATGAGCGTACATATAGCCGAGGAAAGCTCTCATCGAGTCGAATTTCTGCTCGTAAGTGCCGGGCATTTTGTCAATAAGAGATTTTTTGCCGTGCACTACCTCGTCGTGCGAAATCGGAAGGACGAAGTTTTCCGAAAATGCGTACATAAACGAGAACGTTATCAAATCGTGGTTGTATTTTCTGAAATAAGAGTCGAGGCTGAAATATTTCAGTATATCGTTCATCCAGCCCATATTCCATTTGAAATTAAATCCGAGACCGCCGACGTCAACAGGCTTTGTGACAAGAGGCCAGGCGGTCGATTCCTCCGCGATCATCATGGTGCCTGGATATTCTTTGAATATGTATTTATTAAGTTTTCTCAGAAAAGCTACCGCCTCAAGATTTTCTCTGCCGCCTTTTTCGTTTCTGACCCACTGTCCTTCGCTCCTGCCGTAATCGAGATAAAGCATTGAAGCGACCGCGTCGACTCTCAATCCGTCGGCGTGGTATTTATTTATCCACAGATCTGCGGACGACATCAGAAACGATACCACCTCGTTTCTGCCGTAGTCGAAAACTCTCGTTCCCCATTCGTAATGCTCGCCTTTTCTCGGGTCGGAATATTCGTAGCACGGCGTGCCGTCAAACTCGTAAAGACCGTATTCGTCTTTCGGAAAATGAGCGGGAACCCAGTCGAGAATGACCCCGATAGAAGCAGAGTGCATTTTATCAATGAAATACGCGAAATCCTCGGGCGTGCCGTACCTTGACGTAGGCGCGAAATATCCTGTAACCTGATAGCCCCATGAACCGTCAAACGGATATTCTGTTATGGGCAGAAGCTCCACGTGGGTATATCCCATCTCTTTGATATAAGGTATGAGCTCGTCCGCCAGATCCCTGTATGAGTAGAAATTTCCGTCGTCATGAAGCTTCCATGAGCCCGCGTGAATTTCATATATATTTACGGGAGAGGAAAAAATATTTGTCTTTTCCTTCTTCTGCTGCCATTTTTCATCAGTCCATTTGAAACCGGAAATATCGTATATTTTTGTCGCGTTTCCCGGTCTTGTCTCAAAATGAAAACCGTACGGATCGGATTTCATAATTTTTCTTCCGTCCGGCGATGTAACCTGATACTTGTATTTGTCATATTTTTCAGGTCCGTCTATCCGAACTTCCCATAATCCCTGTTCATTTATTTTGTTCATAGGGTCGGCGTGTTCATCCCATGAGTTGAAATCGCCGCATACGGATACGGCCGACGCCCTCGGCGCCCACACTCTGAATGTGACGCTGCCGTCGTCATTGAAATGAGAGCCTAAAAATTCGTAGGCCCTTGCGTTGCTTCCCTCGTGGAACAGGTAAATCGGAGTGCTTAAATCTTCTGATTTATCGGACATATCATTAATTTCTCCGTAGTAAAAAATTATTCTTTTTTATTTTATCAAATTAACTCTGATTTTGCAAGTATAAGATTTGGTAAAACGGGCGATAAAATATAGAAAATTATATAAAATTTTTGTAACATTGCTATAAAAACTAAAATAATCGTCATATTTTAAGGCAAAATGGCACAGACAAAAAGTTCATAATTAAATATCGGAACAATAAACCGCGGCAAAAGTATGATTGAAAAAACTGAGTAAAATATATATAATGAATATAATAAATCAATATAATTACGGTGATTGAAATGGCTGTAAAAATTTACCCAAAGTGGGGACCTTACTCAAAAAAATATATGGGAATGTCGAGGATAGCAAATCATAAGTTTATTCCCGGCGTCAGGTTCGATTTGACCGTCGTGCCTTCCGTATTCGGTTTTGACATAGATATTCCGAATGTCACGACTCCTAACGGAGTTCATCCGTGGGAATCGTCGGACGATTATTCTTTCGTAAAATATCGTTTTGACCTCGACGGCAAGGATAAAGTATACGCGGAGGTATCTTATGTGAGGCTAAGCTCCGAAAGAGAACTTGTCAGAACGGAATTTTTCAACAATTCTGATCTATATCAAAATTTTTTGATTAATTATTTTGAGTCGGTGGAATATCCGGATGACTCTTACTGCCGTCTCATCCTTCCGAAAAAATACGTTTTCAAAGACGCTCTCGATTACGACGATTATTCGTACAGAATAAAAAGACCGTGGGACGGGGAAAATCCCGACGCGATGAAAAAAGGCGAATTTCTCGACAAGAGGTTCACGGGCGGCAGAGGACTCGGAGACAGAGCGCCTAAATGGCATCTGCCGATGAAATATATTCCGCCGTTCGGAGCCACTGCCGGCGACAAGGTGTCGTACACCCTCGAAATACCCGAAGATTTTGACAACGCGACGCTGATAATAAGATACAGGACGACGGATATAAAATACAAACGGCAGAACACGGACGGCGTCAGTTTGGTAAAAGGCGAAAAGACGTCAGAGTTTATGCTGAACGGCAAGGAGCGCATATCATTCGAGCCGGCGGACGAACCTGATCTTAAACTGTGGCCGCTCGGAAAAATATCAAAAGGCGAAAAGAAAATAGAGCTTGTATCGCTCGGATCCGGCGCTGTGGAATTGGACTACCTCTGTATTGTCGAAAACGGCGACGCCGGAAAAGTCAAAAACGATTATGTGAAATTCGATTTTAAACCGGAGATAAAAACCGAAAAAGCGGACGGCGAGGGATATATTTCCGAACTCAAATACAACGGAGTCGACGGTGATTATTTCCTCAGAACGTTTGATGAAAACACTCGTTTCAGAAATATCGATTCGGGCTGTCTCGAAGACGCGACAAAGTCGAGGCTTTCAAATTCCGACCCGACATTTGACAACGTATTTGATACGTTTACATCGGCTTTTCCCGAAAAACATACTTGCGACGGATTTTTCTTCAATACTTTAACTCATACAATCTATGTAAAACCGGGCGGCACCGCCGTAAAGTACGCCGTGATTTCAAACGGTCCCGCAAAATATCTCGGCACGGACGTATACGAAACAATTTACAGACAAAGGCTGAACGAGGTAAAAAAATTCAATTTGAACTCATCCGGCAAAAAGTACGAGCTTTCAAATGATATTCTCAGAGCAACTCTTCTCACAAACACCGTTTATCCTATCTATAAGCACGGAAGCCGGATTGTCCATCCCACTCCGGGCAAGCGCTGGGACAGCCTTTATACATGGGATTCCGGTTTTATAGGTCTCGGATTCAACGAGTTCGACGAAAAAGCGGCCGAATATATGCTTGACGCTTACCTTTCGGATGAAAGCAATAAAGATTACGCTTTCGTCCTTCACGGTTCGCCGGTTCCCGTTCAGTTCGCGCTGTGGCTTGAGATGATGAAAAAATACGGCTCCGAAAAACTTCTGCCGTATTATGACAGGCTGAAACTTTATTACGATTATTTCACTGGAAAAATCAGAGGTTCGACGACCGGTAAATTCAAGTCGGGGCTTCTGACTCCCTACGATTATTTCTATTCTTCGTCCGGAATGGATGATTATCCGGCTCAGGTAGAGATGATGACAAAAGAGATAAGACAGACCACGGCTCCGGCTATTACATCGTCTCACGCGATTATAGCGGCGAAAATAATGTATATGGCTTCACTGAAACTCGGAAAAAACGATGATGCGTCTGTTTATCGAAACGACATTGATAAATTTTCATCGGCTTTGAATAAATATTCATGGGACGGCGAAAGCGGATACTACGGCTTTGTCACTCACAACGAATCGGGCGAGCCAACCGGAATACTCAGAACCGAAAAAGGCGAAAATTTTGACAAGGGACTGGACGGAATTTATCCGTTCATCGCAGGCGCGTCGTCCGAAAGTCAGGAAAATGCTATACTGAATCACATCAACAGCGACAAAGAGATGTCAACTCCATACGGAATAAGCGCGGTTGATATGTCCGCAAGTTATTTCCGCACAAACGGATATTGGAACGGAAATATCTGGCTGCCGCATCAGTGGTACCTGTGGAAAGCGTGCCTTGAGTCATGCAGAACCGACCTCGCCTATTCTATAGCGAAAAGGGCTCTGGATATATGGAAAAGAGAGGTTGAATATAATTACTACACGTTTGAAATGTTCTCCGTCGTCACCGGCAGGGGCGGATGGTTCCACAATTTCGGCGGACTTTCAACTCCTGCCAATATCTGGGCTGACGCTTATTTTAAGCCGGGAACTCTCACCACTGGACTTGAGACATGGGTAGATAATCTCAAATCGTCTCCCGATAAAATAGAGGCTGATATTTCCCATTTCGACAACGGAAAGACTTTCTCGGTCATAGCGTGCCTTTCGGATTCAAAGGATAATTATTCCGTAACTCTTGACTCAGCGGCGGTTCCTTTCAGTGAAAGGGAAAAAGGAGAGCTGGAATTTGAAATAAAACTCACAGATACAAGTCCCCATAAACTGACAATAGAATAATATTTTATGAAATAATCGCGTCAGTCCCGAAAAAAACGCCGATTTCGGGCGGAGGGATCATGTGTTGATTTTTTATGTCGTATGTTTTTTTAATCGGCATGAAAAAATAAGAGACATTGCATAATTAAATGATGAAAATAAAAAAAGAATTGTTTACTTTTTGAAGCGGATATGATACTATATCATCAGGAAATACAGTAATCATCTGAAAGTAAAGGTGTAGATTATTCATGAAAAAATCAAGCAGAATTTTAGCGGTCGTCTTATCTTTGATGATGGTATTCAGCTGCGCCGTACCGGGCTTCGCGTCATATGACCCGAAAAACGCCGGCAGCGTGACCGACAAAGCCCATTCGGCGACAAGCTTTGAAAAATCTTTCTGGAACGCGACAGACAAGCTTATGGATGTAATCGTAAAATCCATATGCGCTTTTATTCCGGACCAGAAAACATGGGGCAAAAACGCCGATGATTATTCATCCGACGGATTTATGCCGGGCGACGACGAATTTCTTTCCGAGCCGGCAGACGGAGCCCGCTGGTCTTTGGGATATTCGGAAGCGTCCATTCTTGAAGGTCAAGATGTTCTCGACGGCAACCATTACGTAGGCGGAACGCTCACTTTAAATAAAAAAGTTGCAACAGAGGTATATGACGACCTTAAAGTAAGAACAGTCGCGTTAAACGACAATTCCGGAAGAGGTTCGGCAGTATTCGCCGTTATAGACGGTTTCGGAATTTCAAATACAGACGTAAGAGCTATAAGACAGGAGCTCGAATCGTTTTCAAAGGAAAACAATGTAAAATCTATAAATATTTCTGTTCTTCATCAGCATTCCGCCGTGGATACTCTCGGACTAAACGGAAACGTGCTCGAGGAAGTCGTCAAAAATCCGTGGAAAAATCTTTTCGGCAAAAATTCCGTAAGCGGCAGAAACGACGAGTACATGAGAAATCTTTACGACAAGACCGAGCAGACTATAAAAGAGGCTGTCACAGGCGAAAAGAACGGAAAACTTTACTATGGAAAAATAGATATGTCAGAGTTTATGACCGACAAGAGAGATCCGCAGGTTCTCGACAACTATTTTGAAAGATTCAGATTTGTACCGTCCGACGGTTCAAAAGAGACATGGTTTACTACGTCGTGCGTTCATCTTGTCGGAAACGGAGCCGCCGGAACAGTAATAACAGGCGACTACGCTTATTATATGGAACAGGCTGTCAACGAAAAGTACAACGCCAATTTCGCGCTCGTGCTCGGCGCGGAGCAGGCTACGACTCAGGACAAATCAACGCTTGACACGGAAAATCTTTCAAGACTTGAATCCGTTAAAGTCTACGGTGAGGCTCTTGCAGACAGACTTAACGCAATTTCAAACGAGAAAGAGCTTTCCCCTGTTCTCAATATCAGATCCGAACAAATAAAGTTCAATATCAGCAACTGTATTCTCCTCTTCGCGGGCAAGGAGGGACTTATAAATCATCAGATAGTAAAAACCGGATTTAATAAGTATCAGGAAGTTTCCGAACTCGGATATATGGAATTGGGCGACGATGTTGCGGTATTCCTCGCTCCGGGAGAGACGACAGGCGAGACTTACTACGGCGGCGCGTGCCCCGCGTCAAAATCATGGTCCGGAAAGGACTGGAACTATGCTCCTCTTGAAACAAAAGTCGAGGGCGGCAGGGACGTAATAGTATTTGGACTTGAAAACGATATGGTAGGCTATATCATACCCGACAACGACTATATGCCAATACTTTATCCCAACAACAAATCGCTTGAGGTTGTTTCACTCGGCAAAACGGCATGTTCCGAGATGGTAAAAGGATACGAACAGCTTCTCAAAAACGCTTACGCCTCGAAAAAATGAGAAAAAATAAATAATTCAATGCTGCCGCCGAAATTTTCAGCGGCAGCTTTTTTGGTCCGGCTGAAAACTCGGATAAAAAAAACACGAAAAGCGTAATTTACAATAAATTGATGTGCTGTTTTCGGCACATCAAATTTTTATAATACAATAAAAAGAAAAACACATCCGATTTTATCTTTTATTTTGGCTCAACTCCCCGGATTTACTCGGCGGACTTTACAAAAACTTTACATTAACTTATAATAAAAATGTAAAAGACTGTTTGAAGTAAAGCGAAGTTCAATAATTGAATGGTATTTTTACAATGACAATTTGTATTCATTCGGGGTGCGAATATATGAAATCGAAAAAGATAATATCCGTAATACTTTCCGCAATTATGCTTCTGTCGTCGTTTGTATTTCCTTCTTTTGCCGATGACGGGCAAACGCTTCGGGAAAACAACGTCCTTCCGGAAGACGTGACAGGTTTCGTCGTAACGTCGGGTCTGAAATATGTATCGCCCGAATACAGAGCCGGTTATTCCGACGCGTTTCTTTCATATGCCGAAAACAAAGGCGTTCAGATTGAACAGCTCGACGGACTTTTCGATTCCATGCAGGCCGAGGTAAATTATCTCAAGGTCAAAGGCGTAAAATATCTCATCGTAAATTCGGGTCTGACATTGAACGGATTTTCATCCGACGCGTATTCTCTTTCCCGCAAATTAAAGCAGCTTGAAAGCGATACGGGCGTAAACGTCATAGTCTGCCCCGGTCCCGGGGATATATATTCTTCGTCCGCTTTGTATTTTGAGGACGGCAAAAAAAAGACCGGCAGTCCGCTTACGCCCGCGCAGATGTCAAATTATTTTTCTTCTCTCGGGCCGGATATCGCCGATGAAATGTATACTCAAAAGACATCCGCTCTCGGTTCTTTCTCCTATACGGTCAGCCTTGACTCAAATTATGAGCTGATTGTTATTGACGCGTCTTATTACGATTCGACACTTACCGCGAACGGCGGCAGAAACGTCTCCGGAAAAATAACAGACGAGTTAATGACATGGATAAAAGAAAAATGCGCCGAGGCAAAGAAAAACGGAAAAACTCCGATAGGCGTATGCGGATGGAAAGTTACCTCGTCGGATCTTGTAAGCGAAAATAACGTCGTCTACGACTGCTGCAATGTTGCCGATGAACTTGCGAAAGCCGGAATGGAGTATATCTACACGTCTGCGACGGGAAGAAACGACGTCTCGTCTAAAATCACGTCCGACGGAAAAATAATATACGATATAGAATCGTCAAATCTTTCGTCATTTCCCAATACGCTCAGGGTGAATTATCTGAAGTCCGACGGAGTCACAACCGACATAGTCGACTCTGATGACGCAAGGGCTGTTGTTTCAAGAGCGGATTCCGACGGAAAACAGACCGTGTACGACAAACCCTACAGACAGACCGCGTCGCTTAAAATAACTTATGCGAATTACGACATGGCGCGGTATTTTACCGATATTTTTGAAAACTTCATAAAAAACGACGTAATAACCGGCACAACACAATACGGTACGTTTTCAAAATATATTGAAAGCGAATTCGGCGTAAATTTGGAGTCTTTGATTAATTACTACATCGGCGACGGAATAAATCTTTTCGGAAAAGTCGTGATTTTCGACGCTTCTAATATTGTAAACCAGCTTGACAACGACATCTTTCCGCAGATAGAACAGATTTATCTGAAAGATCCGGAAAAGCTTTCCGATACGGTTTATTCGGGACTTCACAAGATAACCGACTCCATAATATCGGATAAAAAATCGACGAAATATCTTGACTCTTACGGTTTCGGCTCAAATGAGGAGGGCGGCACCGTGAACAGTCTGCTGCTTGAGGGAATAGTCTCTTCAAAAATGGGCAACGAGGATATTTCCGACGACGAATTTATAAGCGACGTCTCAAAAAATCTGAAATCCGGCGAACTTGCCGAATTTCTCGCCGGCGTAATCGCCGCCGGTCTTGTAAAAGATATTTTGCTCGACGGTATTTTTTCACAGATAAAAGTAAAACCCGAATATCTTCTTTTCCTCGACGATAACGAGGACTCATTGGGAGAGGATATTGAAAATTTAGTCAAATGGTATTTAAAGATTCACAATCAGGACGCGACTGTAACGGGACTTATAAATACCGTTCTCGCCGACGGATTTTTCTCCAAATACGGAAAAACAACAGATGAGGTAATCGACTATTATCTGAAGGATTATTTTTCGGGAGATACAGCTTCTGCCGACGGAAAACAGATTGCCAAAATGGCGTCGTATTATTTTGAGGACAGCGATCCGTCCGAAAAATCGGACTATAACGTGACTATTCCGTTGACAGAAAAAGCGGAGGTTCCGGAAGACGTTTTAAATTCTTTGAGACCTTTTAATATAGAAGTAACTTTCGGAGAAGACTCAAAAACCGAGATGAATATATCGTGGTATACGTCTACGGAATCATCCGGAACGGAAATAGAGCTTTACGATAACTCATCCGAAACTTTTCTCGGAAAGCATTTTATCGGCGCAAAGGGCGCGGACGCTCAGACAGAGTCAATACTCACGTCTGTTACAAGCTATACGGTAGATTTGGGAATTGCCGATCTCGGCGCGAAATATTCCTATGCGCAGAGACACACCGTGAAGCTTTCGGGTCTTAAACCGGGAACCGCATATTATTACAGAATAGGCGATTCAAGTACGTCTGCATGGTCGGACACAATGAAATTTACGACGTCGTCCGATTCCGGAAAATTTACGTTTATACAGATGTCGGATACTGCGGGGATAACTGAAGATCAGTTCTCCGATACAAGAGAAACGGCGGCTGCCGTCTCGGAACTTTTCCCGAATGCTTCTTTTTTAGTCCATACGGGCAATTTCGTATCGTCCGGACAGGACTTTGAACAATGGAAAAATTATTCAAGCGCCGTATCCGGGCTTACGTCGTATATACCGACGTCTCCCGTTGTCGGTGCGAGGGAATACGACACCTCCGGTATTTATGACAACTTCCTTGTAGACGGCATGACTGTGACGACTTCAAAGCAGAATTCGGACGGCACGGTAACGACTGAAGAAAAACAGAGAGGATATTACTCTTTCGACTACAACAACGCCCATTTCACGGTAATAGATTCCACAAGCCTCAGAATAATCGGAGGACTTACTACGGATGAAAGAAAATGGATAAACGACGATATTTCAAATTCCAACGCGGACTGGAAAATCGTTATTGTCCACAACTCGCCTTATACGGACGGATATTCAACTCAGTCGAGAAGATATAAAAATTACCTAAAATCCATGAACGAGATAATATCCGGTCTTGATGTGGATATTGTCCTGTCCGGCGACTCGTCTGACACATATTACAGGACAAATCCCGTCAGAAACGGGAATGTGACTGACCAGGCTGTGATTTCGGACGAATATGACGGCAGATATTACAGCGCTTATGTCAAACCGTCGGGAACCGTATACGCGTCAATAGGTTCTTCGGGAAATAATTCTTCCGATAAGCACGAAATATATGACACGAGTTCGCTTTTCTCTTTTACAGGCAAATCAATAAATCCAGACGAGCCTATGTTTTCATCGGTCACCGTTGACGGCAGCAGGCTTATTTATACGGCGTACACTATCGACGGCACGGACGTGCATATAGTAGACAGCTTTATTATAAGAAAATCGGGTTCCTCTTTTATTAAAGGCGACGTAAACGGCGACGGAAAAATTAACGCGGCCGACGCGAGACTCGCTCTCAGATTTTCCGCAAAACTCGAAACTCTTTCGGATTTCGCGCTTGCATCCGCCGACGTGGACGGCTCCGGCAAGGTGACGGCGAGCGACGCGAGACTTATTTTAAGATATTCGGCGAAGCTTATAGATAAATTCTGACAAATAATTTTTGCAGAATGTCGGATTATAATAAAATCTGTTTTTCCACTTGAGATAATTTAATTTTTTTATGTCGGTTGCCGCCGAATAAATATCGTAATTTAACATAATTTTTGAAATCAGACTTATACAATGCCGAAAACAAAAACGTTTTGCAAGTCATTAAAAACAGAATTTATATTCGGAGGATAATAAAAATATGAAAAAATCAAATGTGAAAAAAATTATATCCCTTCTTCTTTGCGCCGTTATGATATATTCTTTTCCCGCGCTTTCTTCTGCCGAAGACAATAGATCCGATTCTGCAAAAAATCCGACGAGACAGGAATTAATAGATAAAATCAAATCAGATAATGAAGACGATGATAAATACAGGCTGATATTGTGTATCGACAACGTTACAGCCGACTATCTGCAGCCGTGCGAAGCATTTACCGATTATCTGAAAGAAAACGCGGATAAATACGAAAAGATAAGCGATTATATCTATGACGGAAAAGTATTGGGCGTATTCGACGATAATGCTTATCTGGATTTGGATTCCGGAGAAATTAAAGCAAAAGGCGGCATATCAAATTACATTATCGCCGAAGCTCTCGCGGAAGTGTACGTAAACGACAGAGGACTTAAAAATATTGGCGTGATAATCGAAGCGCTGAAATACGTTCCCGGAGTTTCGTCGGTAGAATATTGCGGAAGGCGGACAATTAAAGAGGGCGACGCCGACGGCGACGGCAGAGTGACGGCGAAGGACGCGAGAATTTGCCTCAGATATTCCGCCCGACTTGAATATTTGGAACGTCAAACGCTCAATTTTCTTGACGTAAATTCCGACGGCATAGTAAATTCACAGGACGCGTATATTATTCTCAGAGTTTCCGCGGGACTTGAAAAAATGCCGAAATGAATTTTAAGTCAAGATAAAAAATCAAAAATATAAAATATTTGTTTCTCGGGCTGTCTGCCGCCCGGGGAATTTTTATTGATACGTAATAATAAGGGAGGAGAAAAAATTTTAACAGAAGATAAAAAAACAATATATATATCTTGACAACGGGCTGTCAATAATATATACTTTATTCATCTTGTTACTACATTTGTATATAGAAATATTACAATGTACTTATGTAGCGTTTTTTGCGGCGGCAAAGAGAAAAATCAAGCCGTCAAAAATTCAAGCCGAGGGGTTGATTTTTTATGTTCAAAATTCTCGCTTCAGTATTAATAATCGCGTTTTTCGCGCTGATGATAGCAATCGGCGTTATATCGAGAAAACGCGCGAGGGATGTAAACGGCTTCGTTTTGGGCGGCAGGTCTGTCGGTCCGTGGCTTACGGCTTTCGCTTACGGCACGTCATATTTTTCGGCCGTTATTTTCATCGGATACGCAGGTCAGTTCGGCTGGAAATTTGGTATTTCCTCGACATGGATAGGACTGGGCAACGCTTTTATAGGCTCGCTTCTCGCATGGGTTGTTCTCGGAAGAAGGACAAGGGTCATGACTCAGCATCTCGATTCAAAGACTATGCCCGATTTTTTCAGAAAAAGATTTGACTCATCTGCTTTGAAAGTCGCGGCGTCTGTTATAGTATTTGTTTTTCTTATTCCTTACACGGCGTCGCTTTACAACGGTCTTTCTTCGCTTTTTGATATGGCGTTCGGTCTTCCTTACTGGGTCTGCATAATTGTTATGGCGGCTTTGACATGCGCTTACGTATTAATAGGCGGTTATATGGCTACCGCTATAAATGATTTTATCCAGGGAATAATAATGCTCGTCGGAATAATCGCGGTAGTCGCGGCTGTCATTCATACGAACGGAGGATTTACGGAGGCCGTTAATTCGCTCGCTCACGTTTCCGCCGCGGAGGAGGGAATAAACCAGCCCGGTGTTTTCGCATCGTTTTTCGGCGCGGATCCGGCGTTCCTGTTTTTTGTAATAATACTCACGTCTCTCGGCACTTGGGGACTTCCTCAGATGGTCGGCAAATTCTATGCGATTAAATCGGAGGACTCAATTAAAAAGGGTACAATTATTTCTACTGTTTTCGCCATAATCGTCGCCGGAGGGTCTTATTTTCTCGGAGGATTCGGCAGACTTTATTCCGGAGCAGACGGCGTGAAGGCGTCAGACGGATCTGTAGCTTACGACAATATAATTCCATCAATGCTTAAATCTCTTATGGGATCGGTATGGGGCGATATCATTATAGCGATAGTTATCGTCCTTGTTTTAGCAGCTTCCATGTCTACTCTTTCTTCTCTCGTGCTCACGTCGTCGTCTACTTTGGCTCTTGACGTTATAGACAGAAAAAACAATAGGGGAGAGAAAAAAAATCTGAGGGCGATGAGACTCCTTGTTGTCTTCTTCGTAGCAGTATCCGCCGTGATAGCGATTTTAAAAGACGCGAATCCCACATTTACATTTATCGCTCAGATGATGGGCGTATCGTGGGGAGCTCTCGCCGGAGCGTTTCTCGCGCCGTTTATGTACGGACTGTACTGGAAAAAGACTACGAACGGTTCTGTTTGGGCGTCTTTCGTCTGGGGCGTCGGCATTACGACAGTTCAGCTTTTGCAATCGTTTAAATTAATTAATCTTTCATCGGTTTCGTTTTTAGGATATATTTTCCAAAACTCGATAATATCAGGCGTTGCCGCAATGACAGGCGGACTTGTAATCGTACCGCTTTTCTCGCTTTTCACGAAGAAACCCGACAAGAATAAAGTTGAGGAAAAATTCAAATGCTATGATAAAAAAGTTTATGTTACCGTAAAGGACTCGCTTGAGGAAAAGGTGAAATAAAAAATAATTCTACTGTCCGCGATAATGCGGGCAGTAGTCGGGTTTTAAGGGAAAAGACAATATGCAGGCGGGAAAGACGGAAATGACCGTTTCGGCGCAAATATATCCGCTTTGCCTGTTTGAAAAATGTGATTTTGAAATATTGCTTAATTTTTCCAAAAACTATTGATTAAAAGTCTTTTCGGTGTTATGATAATAATACTTGAATTTATACTACAGCTAAATAAAGAACTGTATAAATATAGCAATAAATATCTGTAGAAAATTAAAGAAATTTGAAAAAGAAGAGTGAAAAAATATGCCTATTACAGATTTTCTCGAAAGAAATTCGAGGCTTTACCCGAACGAGGTGTGTCTTGTTGAGATAAATCCCGCCAATCAGCCTGACAAAAAGGTCACATGGAGAGAATATAATTTAATAGAGACTGCGAAGAAGGAAAAATACCGCAGGGAAATCACATGGAGGCAGTTTGACAGACAGGCCAATAAATTCGCCAATCTTCTTTTTACAAGGGGAATAAAAAAAGGCGACAAAGTCGGAATACTTCTTATGAACTGCATTGAATGGCTTCCCGCTTATTTCGGAATACTGAAGACTGGCGCCGTAGCGGTGCCGATGAATTACCGCTATTCCGCCGAGGAAATAGAATACTGCGTAGATCTTGCCGATGTCAGAATGCTTCTTTTCGGACCTGAGTTCAAGGACCGTGTCACTGCGGTCAAGGACAAAATGAAAATAGACGATTATTTTTATCTCGGCGACGATGTTCCGGATTTCGCCGACAATTACGAAAAAATGACGTATTACTGCTCATCTGTCGTTCCGCCGGTCGAAATTTCCGACGAGGATGACGCCGCAATATATTTTTCATCCGGTACAACGGGTTTCCCGAAAGCTATACTTCACGCTCACAAGTCTCTAATGAGAGCTGCGCTTACAGAACAGAAGCACCACGGGCAGACTCATGACGACGTATTCCTCTGCATTCCGCCGCTGTACCATACAGGCGCGAAAATGCACTGGTTCGGCAGTCTTGTCACAGGCTCAAAAGCCGTACTTTTAAGGGGCGTCAAACCTGAATGGATACTTCAGACCGTCTCTTCCGAAAAATGCACGATTGTATGGCTTCTTGTGCCATGGGCGCAGGATATTCTTGACGCCATCGACAGAGGAGACATAAATCTTTCCGAGTACAATCTTTCCCAATGGAGACTTATGCATATAGGCGCTCAGCCCGTTCCGCCGTCTTTGATTAAGAGATGGAAAAAAGTTTTCCCGAATCATCAGTACGACACGAATTACGGACTTACCGAATCAATAGGTCCAGGCTGCGTGCATCTCGGAGTTGAAAACATCAATAAAGTAGGCGCGATAGGCGTTCCCGGCTACGGATGGGAAACGAAAATTGTAGACGACAACTACAACGTCGTAAAACAGGGAGAAGTGGGCGAGCTCTGCGTCAAAGGCGACGGAGTTATGAAGTGCTACTACAAAAATCCCGAGGCCACGTCAGAGGTTCTTCCGGGGGACGGATGGCTGAAGACAGGTGATATGGCGAGACAGGACAAAGACGGATTTATTTACCTTGTAGACAGAAAGAAAGACGTGATTATTTCCGGCGGCGAAAATCTTTATCCCGTTCAAATTGAGGATTTTTTGAGGTCTAACGACAAAATTTCCGACGTAGCGGTTATCGGACTGCCCGATAAAAGACTCGGAGAAATCGCCGCTGCCATAGTTCAGGTTAAAGACGGAATGACTATGACGGAAGACGAGGTCAAGGAATACTGCGAGAGCCTGCCTAGATATAAAAGACCCAGAAAAATTATCATGGCCGATGTGCCCAGAAACGCGACAGGCAAGATAGAAAAGCCGCTTCTTAGGGAAAGATACAAGGCTGTAAGACTTGTGGAAGCGGAATCGGAATCATAACAAGTTATAATTCTTTTTTTAAATAAAAATATATTTATAATTTTTCTTGAAAACCGAGAAAAGATATATTATAATAAGGGCGTAAAAATAGAAGTTAAATTTAAATCAGGAGGATAAAAGTATGGCTTACAAAATCAGTGACGACTGCATTTCATGCGGCGCATGCGCTGCGGGATGCCCCGTAGAGGCTATTTCCGAAGGCGACGGCAAGTACGTTATCGACGCAGACACATGCATCGATTGCGGCAGCTGCGCGGATACATGCCCCGTAGGCGCTCCTCAGCCGGAATAATTCCGCGCTGACAAGCAAAATACAAATATAAATATAGCCGGCGAAAAAATCCGCCGGTTATTTTTTTTCGTTTAGTCTGTAATGACAAAAAGCCGAAGATCTGATTTAAATCCCCGGCATGTTTTTATTATCCCCGATTAGTATTTAATTCTACTATTTCGTCATATACTTCCGACACTTTTCTTTTCTTAAGTTCTTTTTCAAATTCCGTTTGAATATTGCCAAGTTCTTTACCGAGAGCCTCGTGAATAACTCTGCCCACAGGGCAATTCGGATTTGTATGCTCATGAAATTTAAAAAGCTCAGATGAATTGTTCGTTTCAACCGCGTTATATACGTCCAAAAATGATATCTTGTCCAAAGGTCTTGAAACAGTTATTCCTCCCGTTCCTCTTTTTGTCTCTATCAGTCCGGCAGATTGAAGATCCGACATTATATTTCTGATTATTACGGGATTTGATCCTATGCTGTTCGACAAAAAAGAGCTTGTAATCCTGTAATCGCCGCCAAAATACTCCGCCGCCGCGAGAATATGTATTGCAATAGTGAATTTCGTTGATACCTGCATATTATTTTTTCCCTCGGTTTAAATAATCTTTTATATATTTTACAATCCGAATCTTTAAAGATATTGAAAATTATATTTTATGTATCTTCCCAAATATTGGCAGAATAGATTTTTCTGATGAAAATATGACTTTTGAATCGGTAAGACAATATCATGCCGGCGCTCAGATGCGGCGAAGCGCGGCAGAACTTCGCCACCTCCATAAAATTAAGGCACTGGCTGTATTGACAGATTGATTTGGAATATAAACAGCTTGAAAAATTTTACATTAAATCGTAACTTGAATTTAACCTGTATATGCTTCTTCCGCCGTGTTCTTAAACTTCTGTTTTTGAAAAAATTGTTTTTCTTCTTCATTTTCTGGAATATCAATTCTCTCAATTTTAAAAATAACAGGTCTTGTTCCGTCATTGCAGCAAGCGATCATCATTCTCTCATCATTTGTCCATCCGTGCATAATGGAACCGCCCTGCAATGCGGTATATACATATCTGCTGACAGCGTCCCATGCCTCACCGCAAAATTTCCCGTTCATCAGATGATAAAAGTCGTCCTGCTCAGGCGTCCTTTTTAAAAGAAATGTATCACCGGGCTTGAAACACGGACAAGATCCGGATTTTGGATCTGCCAGATATTTTTCCTGTAATACAAAACATCAATTTTTTCTTTCATTGCAACTTCTCCTCAATAAAGCTGAATTGATTTTTGTGTGACTTTATTATACAATAATATGGCAAAGAAGGGAAGAACGCACTATTATGGAAGATACTATCAAAAAAGTAAGTAAAGAAAAAAAAAGACATTGTCCCGATAAATATCGTGCCGTTTAATTATGCAGTTTCGCTGATCGGCGGAAAGTGGAAAATGCAGATCCTTTTTTGGCTTTGGAAAAATGAAATAATGCGGTACAGCGAACTGAAGCGCAGTCTCGGCGGGGTGACGCATAAAATGCTTTCGTCGAAACTCAAGGAATTGGAGGACGACGATCTGATTGTGCGTCATGAATATCCGGGAGTGCCGCCGAAGGTGGAATACTATCTATCGGATTTAGGAAAAACGCTGATGCCGGTTCTCCAAGCTATATGCAGTTGGGGACATGAACATATTCCAAAGGACATAAATCTAAATAAATACAATCAATAGAACTTATTGTGTTCCGGGGAAATTTTGATAAGTTGCTTTCTTTGCATTTGTATTTTTATCTTCAAACAGTAAAAAAAGCCGGCCCGCCGCCGTTTAGGCAGATTTCGGGTCGGTTTTTGTCACAATAAAAATCAGATGAATATTTTTCCGCAATTTTTCAGACATCAAATTCTTCAATCAAATCAAGCATTCCTCTTATCTCGGCATGACCGTTTTCAAGATAGAAAAGTCCCATTTCCCAGCCGTTTTTGTCGTACATTGCCATAATCTGCGGCATGGCTTCGCGGACTTTTTTAAGAAGATAATCATCTTTCACAATCTTGACTTTCCCATCATAGCGGAGGAATTTATTTTTGTTCATCGCAAGAATTTCTACCTTAGGATTTGCTGTCAGCTGTTTATATACATTTTTGAATGTGCCGCAGCCAAAATATAGCTTGTCTCCGTCAAGAAGGTGAAAACCGAAAGGTCTTCCCTTAGGCTGATCTCCTTCGGTCGTCAGGAAGTAAAAGATTTTAGCCTCATCCAAAAATTCATTTATTTTTTCTGCATTCGTCATTGTAATTGTCCTCCAAGCGGTAATAATTTTTTATTATGTTGATTTATCCCCAGACAAAACCCGTCATTGCCATAGAACCGGGGTTGCAGACGTTATTAAAAACTGCAGCGCCGTCGCCGCCGGAAGCGCCGAGGCAATAAATAATCGGCAGAAAGTGTTCCGGAGTGGGGACAGAGTATGAGCTTTCCGGTCCGTCGGAATAATTTATCACCTTGTCGATATCTTTGTTTTTCACCGCGTCAATTATATAATCGTTAAAAATGTGAGTCATTTCAGTGCCGTCTGGATTATTCCATTCCACACGGCGCAAGTTGTGAACGACATTGCCGCTGCCGAAAATAATATATCCTTCATCGCGGAGAGAGGAAAGTTTCTCACCGACTTCAAAGCACTGACGATTAGTTAAAGTGCCGTCGACGGAAAGCTGAACCACGGGAATATCCGCATTCGGAAACATATGAACAAGAACAGCCCATGTGCCATGATCAATTCCCCATGAATCGTCTGCCGTAACGAGATTGCCGAGAACGTCTTTAATTTTGTCTGTCAATTCTTTGTCGCCCGATACCGGATATTTTACCCGATAAAGATCTTCGGGAAAACCGTACATATCATAGACCTGCTTTGGCTTTTCCGCGCTCTGTGTAAAAGTTCCTCTTGTGTACCAGTGGGCGGAAATTGCGAGAATCGCCTTCGGCTTACCGTATTTTGAGATTACATTTTTTCCGACGGCTCCCATGGAGGCTGTAATATCATTGTTTTCGAGCGCGATCATCGGACTTCCGTGCCCCGAAACAATAACAGGCATTTTCATAATTTTATCATCCTTTTTAATTTAGTTGCGTTTTTCTGCTTTATTGTATATAATTGTATCATAAAGTCTAATTATTATAAGTACGATATTTTATGATACCGGTATCAAAAAGGAACGTATCTATGGAAAAGAAAAATTTATTCGGAAAATGTCCATATCTGACATCTCAGAAAGTTTTGTCAGGCAAATGGTCGATGTACATTATGCATCTTCTGTCAGACGGGCCTGTCCGTTTCAACGAGCTTCAGCGGAAAATGCCGGAGGAAATGACTCATACCACATTGTCGAGGCAATTAAAAACACTTGAAGACGAAGGGCTGATAGTCAGGACGGAATATCGGCAGATCCCGCCAAAGGTCGAATACAGACTCAGCGAAATAGGCGAAAAATTTAAAATTGTCTTGTCGTCGCTTGAAATTTGGGGAAATGAATATATTGAATATCTGAACAGCAAAAAATAAAAGTCGGCAATTTTTCTTTACACTCGGCCGTCAATTCCGAAAGTATAAATCGTATTAAATCAGAAAATGTTAAAGCCCTGCCGTAATTTCAATATTTGATAAGTTTGGGAAAAAGAAAAATAAAAAAATCTTGAACCTCTTTTAAAAATTATCACAAAATAATAGCTTATTCAATCACTTCTGTCATATTTTATTAGGGATTTTTTGTCAGACTATAACATTTCATGAAATTTTATTATTCAAAAAATACCCGCACAGGTTTTCGGTGCGGGCATTGACGAGATTTATTTTTTCAATAAAAATAATACATTACAGATTTTAAGGAAGTGCAGCCTATCCTTACAGCAATCGGCGACGAGACCATACAGATTATTCTGCTGGTTTTGACGGAAACATCCTGCGATACAGGAATGCGGGTCGGAGAACTTACGGCAAAGACACATTTGTCCATACCGGCGGTTTCACACCAAGTCAAAATTCTTAGGGACATCGGACTTGTTAGGCGCCGTGAAGAAGACGCAAAGAACTATTATTACATTGACGTAAGAAATAACGGGGAGCTTTTCGGAAAAATGAAAAAGCTCTCCGCCGACATTGAATCCTTTATGGAAATAGAAAGTCAGAATGGAGAAAATTGATTATGCAGAATTTAATGAATACCATCTTGAACAGAAGAAGCATCAGAAAATATACAGGAGAAGAAATCCCGGAACAAATCATGCGAATTGTTTTATTTGACGGCGAAAGCTATGTAGATATATTATATAATTCATCAGACAATTAATCATTTAATTAAACACATTATCGGCAGTTTGATTTTGAAAAGAATCTGCGCTCTTGTACTGCCCATTCCTTTTGCAGCCTCGACAATATTCGGGTCTACGTTTGTAAGACCGGTATGAGTCTGCCTCACCATGGGAAGAAGAGCGTAAATCGTGAGCGCGATTACGGCAGTCGCATTTCCTACGCCGGAAAAAGGAATAAGGAAACCGAGCATTGAAATAGACGGTATTGTGTAGACGAAATTAATAAAGCCCAAAGTCCATTTCGCGGATTTTCTGTACTCGCTGATAAGCACTCCGACTGTCAAGCCGACTGCTATCGCTATTAATATGGCGGCGAGTGAAATTTCAAGGTGTTCAATAACAAGGTTTGAAAAAAATCTCCGTTTCGTGTAGAGGAGTGCAAACATGTCTTTTAACATTTTTTCCCTAATCTTTCTATCGCGCCGACAGGGCAGTTTTCAAAGCACAGACCGCAGTGAAGGCAGCTGCTTTGATTTATCGCAAATGGCGTTCCCTCTTCAATACACTGCTGAGGGCAGTTTGCCAGGCATGTTCCGCAGCCTATGCAGGTGTCGGTGATTAAAAATCCCGTTTCTTTCTTTTCGGCGTTTTCACCGAACGTAAAGCTTTCTCTTTTAATGGGATGAACGCCTAAATCAAAATATTCGATGTTGCCCGATTTAATCGCAAACGCATCGAGAATATATCTTGAATTTGAAGGGTAGACGTCGTTCATCGAAGGGTTTTCTTGAAAAATTTTGTCTATGTATTTTTTCTGTTCGGCTAATTTTTCTGCTTTACCCTCAAGTCTGAACATCTGCCAGTTCTTGTTCATTCCGCATACCGAAACATACGGATTATCGATTATCTCACTGTAAAAATTTTTTCCTCTTCCGGTGCAGAAAATCAAGGCGTTTTCCTCGACCAACATTACGTCGATTATTCTGTTGTGAGGTTTTCCTTCTTTGTCCGATGTCGCGAATGAGACATCCTTTATTTCTCTTAACATATTAAGACAGTCCTGTGCATTCATTTTTTAAATTCCTTTCTTAAATATTTATTCAGATAAGTCTTCAATAAAATCTTTTATATCGCCGTTTACGCATATTGATCTGTCGCTTATGTCCCGTGGACAGAACGCGTCGCCCTTAGTGACCGAAATATAAAAGGCGTTTTTGTTTTTTCCCACTGATTCCCAAAACGGGAATTTTATAATCGCGGGAGTGTTCATTCCCACTCCGAGTTCAAAATATACAGTATCGGTGTTCTTATGGCGTCTGATGAAATCGTCATATCTTAAATAAGCCTTGCGCCAGCCTTCGTCTTCGACAAAAGAGTCGTCGCACCTCAAGTTCATTTTCATTTTTCCTCCGCCGTCGGGACATATGGGAATCAAATCCGACGGTATCGCCATTTTTATTTTTTTGTCGTCGGGAACCTTGAAATTTCCTTTTTCGTCTTTTTCAAAACCCTGAGCTACCATCATTTTGAAAATGATTTCTTCGTTGTCATATGTCTTTTTTATTCTGTTGTCTTCGCTTTGAAAAAGTCCGTAATCTCCCTGAGTGTAGAAAAGACGCTTTTTGTCAAATCCCGCTTTCTGAAATTGATGGTCAACGTTTGTAGTGAGAACGAAATAATCAAAATCTTTTATTAAATCGAACAGCTCGGAATACAGATTATTGGGAGCGGGACAATATCTGTTTAGATAAATCGCTCTGCTCCACCATGCCCAGAACGTCTCTTCGTCCGGGAAAGGATAAAACCCTCCGGAATATATATCTGTAATATTGTACTTTTCTTCAAAGTCGAAGAAAAACTCATGAAATTTTTTTCCGGAATAATCGAAACCGGCGGCGGCAGAAAGACCCGCGCCGGCGCCGATGAGAATCGAATCTGCTCCGGCGATTTTCTCTTTCGCGATTTTTAGCTGCTTTTCCTTGTTTTTTGTAATTCCTTCCGAGTAATCGCCGGAAATATATGAGTAATACATTATTTCATTTCCTCTGTTTTGTTATTGTAATATATTTTGTTACATTATGTAGGTGTAATATAACATATTGCATCTGTGTTGTCAAGGCTTTTGTGTTACAGGTTAAAAAAATTATCAAAGTATTTATAAATTCCGCATTGGATTAAGCTTATCTGTAGATGCTGTGGATTTGCAACATAAATTAATTTGATCGCTTCGGCTGAATATCATAGATTATCTGTATTTATAATATTTATAAATAATTTTATTTTTTATATTTTTTGCTGACCGAATATATATAGTCAATAAAATAATTAAAAAAATTATAAAATAAATTAAATTTTTTATTGATATTGACATAAATAACGGATATAATCAATTATGAAATAAGAAAGAATGTTTTTTCTTGTTTGATATGAAATATTTTGAGAGGGGTGATAATAGTCAAAAAAGCGACGCAATATTAAAATTTTTATTTAGAAAGGATAAATACAAATTTATTAGGAGGAATTGATATGTACTATAAAAAAATCATCGCCGTGTTTATCTCTGTCGTTTTGACGTTGTCGGTGGCTTCGCCGTGTTTTGCAGAGGATTATTCGTCTGAAACGTCATCGGAAGAAAATTTGAAAGATATCTACGTTCAAAATATTGATGCGGGTTATTTTGACAAATTAGGTGATTTGGATTTCGACAATAATGTAACTGCTCTCGACGCGAGAATCGCTTTAAGAGTATCGGCGAAACTCGCTGAAATTTCTGATGACCGGGTAAAATACTCCGATATTGATGGGGATGGGAAAATTTCAGCCGGTGACGCAAGAAAAATATTGAGAATATCCGCTAAACTTGACGCGAAAGAAGCAAAATGCACTTATGATATCAAGGTCGGACAAACTTTGCATATTGATAGAATATTAGTCTCGAGAAGCTATTTCGCTTGGACTCATAATGACATAGACAATCTTGAAATACTTCAAACAACAGAGTCTACAACAAAAGAGCCAAAACCCGGTGACGGTGTTTACCAAAATTTTGCGATCACCGCAAAAAAATCCGGAGTATATATCGTTAAATTTGAAAACAAACCGGTTTTCGATACATTGAATACGGATGACAAAATTTTGACAATCGTAATTAACGCGGCGGCGTAAAAAATCGCGGATTAGAATTGCAGCGAAAAAAAAGAAAGCAGGTCGGCAAAAGACCTGCTTTTTTTTGCGATGATACAAGCGATAATTTAATATCGGCTTTTAATTTAGGCTTAATTTAAACCTATTTCCCGATATCTCTTTTTTTTCCGGGAAGTTTTTCCGAATGAAGCTCTTTAAGTTTTCCCGCTCCGAAAAGAACCTTCGCCGGCATGCAGAAATTGAAATTGTTCATTGTTAATATCTCCTTTTTCGTTTTGTTTACGGCCAGGATATTCCGACAGCGGAAATTTTTACAGGACATTCAAAAGGTATTTCGGCTTAACGCCGAGGGAATATATAAAGAAATAAAAAAATATAAAAGAAAAACAGAAGCGGCTCCGTAATGGAACCGCTTTTGTTTGAAAGGAAAAAACAACAAACAAAAAAATTTACAGCTTTTTTTGTCAGATTTTCATCGCGGCGTCCCATGCGCCCCAGATGACGGATCTCAGGTTGCCTACTTTTTCGGCGTCGCCTACTACGTAAACATTTCTGTGTCTCCAGTCGTTCCATTCCGGTTTGATGAGAGGGGTCGGTATATAGCCTACGGATGTGATTACGGTGTCGGCTTTTACCTTAATCTGTTTTTCGTTTTTCTCTTTGATTATAACATAGTCATCGCCTATCTCGGATACGCCCGATTCAAGATATACGGGAACTTTGTTTACCTTAAAATAATCTCTGAGATAAGAAGAGTTTGCAAGGCAAAGATTTCTGACGGCCATCAGGTCGTTTTTCATCTCCACTATTGTCGGATTTTTTCCTTCGAGTTTTAAGTCGTAAGCTATTTCGCAGCCTGTCAGACCTCCGCCTATTATTACGACGTTTTCGCCTGCTTTTGAAGGATCGAGAAGGTAGTCGACGGCGTCAATGGCTCTTTCCGCTCCGGGAAGATGAAGTTTTCTCGCTTTTGAACCTGTGGCGACTATTACGGCGTCTGCTCCGAGCGAATCGACGTCATTAATTTCGGTGTTGAGATGAACAGGTATACCGTATTCTTTAAGCTGAGTTTTATACCATTCGATAAGCCTTCTGTCGTTATCCTTGTACGGTGATGACGCGGCTGCTATGAATACTCCTCCGAGTTCGCCCGTCTTTTCGTAAATTTCGGGGCTGTGTCCTCTCTTTTTCAGGACGATAGCCGACTCCATACCGCCTACTCCGCCGCCTATTATCGCGACTTTTTTCGGATGTCTTGTCGGAACTATCTTGTATTTGTTCGAGTGCATCGTCTCGGGATTTAAGGCGCAGCGGCACATATGAATAGTATCAAAGAAATCCTGCTCGTTTCCGTGGCCTTCGTATTTTGTAAGGTCAAAGCAGGCGTTGTGGCAGCATATGCATGGTTTTATATCCTTTTCGTCGTCGTGAATCATCTTTGTGACCCAGGCGGGATCCGTAAGGAACTGTCTGCCTACGGCGACGGCGTCTATCTTGCCGTTCTTTACTGCTTCCGAACTTGCGTCCATAGTCATTCTTCCGGCGCAAACTACGGGGATATCGACGAATTTCTTTATATGCTCTACATCTGCAAGGTTGCAGTTTTTGGGCATGTACGCCGGCGGATGGCACCAGTACCACGCATCGTATGTTCCGTTGTCGCAGTTGAGCATATCGTAGCCTGCGTCCTGAAGATATTTAGCGGCCTTTTCGGATTCGGCCATATCTCTTCCGGCTTCGATGAAATCCTCACCCGGCATAGCTCCCTCGCGGAAGCCTTTTGTCTTTGAAACTACGGAATATCTGAGCGTTACCGGATAATCCTCTCCGCATCTCTCTTTGATGGTCTTGACTATTTCAACAGGGAATCTGTATCTGTTTTCAAACGAGCCGCCGTATTCGTCTGTTCTGTGGTTCGTATATTTTGTCGTGAACTGGTCAAGAAGATATCCTTCGTGAACGGCGTGTACCTCTACGCCGTCTACTCCCGCCCATTTGCAAAGTCTCGCTGTCTCGCCGAACGCATAAACTATGTCGGCTATTTCTTTCTTTGTTATGGCTCTTGTCTTTATGTCCGCCCATCTGTTGGGAAGCTCCGACGGAGCCGCCGTGCAGTATTCCATATCCATGAAAGGCTTTGTAAGAGTGTGAAGAGTCTTGTCGGTCGCGAGTTTGGCGAGAAAATCCGATAAAGCCATAGATCTGCCGAATCCTGCCGTGAGCTGCACGAAAAGCTTTGCCCCCGTCTTGTGGATTTCGTCCATGTAATCTCTCAAGTCTTTGAACATCTTTTGATTTGTGTAAAGCCAGCGTCTGCCCATTACGTCTCTTACGGGCGCAATGCCGGGCATAACTAATCCGCAGTTGTTCTGCGCTATCGTCAGAAGCAGTTTTGCCGCCTCTTTGTCGAAATGACACGGCTCCATAAATCCGAAAAGACATGTTCCGCCCATCGGGGCTAAGACTATTCTGTTCTTTATTTCAACGTCGCGTATTTTCCACGGCGTGAACAGAGCGTCGTATTCCTGATTCATAAAGTTTTTCTCCTTAACAAAATTTATAAATTAGAAAAATGAATAAATGATTTTATAAGATGTTATAAAATTCACTTAATTATATAATAAATTTTCTACAATTACAAGGTGTTTTACTTTATTTTCGGACAGACAATTTTTATTTTTTTGTTTTGCGCATCAAAAAACCGGATTTAATGTTTTTATCTTATTTTTTTACGTTGATATTAAATATTGCGCGTGTTATAATATACAAGTGTTATTATGCAGGATAGTGCTTATTTTCGCCTTTTTAATAATAAGGCGGAATTCGGCGGCGATATAAAGATTTTTTTTGAGACTGTGTGTTGAATTGGGTATATATTCTTATAAAGAACTTAAACATATTGACAATCTGATTTTTCACGATAAATTTGTAAATCTCTACGGCTGCGATCAGGAATGGTTTCCGAGGGAAATACAGCGGCTTTCGGGTTGCGGTCCAACAGTCGCGTCCGATATAGTAATTTACAATATGCTGAAGTACAATCCCGATTTTGTGGACGGCACGAAGGAAGACGCCCTGTCTGTCATGAATTACGTCTGGGATTACGTGACTCCGGGGATAAACGGTATTCCTTCCGGAAAAATATTCACTGAAAAATTCAAGACAATGGCCGACGCAAATAAAAGGCGCGTCGAATTTCAGATACTTGAGGTTCCGGAGGACAAACGGTTCAGACCCGACTACGACGATATCGCGAATATCATAAAGGAAGGTCTTATATCGGATCAGCCCGTCGCATTTTTGAATATCGACTCCGGGCACGTGAAAAATCTTGACGATTATCACTGGGTGGTGATTATAGGCGCGGAATTTGACAACGACGACTGTGTTATCAGAATTTTTGACGAAGGCGTTGAAAAAGAATTGTCAATTTCCGAATGGAAGAGCAAAACCGTCAGAGGCGGCGCTCTCGTATATTTAAAAAGCGTCGAATGGAATGTTGCAGACAAGAAGCTTGACTTGACCGCAAACGAAATAAACGAAAAAGAGACGGAAGATTGAACATAATTTTTTTCGAAAAAAGAAAGAAAAATATATCCCGCTTAAATTTTTGGGCAGTTTGGCAGGATAGAAAATATTGGTGTATTTATGAATTTCAGAGATTTAAAACTTGATGACATTCCGGCAGCGATGCCGTATTTCAACAAGATGAAATCGAGAACGTGCGATTTTACGGTAGGCGGAATGTTCATGTGGAGAGACTACTACAAAATGCAATGCTGTTTTTCGGATGATACTTTTTTCACAAGGCTTTACAACAGCGACGGGCATATGTATTACTATCTTCCTTTGTCCGACGACATAAGAAAAAGCGTAGACGAGATACTTGACGACCAGATGAAAACGGTTCATTCGGTAAGATTCGCGACTGTTCCGTCCGAATATCTTTCGGTGTTTTCTGGACTTCCGTACAACATAGAGATAACCGCCTACGAGGATTACTACGATTATCTCTACTATTCCGAGGAAATGAGAAATTTCGCGGGCAGAAGATTTGCCGGTCAGAGAAATCACATACATAAATTTTTAAAGACGAGCGGCGATTGGAATTTCAAAGTTATCGAAGAGGAAGACCTGCCTGAAATAAACAGATTCTTCGTAAATTACATCGCAACAAGACAGAAGGATTCGGATGAATTTGACGAGGAGAACAGGAAAGTAAAAGAGGTTCTCAATGACATCGGGCGCTATAACATGAAAGGCGGCGTTTTGAGACAGAAAGGCGAGGTTGTCGGATTTTCTCTCGGAGAAATACTCGGCGACACATGTTATGTCCACATAGAAAAATCATCGAGGGACGTGCCGGGAGCTTATCAGATGCTCGTAAATCAGTTCGCTAAGATGTTCACGGACGATTCCATAAAATATATGAACAGGGAAGAGGATATGGGCGACCTCGGTTTGAGAGCGAGCAAAAACTCTTATCATCCCTGCGACAAGCTCAGAAAATATACGGTTATTGTAAAAAGATAAAAAAATAATTATTTTCGGGGGAAATTAAAAATGGGAAAAATAATACTTACCGGCGACCGTCCCACGGGCAGGCTTCACGTCGGACATTACGTAGGTTCGCTCAAAAGAAGAGTGGAGCTTCAAAACAGCGGAGAATTTGATAAAATCAATATAATGATAGCCGACGCTCAGGCGCTTACCGACAATTTCGAAAATCCGAAAAAGGTCAGGGACAACGTGCTTGAAGTGGCTCTTGACTACCTTGCGGTAGGACTTGATCCGAAAAAATCGACTCTCTTTATTCAGTCGCAGATACAGGAACTGCCGGAGCTTACCGTATATTATATGAACCTCGTCACTTTGGCAAGGCTTGAACGAAATCCTACCGTAAAATCCGAGCTCAAGCAGAAGCATTTTGACGGAGGCGTTCCGGTGGGATTTATAAATTATCCCATTTCGCAGACGGCCGATATCACAGCTTTTTTGGCTGATACCGTTCCTGTTGGCGAGGATCAGCTTCCAATGATAGAGCAGACGAGGGAAATAGTCAGAAGCTTTAATTCAATCTACGGTGAAACTCTTGTGGAACCCAAAGCCGTTCTACCCGGCAACCGGGCATGTCTGAGACTTCCAGGAACCGACGGAAAAGCGAAAATGAGCAAATCTTTAGGCAACTGCATTTATCTTGCCGACAGCCCGGAGGACATAAAATATAAAGTAATGAACATGTTCACCGACCCGAATCATCTTAAAGTGTCGGACCCCGGAAACACAAAAGACAACCCGGTATTTATATATCTTGATGCTTTCTGCGAGGACAGATATTTTGAGGAATTTCTGCCTGAGTACAAAAATCTTGACGAGCTCAAAGCGCATTACGAAAGAGGCGGACTCGGCGATGTAAAGGTAAAAAAATTCCTCAACAACGTAATTCAGGAAACTCTCAGACCCATAAGAGAGAGAAGAGAGGAATTTGCGAAAGACCCCGCCGAGGTCATGAATATACTCAAAAAGGGAAGCGAGGACGCGGAAAAGACTGCCGCCGAGACGCTTTCAAAAGTTAAACACGCAATGATGATAGATTATTTCGGCTAAAAGGTAAATATAAATATGGAGATAAGACTTCTTTCGACGCTTGCGAAAGTGATGAGCGATAAGATATACGGCGGTTTTTCATCCGGTGAGCTTACTATGCTTTCGAACCTTCCGGACGCTTTTATAGCTTCCGTCAACCCTGATTCTGACGGAAAAATCAGCCTGAGCATCGAATCAAGCCTTAAAACAGAAATATTTTTTGAAAAAAAAGTATTCGTCGGCAGAACCAAGCCGGACGACGCCGACGACTACTATGTGGGCGGAGGGAAAAGCGGATATTATCCAGACGCTCTTATAAAAACATGCGAATGCGACGGAAAAAAGGGAGAATGGTCATCCTTCAGAATTGAAATAATCCCCGACGGAAGAACGGGAGACTTTCCCGTAAAAGTAACGGTTAAAAACGGCATTTTAAAAGCATCGGTTAACGAAACGGTTCATATTCTTCCGGGAAAATATCCCGAACAGTCTCTTATCTGCACTCACTGGTTCCATACCGATTGCCTCGCGCTCACATATAAGACCGAAGTCTTTTCGGAAAAATACTGGACTCTTGTTTCAAATTATATGAAAACAGCCGCTTCAAACGGTATAAACTCTGTATTGACCCCGCTTTTTACGCCCCCTCTCGACACCGAAAAAGGCGGCGAAAGACTTACCGTTCAGCTTGTATCCGTGACTGTAAATTCAAAGGGGAAATACAAATTCGGATTTGACAATCTGAAAAAATGGATAGATACGGCCGACAGCGCCGGAATAAAATATTTTGAATTTTCGCACTTGTACACCCAGTGGGGAGCGAAGCACGCGCCGAAAATTATTGCAAAGACAAAAGACGGCGAAAAGAGAATTTTCGGCTGGGAGACAAAATCAACATCGAAAAAATACAGAGATTTTCTCGAACAGTTCGCGAGAGCTTTGAAAATCAAGTTAAGGCAATGGAAAACAGAGGACAGAGTGATTTTTCACGTGTCCGACGAGCCTAACGGCGCCCAGATAAGAAAATACAAAAAAGCCGCCGATGAGATTAAAAAGCTTTTCGGAGAATATAAAATAATCGACGCCTGTTCGGAGATTAAATATTACGAAAAAGGCGTAATAAAAAATCCTGTGCCGAGTATAGCTTCAATCGAGGATTTTTACGGAAAAGTTCCCGAGCTTTGGACTTATTACTGCTGCGGACCCGGAAACGATTACCTTCCGAACAGGTTTATAGCCATGCCTAATCTCAGAATAAGAATTATCGGCATGATAATGTTCAGATACGATGTGAAAGGTTTCCTGCACTGGGGCTACAACTACTGGTTTACTCAGCTGTCAAAGGAACTTGTAAATCCTTACGAGCAGACCGACTCGGGCGGCAAATTCCCCGGCGGCGACGGCTTTGTTGTATATCCCGGCGATAACTGCGAACCTACAGAATCGGTGAGACTTAAATTTTTTGCCGACGCCGTGAGGGATTACGAGCTTCTAAGGGAAATCGAAAGAAAAAAAAGCAGGGAGGAAGCTCTGAAATATCTGACTTATGACGGGCAGCTTATTTCAAACAAAAACTATCCTCGTTCCGAGGAGTGGTTTATAAAGACGAGAAATAAAATGATGGAGGACTTATCAAATGAAATTCACTAAAATGCAGGGATGCGGAAATAATTACATCTATGTGAACTGCTTTGAAGAAGACGTGAAAAACAGGGGAGAAGCGTCCAAATTCGTATCGGATATTCATTTTGGCATAGGTTCGGACGGACTTATCTGCATCTGCCCGTCGGACAAGGCCGACTGCATGATGGATATTTACAATGCGGACGGCTCTCAGGGAAAAATGTGCGGCAACGGAGTAAGATGCGTTGCGAAATACGTATATGACAACGGCATAGCGAAAAAAGACGTCATAACAGTCGAAACTTTAAGCGGAATAAAGACTATAGAAGTTAAGGCTAAAGACGGGAAAGTATACGAAGCCTCCGTCGATATGGGAGAGCCGATTTTAAAGCCGTCCGAGATACCTGTTTTATTTGACGGAGACACGGCGATAGGCAAAGATATTGAAGTTGGCGGCAAAAATTACAAGGCTACATTTGTTTCAATGGGAAATCCCCACGCCGTTGTATATGTAGACGACGTAAATAAGGTGGACATCGAAAAAACCGGTCCGCTTTTTGAAAATCACAGGCTTTTCCCCGACAGAATAAACACCGAATTTATAAAAGTGATTGATTCCGATACTCTTGATATGAGGGTTTGGGAAAGAGGTTCAGGCGAGACGTTCGCATGCGGCACGGGCGCGTGCGCCGCTGCTGTTTCATCCGTCCTGAACGGTTTCTGCAAAAAATGCGAGGAGATAACTATCCACCTTCGCGGAGGAGACCTCAAGATAACATGGCTTGAAAACAACCACGTCAGAATGATAGGCCCTGCTGTTACGGTCTGCACGGGAGAAATCGACGTTTAATTTTTTTAAAAAATATTTTGGCAGGAGAGTAAAATAGAATATGAAAGTCAACGAAAACTTTTTGAAGATTAAGAACAATTACCTGTTTTCCGACATCGCCAAGAAGATAGCCGCATATAAAGAGGCTCATCCCGGCGCCGACGTCATCAGGCTCGGCATAGGCGACGTCACAAAGCCCCTGCCCGCGGCGGCGATAGAGGCGATGAAAAAAGCCGTCGAAGAAATGGCGCACGAGGAGACGTTCAGAGGATATCCGCCGGAATGGGGATATGATTTTCTTAAAGAAGCCATTGTCAAAAACGATTTTGAGACGCTCGGAGTAGATATTAAAACTGACGAGGTATTCGTATCGGACGGCGCTAAATCCGACACCGGAAATATCGGCGACATCTTTTCGGTAGACAACAAGGTGGCTTTATGCGATCCTATTTACCCTGTTTACGCCGATACGAACGTTATGGCAGGAAGAGCCGGCGTATCTGACGAAAACGGCAGGTGGTCCAATTTCTACTATATGCCTTGCACGGAAGATAATGGATTCGTTCCGGAGCTTCCCAAAGAGCATGTGGATATTATTTATCTCTGCTTCCCAAACAATCCGACCGGAATGACGATTACCAAAGACGAGCTTAAACTCTGGGTGGATTACGCGAATAAAAACGGCTCCGTCATTTTGTTCGACGCGGCTTACGAGGCTTTCATTAAAACGGAAAATGTTCCTCATTCCATTTTTGAAATCGACGGCGCGAAGACATGCGCGATAGAGTTCAGAAGTTTTTCTAAGACGGCGGGATTTACGGGAACCAGATGCGCTTATACCGTCATACCTCACGAGCTTAAAGTTGACGGCGTGGAACTTAATAAGCTCTGGGCGAGAAGACAGGCCACCAAATTCAACGGAGTTTCGTACATAACTCAAAGAGGCGCCGAGGCTGTTTTATCCGGCGAGGGCAAAAAACAGGCGAGAGATATAATAGAATTTTATCACAACAACGCCCATGTTATTTACCACGGACTTAAAGACGCAGGCTATACGGTATACGGAGGAATTGACAGCCCGTATATCTGGCTTAAAACTCCTAACGGCATATCATCATGGGAATTTTTCGACCTGCTTTTGAACAAGGTTCAGGTTGTCGGAACGCCCGGCTCGGGATTCGGTCCCGCGGGAGAAGGATTTTTCAGACTGACGGCCTTCGGCTCCGCCGACAAGACAAAAGAGGCTGTGGAGAGAATAAAGAGTCTCTGACATATTTTTCGTCTGTAATAAATATTTATCATTGCAAGAAAGAGAATTGAAATGGAAGAAAAAAGCAGAAGTTCTTACGAAACTCCTCTGAATTCAAGATACGCCGGAAAAGAGATGGAATATCTTTTCTCGCCGGATTTTAAATTCAGGACGTGGAGAAGACTTTGGATTGTTCTCGCAGAAAGCGAAAAGGAACTCGGACTCAACATAACAGACGAGCAGATAGAGGAACTTAAAGCTCACAAGGACGACATCAATTATTCCGTTGCCGAGGAGAGAGAAAAGGTTGTAAGACACGATGTAATGTCTCATGTCTACGCTTACGGAGTTCAATGCCCGAAGGCAAAGCCCATAATTCATCTCGGCGCGACATCCTGCTACGTCGGCGACAATACGGATATAATAATAATGACAGAGGCTTTGAAAATAGTCTCCGTCAAGATAGCGAATGTTATAGACGCGCTTTCAAAATTCGCTCTCGAGTACAAAAATCTTCCCTGTCTCGCTTTTACCCATTATCAGCCTGCTCAGCCTACGACTGTCGGAAAAAGGGCGTGTCTATGGATTCAGGATCTGCTTTTTGATTTAAAGGACGTGGAAAACGAAATCGATTCCATGCTTCTGCTCGGCTCAAAAGGCACGACAGGAACTCAGGCGAGCTTTATGGAGCTTTTTGACGGCGATATCGAAAAGGTCAGAAGGCTTGACAATATGATAGCCGAAAAAACAGGTTTCAAAGGAGTTCTGCCGGTATCCGGTCAGACTTACACGAGAAAGATAGATTACAAGGTCTTGTCAATTCTGTCGGGAATTGCACAGTCTGCCACAAAATTCGCAAATGACATAAGACTTTTGCAGCATATGAAAGAGATAGAAGAACCTTTTGAAAAAAATCAGATAGGCTCTTCGGCCATGGCTTATAAGAGAAATCCTATGAGATCGGAGAGAATGACAGGACTTGCGAGGTATGTTATCAATAATGCCCAGAACGCCGCCATGACGACCGCCACGCAGTGGTTTGAGAGAACTCTTGACGATTCGGCAAACAGACGTCTTTCCGTAGCCGAGGGTTTCCTCGCGACCGACGGAATACTTAATATCTACCTAAACGTCGCCGACGGGCTTGTCGTTTACGACAAGATGATAACTAAGCATTTAATGGAAGAGATACCTTTCATGGCTACCGAAAACATTATGATGGACGCCGTCAAAAAAGGAGGGGACAGGCAGGAACTTCATGAGAAGATCAGAGAATATTCTATGACTGCCGGCAAAAACGTAAAGAACGGATTAAAGAACAATCTTATTGATTTAATCGCTTCTGACAAATCGTTCTTTATGTCTAAAGAAGACATAGAATCAATTCTCAAACCTGAAAATTTCGTGGGCGCCGCTCCTCTTCAGACGGAAAAATTTATTTTGGAAGACGTAAAGCTGGCACTCGAAAAATACGCTGGTAAGCTCGGCGAGAAATCCGAAATTAACGTATGACTTTAATACTTATTTTCACTTAGGACATCAATAATTTTCATTAATTTTCAGAGGAATTGCTGAATAATATCGGGGGTTATAATAATGACAAAAATTAAAAAGATTGCCGCCTTCACGCTCTGTCTTTTGCTTATATTGTCCGCAAACGTCTTTGCGGCGGATTATCAGACTGTTGTGGATTCGGATTACGACATACTGAACGGTGTTCTTTTAAGTTACAACGGTTCGGATTCCGTCGTCACTCTGCCTTACAACATCACCGCAATAGGCGGAGGAGCTTTTAAAGACAATAAAAATATCACGTCTGTGACAATACCTTCAAATATCACGTCAATCGGAGCCGAGGCATTTGAAAACTGCTCCAATCTTGAAACCGTCAATCTCGATGGGGTTTGGAATATAGAGGTTGGCTCCCACGCATTTGAAGGAACAAAGTGGCTTCAAAATTATTCCGAACCATATGTGACGATAGGCAGAACGCTTATCAAATACAAGGGCTCTAAGTCGGCTGTAGAAGTTCCGGTGACGGTAAACGCTGTCGCGTCCGATTGTTTTGAATATTCTGGCAGCGGAAATGTTGTTTCTCAGGTCACCATTCCCGACAGCGTCACAAAATTTTACGAAGACTGCCTTTACACTTATACTTCATCGTCCGGCGAGGATATTTTTGCTCTCGCCGTAGTCAAAGCGGGCAGCGAGGCCGAAAACTACTGCAAATCAAACGGCATAGGGTATAAGGTTACAGTCAAAACAGGCGACGTGGATATAGACGGAAAAGTTACTGCGATTGACGCGAGAAAGACTTTGAGAGTTTCCGCCGGGCTGTCTCCTATGTTTACAGGTTCCGCGTTCGACGCGGCTGACGTCGACAAGAATGGTGAAATTACCGCTGTTGACGCGAGACATATTCTGAGAATAGCCGCAAACCTTGAAAATCCCGATTCTGATCTTCCTTCCTCGGCGTCGGAGGCGATAGAGACAATAAAAAGCGCCGTTGACGACGCTCGTTCAAAGAGACCTCAGTACACGAAATTCTCATATCAGGAATTTGTGACGGAGAAAATAAACAAGTGGACCATAAAACAGCTTATGAAAAACGGTCTTACCGATTCTTCCTCTGCGGCTTCAACCACATACAAGGAAGGCTCCGACGATTCCTATTCAAATCTTTATAATATAACGTTTTCAAATCCAGACGCGGTTGATTCATGGTCGGCGTCGACTACCTCGGAAGGGTATACGAAAATCACCGTAACTTTAGCGAATGAGACTGTAGGCAGCGACGATATCTACACGACAGAAGCGGAAAAACTTTTCCCGATAGAGACTGCCGCAAAGACAAAAGCGAGATTTGACGACAGCAGAATGGCGCACGATTCAAGTCTGAACGACGTAAATTTCAATGTAATATATCATCACTGCACTCTTGTTCTTACTATAGACCCGGACACCGGAAATATAGTTGACCTTACGGAGGATATGTATTATTATTTCCAGTTTGACGGCAAGCTTGGCGGCACTAAGATTCAGGCCGGAACATTCGACTCAAGCCCTGCTGTTATGGAAAGGCACGATCATGTTCTTTTGAGTTCTTTCGATTACAACGCTTAAACGCCGTTTAAATAAAAAAATAAGACCGGGATTTATTTCCCGGTTTTTTTTTCGCTTCGTTAGTCGTAATATCCGCGCCATACAGAAAAAACGCAGGATCGCCGGCACTTTTCTCTGTTTTTATCTTCTCTTTATATTTCACAAAACGCAGAAATTTCCGATTGTTTGTTCAATAAATAAATGAGACAAATTCGCGCAAAAAAAATTGGTTCTTCACGGAAAGTTAGGAGATGAGTTTCTGACAGAAGGCAGAGGAAGGTAACGAATTAGTTTGAAGAAATAGTCTTCATTACGATAACCGCAACCAATTCGTTTGGCAACTTTGATTTTGTTGTTAAAGCCTTCGAGCTTTCCGGTGCTGATTGGATATTTTGCATGGGATATCAACCCTTTGGTTCTTGATTTTTTCAAGTTTGCAACTCTGACTAAAGCCGGTATGTTGCTTTCTTCGGCAGCTTGAAACCAATCGTTCCGGCCTTTTTCAGCAAGAACAGGATCAGTCAGACCGAATAACCGGCACATTTCCTCTTTCATAGCATAACAAACTGCTAAATCATGGTGTGTTTCCGGAATGGTACAAAGATGTGCCGATCGATCTTCTGAAAGTTTCTCATGTTTCATCAACAAAGTCCAGCGAGCTTTCTTGAGTTTACTGTAATTTTGTTTTTCTGTTTTTGCTTGTAATTTTAATTCATGCTTTGTTTCCTTGTCGGTATCTTCATGGATTCCGGCAAGGATTTCTTCTGATATATGTTTGTGCTTTCTTGCTTCATCCAGTCTTACTACACCGAGAACTTCTTTCCCGAACTGTGCCTTCATATGATAACGGTCATATACAATTGTTGCCTGCGGAAGATATTTTTCAACCAGTCTGTTGTATGAAGTATTCATGTCCATGGCTACCGCCATGACTGTTGATAAGAGGGAGGCGTCCGTTTGCTGAAAGAACTTTTCAAAATCATTCATACTTCTGCCTTTACCCACCCATAATATATCACCGGTTTCAATATCCATTACTGTTGTGGCATATGGGTTGAAAGATAATACATAGTAAAAGTGTTCTTGAAAAGTTATATATTGATTAGATTGTCTGCACAAATTGCAGAATTAAACTTCATTGAACAAAAAAGCCTATATGGGCGGGGATTTTCAATGAAAATACTGAAAGATACTGAGGTGTTAGAAAATTGCGACACCTCTTTTCTTTTACTAAAATACTCTTGAAAGTCATCTTGATTAAAATTATAATTATGTTGAAATGATAAGCGAATAAATACATTATCTTGGCTAAAAACAAGAATGATAAACAAGATATAGGATAAATAAACTTGACAAACTTATAATTTAGAGTATAATAAGAAAAAGAGAATACGAAAGGATGGTTGATGATATGTCAGTTTTTAGTGAAAGACTTATCGCATTGATGAAGCAAAATGGAATTAACCAAAAGGAATTAGCACAAAAGGCTGGAGTTACTGAATCTGCGATGTCTTATTACGTAAAGGGAGACAGAACACCTCGTAGTGATGTATTGACCAGAATAGCGAAAGCTTTAGACACTACTACAGATTATCTGCTTGGCTCATCTGATTCGGCTTCAGAACTGCCAAACGGAGGACTGCAATATTTACAACGTAATCTTGGTAAGTTGGATGCAGACCAATTAAAAAAAGCCGAGAATATTTTAAAAGCTGCATTTGATGATATTTTTGATGATGACGAGGAGTGATGAGATTGCCGAATAGTAAGAAACCGGATTTTTCAAGAGCATATTCAAAGGCTAATGAAATATTAGTAAAATCATCGTCAATTCAAACATTTCCGTTTTCGCCGAAAGATTTAGTAAAGGAACAAACACCGATTGTATGTCGTTCTTTTAAGAAAGCAAGAAAATATGGTGTGGACATCACAGCGTTTGGAAGTGAATCGGCTATTATAATGAGTTTTCAGGGAAAGAAAATCATATTTTATGATGAAACAAAGCCGGATACACATAACCGTTTTTCAATACTGCACGAATTGGGACACGAAATTAACGGTCACGATTTTTCTAAAAAGGATGAGGATACATATCACAGGTATGAAGTCGAAACTAATTACTTTGCGGCACAGTTGCTTATGCCTGAACAGATACTTAGAGAGTGCCAGAACAGAGGAGCAAGAATAAACAGATTTTTCTTGCAAACCAACTTTGGTGTTTCGGCTCAGGCGGCAGATAAAAGGATAGAAACATTGGCAAGAACAAATGTGGAATGGCGTTCAAGAGCAGAAAAAGAATTTGATGACATAATCCTCATAAAATATGCCGATTTTCTAAATAGAATTTGTCCTATTCGAAACACATTTGATTTTGAAGATGAATATATTCGCCAACAGGAACGTAATAGCTGGTTTTGATTATGGACAATAATAAAATGAAAGGCAGGTGATATATGGATTGTGTTTTATCCAAAAAATAAAATGCACTCTGTAAATTGCGGGAACAATCTACAAAGTGCACTTATGTCGGATGCGAGCATCCTTTTATTGAAGTATAAAATATTATGCCACATCCACACGAAAAATTCAAGTTTTTTTGATATTTGTTCAAGAAAATTTGAAAAAACCACAAAATCTAAAGAATGGAGGGCATAATATTGTCTGAAAGAAACAGCACCAGAAGTGGGTGCAAAGATGTTTTTCACGCATTTTTAGTAAAAAATGCTACATACGACGGAGATTTAGAAATTCCCTGTTTAGCACGAGAAATCCAAAAGCCGATAAAATTGGTTGCATTTTCAAAAGCAATCGCAAGTAAAGAGGTTGATTCTTGGATACATTTTTATGAAGATGACGCCGCTTTTGAGAGAATATGGAATACTCCAAATAAGTATTTGCCGATTATCAAAAGATTTAAGGGCGTAATCACACCGGACTTTAGCGTATATCGAGATATGCCACTTGTTATGCAACATTGGAACATATATCGCAGTCGTGCAATTGGTTATTGGTTACAGGAAAACGGTGTGCCGGTTATCCCGAATATCCGATTTGGAGATGAACGTACATATGAGTTATCTTGTGCAGGTATTCAAAAGCACGGGACAATAGCAGTCGGTTCGCACGGTTGTATAAAACTGTTGTCTGACCGCAGCTACTTTGTTAGCGGATTAAAGTATGTAGTTGATAAATTAGAACCAAGTACCATTGTTGTTTACGGGGCGGCACCGGATAAGATATTTACTCCATACAAAGAAAAAGGAATTGAAGTACTGCAATTTGACAGTGACTTTTTGAAAAGCCGAAAGGCGGTGATTGCCTAATAGGAGCAGGATTTCACGGTGGATTCGGGAACACTGAGGGTTCAAAGAGGCAGGATAAAAGAGAAAGTAATTCACAATCTCTGCCTAAAAATGATGCTCAGATTAAACATATTTTTTCTGGAAAAGAAGGACACTTGAAGGATACGCCCTCCAATAGAAAGTTACTTACTGACTTGGCAAATAATAAAGAAAAATTTATTGGTACTGATAAATATGGGAATTCATGGAATGCAGAAATAAATAGTGATGGAAAACAAAATTGGGTTAGATATCAAAACGGGACAATAAATGAGGGTGGTCAGAATCAAGTCCCTCGTCAGTGGGACAACGAAACAGGTTATAATAATCCATTTAAACGGAGGAAAAAGAAATGAATAAATTTGAATTATACTGTATGATATATTATGTTCTCGATGCTGAATGGGACGAAAACAAAAATGCAGAACTCGGAAAGTTTTTGAGTAGTGCAAATCCGTTTCAGTTTAGGGATATTGGTTCGGCTGACCCTGCAATATATGAAGAGTTCTGTAAAAAAATACCTGATACAATTACATGTGATGACAGCTATGGGTATGCACGAAATTATGTTGAATCTTTAGGAAATAGAGATGTTCAGGCTGCCTTTCTTACAATTGACAGAGAAGAATGGGACGAGTGCTTGCACGAATATCTTTCGCAGGAGCATAAAGGGAGACAAGGTGTGTAATTGTAAAAATAAAAAAAAATACGTTTTGTCATACGGTGGATAAAAAAACGTAGAATATCAGAAACTTGAGGTGTTAGCAATTTGCGACACCTCTTTCTTTTTGAAAAAAAACCGGTTCTCACAGAAAGTTAGGGGATAAGTTTCTGACAGAAGGCGGAGAAAGGTAACGAATCAGTTTGAAGAAATAGTCTTCATTACGATAACCGCAACCAATTCGTTTGGCAACTTTGATTTTGTTGTTAAAGCCTTCGAGCTTTCCGGTGCTGATTGGATATTTTGCATGGGATATCAACCCTTTGATTCTTGATTTTTTCAAGTTTGCAACTCTGACTAAAGCCGGTATGTTGCTTTCTTCGGCAGCTTGAAACCAATCGTTCCGGCCTTTTTCAGCAAGAACAGGATCAGTCAGACCGAATAACCGGCACATTTCCTCTTTAATAGCATAACAAACTGATAAATCATGGTGTGTTTCCGGAATGGTACAAAGATGTGCCGATCGATCTTCTGAAAGCTTCTCATGCTTCATCAACAAAGTCCAACGAGCTTTCTTGAGTTTACTGTAATTTTGTTTTTCTGTTTTTGCTTGATTTTTTAATTCAATTTTGATATCTTCAAGAAAGAGTATAGGTTTCTCCTTTCACGGTTTGTCTAAGCAACTACCATTTTGGAGCTTCCTATGCTCTTTTTCAATATTTATTTTTTAGTTAATTCCCCATCTTTCCGTGAAGAGGCAAAAAAATTCCCGCCTTTAAAAGACGGGATTTATTATTTTTTTATTTGAAGAACTTTGAAATAATGCTGAAAATCCACTCAAGGAATCTGAATGAGGCGAAGATTGAAAGCATAGCTTTGGGAAGCTTTGTCCAATCTATGTCGCTGTTCTTTCCGGTTCCGTTCGTCACGTATTTCCAAACGTCGTCAATCGTCGGATGCTCGGGAAGAGGATATTCATCCTTGCCTTGGTTCGACGGATCATAAGCTTTTTCGGTTACCGTCTCAGCTGCCGTTGTCTCTTCCGGCAGTGCGTCGTCGGCGAAAACAGCAGGAACCGATATTGAGAAAACGCAGATCACAGCGAGAACAAACGCTATTATTCTGTTAAATCTTTTTTTCATGTAATTGCCCCCAATTAGGTATTTTTATTTTATTCATTTACATTATAATCATCTTGTACAGAAATTTCAATATAAAAAGCAAAAAAATTCAGATTATATAAAAAAGTTTACAATTATTTCATTTTGTTTTCAAATTGAAGCATGATTTCGGAAAAAATTTTTTAAGAAACTTTAGGTTTACTTTTGTTTTATTTTAATTTCAACTTAGGCTGCTCAAATATAATTTTTAAAAAGAAAACACTTTGAAAAAGGAGGACGGACGATATGTCATATCAGACCGTATTTGAAAGATACGAGATTAAATACATGATTTCAAAAGAAGAAAAAGAGAAAATACTTGACTTATTCTCCGGTCATATGGTTCTCGACCAATACGGGAGGACAAATATCAGAAACGTGTATTACGACACCGAAAATCACAGACTTATCCGCCGTTCTCTCGAAAAGCCCTTTTATAAAGAGAAATTGAGAACGAGGAGCTATAACCCGGTAGGAAAAGACGACATGATATTTATCGAGCTTAAAAAGAAATATAATTCCGTGGTCTACAAAAGGCGGATGGCGATGGCGGAGGGAGAAGCCGAGTATTGCTTGAACAACGGAAAATCTTTCAAGTCTCGTGATCAGATTCCTTTGGAAATAGATTCGTTCCGCAATTTTTACGGTCATCTCGAACCTTCCGTTTTTATTTCATATGAGCGAGAGGCGTATTACGATTTGTCGGACGGTGATATGAATATTGACGGCGGAACGTTTAAAATAAACAGCTCGGACGACTCCTTTCATTCAAATTCAAATATCACGTTTGCCGGAGGAGACGTCACGGCGGAATCCGGCGATGACGGTTTTCATGCGGACGCAGATTTGACCGTAAAGACCGGAAATATTCAAGTGACTGACAGCTATGAAGGTCTCGAAGGGCAAAACGTGTATATATCCGGCGGAGAGATATCGGTAAAAGCGAGCGACGACGGCATAAACGCGGCCGGAGGAAACGATTCGAGCGGGTTCGGCAAAATGGGAGACGATATGTTCGCGTCGGAGGATTCGGAGATAGTCATATCCGGCGGAAAAATCGACATAGACGTGGACGGAGACGGAATTGACTCAAACGGAAGTCTCACTGTATCGGGCGGCGAAACTTATGTTTTCGGCCCGACAAACGACGGCAACGGCGCTCTCGATTACAACTCATCGGCAAAAATAACCGGAGGTAAATTTATTGCCCTCGGCTCTGCCGGAATGGCGATGAATTTCGGAACCGATTCAACTCAGGGGTCAATGCTTGTAAGTATAAGCGGCTCGGCAGGAACAGAACTCACGGCAAAAGACAATAGCGGCAATACAATTTTGAGCTGCACGCCGGAAAAATCGTATTCATGCGCTGTAATAAGCTGCCCCGAAATAAAGAAAGGCGGAACATATACCGTTTCATCCGGCGGCAATTCCTCGTCTGTCACTATGTCGTCTCTCGTTTATTCCGATTCGGGCGTCGGCGCCAATCAGCCGGGAGGAAATACCGGCGGCCCCGGCGGCGGACATATGATGGGACGTCCTCGGTAAAATAACAAATAATTCCTTTCTCTTTTGCTTTAACGCTTTTGAGAAAGGTTTTTTAATTTTAATTATGTTGTAAATATTCCGCCGCTGTGATAATATTAAATTCTCACAAAGCGAAAGGCGTAATTACAATGAAATCGAAATTTTTTAATAATCCGCTCTGTCCGCTCTCCGTAAAAACGTCGGGCAATTCGGAAAGCGAAAAGAAAGCGGAAAATATTCTTAACAGCGAAATAACGGAAAGAAAAATAAAGTCGGGAATAGACGTCGTTTTCCGTACCGAAAATTTTGAAAGCAATGATTATTTCGAGATTGAAAAATCCGGTGATTCAAGAATTATTAAGGCGAAAACTGTCAGAGGATTTATCTACGGAATAGGACTTCTTTTGAGAAAAACCCGCGTAACGTCAGGAAAGGCCTGTCTTGTAAGAGAGATTTCGGGAAAATACAGGCCGTATAAAAAAGTCAGAGGTCATCAGTGCGGATACAGACCTTTGCCGAATACTTATGACGCGTGGAGCTACTCGGACTACGAACGCTACCTTCTTGAGATGATGTATTTCGGCGCCAACACGTTTGAGGACTCCTTGAGAGACGGCAAATCAAACGAACTGATGAAATATGACGAGGACGACTTCCTTGTGAAAATTTCCGAAATATGCGACGGTCTTGATATGAACGTTTCCATCTGGTATCCAAATGACGAAAAGGAGACTTTAGAGGACGGCATAAAAGACAGAGAAAAAGTATTTTCCGAAATGAAAAGAATAGATTTTTATTTCCCTCCCGGAGGAGATCCCGGAAAACTTGACGCCGTTGAATTTATCAGAAGAACGGAGATTTACGGAAAAATACTAAAAAAATATCACCCCGGCGCAAAAGTGTACCCTTCCGCTCAGTCTCCCGACGGACCCGGAGGAAAATGGGCGATTGATTTTATCGACGGAATAAATTCGTCGAAAGTTATCGACGGCTACGTCTACGGACCAAACTGGGCTCTGCCGTGCCACGAACTCAGGGAAAGAATAGACAAAAAATATCCGATGAGATTTTACCCTGACATAACGCATTCTCTAAGGTGCGAATATCCGGTGCATTTCACCGACCCCGACAGAGATTATTCGTTTGACGCGTGCCTTTCGAGGGAAGCTTCAGACCCGAGACCGCAGGAATACAGAGAGCTTTTCGACATGGTTCAAAATTATTCCGAAGGCTCCGTCAGCTATTCGGAAGGCGTTCACGACGATGTAAATAAATTCGTATATTCCGATATGGATTTTTATGGAAAAATCAGACTAAGGGATACGCTTTCGGACTATTCGAGGCTTTTTTTCCCCGGAGCGGACGAAGAAAGACTGTCGGAAGATATTGAAGGGCAGGAACTTTCATGGGTAGGAGACCCCGAGATAAATCCGGTAATCAACGCTGTCTACAATGATTTAAGAAGAGAACTTGAAAATCATCCGGAATTAAATTCCAACTGGCGCTACATGATGCTTTTGTTCAGGTCGGCGTGCGACAAATATATAAAACTGAGAAAAACGGACGAAAACGACATAATAACCGATGCCGTCAAAAACTTTGAGTTGGGCGGAGAAATCGGTTTCGGCGAAAAAGAAGATTTTTCGTTTTTGCGTAATGAAATTTTTGAAATAGGCGATAAGTTAAATAAGCTTATAGGAATACAGCTCGACGTCGAAAATCAAAAAGGAGCCGGATGGGAAAGAGGATGCGTCCTTGATACTGTTGATTCCCCCGTTTCAAACCTCGATTATTATAAAAGCAAAATTTCGGAATATCCGTCCGACAGGGAAAAAACCGAAAGACTTTTTAATATCAGAAAAAGAGGCGGAGACGAATTTTATTTTTCATTCGCCCTTCAGAACCTTGACGAGCTTAATGTAAAACAAAGCCCGTATTATTACATTGAGCCGCTTTCCGATATGCCGGAATACAGGGGAAAACTGCCGGTTGAAATGAGCAAAATATACGACCACTATTCTCTTAAATTCAAAACCGGCGGCTTAACGGAAGAAACGGGATATAAGCTTTGCCTTAATATCAAGCCGAGATACAGGCAGGCAGTCAAAGATTTTACCGTAAAAGTCAACGGAGCCGTTATATATTCCGGAAAGCAGTACGGAGGAACAATAAATAAAGATTTCAACCGTTATTACGGAAACGAAAACTTTGAAATGCACGAATATAATATACCTTCCGATCTTATCAAAAACGGATGTGTTGAAATCGAGATCGGCGAGCCTTTGGTCGGAATACAGGTGTCGGAAATATTTATTTTGAAAATGGAATAAATTTTCGGATGTTTTTTGTTGCCAAAAGCTCAGAATATGGTATAATGTAATCTGATAAATTTTGAAAAGATAATGATGGAGTGATATAATGGGGGCTAAAAAAGGCGGATTGGGCCGTGGTTTTGACGCGTTGTTTGAGGACAACGCCGCTTCGTCTCTTTCGTCGGAAAACAGCGTCACAAAACTTCCTATAGGCGATTTGGAGATAAACAGAAATCAGCCGAGAAAAACCTTCGACGAAGAATCTCTTTCATCTCTTTCCGACAGCATAAAAGAAAACGGCGTAATACAGCCTATAATAGTCAGACCGCTTTCAAACGGATCTTATCAGATAGTCGCCGGCGAAAGACGTTTCAGAGCCGCCGCCATGGCGGGACTTAAAGAAGTGCCTGTCATAATCAGAGATTTGGACTCTGAAAGCGTCGCGGTTATCGCTCTTATAGAAAATCTGCAGAGAGAGGACCTTTCCCCTCTTGATCAGGCCGCCGGAATCGAAAAGCTTATTGAAGATTACGGCTTTACCCAGGAGCGGGCGGCTCAAAAAATAGGAATTTCAAGGTCGGCGCTTACAAATAATTTGAGGCTTCTGAAACTTCCCGAAAACACGAAAAAAATGCTTTCGGAAGGGGAGATAACGCAGGGTCACGCGAGAGCGCTGCTGGGACTTGACGATTTGAGCCTGACAGACGAAACGGCGCTTAAAGTAAAAAAGGAAAATCTTTCCGTCAGAGATACGGAAAAGCTCGTAAAGAAATTAAACGAAGCGAAAAAAGAAAAACCCAAGCCGACAAAAAAAAGAAATCCGTTCTACGATGAAGTTGAACTGTCTGTTTTCAATGCGACAGGCAGAAAAGTGACCGTAAAAGGAAAAGGCTCGAAAAAAGGCGGAACTATTGTCATTGAATTTTATGACGATGACGATCTTAAAAAAATTGTATCCGATCTGGAAAACTAAAAAATAAATTTGCGGAGAGTATCGTATGATAGACATTAAATTTTTGAGGGAAAATCCCGACGCTGTAAAAGAGAACATCAAAAAGAAATTTCAGGATGAAAAACTTCCCCTTGTAGACGAGGTTATAAGTCTCGACAAAAAATACAGGGAGACAAAGACAGAGGCTGACAGTCTCAGAGCCTCCAGAAATTCTCTTTCAAAACAGATAGGCGCTTTGATGGCAAAGGGCAGAAAAGACGAGGCGGAAGACGTCAAGAAACAGGTATCAGAAAACGCCGAAAGACTTGCCGAGCTTGAGGAAAACGAAAAAGAGCTTGAGTCCGAGATAAAGACGAGAATGATGAAAATTCCAAACATCATCGACCCGTCTGTCCCGATAGGAAAAGACGATTCCTTCAATGTCGAAATCGAAAGATTCGGCGAGCCTGTCGTGCCGGATTTTGAAATACCTTATCATACCGACATAATGGAATCTTTCGGAGGAATTGACCTTGACGCTGCCGGAAGAGTTGCCGGCAACGGTTTCTATTACCTTCTCGGCGATATCGCGAGGCTTCATTCGGCCGTTCTGTCATACGCCAGAGATTTTATGATAAACAAGGGATTTACTTATGTCATTCCGCCTTTTATGATTCGTTCTGCCGTAGTGGACGGCGTAATGTCGTTTGACGAGATGGACGCTATGATGTATAAAATCGAGGGCGAGGATTTGTACCTTATAGGCACGAGCGAACATTCTATGATCGGCAGGTTTATCGACGAGATAATTCCGGAAGAACAGCTGCCGCTCACACTTACATCTTACTCTCCGTGTTTCAGAAAAGAAAAAGGCGCTCACGGAATAGAGGAGAGAGGCGTCTACAGAATACACCAGTTTGAAAAACAGGAGATGATAGTAGTCTGCAAACCCGAAGAAAGCAATATATGGTACGACAGACTTTGGCAGTACACTGTGGAGCTTTTCCGCTCTATGGATATACCAGTAAGAACGCTTGAATGCTGCTCCGGAGATTTGGCGGATCTCAAAGTAAAATCTCTCGACGTGGAAGCGTGGTCGCCGAGACAGAAAAAGTATTTTGAAGTGGGATCATGTTCTAATCTTGGCGACGCTCAGGCGAGAAGACTTAATATCAGGGTGAAAGGCGCGGATAAGAAAAAATACCTCGCCAATACTCTAAATAATACGGTCGTCGCGCCTCCGAGAATGCTTATCGCTTTCCTTGAAAACAATCTTCAGGCCGACGGAACGGTAAAAATCCCCGAAGTTCTCAGACCTTACATGGGCGGCAAGGAAAAACTTATACCCAACAAAAAATAATTTAAATTAAAATACAGCCGATCCCGGATTAAATTTTTCGGGGTCGTTTTTTTTATTTTGATTGTTATATATTTTCTACAAAAAAAGTTGACAAATTTAAAAAAATTTGATAATATTTATATATAAGCCGAGACGGGAACAATGTTGAAAAAAGTTTGACTCAAAAGCTTAAATTTCAAAAAAAAAATAAAAAAGGGGCGAAAAAAGATGAAAAAAACAATTATCACCGTGTCAAGGCAGTTCGGTTCCGGCGGAAGGACTATCGGAAAACAGCTTGCCGAAAAACTGAACATCGGCTACTATGACAAGGAAATAGTCGACAAGGTTGCCGATGAGACGGGATTTGACATCAAATATGTCGAAGAGAGGGGAGAATACGCCCCTTCAAAATCAAAATTTGCCTACACTTTCAACACTATGTCCACTCCCGGAGTTATGAACGGCATGAGCGCGGCTGATTTTCTTTGGTGCATACAGAGAGACGTGATACTTCAAATAGCCGAAAAAGGTCCGTGTGTAATAGTCGGCAGATGCGCCGATTTCATATTGAATGAAAGGGACGACGTTTTAAACGTATTCATCTACGCCGATACGGATTTTAAAAAGGACAGAATCGTCAGACTTTACGGCGAATCGGAAAAATCTCCCGAAAAAAGATTAGCCGAAAAGGACAAGAAGAGAGCAGTAAACTACAAATATTATACCGGCAAACAGTGGGGAGATCCGATTAATTACGATTTGTGTCTTAATTCCGGAAGACTCGGTATAGACTACTGCGTATCTCTTTTGGCTGAGATATATAACGCCGAATAATGCTTTTTATAATTTTGTTCAATTTTTTCGCCGGAGGTTTAATGCCTTCGGCGTTGTTTTTTAGTGTTGTAAATATATAATTTCAATGATATAATTTTTATGATTAAAATTTGACGGAGAAAAATATATATGGATTATTATCTCGCGATAGATATAGGCGCGTCGTCGGGCAGACACATTCTTGTAAGCGTTGACGGCGGCAGACTTAAAACAGAGGAAATCTACCGTTTTAAAAACGGTATGGAGGAGGAAAACGGCCACCTCGTATGGGATGCGGACAAACTTTTTTCAAATGTAATTACGGGTATAAAAAAATGCCGTGAATCAGGAAAAATTCCTAAGTCGGTATCAATAGACACATGGGGAGTGGATTACGTCCTTCTCGATGAGAATTTAAATACGATAAAGCCTGTTTTCGCTTACCGCGATTACTGCAACTCGAAATACAGAAAAATTACCGAAAAAAAGATTGACGCGAAAAGGCTGTACGAAATAAGCGGAATACAGATGCTTGACTTTAATACGGTATATATGTGTTCAAAAGAGCAGGACTTGGGCAGACTTTCAAAAGCTTATAAACTGTTGATGATGCCTCAGTACCTGAGTTTCAAACTTACGGGGAAAATATACAACGAGTATACGGAATCAACGACGTCGGGAATGGTTGACGCCGAAAAATTCAACTGGAGTGATGAAATACTTGAAAAAACCGGAGTCGATAAAAATCTTCCGGCTGAAATAGTCATGCCTCCGTATTATGCCGGTAATTTTTCGGACGGCGTTAAGAAGGCGGTCGGTTTTGACGCTGAGGTAATTCTGCCCGCATCGCACGACACGGCGTCGGCGGTAGCCGCATGCCCTCTTGATGAAAAAACATGTTATATATCCTCGGGCACATGGTCTCTTATCGGAATCGAATCAAAAACTCCGTTTTTAACGGAGGAAGCGAGAAAGAAAAATTTTACAAACGAGGGCGGTCTTGAAAAAAGATTCCGCTTTCTGAAAAATATCATGGGAATGTGGATATTCCAAAACATAAAAAAACAGATGCCCGAAAATACGACATACGATTCCATGATGGAGGAGGCCGAAAAAAGCCGTTATGAAAAAACATTTAATCCGAACTCCGAACAGCTGAACGCGCCTGAAAATATGGCGGACGCGATAAGGTCTCTTCTCGGTGAAGAAAATCTTGATATTTCGGACGTATTGAAATCTGCATATCTTTCGCTCGCTTATTCTTATAAGGAATCTATCGAAAACATAGAAAAGATAACCGGCAGAAAAATAGAAAAAATATTTATAATCGGCGGCGGAAGCAAGGATAAATACCTGAACAGACTGACGGGCGACGTGACCGGAAGGAAGGTAATAACAGGACTTCCCGAGGCCACGGCTCTCGGCAACGCTCTGGCGCAGATAATGTACGACAAAGGCGCATCGCTTGACGAGGCAAGAGAGATTATTAAAAATTCGTTTGATTTTAAATCATATCAGTCTGAAGATTCATAATTGAAAAATTCGGGCGAAGCAGGCTTAAAAAAGATTTTTCCGTCTGCCGGGTACAGACCGAAATATCGGATTTTAATTGAGCCGCCATGGTCTAATAAGCCCATTAATATTTATTTTAAGGGGTACACGGATTGACAATTTAAAAAAAAGAGGAAAAAATATGAGTTACGATGAAGCCAAAAAAAAATATTCATCCGTAGGAGTAGATACGGAAAAGGCGATAGAGACGCTTAAGAACGTTACTGTATCGATTCACTGCTGGCAGGGAGACGACGTCACCGGATTCGACCAAAGGCAGTCTTTGTCCGGAGGAATACAGACAACCGGAAATTACCCCGGCAAAGCGAGGACTCCGGAGGAGCTTATGCGTGATATAGACGAATCATTTTCGCTGATTCCCGGAAAGAAAAAACTCAATCTTCACGCAAGCTACGCCATATTTGATTCAGACCCCGTCGGCCGGGATAAGATACGACCGGAACATTTCAAAAAATGGGTTGATTTTGCAAATGAAAGGGGTATAGGACTTGATTTCAATCCTACATTTTTCTCTCATCCGATGGTCAAAGATAATCTTACTCTCACGTCTCCGGATGAAAACGTCAGAAAATACTGGGTAGAACACGGAAAAAGGTGTGTTGAGATAAGCGAGTATTTCGCCGAAATGACAGGACAGCCGTGTCTTATGAATATTTGGATTCCCGACGGATACAAGGACATTCCCGGTGACAGGCTTGGACCAAGAAAAAGATTTATGGAAAGCCTTGATGAAATTCTTTCGGTTCCTTACGACAAAAACAAGGTTTTCATAACGCTTGAATCAAAAGTTTTCGGCATAGGGCTTGAAAGCTATACGGCAGGTTCGGCGGAATTTTGTCTTCTATATTCGGCGACAAGGCATATTACTCCGCTTATGGACAACGGACATTATCATCCCACCGAAAAAGTGTCGGACAAAATATCATCGCTTCTTATTTTCAGCGACAGACTTGCTCTTCACATAACGCGCCCCGTCAGATGGGACTCTGACCACGTAGTGATTTTTGACGACGAAACAAGGGAGATAGCGAAGGAAATAGTAAGGTGCGGAGCGCTTGACAAAGTGTTCATAGCAACAGATTATTTTGACGCGTCCATAAACAGAACGGCGGCGTGGGTAATAGGCGTCAGAAGCGTGAGAGAGGCTCTTCTTTTCGCACTTCTGCAGCCGGAAAAACAGCTAAAAAAACTTCAGGACGAATCCGATTTCACTCATCTCCTCGCGCTGCACGAGGAAATGAAAATAATGCCGTTTTCGGACGTGTGGGAAGAATATCTCAGAAGGGAAAACGTACCTTTGAATTTTATGGACGCAATAGATAAATACGAAAAAGACGTGCTTTCAAAACGATAAGGCAAGGTATTATTTACGTTTGGTTTAATAATATCAGGCAAATAATAATTGCCAACAGACAATTCAAATGATATAATAAATTCTGAAAAAAACAGTTTTTTAGGCAGGGTAATTTCAATGAAAAAATTTATGGATAAAGATTTTCTTTTAAGCACCGACACGTCAAAAAAGCTTTTCGGCTTCTGCAAAGACGAGCCTATTTTCGACTGGCACTGCCATCTTTCGCCGAAAGAAATATACGAAAATAAAAAACCGCAGGACATCACGGAGCTCTGGCTCGGCGGCGACCATTACAAATGGAGAGCTATGAGATCATGCGGAATTGACGAAAAATACATCACTGGCGATGCGTCGAATTATGAGAAATTCAAAAAGTACGCCTATGTAATGGAAAAATGTTTAGGCAATCCGCTATACCACTGGACTCATCTCGAGCTTCAGAGATATTTCGGGATTTACACTCCTCTTTCAACAAAAACGGCTGATGAAATTTGGGAAAAAGCAAATGCGGAAATCGCAAACGGCGGATTTGAGCCGAGAGCTCTCATAGAAAAATCAAACGTAGTGGCTGTCTGCACTACGGACGATCCGGCGGACAGTCTTGAATATCACAAACTTATAGCGGAAGATAAATCATTCGGCACTAAAGTATATCCGGCGTTCAGACCCGACAAGGCTTTAAATATCACGGCAGACACTTATGTCCCTTGGGTGAAGAAATTGTCAGATGCGTCCGGTATCAAGGTCACTGATTTCGATTCGCTTAAAGAAGCTCTTTCTCAGAGAATATCGTTTTTCAAGTCTATGGGAACGAGGGCTACAGACTGTTCATTGACTCAGGTAAAATATGTTGAAATGCCCGAAGATAAATTGAATTTAACAGTCAAAAAAGTTCTCGCCGGAGAAAAAGCGGACGACGCCGAGGCTGCCGGCTACACTACGGCTCTGTTTAAATTCTTGGGTGAAAAATATTATGAAAACGATTTCGTAATGGAGGTTCATCTCGGAGCCGTCAGAAACAACAATTCAAAGATGTTTGAAAAACTCGGTCCTGACACAGGTTTCGATTCGATTGGCGATTCCATAAGCGCTTTGGATCTTTCGAAGCTTCTCAACAGTTTGTGCGCGGAAGGAAAACTGCCAAAGACTATTCTTTTCAACATTAACCCGGCAGACAATTATATTTTCGGCTCTATGCTCGGCAATTTCCAGGATTCCGACGCGTTTTCCAAAATTCAGCTCGGCTCCGGATGGTGGTTTAACGACAACATCGACGGAATGAGAGCTCAGCTTTCAGCTCTTTCAAATCTCGGAGTTTTGGGAGGATTCGTGGGAATGGTTACCGATTCGAGATCATTCCTCTCTTATCCGAGACATGAATATTTCAGAAGGATACTCTGCGATTTCATCGGCGAAAAAGTCGAAAACGGAGAATACCCTTACGACGAGAATGTTTTATCGGAAATGGTAAAAGATATCTCGTTCGGAAACGCCGAAAAATATTTCAATCTGAAATAAAAAATTACCGGAGGTGCGGTCGATAAATGGGCGAGTTTACATGGGATATAAGCCACAAACCTAAGGATAATATTGCGCATTCGGTCGGGGAAATAAACCCTGCGGCGGGAAAACTGACGCTTGATATGAAAAATTTCGCCGAGGCGGGAAATTCCCTCGCCAAAATATACGCGAGGCTTGATTATCTTGAACCTGATAAAAATCATGATTTCAAAATTGTCACAGCCGCTTCGGTATTAAGGGATACTTATGGCAGAATAGATATTCTCGTCTGTTCGTCCGGCGACAAGAAGCTTTTCGCGGATTGCGCCGACGTAATTTCAAAATTCAATAAAAAAATGTACGGAACCGGTCTAAAAACTTATATCGGCTATCCGGAAAGCGAACCGGCGCCAAAGATAAATGCCGACGAGGTTATAGGCGTTTCGGAAAATCAGGCGAATCAGGCGAGAGAAGCGGCGAAGGAATTTGAAAATCTTGACGCCGGTTTTAAATCATCCGTAGCTCTTTTCACCGCGTCGGATGTTTCCGCCCGCCCCGAAAATATTAACCTCAATACCGTAGTGATTCTGACCGATTGAAAAAGAATTCGCGACTATGAATTTTGATACGGATATTAAATTTGTAAAAGGAGTCGGCGACGTCATGAAAACCCGTTTTGAAAAAATCGGGGTGACGGACGTCGGCTCTCTTTTATATTATTTCCCTGTCAGGTATGACGACTGGAGCGATGTGAAAAAAATCAGCGACTGCGAGCTTGATGAAATATCCGTCATCAAAGCTAAGGTCATAACTCCGCTTCAAAAAATAGGGTCTAAATCACCGGCGGAAATTTACAAAACTCTGCTTTCCGACGGCTCTGATGTCATAGAGGCCGTTTTTTTTAATAATAAATATATAACAAACGAGTTGAAAACAGGCGAGACGTATTTTTTCCGCGGCAAATTAAGACAAAGCGAATATAACGGCGCTGTTGAGATTTTAAGTCCTCGGTTTTCAAGCGAAAACGAAAATTCCATAAAGCCCGTGTATCATATGACCGCAGGTCTAACCGGCAGGAAAATTTCAAAAACCGTCAACTTCGCTCTCGAGTCTATGAAGGGAAATATTAAAGAAACTTTACCTTCATACGAGATTGAAAAGTTCAGACTTGAGGGGCTTGAAAATTCGATAACGTCCATGCATTTCCCTCAAAATTTCGATTCTCTTTTTTCCGCGAGAAGACGTCTCGTATTTGAGGAGCTGTTGACTCTGCAGCTCGGACTTCTTCTAATAAGGTCAAGAACGTCCACTGATACGGATAAAGTTATCAAAAAAGATTATTCCGCCGAATTTGAGAGAAAGCTGCCGTTTGAATTTACCGGAGCGCAGAAAAAAGCTGTCTTTGAATGCGTAAAAGACATGATGTCCGGGCGCGCGATGAACAGACTCATTCAGGGCGATGTCGGGTCGGGAAAAACCGCTGTAGCCGCATCTGTAATTTACACATGCGTTAAAAACGGATTCCGAGCCGCTTTGATGGCACCTACCGAAATACTCGCAAATCAGCACGCCGACACATTAAAAAAATTTTTCGGCTCTGATTTGAATATCGCTTTGTTGACGGGTTCTTTGACAAAATCAAAGAAAAACGAGCTTTTAAAACATCTGAAATCGGGGGAAATCGATCTGCTTGTCGGCACGCACGCTCTTATTTCGGAAGATGTGGAGTTTAACAATTTAGGTCTCGTAATAACCGATGAACAGCACAGATTCGGTGTGGAGCAGAGGACAAGACTTCAGATGAAGGGCGACAGACCTCATGTGCTTGTAATGTCGGCTACCCCTATTCCGAGAACGCTTGGTCTTATCATCTACGGAGACCTCGATGTATCGTTAATAAACGAACTGCCTTCCGGCAGAAAGCCCGTAAAGACTTATGTCGTAAATTCGTCTTACCACAAAAGGATATACCAATATATAAAAAAATTTCTCGATTCCGGAAAACAGGCATATATAGTCTGCTCTAAAGTCGCCGACAAGGACGAGGACTGCGAAACTGAAAACGAAGAAAACAATGTAATTTCCGCCGAAGAATATTTCAAGACTCTTTCAGAGGGAGAATTTAAAAATTACAGACTCGGATTAATCCATGGCAAAATGAAGCAGAAGGAAAAAGACGCCGTAATGGCGGATTTCGCGTCAGGTAAAATAAATATGCTCGTAGCGACTACCGTTATCGAGGTTGGCGTAGACGTGCCGAACGCTTGTGTTATGGTTATAGAAAACGCCGAAAGATTCGGACTTTCTTCTCTTCATCAGCTCAGAGGCAGAATAGGAAGGGGGCAAAGCGAGTCGGTCTGTATTCTTATTTCAGATTCAAATTCGGAGGAGACAAAGGAAAGGCTTGACATACTCCGCAAAACGTCGGACGGTTTTAAAATAGCCGAAGAGGATCTTAAAATGAGAGGCCCCGGAGATTTTCTCGGTTCAAGACAGCACGGACTTCCGGAACTTAAACTTGCCAATCTCGTCTCAGACGCGTCAATTCTTAAAGCTGCCGCAGACGAGGCTAAAAACATTTTATCAAAAGACCCTTATCTTTCAAGTCCGGAAAATGCTCCGCTTAGCAAAAATATCGAAAAGATGTTCCGAAATCCGGAGACGTCGGGAATAAATTGAAAAAGCCGGCGAAAATATCGGCCGGCTTTTTCTGTTATTGAGTAAAACACAAAAGTTATAAATTCAATTCAATTTGTTAAAATAGGTGAATACCGTATAATGAAACGTTTTTACGGTCTTATATCAATTAGGCTTTGTTTTCATTCATATTTCAGAAAGTCGCTTTTATGCTCCTGTCTGTTTAAATCCACGCCCTTTGAAATCAGAATGTCGGATTTGAGAGCCGCAAGGTTTATGTTAGTATTCATTGCGGACGCTATCTGTTTGACGTCGTATCCGTAATTTACATATTCAAGAAATTCGTTGTCGTCAAGAGCTATTTCCGCCGCAAAAAGATTCGCCTCGTGCTCCATGTCGTTTTTTTCAAAACTGAAAAGACTGAATTCCTGAAAAACTTTCGCTTTGCCCTCGTTTTTACGGTGAAGTCTGTCATGTCCTATCTCGTGCAGAATGACAATGTCCGACATCTTGTCGTCAAGATTGTCGTTGAGAAAAATAAATTTCTGCCTGTACACAACTTTATAAGCGCCTTTGAGCGTGTTGAAATGCTCCGGCATTATTATAATTCCGAGTGATTCCGCTATTTGCCTCGGGTCTTTTGTGCCGGCTCTTTTCACGGTTTTATCCGCTTCTGAGATAATGTCTTTAATATTATTCATTACCTGAAAAATAAATCAATAATTTGAAATTTGGGAAAAATTTTTTTACAGATGAACGCCGCCCGCTTTTTTAAAGCTTATCATGTCCGACCCACGCCGCAAGCCGGATGGCTTTATTTAAAAGAAGACGGCGAAACAGCAGTTGTAAAAATAAATAAATAAAACTTTGTACGTTATAATCAAATGATGTACGGTTATTTTTTTATTTTTTCTTCAGATATTTTTTCGGCGTGTATTTTTTGTTTTTTTCTTTAGCCACCCAATACGCGTCCTGAATAGCTCTCATCATGTTGTCGAGATCGTCGTCTCCGAGATCTCCGCCGGCGAAAAGACCGGTCACCTCGTTAGTAATTCTCTGAGCCTGTTCGGCGCCCCTGTCGCCGTATTTTTCTCTCGCTTCGATCAGAAATTCCTCGTCGTCGGCCATAAGGTAATTTGCGCTGATTCCCAGCACGTCAGCTACCTTTTTGTACATATCCCTTGTCTTGGGAAATCTGCCGTTAGTCTCCCACCCGGCGACGGTTCTGAGCGAAACTCCTATTTTCTTTGCGAGTTCGGACTGTGTGAGACCCGCTTCTTTGCGTCCTTCTTTTAATTTCTGCGCAAAAGTCATTTTCATTCGCTCCGTTTTGCTGAATTTGTAAGTGTAATTTAATTACAAGCAATATTATTGCACATATGCAAGTATTTGTCAAGCAAATAATGAAAAAAAATTACAGAATATTTAAATATATTGCAAATAACATGCAATGACAAAAAGACATAAAAATTTTTTAAACAAATATTAATATTATATTTTAATTTAAAGATTGTTGATGTATAATAAAGCTTAAAATAAAACAAAATCTCATTTAAGAAAAAACATTTTATCGCTCAAGGAGAGAAAACATATGAATTTCAAAAAAGCGGCGGCGATAATTTTGACCGCAGTCATTGTTATATTGTCGTTTGCTGGATGTTCCGCAAATAAAAATAACGAACAGTCTACCGAGTCGGTATCGGAATCGGAATTATCGTCTGAAGAGGCGTCTAAAGTCGTGTTTGCGGAGTTCATCAGCGCGAAAAACGGAACCCCTGTCGAGGTTAAGGCTTTCGTTCAGGCGAAAACGGTGCTCGACGGCGGAAAAGGCGGAGAGATTTCCCTTTATGCGCAGTCCGTAGACGGCGCCTATTATATTGAAAATATGAAAGTAAGCGGGGACGAATACGAAAAGCTTACCGAAGGAAGGGAAATTGCCGTAAGAGGAATAAAAAGCGATTCTGACGGTTGGATAAAAATAAGCTCGCCGGAGCTTGTCTCAATAGGCGAAAAGATATATGTGGCAGATCCTGTCGCGATGACAAAAGGATATCAGACTGGGGATCTTTACAGCATGCTTAACGAAAAATTGTCTTTTACAAATCTCACCGTGACGTCTTCCGAGGACGCCGATTCTAACGAAGTGCCGTTTATCTACAAAAGAGACGGAACGGGAGAAAAAGGCGACGATATATATTTCACCGCATCGGACGGCAAAAGCGAATGTATGTTTGTCGTATCTTCAAAATTTAATCCTTCTTATTCGGATCTTTACAAAACGTGTCAGAGTCTGAAAACCGGAGATATAATAAACGTCACAGGATTTATGGGTTGGTCGGACAATCTCGCCGAGGTCGACGTGATGAAAATAGAAAAATCGAAATAAGATAATTTTTATTAATTTTTTGTGGTGTATGTAAAAAATGGAAAAACAAAATAAAACAGCGGAATACGATTCTGCCGACTGCGGGGATTCCGGCGAACTGATGAATATAAGAAATTTCGGAGCTGAAAGTTCCGAAAGAAACGGCATTATAATCAGAACAAGTATAATCGGAATAGCGTCAAATCTGCTGCTCGCCGCTTTTAAGGCGGCTATCGGAATAATAGCAAACTCCGTGTCCGTTGTTTTGGACGCAGTAAACAACGTATCTGACGCCGCTTCGTCGATAATTACGATAATAGGAACAAAACTTGCCGGAAAAAGCCCCGACAGAGAACATCCGTTCGGACACGGCAGGGCGGAGTATATTTCATCTATGGTAATTTCGGCGCTTGTTCTTTACGCCGGCATTACGTCACTTGTGGAATCTGTCAAAAAAATAATCAAGCCGGAGACTCCCGATTATTCATTTCTGTCGCTTGTTATAATCGCGGTCGCTGTCGCCGTAAAGATATTTCTCGGACTTTACGTAAGCTCCAAAGGAAGAAAAGCGAAATCAGACTCGCTTGAAAATTCAGGCAGAGACGCTTTAAACGATTCTATAATTTCAGGCGCTACGCTTGCCGCCGCTTTGATTTACACCGTCTGGAATATTTCGCTTGAAAGCTATCTGGCCGCTGTTATTTCAATTGTGATTATCAAATCGGGCATCGACATGATAAAAGATACTTTCTCAAAGATACTTGGAGAAAGAGCCGACGCAGAACTTGCTCAGGAAATCAAGAATACGGTGTGCGGTTTTGACGGAGTTACGGGAGCGTACGATTTGATTTTAAACAACTACGGTCCCGACAAATTCAACGGCTCAATACATATAGAAATACCCGACACTTATACTGCCGACGAGATAGATGAGCTTTTGAGGCAGATAACGGTAAAAGTTTATCAAAAGCACAACGTCATCTTGACGGCTATCGGCGTATACTCCTTGAATACGAAGGACAAAAAAGCCATAGAGATGAGGGAAAAAATAAAAGACGAACTTACAAAGGAAGAATATGTTCTCCAGATGCACGGTTTTTACGTAAACGAGACGAGCAAAACGATTAGGTTCGATCTGATTATTTCTTTCGACGCGCCGGACAGGCTCGCAGTGTACGAAACGGCCGTAAAAAAAGCGCAGTCCCTCTACCCGGATTACAAATTTGAAATTACTCTTGACTCCGATTTTTCAGAACCGGAACACGTCAAAGAAAAAGGCGCGAAAAAGAAAAAGCGCTGAACTTATTTATCCCGGTTGAATTGCCGGGATATTGTTTTGCCGAAAATAACAAATCAATGTTATTTGATATTTTTAACAATAAATTCATTATTATAAATCTCAATTTTCACAATGCTACAAATTTTAATAAATCGCCCGATTTGCTTGATTTTTTGGGCAGAAATGAATATACTTTATCTTGAATAAGGGTATGTGAAAAATTTAACAATCTCAAAATTTCATATTAATTACCGCGAAATATTTAATTGAAAATTTTGTTATGTTATAATTAATTCAAACACCTTTATTCGTATTATTAAAATCCGTTTTAATTTTTATCGGGAATTTTATCACAAGTTCGGTCTTTTGAAAATAAGATCGAAAATTTTCAGAAAAAAAGGAAGGTCTTTTTATGAACAAGGTAACTGTCATCGGAACCGGCTCCGTGGGCTCGACTATAGCCTACACTCTTATGGTTCAGGGTTTTGTGTCTGATATAGTAATGATAGACATAAACGGCGAAAAAGCTCTCGGCGAGGCTCTTGACATAAGGCAGGGAACGCCTTTTTCAAATTCATGCTCTGTTTACGCCGGAAGCTACGAGGACGCTAAAGGCTCTGACATAGTAATACTTACATCCGGAATACCGAGAAAGCCGGGACAGTCGAGGCTTGATCTCGCCGCTACGAACGTAAACATCGTAAAGCAGATAATACCGGAGATTACCAAGGCCGCTCCGGACGCAAAATATATAATAGTTTCAAATCCCGTCGATATTCTGACTTATGCTTTCTGCAAATATGCCGATATTCCCGAACAGAATATTATTGGCTCGGGAACAATACTCGACACTGCGAGACTCAGAGCGAGACTTTCTGAGTATTATTCGGTATCTCAGCAGAATGTTCACGCTTATGTTCTCGGTGAACACGGCGACAGCTCGTTTATCCCGTGGTCAATAGCGAATATTTCAAACGTGCCCATTGAGGAGTACAGGGCGTCGATTCTCCACACCGACGGAATTTATCCCGAACTCAACAAGGCGGACGTCGAGGAATACGTTAAAAAAAGCGGCGCGAGAGTTATTCAGAGAAAAGGGGCTACGTTCTACGCGGTATCTATTTCGGTATGCCATATAGCGAAATGCCTTCTTTCCGGAATTGACACGACTATGACAGTATCCACAATGCTTCACGGTGAGTACGGAATATCCGACGTCTGCCTTTCTCTTTTGAATATCGTAGGCGAAAACGGAGCTCATTCAAAGATAATGCTGCCGTTCAACGACGAGGAAAGGGCAAAATTAAATTTAAGCGCCGAAAAACTCAAGGACACGATAAATAAGCTCGGACTTTCTAAATAAAAGTAAATGGAGAACAAAATGGAATACAGAATTGAACATGATTCTTTGGGCGAGGTAAAAGTTCCTGCCGACAAGCTATGGGGCGCGCAGACAGAGAGAAGCCATGAAAATTTCAAAATCGGCGTAGGAATAGAAACAATGCCGTCGGAGATTATTCACGCTTTCGGAATACTTAAAAAAGCCGCCGCGACGGCAAATCATTCGCTGAAACCAGAAAAAATGACCGACGAAAAGTTAAAAGCCATATCAGCCGCCGCCGACGAGGTTATTTCCGGAAAACTCAACGACAATTTTCCTCTTGTCGTATGGCAGACAGGCTCCGGAACGCAGTCCAATATGAACGCGAACGAAGTAATAGCTAACAGAGGAAATCAGATAGCCGGCAAAAAGCTTCTTCACCCAAACGACGATGTAAATATGTCGCAGTCATCTAACGACACGTTCCCGACAGCTATGCACATAGCGGCTGTTATGGCGGTAGAGGACGGAGTAATTCCCGCCTGCGAAACGCTCATTGATACTTTCAAAAAGCTTGAAAAGGAAAACGAGGGAATAGTGAAGTCCGGAAGAACTCATCTTCAGGACGCGACTCCCATCAAATTCAGCCAGGAAATTTCCGGCTGGAGAGGAAGCGTCGAAAGAGATGTGGAACTTTTAAAAGCTTCCGTCGAGCCTTTGAAGGAGCTCGCTCTCGGCGGAACGGCAGTTGGAACGGGACTGAACGCACCTGAGGGATTTGACAAACTTGTAGCCGAGGAAATTGGAAAACTCACGGGAAAAGATTTCAAAACATCTCCAAATAAATTCCATTCGCTCACGTCAAAGGATGAAATAGTATTCTGCCACGGCGCGTTAAAAGCTCTGGCGGCGGATATGATGAAAATAGCGAACGATGTGCGCTGGCTCGCTTCGGGTCCGAGAGACGGTCTCGGAGAGATAACAATTCCGGCTAACGAACCCGGCTCGTCCATAATGCCCGGAAAGGTGAACCCGACTCAGTGCGAACAGGTCACGATGGTGGCGGTTCAGGTAATTTCAAACGACGTCGCCGTTTCAATGGCCGCGTCTCAGGGAAATTTTGAGCTGAACGTGTTTATGCCGGTGACAGCCTACAATTTCCTCCAGTCGGCGAGACTTCTTTCCGAGTCCATACTTTCATTCAATGAAAAGTGCGCCGTCGGAATAAAGGCCGATAAGAAAAAAATGCACGACAATCTTTACAATTCGCTTATGCTCGTCACGGCTTTAAGTCCTTATATAGGATATGAAAACAGCGCAAAAACGGCGCAGAAAGCTTTTAAAGAAAATATGTCTTTAAAAGAAGCGTGCGTAAGTTCGGGATATTTGACGGCTGAAAAATTTGACGAGATTTTCCACCCCGAACAGATGTGCTGAAAAAACAGGTTTATTTTACGGTTGATATAATTTTTAACAGGAGAAAAAATGACAGTCAGTTATTTTCCGGGCTGTACGCTCAAAAACAAAGCTGTCGATCTTGACAAATACGCAAGACAGACGGCAGAAAAACTCGGAGTGACATTCGAGGAACTTGACGAGTGGCAGTGCTGCGGCGGAGTATTCACCGAGTCAACCGATGAAATAGCGACAAAGCTTTCATCGGTCAGGGCTTTGAAAAAAGCGGAGGATCTCGGCAACATTCTCGTCACGGTATGCAGCGCGTGTCATAACGTTATAAAACAGACTAATTATCAGATGTCAGACGAAGATTTCGCGTCCAAGGTAAATAATTACCTCGGGTCGGAAGAAGCTTACGACGGACAAGCCGTCGAGAAGCATTATCTTGAACTGTTGAGGGACGATATAGGATTTGACAGCGTGAAAAAACAGGTTGTAAATCCTCTCAAGGGTAAAAAGATAGCGTGCTATTACGGCTGCCTTCTTTTGAGACCTTCAAAAGTCATGAAAACGGATGATCCCGAAAATCCGTCGATTATGGAGGATCTTGTAAAATCACTCGGCGCCGAGCCGGTTTACTACGCGGCAAGAAACGAATGCTGCGGCGGATATGTCGTCGCGGACAGCCCGGAATTTTCAAAGAGAAGGGCAAAAGATATATGCGACGGCGCCGAAAAAGCGGGAGCCGATATGATAGTTACTGCCTGCCCGCTTTGCATGTACAACCTCAAAAAATCAGGTTCGGACATACCTGTCGTATATTTTACGGAAGTCATGGCCGAAGCTTTCGGAATTAAGGAGGGCGAAAATAATGGCTGATGAAAATAAAGAGCTTAAAATGCCCGACATGAATTACGCTAAAGACGAGATAATAAGAATTTCAGGCGTAAATCCGAGAAAATGTATGAGATGCGGCAAATGTTCGGCGACATGCCCGGCTTATGACGAAATGGAATATCATCCGCATCAGTTCGTATATATGGTTGAGACGGGAGAAATAGAGCCTCTGCTGAAATCCAAGTCTTTATACAAATGCCTTTCGTGCTTTGCATGTGTAGACAGATGTCCGAGAGGCGTTGAGCCGGAGAAATTAGTCGAGGCTGTAAGGCTTACAGTCGAAAGACAGCAGGGCAACGACCATTTTACTCCCGACAGTCTCGCCGAATTTTACGACGACGATATGCCGCAGCAGGCTATCGTGTCGGCTTTCAGAAAATACAGAAAGTAAGGAGGAGAGCTTAAATTGCAGAGAATAGGTGTTTTTGTATGCCACTGCGGTACAAACATTGCCGGTACGGTAGATGTGTCTCAGGTGGCGGAAGCGCTTTCGCACGAACCGGGAGTAGTCTATTCAAAAGATTATACATATATGTGTTCTGCCACAGGTCAGGGAATGCTGAAAGACGCTATCAGGGATTACAATCTGACAGGCGTGGTAATTTGCTCATGCTCTCCGAGAATGCACGAAAATACATTCAGAAAAGCGGCAGAGCAGGCCGGACTGAATCCGTTCATGCTTGAAATCGCGAATATAAGAGAGCAGTGCTCATGGGTTCACAAGGATATGGCCATAGGCACGGCGAAGGCAATAGTTTTGGGCAGAGCCGCTGTAGCCAAGGTAAATTTGAACGCTCCGCTTACATCGGGCGAAACGGCAGTTACAAAAAGGGCGCTTGTAATCGGCGGCGGAATTGCCGGAATACAGACTGCTCTTGACATCGCGGACGCCGGATTTCCCGTTGACATCGTAGAGAAAAAACCGACTATCGGCGGAAAAATGGCTCAGCTTGACAAAACTTTCCCTACTCTTGACTGCGCCGCCTGCATACTCACGCCAAAGATGGTTGAGGCGCAGCAGAATGAAAATATAACCATTTACTCCTACAGCGAGGTTGAGGACGTCAAGGGTTTCGTGGGCAATTTTGACGTAAAGATAAGAAGAAAAGCCCGCTATGTCGATGAGACGAAATGCACGGGCTGCGGTCTATGCACCGAAAAATGTCCTATGAAAAAAGTTCCGAACGAGTTCAATCTCGGCATGGATTCAAGACATGCTGTGTATATTCCGTTCGCTCAGGCTGTTCCTAAGGTCGCGACGATAGATCCGAATTACTGCCTTAAATTAAAGTCCGGAAAATGCGGACTTTGCTCCAAGGTATGTTCGGTAGGAGCTATAGACTACACTCAAAAAGACGAAATTATCGAAGAAAAGTACGGCGCGATAGTAGTCGCTACGGGATATAATCCGATTTCACTTGACAAATTCGACGAATTCGCTTATTCAAAATCAAAGGACGTTATATCTTCTCTCGAACTTGAAAGGCTTATGAACGCCGCGGGTCCCACAGGCGGAACATTGTTGAGACCGTCCGACGGAACTCATCCTCATACTGTTGTTTTTGTTCAGTGCGTCGGTTCAAGATGCGAGGCGAACGCCGAAAAGGGCAAGGAATACTGCTCAAAAATATGCTGTATGTACACGGCTAAGCACGCGATGCTTATCAGAGATAAATATCCCGACACCGACGTATATGTTTTCTATATTGACGTGCGTACTCCCGGCAAAAATTTCGACGAGTTCTACAGAAGGGCAGTCGAGCAGTACGGCGTTCACTACATAAAGGGAATGGTCGGAAAGGTCACTCCGGAGGACGGAAAACTGAAAGTTCAGGCTTCAGACCTTCTTGACAACAGACAGCTCAAAATAGATGCGGATATGGTAGTTCTCGCCGCCGCGATAGAACCCGACAAATCGGCAAGACCTCTTGCGACTATGCTCACTGCTTCAATGGACACAAACGACTTCTTTACCGAGGCTCATCCGAAGCTCAGACCCGTTGAATCGCCGACTGCCGGAGTTTTTCTCTCGGGCGTATGCCAGGGACCCAAAGATATTCCGGAAACAGTCGCGCAGGCAGGCGCGGCAGCGTCTAAGGCCATAGGGCTTTTATGCAAGGACAAGCTCAAAAACAACGCGTGCGTTGCGGAGTCAAACGAAATGATGTGCAACGGCTGTTCTCAGTGCGAGAAAGTGTGCGCTTACGGAGCAATAACTTATGTTGACAAAGAATTCAGAATGCCCGACAGGACTACTCAGGTAAGGCGTGTGGCGAGCGTAAACCCCGCCGTATGCCAGGGATGCGGTGCTTGTGCATCGGCCTGCCCGTCGGGAGCTATGGATCTAAAAGGTTTCAAAAATGATCAGATTTTGGCGGAGGTGGACGCATTATGCAGGTAAACAACGATACCGAAAAAGATTACAAGCCTTTGATAGTCGCCTTCTGCTGCAACTGGTGTTCTTACGCGGGAGCGGATCTCGCCGGAAACAACCGGCTCAGCTATCCGGCCGACGTCAAGATAATAAGAGTTCCATGCTCGGGAAGACTTAATCCGCTTTTCGTTTTGAGAGCGTTTCAGAGGGGAGCCGACGGTGTAATTATATGCGGCTGTCACCCGGGCGACTGCCACTATACTACGGGAAATTATTACACGAGAAGAAGAATGGCTCTGCTTTTCTCTATGCTTGATTATCTCGGCATTGAGAGGGAAAGGACAAAAGTGGCGTGGATTTCCGCCGCCGAGGGACAGAGATTTGCCGAGACTATGAACGAGTTCACATCTCAGGTCGCTTCTCTCGGAAAAAATAAGAGACTGGAGGATCTTCGATGCAAAAATTAACGCGCGGCGAATTAGTCAGAAAAGCCGAAGAGCTTCTTGACAATGGAGAGGTAAAGCACGTCCTCGGCTGGAGAGCAGGCGAGTTTGACTACGACCTCACGCCTTCGGTTTTCGACACAAAAGACGATATCGAGGCGAATTTCCGTTTTGACGATTTCTGCGGACCTAATTTTTCAAAATATCTTGTCAAAAAGACGAGAGAGCTTGATGGGAAAATACTTGTCTTCTTAAAACCCTGCGACACATATTCTTTCAACGAGCTTTTGACGGAGCATAGATTTGACCGTGAAAAAGTTTACGTCGTCGGAATAGAGTGCAGCGGAATGGTCGATATTTTTAAGATAAAGGAAATTGCCGGCGAGGGGATTTCAAAAATCGAGCCGGACGGAGAATATTTATTTGTTACCTCATTGTACGACGACGAGCCTGTTAAGATTAAAGCGTCCGATGTTTTAGAGGAAAGATGTATAAACTGCAAGTCTAAAAAACATGTGGTTTACGACGAGCTTCTCGGCGAGGAAGGCGAAGAACAGGACTCCGGCAGGTTCGAGGAGGTGGAAAAGCTTGAAAAAATGACTTCCGAGGAGAGATTCGGGTTCTGGAAAAAGGAGCTTTCAAGGTGTATAAGATGCAACGCCTGCAGAGACGTTTGTCCTGCATGCACATGTGAAAAATGCGTATTTGACAACCCGGACTCCGGCACTCAGAACAAATCTCCTGCCACGACTTTCGAAGAGCAGAATTTCCACATAATCCGAGCTTACCACGTCGCCGGCAGATGTACAGACTGCGGAGAATGTTCAAGGGTTTGTCCGCAGAGAATACCGCTTCACCTTCTTAACAGAAAATTCATTAAGGATATAGATTCGTTCTACGGAGATTACCAAGCCGGACAAGAGGCGGGACAGAGAAATCCGCTTATTGATTATACTCAGAACGACATAGACCCGAGCGAGATTTTCGGAGGCGCAAAATGATATACTCATGTGAAATAAGTCATCTTGACGACCTTTTTAAAGAGATTTCGTCATTTGAAAAACTTTACCTGCCCGTCGATGAAAATGAAAGTCTGTCGTCGAGGTATGAGGTGTATTCCGAAGGAAAAAAGATGTCCGACAGGCTCAACACCGTCAGAAGTCCAAAGGATTTTTTCTTCCCTCAGACGGAAAACCTAATGGCATTCAAAACCGAAGGCAAAAAAATCGATATTATTGACGTTAGACAGGAAAACGAGGATTTCGCTGTTTTCGGCGTCAGAGCGTGCGACGCGAGAGCGTTCAAGGTGCTTGACAACGTATTTTTAAAGGACGTTCCCGATTCGTACTACGCCGATAGGAGAGCACACGGAACTATTATTTCCCTCGCCTGTTCAAGACCTGTTGAAACATGTTTCTGCCATACGTTTGACATCGACCCGACGGAACCGGACGGCGATGTAAAATCGTGGAAAACCGAAGAAAAACTTTACCTTGAACCGGTGACGGAAAAAGGAAATAAATTTATAGAAAAACTTCTTTCCGTATCGGATATTTTAAAAGAAGAGGGTACGGAAACCCCCGCCGACGTCGCAAAGCAGAAAGAGCAGACGGAGAAAATAATTAAGAAACTTCCTCTTTACTCTCTTTCAAAGGAAAAATTCGGCGCCGGAAAGACGGAAGAATATTTCAACAGCCCCGAATGGGATAAACTTTCGGAATCATGCTTAGGCTGCGGCACATGCACTTTTGTATGCCCTACATGCCAGTGCTACGATATAAAAGACTTTAAGACAAATAACGGCGTTATCAGGTACAGATGCTGGGATTCCTGCATGTACTCCGATTTCACCATGATGGCGGCCGGACAGCCGAGACATCATCAAAAGGAGAGATTCAGACAGAGATTTATGCACAAGCTTGTGTATTATCCTACCGATTACGACGGACTTTTCTCCTGCGTGGGATGCGGCAGATGTCTTCAGAAATGTCCTATACATATGAATATTGCCAAGGTTATGAAAACTTTGACGCCTGTATCTGACGGAGGTGACAAATGATGGCGGAAAGACCTGAAAATCTCATACCGACAATCGGGGTAATCAAAGATATACGGGTAGATACTCCCGACATCAAAACTTTTACGGTAGTCACAAGGGATGGAAAAAAACCGTTTGACCACAAGCCCGGACAGTGCGCTATGCTGTCAATACCGGGAGTCGGCGAGGCGATGTTTTCGATAACGTCGTCGCCGACAGTCACCGACCGCATGGAATTTTCCGTAAAAAAATGCGGAAGACTTACGGATATTCTTCATCAGACTGAGATAGGGCAGGAGATAACAATCAGAGGTCCATACGGCAGGCCTTTCCCGGTAGATACCGATTTCAAAGGCAAAGACCTGCTTTTCATCTCAGGCGGTGTAGGACTTGCTCCTATTCATTCGGTAATAGACTACTGCCTTAACAACAGGGAAAATTACGGAAAGATAGCCATAGTATACGGCTCGAGGTCAAAAAACGACCTGCTTGATATAGACGAGATAAACAACGTCTGGGCAAAAGCCGAAAATACAGACGTTTATCTGACAATCGACAGAGCGCAGGAAGGATGGAACGGTCATGTCGGATTTGTTCCTAATTATGTGACCGAGCTCGGATTTGACACTTCAATGACCGCCGTTCTCTGCGGTCCTCCGATAATGATTAAATTCACGCTCCAAGGCCTTTATTCTCAGGGATTCAAGCCCGAACAGATATATACCACTCTTGAAATGAGAATGAAATGCGGAATAGGCAAGTGCGGCAGATGCAACGTAGGCAGCAAGTATGTATGCAAAGACGGCCCCGTATTCAGATTTGACGAGCTGTCTCAACTGCCGGATGAATATTGATATTCAAAATAATTAAGGAGAAAATGATGGAAAATAATATGGTTGACATATATCTTTTCGGCAAAAAATATTCCGTTCCCGACAACCTCACAATCATGAGAGCTATGGAATATGCGGGATATCAGCTTGTCAGAGGAGTAGGATGCAGAAACGGATTCTGCGGAGCGTGCGCCACAATATACCGTATTAAAGGCGACAGAGATTTAAAGACATGCCTCGCGTGTCAGACAAAGGTTGAAAACGACATGTATGTGGCGACTCTTCCTTTCTTCCCGCTTGTAAAACAGGTTTACGATATGGATAAGCTTTCGGTGAACGAAACTGTAATGATGCAGCTTTATCCCGAAATATATTCGTGCATTGGCTGCAACGCCTGCACAAAAAGCTGTACGCAGGGGCTTTCCGTCATGCAGTATATAGCTTACGCTCAGAGAGGCGATTTCAAAAAATGCGCCGAGCTTTCTTTTGACTGCGTAATGTGCGGAGTATGTTCTGCAAGATGCCCGGCGGGAATTTCTCACCCTCAGGTCGCTATGCTCGCAAGAAGACTTAACGGAAAATACATAGCTCCCGAATGCAAACACCTTGAAAAGAGAGTAGAGGAGATAAAAGAGGGCAAGTACGACGACGAAATGAAAAAGCTTGAAAATATGTCGTTGGACGATATGAAAAACCTTTACAACAACCGTGTCATTGAGAAATAAGGAGGCAAAAATGTATTCGGAAAGATTTCAGGAATCCCTTAAAAAAGTAGAAGAGAAAAGAGATTACAATACCGAGCTTGAACCTGTCAGAATGACGGCGGAAGAAAAAGACGAGGTTTTGGCGTCATATCATCCTGACTACAGAAAAGATAAATTCGAGGTTTTGAAGATAGGTCCGAATAAAGGCGAAAAAGTTCCCACGGAGCTTGCCGCTATGCTTCAGGCTCATTCGAGAATCGCCGGGAAAACGAAGGAAATCGATCTTGAAAATCCTGATTACGATGTTGACGTTCTTATAATCGGCGGAGGCGGAGCAGGTTCGTCGGCGGCTATAGAAGCGGATAACGCCGGCGCGAAGGCGATGATAGTCACAAAGCTCAGAATAGGCGACGCAAATACTATGATGGCCGAAGGCGGAATACAGGCAGCCGACAAGGAAAACGATTCGCCCGCGATTCATTTTGTCGACGCGTATGGCGGAGGACATTTCGCGGCCAAAAAAGAGCTTCTTGAAAAACTTGTGACAGAGGCTCCCGAAGCTATTCAGTGGCTTTCCGATCTCGGCGTAGAGTTCGATAAGGACAAAGACGGCAATATGATAACGACTCACGGCGGCGGAACATCGAGAAAGAGAATGCACGCCGCAAAGGATTATTCCGGCGCAGAGATAATGAGAACTCTCAGAGACGAGGTTCTTAACAGACAGATACCCGTAGTCGATTTTACATCGGCGATAGATCTTATCCTCGATGAAAACGGCAATGCGGCCGGAGCTGTTTTGATGAATATGGAGACTAAAGAGCTTCTCGTAGCGAAAGCAAAAACAGTAATTATCGCCACCGGAGGAGCCGGCAGAATGCATTATCAGGGTTTCCCGACTTCAAACCACTACGGCGCGACTGCCGACGGACTTGTCCTCGGATACAGAGCAGGCGCTAAGCTTCTCTATGCCGACACTTTGCAGTATCATCCCACCGGAGCGGCTTTCCCCGAACAGATATTCGGCGCTCTCGTAACAGAAAAGGTCAGGTCTTTGGGCGCGAAAGTCGTAAACGTTGACGGCGATGTCTTCGTCCATCCCCTTGAGACGAGAGACGTAGAAGCGGCGGCGATAATCAGGGAATGCAACGGAAGAAACAAAGGCGTTGACACAGGCTCAGGCAAGGCTGTGTGGCTCGACACGCCTATGATTGAAAAAATCGGCGGCGCAGGAACAATTGAAAAGAGAATACCGGCTATGTACAGAATGTTCGCAAAATTCGGAATAGATATGAGAGCAGAGCCTATACTCGTATATCCTACTCTTCACTATCAGAACGGCGGACTTGACATCAACACAAACGGCGAAACAACAAATATCAAAAATCTTTTCGCCGCCGGCGAGGTAGTCGGCGGAATACACGGCAGAAACAGACTTATGGGCAACTCCCTGCTTGACGTAATAGTATTCGGAAGAAACGCGGGCGTAAACGCGGCGGCCGCCTCAAAGACAGCTAAAGTCGGAAAACTTACTTTAAAGCATATAGACAATTACGAGGAGACTATAGCGGAAGCCGGAATAGACACCTCTCTTGTCTCGCCCAAGCTTCTGCCGGACTACACGAGAAAAGTTTGATTATTTTTCATTGATTTAAATGCGGCGTGAAATTAAATCGCCGTGATTATAAATAATCTTAAAAAAAATCAACGCAAAGATGATCGGGCGCTTAAAAACAACAGAAGCATAAGAAAATCTCCGCTTTTTGCGGAGATTTTTTTGTTCGGCGAATTTTTTACAAATCTTTTTTTGGGTCGTAAAATTCCTTTATTCTTCTTTCATAGTTTTCAAAAGCAAGCTTTTCAAACGGAATTACGACTTCTTTTCCGTTTGCTTCCGATAAAATTTTCTTTGTAAACGAAGGATTTTGAATAATGAACGGTCCGAGCGAATAAGTAGCGAAGAAATTATTCCTTTTTACGCCTTCAAAATCCGCGCCTTTGTTAAGACCTATTCCTCTGTCTGTTTTGATGAAATACGGGAAATCGGATGTATCGGCAAATCCCTCCGTGAACTGGGATTTAAATCCGATTATCGTGATGGAATCATATTTTCCGACAAAAAGACCGTGGTATCTTTTCATAAGTTTCTCTACGGAATGAAACGGGAAAAGACCGAGAGCCTTTTTCTCGTAGTTGTCTCCCGTAATTTTCGTGCCGAGACAGTCAAGGGAAGTAGATGTGAAAAGTCCGTGGACGCCTGAAGATATAAGTTCATTCAGTTTGTCTTTGTACGGCATTAAAGCGTCGATAGATCTGTCTCTGTTTTTCTCGCTCATTCCGCCCATGTAAATAAAATCCGGTTTTTCCGAGACGAAACGAGGTTCTTCGCCTATATTGTCGAATATAATCTCCGCCTCCGGAATCGTTTTTTTCAAAAATTCCGGTACGGCTTCTTCGCCGTAAAGATAAAAATCCGGATAAAGAAATTCTATTTTCATATTTTCAACCTTAAAATGTGTATCGCAAATTTGTTTTTCCGCATTCTTTATTCAGGCAGGTTTCAGCCTGCCTGCTTTCATGCTTTTAATTTTTCTCTTATTATCGGCGCCGCTTTATTGTAGCAGATGTCGATATTGTCGATATCGTGCATTATGACGAAAGTATCGACGCCTTTTGCCGAAACATTTTCGGCAGCTTCCTGAGATGAATACCTGTATAATATTTTGTCTTCGGGAAAACCTGCCGTCAAAAATCTGTACGCGAGATCTCCGGCTCTCGGACCGGCGATGTAGATTTTTTCGATGTCCGGGGTGTTTAGAGCTTCTACGTCCGATTCCCAGTGCCAGCATGTATTTTCTGATGAAGAGGATGCGTATCTTTCATCGTCTATCATAATGAATATCTGCTTTTTTCCCGGAAGAGTCGGAACCATGTGGCAGGAACGTGAAAACGCAACCGGGTTAAGTCCCTTTGTCATCTGGAAAATAAGTTTTGTATTTCCGACTTTCTCCTCTTTGAACCTTGAGCCTACAACTTTGATGTTTGAAACGTCTCTTTTTATGCTTTCGTAAGAATACCCGAGTTCTCTTAATACGGTAATAGCGGCGATCTCATTGTAGATATTGAAAATCGCGTCGTTTACTATCTTGTATTTTTCTTCTTTTCCCTTCGCGTTTACGGTGATAATACCGTTTTCTCTGTCGATTTTTTCAACCGTGTAGTCCGGGTCGGGATTTTTAAGACCGCATTCGGGGCAGTAAGCTTTTCCGATATGGTGGTATCTGCGGAAGGTAAATACTGTTTTTCCTCCGCAGTCAGGGCATATTTTAGCATCGTTTATAATATTTTTCTCGGGTTTTTCGCCTTCCTGAGGCGCTATTGAGAAAAATGTTCTGCTTTTGTTTTTATTTCTGCCGAGGCGGGATGAAATGATGTCGTCGGAATTTAATATAAGCTTTGCCGAGGAAGGTATATTGTCGTTGATTATATTAAAAATGAAATCGGTGTTGGCGTTTCTCTCCACAGAATCTCTGAAAAGGTCGGCGCAGATGATATAATCGGGTTCTATATATTTGTAAACGTGAGGCGACGAGCGTTCGTCTACTTCGAGAATGTAATAATCGTATTTTGACTTGTTGTGAATATCTACGCCGTTTAAAAACGTGGTGATTATTCCGTCTATTGTGTTGGAACCGAAATTGTTGTCGGTGAAGCTTACTCCCTCCTGCCTGAGGCAGTCCTCAATCATATTTGATGTTGTCGTCTTTCCGTCGGTTCCGGTAATACAGATAATGTGTTTGGGTTTGCCTATGTATTTCATTATCTGCGGGCATAATCTTCTCGCTATCCTGCCCGGAAAATATGTGCCCCTTCTGTGAAAGACGTTCAGCGACGCCTTTGTGATTTTTCCGGCAAGAAAAGCCGTTTTAAAATTATTCAAGTTATTTTTCTCCTCCTGCTTGTTTTCGGCAAGATTTTTTTTATATAATGTCTTTTAATATAGGACCGTTTACAAGTTCACTCCCGATTAAGTCGATGTCGGGATATTCTTTTTTCATCTGTTCTGCGATTTTTTCTATACCGGTACCGCCCGATGTGCAGAACAATACTGTTTTCTTGCCTTTGAAATCGTTTGCCTCTATAAATGAGTTTATTATTTTTGGATATGTGTACCACCAAACGGGGAAACCTATGTAAATTACGTCGTAGCCGCTCAAATCCTTATGTTTTTCCTTCAATTCGGGACGGCAGTCTTTGTCCTTGTATTCGAGCGTCGTGCGGCTTTTTTTGTCCTGCCAGTTAAGATCCCCTGACGTGTACGGTTTTTCCGGCATTATTTCATAAAGATCTCCGCCTGTTATTTTTGCAAGTCTCTCGGCTTTTTTCTTTGTTGTTCCGGTTGCCGAAAAATAAGCTATCAATTTTTTCACTTTTATTGCCTCTTTTCTGCATATACAGATATAATATCAGCAAAGCATAAAGATAATATTTAATTTTGGAAAAAATCAAAAAATATTTGATGATTTAAATTTACGCAGATAAAAAATAAACTTTCGCAAATATTTAAGCCCGCAATATTTTGACGGACTTATATATTTGCTTTTTTAAGTCAAAAATAAAACGGAGAACAAAGAAAATAAAAAAAGTCTTTTCTCTGTTCCCGTCTGATATAAATATGGTGGAGATGGCGGTAATCGAAACCGCGTCCGAAAATTCGTCGTCAAGACTTTCTACGTGCTTATCTTCCGCTTTATCTTAATCCCGGCACGGCAGGAAGCTGCCTTGCAAAGAAGCAGGATGAATATTTGCGTGGCGCGACCTTCATCCGCAATCAACGCGCACGTTCATCGGTTAGTCCACGCGGATTCGCCGGTCACCGATAGCTCCGGCGATCCACGGCAGCGCCCTCAGGCAGCTGCTAATTCAGTATGAGTGTTGTCGTTTATTTCTAAACGTCTGCGCTTTTAAAGAGATTCGCATACTCTGCACGCTTATCGAGATTCAAAACCCCCGTCGAAATCCTTTCATCCCCTTAAAAAACAAAGCCGAAAAATTTCTGAATGTCGAAAATCCAATTTAAGATTTATCAGCTTTTATCATATCTGATTGAACGGGCGATGTCCCTTTCCGCATCTTTTTTAGCTTGAGTTTCACGTTTATCGTATAGTTTTTTACCTTTGCAGAGACCTATTTTCATTTTTGCTTTTCCTTTTACAAAATAAACCTCCAATGGAATAATAGCATAACCCTGAGTTTTTGTCAATGAAAAAAGTTTAAGAATTTCTTTTTTGTGAAGGAGCAGTTTTTTCTTTCTTAGCGGGTCTCTGTTGAAAATATTTCCGTGGTCGTACGGCGAAATGTGAACGCCGTTCGCGAATATTTCACCGTTTTTTACCTCGCACCACGAATCCTTTAAATTGATTTTGCCCTGTCTTATTGATTTTACCTCGGTTCCGAAAAGTTCTATGCCCGCCTCGTAGGTTTCAATTACAAAATAATCGTGATACGCTTTTTTGTTTGTCGATACGGCGGACGAGGTATCTTTGTTTTTATTAGCCATATTGTTATTGGTATTAAATTACATTTTCTCGGGAGCGTTTATTTTCATAAGTCCCAGAACGTTTTTCATGACGCTGCCGGTTTCTTTGCAGAGGAAAAGCCTCGCCGTCCTGAGATCGGCGTTCTCAACATCAACTCTGCAGGCATTGTAAAATTTATGGAAATATGACGCTAAATCTATAGCATATTTGGTAATCTTAGACGGGTCGTCTGTCATTGCCGCCGATTCCACCACATGAGTTAAAGACGCTATGTGCCTGATAAGCTCCTTTTCCTCGGGAGATGAAAGAAGCTCGGCCTGCTTTTTCGAACACGACTCGAATGTTATTCCTTTTTCAGCCATGTTCCTGAAAATAGAGCAAATTCTCGCATACGCGTACTGGCAGTAGTATACGGGATTTTCGCTTGATTCCTTTACGGCAAGGTCGAGGTCGAAGTCGCAGTGAGTGTCCGCCTCTCTGAGATTGAAGAAAAATCTCGCCGCGTCTACCGGCACCTCGTCCAATAAAGTCACAAGCGTAATCGCTTTTCCGGAACGCTTTGAAGCTTTTATCGTCTCGCCGTCTTTAACGAGTCTTACCATCTGCATCAGAACCACTTCAAGCTTATCGGGATCGGCTCCGCACGCCTTTAACGCGGCCTTTAGTCTCGGAACATAGCCGTGGTGATCCGCGCCGAAAACGTTAACGGCTCTGTCGAAATTTCTCGTGACGAGTTTGTTGTAGTGGTATGCGATGTCGGGAACTATGTAAGTGAAAAATCCGTTTGAACGTTTCAAAACGAAATCCTTATCTAATCCGAACTGCTCGCCCTTAAACCATATCGCGCCGTCTTTTTCGTAAGTATAGCCTCTTTCCGTAAGCAGATTTACAACTTTTTCGGTGTCTTTGTTTTCGTGCAGGGAGGATTCTTTGAACCAGTTGTCGAATTTAATTCTGTACTTGAGAAGATCCGATTCCATGTTTTTAATGTTTATCGGCAGTGCGTAATCCACGAGAGCTTTTTTTCTCACTTCTTCCGGCTCGGATAAATATTTGTCGCCGTATATCGCGGCGAAATTTTTCGCATGGTCTATTATATCCTGACCGTGATAAGAGTCTTCCGGCATCTCTATTTTTTCGCCGTACAGCTCACGGTATCTGAGGTCAAGAGACATTCCGAATTTATTTATCTGATTTCCCGCGTCGTTTACATAAAATTCTCTCGTCGTGTCATATCCCGCCCATGTCAGCGTCTCGGCGAGACAGTCTCCTATCGCTCCGCCTCTCGCATTTCCGATGTGCATAGGTCCGGTGGGATTTGCCGATACAAATTCCACAATAGCCGTTTTGCCTTTTCCTATATCTGATTTTCCGTAGTCGGCGCCTTTTTTCTCGGCTTCGAAAAGTATATCGGCATAGTAGCTCTGATTTAAAGTGAAATTCATAAATCCCGGACCGGCGGTTTCCGCTTTTTCAAAATAAGTGCCGTCAAGATTTAACTCTTCTGTAAGCACGGCGGCTGTTTTTAAAGGGCTTTGGCGAAAAAGCCTCGCCGACGCCATGGCGATGTTTGAAGAAAGATCTCCGTTTGCCCTGTCCGCAGGAACCTCGATGTTGAAAGACGGCATTTCGGTTTCTGGAAGTTTCCCTTTTTTCTGAGCCGATATAACCGCATTTTCAAGCAGAGACCTTAGCTGTTCTTCTGATTTTTTTTCTGTTGTTTCCATAATTTTAAAATTCTCCGTTGCAAAGCCTTCGCGTTTTTAGCGGTGATCCGATTATTTCAGCTTTTTTGATATCATATAAAATTACCGCGATAAGGCTTTGAGTATATCATTTTATCTGTACTTTTTCTCTTTGTATTTTTCCTGCGCTAAGACCATAAGTCTGTCGAGAAGGTCGGGAAATTTAAGTCCCGATTCCTCCCAAAGCTTAGGGTACATGCTGATTGAAGTAAATCCGGGTATTGTGTTAAGCTCGTTTAAATATACTTCTCCGTTGTCTTTTGCGAAAAAATCGCATCTTGCCATTCCGGAGCATCCGAGCGCCTTGTACGCTCTGACAGCCGCGGATCTGATTTTGTCGGTAATTTCCTCCGGAAGATGCGCCGGTATGTCAAGACCGGAATCATCCTCGTATTTCGCTTTAAAATCATAAAACTCGTTTGACGGGCGTATTTCGCCAACGCATGAAACTTCCGGATCCGAGTTGCCGAGGACGGCGGTTTCTACTTCGTGACCTGTTATTGTCTCCTCGCATACTGCTTTTGAGTCCTCTTCAAAAGCTTTTCTGAGAGCAGGTTCCATATCCTCTCTTGTCTTTACCTTTGTTATACCGACAGAAGAGCCGGCGTTTGCAGGTTTTACGAAAATGGGAAAACCGAGATATTCCGAGCACCTGTCTATGAATTTCGCAGGCTCTTTTAAATAAGTGTCAATATCGCATGAAAGCCATTTCGCCTGTTTTACGCCTGATATGTCCATTATCGAGTTGGTGACAGATTTATCCATACACATCGCGCTTGACAGAAGATCGCATCCTACGCACGGAACGCCGCATATATCGAGGTATCCCTGAATAGCGCCGTCCTCTCCGTTCCTGCCGTGAAGGACGGGAAAGCAGACGTCTATTTTTTTGGTTTTAGTCTTTCCGCTGCCGTATATTACGAGAGTTCCGCCGGTTCCAGGCAGTAGAGCGGCTCTTTCCAAATCGGGATTAATCCATTTGTCGCCGGGCATTTTTTCCGTTTCCCCGTCATAGAGAAACCATTCTCCCTCTTTTGTTATTCCTACGGGCGTTACGTCGTATTTGTCTTTCGGTATATTGTCTATTACTGATTTCGCCGAAATAAGGGATATGTCATGCTCGGAGGAAACGCCTCCGAAAATTATAAGCGCGTTCTTTTTCATTTTATCTTTTCCTTAAATTAAATCAAAATGTCGATTAATATATTATAACTAAAATATAATTAATGTCAATATTCTTGAATTGACCAAATTAATATGTTAATATTATAACAAATTCGGTTTGTAAAAGAAATTAGATTAAAATATTTTAAAAAAGGATAAAAAAATGAATTCAACAGTAAGAAAGGCGCTCGCGGGAAGCGCCGCGGCGTGCGCAGGCCTTTATTCGGGAATGAGCATGTTTTTGACTCATGAAATTTTTGACAGAAACGCGGTTTTGGCGGATACTTTGTGCAACCGCATGCCTTCTGACCCGCTGCCGAATCAGGCGGAGCTTGACGAAATTCAGCACTGGACCGACAGCAGAAATTATGAAGAAACCGTTATGAAAAATTCGAGAGGGCAGTACCTTAAAGGTTTTCTTCTCAGACCGGAAAAGAAATCGGACGTATATGTGCTCTGCTCGCACGGATACAGATCCACGGGAAAAATCGGTTTCAGATACATCGCGAAATACTGGCATGAAAAAGGCTTCAACGTATTTATCGTAGACCAGCAGGCTGAAGGGGAGTCGGAGGGTGATATTCTTTCATTCGGCTACTACGAGTCTCAGGATATGCTTGAATGGGTAAGATTTTTGGTAAACGAATACGGCGGCGATATTAAAATAATAATGCACGGCGTATCGCTCGGCTGCGCCACAGTAAATCTCACGGTGGGAAGCGACTATCTTCCGTCAAACGTAAAGTTTGTAATTTCCGACTGCGGCTACACATCGTGCGAAGATGAATTCGAGTATCTTCTTAAATCTTATAAAATGCCAAAGACAATGGCAAATTCCATCGCACGCGTCGCAAAGGCAAAATACGGATTTGATTTCAGATACATAAGACCTGTTAACGCTTTGAGAAAAGCCAAAATGCCCATTCTTTTCATTCACGGCGGGGACGACTCTTTTGTGCCGACGTTTATGGTAAACGACAACTACAACGCGTGCACGTCGGAAAAGAAATTATTGATAATAGAGGGCGCCGGACACGCCGCTTCATACCATACAGACCCTGAAAAATACGAGGCCGCCTGTAACGAATACTGCGAAAAATACCTTTGATAAAATGGAAGAAAAAATAAAAGAATACGTCGTAAATTTTATTGCTCCGAGGCTTGAGGGCGACGGCGGATGGGTTGAATTCAAAGGCTTTGACGGCAGAATTCTTTCGCTTCGCTTCAGAGGCGAATGTTCAAAATGCCTTATACTTTCAAGATGCGCCGATTGGATTCGGGAAATGATAAAAAAAGAATTCGACCTTGACGTAAAAGTTGATTGCGAAAGAAAAAGACCTTATTTTCAGGACGTATGAAGGTTTTGTCTGCGCGGTTTTTAGTTTGCGGAAAACAGGCTCACCGAAAATAACGGATTAATTTAGAAAGAGGCAGAAAAGTGGCGCATATAAAGGTTCAGAGAAGATCGATGAGACCCGAGGAATGGACGGACTTGAGATTTAATTGGCTTAAAAGGCATATATATTCCTATCAAAGCGAAATAGACTGTCTTGAGATAAGGGACGCAAGGCAGACCGGAGAAAACAGCTACGAGTTTTACTCGGACAGCTACAGACCTCTTCACAGGGGTGATATGTATTTTACTCCTGACGGAACGGCTTTTATCAGGGGCAGAGTATCAGTTCCGCATGAAATAAGAGATAAAAAAGTATGTCTTAAACTCAAGACTGCCGCCGAAATAACAGTTAAAATAAACGGAAAATATGTCGGAGGCGTAGATCCGAACAGAGAGAAAATAAATATTTACCCGTATGTGAGCCTTGACGAGCCGCTTGAAATAGAGATGGTCGGCTACAACCGTTCAAAGCCCGACGACGAGAGAAATCCCGAGTCTCTTTCCGTTAGAGGATGCCGTCAGATTTTCGAGGGATGTTATTTCGTGGTGGTCGACGAACAAATTCAGTCGCTTGTTTACGATTTTGAAACGCTTATAAATATCCGCGATTCGGAAGATTTTGACGAAGATTACAGGCATTTTCTCACTAAGGAGCTGAACAGCGCCATGAATCTTGTTTCTTTCGACGACGACGGCTCTGTCTCGGGAGCGGAAGAAGCAGGCAAATATATCGAAAAAAATATATACGAAAACAAGACTTACAAAGGCAGCGGTAAAGTCGCGCTCGTAGGTCATTCCCACCTCGACATAGCTTACTACTGGAGAAGAATCCACGCCGTTCAGAAAAATATGAGGACGGTATTGATTCAGCTGAGACTTATGGACGAGTACCCTGAATTGAAATACACGCACACTCAGCCTTACCTTTACGAAACACTTGAAAAATATTACCCGGAGATATTTGAAGAACTTAAAGAAAAAATAAAAAGCGGAAATTTCGAGCCTGTCGGAGCGATGTACGTAGAGCCCGACTGCAATATACCGAGCGCCGAATCTCTTATCAGGCAGTGCTATTACGGTCAGAAAACATATAAAAGAATGTTCGGCTTCCGCGTAAATTCAGCGTGGCTGCCCGACGTGTTCGGCAATTCGTGGATTTTGCCGCAGATACTTAAAAAATCGGGCGTGGATTATTTTGTATCCAACAAGATGTCAACATGGAACGACACCAACAGATTTCCCCACAACAGTTTTATCTGGAGGGGAATAGACGGAAGCGAAGTTATCGCATCGGTTCCTCCCACTCATTTCATCACCTGGAACGAACCTTCTCAGATAGCGGATAACTGGAACGCTTTCGAGGACAAGGACACAGGCGAGGAGACGCTGAATATGTTCGGCTACGGAGACGGCGGCTCCGGATGCACCGAGGAAATGCTTGAACTTTACAAAAGGGAAAAAAGACTTTCCGTAATGCCTGAAATTAATATCGAGGGCGGAAAGGAATATCTTGAAAAAAATCTCGAAGCGACAAAAGATAAGCTTGAAACATGGGACGGCGAGCTGTACCTTGAAATGCACAGAGGCACTTTTACCACAAAATCTCTTCTTAAAAAATTAAACAGAAAGCTTGAATACAAATTCAGAAACGCCGAGCTTCTTTCTGTCCTTTCCGGGCAGGATAATCAGTCCGAGATAGATTCTTTATACAAGCTTTTCCTCATAAATCAGTTCCACGATATTCTTCCCGGTTCACATATACGTCCCGTATTTGAGGACGCCGTGAAAGATTTGGAAAAAATCGATTCAAGTCTTGACAAAATTATTTCGTCGACAGGAGACGAAAAATATTTCAATACCCTAAATTTTTCAAGGGATGAAGTCGAGTTCGTAGAAGACGAAAACGGGAATACCGAAAGACTCGGCAAAAACGGATTTTTCACATCGACCGGGCTTGCCTCTCTTACGGGCGGAAAGATAGAGAACAGAAACACAGACGATTACTACTGGTTCTCGACATCCGGCGGCAAAGTGAAAACTCCTTATTATGAAATTATATTTTCTCCCGACGGCTCTATAACATCACTGACTGAAATTTCAGACGGCAGGCAGTGGGCTGACGGAGAATTTAACAAGATAAAATTATTTGACGACAGACCCGGAAATTACGACGCATGGGATATTCTTCCGAATTACAGGGACAAGGAATTTTCATACGACGTAAAAGAAAAACTGTCATTAAAATTCGCCGATTCCGAGTCGGCCGAGTTTTCGTGCGTTCTTAAACTTAAAAATTCCGAATGGAAAAGGACTGTAAGAATTTTCAGACGGTCAAGAGGCATCGAGGTCGAGGAAAACGTAGACTGGCATGAAAAGCATGTTCTCGCAAAATCGGAGTTTAACGTAAATATTCTCGCGAGAAAGGCGAGAGCGGATCTCACCGCGGGATTTACAGAAAGAGACACATCTTCCAACACGTCCTGGCAGAAGGCGAGATTTGAGACATGCTTCCACAACTGGGCGGATATTTCCGAAACAGGCGCCGGACTTGCGATAATAACCGAATCCAAATACGGCATTGGCTTTGATAAAAACAGAATGAGTCTAAGTCTTCTGAGGTCGACCGAACGCCCCGATGTAATTTCTGATATGGGAAAACATGATTTCTGCTATCTGATATATCCTCACGACAAGGGATTTGACGAGTCGGAAATAAATAAAAAGGCGCTTATTTACAACGTCCCTTTGGTAAAGACTGACGCAGTAAACAATATTCTTCCTTCATTTTCGCCGCTTTACATTCAATGCGTGAAAAGATCGGACGACGGCTCCGTTGTAGTCAGACTTTCCGAACAGGACGGCAGAAGAGGAAAAGTGAAACTTGACAGGCGTGTTAGAATATTAAATATGCTTGAAGATTATATGAAAACGGAGACGGACGAGATAGATTATTCTCCGTTTGAGATAATCACCTTATCTTTGCCCAATCCGGAAAAACGGGCGTAAATTACCACAGCAGAAAAAAGGAAAAACACAAGATAATTTTATGAAAAAATTTTTTTGCGTTGTATTGTCAATAGTTCTTTGCGCCGTCATTTTTTCGTCATGCGGTGCTGGCGGTCGTATCAAAAAAAACGATGACGGCGGAAAAATATCTGTTGTATGTCTTATTTTTCCTCAGTATGACTGGGTGAAAAACGTCATAGGAGATAAAACGGATATATTTGATATCACTCTGCTTATTTCAAACGGAGCCGATATGCATTCTTATCAGCCATCATACGAAGATATATTAAAAGCTCGTAACGCCGATATTTTCATGTTTGTCGGCGGAGAGTCTGACGAGTGGGCTTCAGAGGCTGCCGAGGAAAACAATAACGAAAACAGGATTGACATAAATCTCATGGAGATAACGGCGGACTCCGCCATTGAGGAGCAGACGGGAGTAAACTCAAAAAAAGGAGACGAAGAGGAGAAAGAATATGACGAACATGTTTTTCTTTCTCTGAAAAATGCGGAAAAATTCGTCGGCGCTATATCGCAGGCCGTATGCGAAAAGGACGAAGAAAACGCCGCTGAATACAGAAAAAACGCCGAAAATTACATATCAGAACTCAGAAATCTTGACGAAAGATATGAAGAAACAGTACGCAATTCCAAATTAGACACAATTATTTTTCCGGACAGATTTCCGTTCATCTATCTTTTTACAGATTACAATATTAAATATTACGCGGCTTTCGCCGGGTGCAGCGCGGAATCCGAGGCGAGCTTCAATACCATGATATATCTTATCGAAAAGGTAGATGAAATCGGCACGGAGTACGTTATGACTATTGACGGCTCGGATAAAAAACTCGCCGAGACGGTAGTGCGAAACGCAAAGAAAAAAAACATCCGCATACTTACTTTGGATTCAATGCAGTCTGTCAGCTTGGACGATATTGATTCCGGCGAGACGTACCTTTCCGTAATGGAAAAAAATCTTGAGATGATAAAAAAAGCTTTGAATTAAAAACAATGATACTTGAGTGTAAAAATTTAAAACTCGGATACGAGAGCAAAACAGTAATATCCGATTTGTCTTTTTCTTTGGAAAAGGGCGACTACCTCAGCATTATAGGCGAAAACGGATCCGGAAAATCGACTTTGATGAAGACTGTTCTGGGACTTATGAAACCTATGTCGGGAGAGATAATTTTTTCGGACGGTCTTAAAAAAAACGAGATAGGTTATCTCCCTCAGCAGACTGTTGTTCAAAAAGATTTTCCCGCCTCCGTAGAAGAGGTTGTGATGTCCGGATGCCTGAATAAAAAAGGATTTCACCCGTTTTATTCAAAGTCCGACAGGGAAAAATGCGCCTACGCCATGAAATCGGTGGGAATTTCCGATTTGAGAAAAAAATCTTACAGACAGCTTTCCGGAGGACAGCAGCAGCGTACGCTTCTCGCGAGGGCTTTATGCGCGACCGGCAAAATGCTTCTTTTGGACGAGCCTGTGACCGGTCTTGACACGGAGTCCGAAAACGTGATGTATTATTTGATAAACGCTTTGAATAAGCAGGGAATAACAGTAATTATGATAACGCACGATTTGTCTGCCGCTTTAAAATATTCAAATAAGATACTTTCCGTCGGAGAGGAAAATTTTTTCGGCACGAAAGAAGAATATCTTGAAAAATTCGGAGGAGAAATATGAGCGCTCTTCAATATTATTTCACTTTTCCTTTTGTGAGGTACGCTTTTATCACCGGCGCTTTGATTTCGCTTTGCTCAGCTCTTTTAGGCGTAACTTTAGTACTGAAAAGATTTTCATATATCGGCGACGGACTTTCCCATGTGGCGTTCGGCGCGCTTGCGATCGCATCGGTATTAAATCTTTCGGATAATATGCTTATTATCCTGCCTGTAACTGTTGCCGCGGCAGTTCTTCTTTTGAAAACGGGTTCAAATTCAAAAATAAACGGCGACGCGATGATTGCGATGATTTCGGTAGCTTCTCTTGCCATAGGATATCTTTTGATGAATGTCTTTTCCATGTCGTCAAATATCACCGGAGACGTATGCTCAACGCTTTTCGGCTCTGCATCTATTCTTACGCTTTCAAAAGCGGACGTTATAATTTCGGCTGTTTTGTCCGCTGTCGTGATACTTGTTTTTGTCCTTTTCTACAATAAGATATTCACCGTGACGTTTGATGAAAATTTCGCGAGGGCTACAGGCATCAAGGCCGGCGCTTATAATCTTCTGATCGCAGTTCTAATCGCAGTAATAATAGTTTTAGGCATGAATCTCGTCGGCTCTCTTCTGATCTCCGCGCTCGTTATTTTTCCGGCTCTTTCGGCAATGTCCGTATTTAATAATTTCAAGAAAGTAACCGTATTTTCAGCCGTATTGTCGCTTGTCTGCTCTTCGGTCGGGATGATAATTTCAATTTTGTCATCAGTCCCTGTCGGCTCTATGATAGTAGTAGCGGATTTGGTCGGATTTATTATATGTTTAGCTGCAGGTTCTATTAAAAACAAGCTGAGCGGAGAATAATATTTAAAAAAATATATTTAAACGGAGTAAATGATGACGGGAAAAAAAGACAAAATAACAGGATCTCTCGCGCTCATCATAGCGTCATTCATATGGGGAGGAAGTTACATTTCTCAGTCTGTCGCCGGATCAATGGGTTCTTACGCGTTTTCCGGAGTAAGATCGACTGTCACATTTTTTATTCTTTTAGCCGCGGTTTTGGTTCATGACAAAATCGACGGAAAAAAATACGGCAGAGGCTGTTTTGAACAGTTCGCCTATACGTTTAAAGAAAATAAAAATCAGCTGAAATCCGGACTTATATGCGGCTTGTTTTTAACAGGCGGAGTTATTTTTCAACAGATAGGAATCGATTTGGAAGGGGTAAGCACGTCTTCCGGAAGGGCAGGATTTTTGACATGCCTCTATATAGTAATGGTTCCGCTGTTCAGCGTGTTTTTGAAGAAAAAAATAAGATTTAAAACATGGGCGGCGATATTAATAAGCGTTGCGGGACTTTATGTGCTTTCGGTAAAACCGGGAGCGGGTTTTAAAATTTCGGCCGCCGATTTGGCTCTGATAATCGGCGCTGTCTTTTATGCGACGCAGATGATTATCATCGACAGGTACGCGAGCGAAACAGACGCTTTTACGTTTGTCATGCTTGAGTTTACGGTTACCGCGGCGATATCAGATATATTGATGTTTGCAATAGATAATCCGACTTTTTCCGACCTGAAAGAAAACGTGATACCTATTGTCTATTCCGGATTTTTTGCCGGATTTGTCGCCTACACTCTTCAGTTTATCGGGGAGAAAAAGACGAGCGCCGTCTTAGCTTCCGTCGTCACATGCCTTGAAACAGTCTTCGCCGCGCTGCTTGATTTTATTATAAGGGGCAATAAAATGACCGCGCGAGAGACATTCGGCTGTCTTTTTGTATTTGCCGCAATAATAATAGTCGAACTGCCCGAAAGAAAAAAGACGAAAAAACCAGAAGAGAAATATAAAAAAAAAATTACAGAAAATCGACCGGGAATCGAAAACGGTTGAAATCGCACGAAAAAAAGGAACCTTTCGGGGCACCCTCCGTAAGGAAGGTGCTTTGAGGCAGGTATTTACCGGCTAAAAAGAATATGAAAGCAGGCGTGACCGCAGCGGTCACGCCTGTTTTATCTCTTGGATTTTGTGGGGCAAAATCCGATGCTCGTTACTACTGTGGACAAAAAACCTATTTGCTTGCATCATTCGGTCAGCAAGCGTTCAAGGCAGCGGCACAAACCGCAACCCCAAACAATTATTTGACCAAAATGACCTCACGGGAGCATTCTCCACGAAGGTCACCGCTCCAACCCTCTTCAAATTCTGTTGTTGGAGTAAAGCGCTGGATCAAGTTATATCCTTTTTCCACGGTAATATCTTCGGAAAACCAAATGTTTTTCTCAAAAGAAAGCTCATGGCCGTCCTCAAACTTGAAAATGATCCCACGGGTCACCAACACTTCATAGGTTTTTACGCCTCGCTCAAAAAGCTGCTGCTGTTCGTTCACGACCAACACTTCGGCAACTATGCTTTCGACCGGTGTTTCTACCATGGTCTGATTCTGCACCAAGGACTGGATATTCGAGAAAGGAGTGCGCTCCATCTTGAACAGTGCCACGTCCTCCTGCTCCCCATAATAGTCCATTGCTGTGACCATATTGGTAAATGCAAAGGACATATCCTCAAAGGCAACTCCTACTATGCCATACACGGATGTAGAGAACTCAAAAGGATCACACTTGTATTTGACCAGCTTTCTTCCTATCATCCCTTTAATTTCTGCCATATCGGCGGCAGAAAACCGTACATCAATCTGTTTCATTTATTCGTCCTCCTGTACGAAGTGAATCTTCTGTCCTTTCACGCCACCGGTGTGTTTACTGGGTTTGATATTGATATCAACAACGGGTGTTCCATCAGAACTTGACACCTTACGCATTGTAATAACCGTCCCGTCGGCCATTCTCGTAATGCGCATATTCTCATTGATGATTTGCTCTTTGCCGCCAAAAGCGATCTTGTCATAGAAGTCTTTTGCGGCGGCCATATTATCTGGAGCTGCGATATTCCTTGTGCGTTCTTTGCCATGTTTACTGTTTTCCCCAAAGAAGCCTTTGGAATAATCGTATTTGCTGGAAGTTATCAGCACATTCTGGCCTACGCTGCGGAAATAGACCGAGTTCCCCTTATATGTCGTTCCCATATTACGCGCCCTCCTTTAGGTGGGTGCGTTCAAACTGGCTTGCATAGCGGTGAAACTCTACTTGACCGGCATACTCTCCAAATATTTCATCCGGCATATACCCATGGACAAGCACAATTTTCGGCTGAATCACATCCAGCATGGCACCGAGGCCGATTTTGAACATCCGGCGTTCCTCTCTGGAAGTGATACAGCCGTGAGTGCTGACAGAGACCATAGCCCCGTGCGGGACTCCAAGAAAACAGTAATCAAAGCTGCTTTCGTCGCTCCACCGTACATTGGGTATGACCGGAATGCCGTTCTTCTGGAGATAGAAACCGACGGCCCTGTTCATGTAAGTATTGGCCTGCTGCAAACACGGGGACTGGCCGATCATCAAGGTGCAGTCCGGCGTAATGACGCCATCTTACAGCTTCAACAGGTCAATATACTGATCCGTAGCCGTCAGTACCCGCGAGAACTCCCTATCATGCATATAGAAGTGGACATACTGTCGCTTGTTAGGACACTTCCGCGCTTTGGTGAACGGAATCATATCCCGCGGGACTTGCACGTTGTCGAGATCCATCAGCATCGGGATCCCCGGCGCACCTACTATCGTAGCGCCTTCTGTCAGTCGCTCTTGGAAACCGTCATCGAATATAGTTTTTCTGCGTCTCATATAGATACCTCGTATAGTGATTGGAGGCGTACATGGTACAGTCCTCCCATCTGCGCATAAAACAGGGCAATACGCGCATCATTAGCAAGATTTTGCCCTGAGTCCTGCGCTCCATGGTATCTCATATCGAGTTGTCCTATCACGAATAGAGATACCCGGAGCGTGTTGCAAGGAATTTGTCAATACCCGATTTACAAAAATATTGACTTTCTCTCCGAATAACACTATACTGATATTGTCCTATCACGAATAGAGATATTCGGAGAAACGGCGCTGTTGTGATTGCTGGTAACAGTCACAGCGGCGCTTTTTCTTGTTCACGCACAAGCATACGCATTCCCCCTTTCATATTCATGCCACATCGAACAGTCGAAGCAGTCTGACTTCATATTCCGTATAGTCCTTGCCGCCAAAGGCCAGCCACTTCTGGTAATACTCCATAGCGTAACAGGCAGCCTCAAAGCTGATGTTGAACACATCGGCAATTTCCTCCGGCAATTCCGGTTTGATCCGAGGGATTAGGGGCGGTGGAGCAGCCGCATATTTTGCGAAAAAGTTTGCCTCGGCTTCTTCTTCATCGGATTCGCCTTGATGATCCAACACGCAGTGACCAATTTCGTGAAGGATGGTCATATTCGTGCGCTCATAAGAAATGCCCTCGTCGTCATTGTAGTAGATAAGGTCGTTGCCAGATGGATCCTCCATGTAGAAGCCATCTGTGCTGACCTTCATTGCGGCTGACCGTTGCTTTTCCGTCAGAGCCGAGTAAGGGATGATGGAAATTCCCATCTTATATGCCAGCTCGAAACCACTGATGGGAATACATCGAACGTCATAGCATTCAAAGAGGGCAACGACCTCCCCTTTGATGAACTCATATTGTTCGTCGGACAATCTCATGCGGTATCAGCCCTCCCGGTCACCGAGCAGAATGCTCAAAATCTCTCTTTTCTCGGCGGTAGTCATCTGGTCCACATTGCGGGCAATCAACCTTTTGGCGTAGCCGATTTCATCAACGTAGCTCTGGGGAACACCTTCCATCAAATATTCCGATGTAGTGCCGAGGGCCATTGCGATCCGGGCAAGAACAGAGGAACGAGGGGTGCGATCCCCCTTGATATAGTGGGACATAGCTGCTTCGGTAACCTTGGCTTGTTCTGCCAACTCCTTTTGCGTCATGTGTCGGGCTTTGAGCATTTCTTCCAACCTTATGCTGAAAGAGTTCCTTTCTGTGCTCATGCTCTTCCTCCTTTCAGATTCTGCATGTATTATAATCAATAATTATCGTTTTGTCAAGTCTCGCGCAATATTATTGCGTCTACGCATCTACCGAGGTACAAGATATAGATTACCCGTTAAGTAATGATATTTTAAGCCGCATCCAAATCGGACACGGATCAATTTTTTAACAAGACAAAGGAGGCACTTCCTTACGAAGTGCCTCCCTCCGGGTTCCTTTGTTTTTTTATCCGTCGAGGCGTCTTCTTTTTATTTCACGCAGGTATCTGTAAATTTTAAGAAGCATTGCGCCTATCGGATTATTTTCTATCTTCGCGAATTTGTTTTTAAATTCCTCGTTTTCTGTCTTCAGCGAATTTATCTGAACGTCAGCGCGTCTCAGCTCTTTTTTCACTTCGTTCAGCAGTGAAAGAGTTTTCAGATTTGTCTGCCTTGCATGTTCTATCTCGTCTAAGAGCTCTTCGATTTTCTTTTTTAATTCTTCGTTTTCTTTCAGCAATTCTTCTTTAGTCATGGCAGTATTTTTCCTGATAATATTTTAAATCCGGCATCAGAGTTTTTCTCTCTTCGTTTGTCATTCCGTTAAATTCTCTTGCAAATCCGCAATAAGGCTGAATTATCTCGGCAGGCGTTCCTATTCCGACCATTTTGCCCATATTAATCCAAATTATCCTGTCGCAGAATGAAGTCATCGTAGTTACGGCGTGGGAAACGAATACAATAGTTTTTTTCTTTTCCTTGAACTCGTCTATCTTTTCAAGGCATTTGTCTGCGAAAGACGAGTCTCCGACAGACAGCGCTTCATCTATAATAAGTATATCCGGATCTACATGAACCGCTATAGCAAAGCCGAGCCTTGATCTCATTCCGCTTGAATAAGTCTTAACAGGCTGATTTATGTGTATTCCGATATCCGCGAAATCTATTATGTCCTGCTCGACGGCTTTAATCTGCTCGTTTGTGTAGCCCATAATAAGAAGTTTGAAATGAATGTTGTCAATTCCAGTAAGCTCGGATCTCATTCCGGACGACGCGCACAGCATATTGACCTCGCCTCTTACCCTGAGGTCACCCTCCGTAGGCGATGTGATACCTGAAATAATGCTTGCGATTGTTGATTTTCCCGAACCGTTCAGACCTATCAGTCCGACACATTCGCCGTGCTTCATGTCAAACGTGATATGATCGAGAGCTCTGAATGTTTTGACCCTCGATTCCTTTTTGACGAGTCCTTTTATTTTGTCTCCGAACGTTGAATAAAGAGTGTAGTCTTTGACTATATCTTTTAATTCGATAGCGTTTTCACTGTTTACGGGGAGGGGAGTGTCTGAGACTATTCTCTGCCTTTCCTGAGGTTTTTTATTATTAGCCATATTTTTTTATCAAAGAGTATCTATAAATTTGTATCTGAATTTTTCTATCAGCGCGCATCCTATGACGAACATTATAATTGAAACAGCCCAGAAAATTATTCCGGGAACAAGAGATTCTTTTAAGTTGAAACCGTAAAGAAGAGTGTCCCTGTAACCGTTTAAAATGTAGGCGAAAGGATTTATCATCATTACAAAATTCATGAGTTTGTTGTCCTTGGACGGTTCCCACATTACCGGAGAAATGAAGAAAAGGAACCTTAAAATGGTATTCATGAAATTGTGGAAATCCCTGAAAAGAACGTTTATCGTGGCGGCGCACAAACTGTAGCCGAGACAGAAAAACGTCGCGCAGAAAATAAAATAAGGAAGAAGCCATATGCTTGACGACACCATTGTACCTGTTATTATGAATACGATAAACACAATTACGAGCGAGCACACATGCGTGATAAGGTTCATGGCGACTGTTTTTGCCGGAACTATAGACATCGGGAACCTCATGCGCTTCAATACGTCGGCGAAATTAATTATAGACATATCGGCGCCGAGCATCGCCTGATTCATGTAGTACCATGTCACGATGCCGACAACCAGCCATACTATGTACGGGACGCCGTTGATGTCATTTCCTCTCCTCAACCCTATCGCGAATACGAAATAGTATACGAGAACCTGAAAAGCGGGGTTTAAAAAATTCCAGAGAAAACCGAAGAACGTTCCGCCGTGCTGATTTTTCAAATCGTACCACGCGAGCCTGAACATTCTTATTCTGTTTTCCCATATCTCCTTGCAGACAGTTTTTATGCTGTGAAACATAATTTATATACCTTTTAAAGACTTATTTAAAAAAATCATAATATTATTTTTATAAATAATATCAGCTGAAAAAAATTATAGTTTATTTGATTGATTTAAACTTATAATTATTTCCGTATTATATCATCACATGCCGCTGCTGTCAAACGTGTAAAAGACCTGCCGGCAATTCGGGCAAATACTAATTGAAAAAAAGAGACCTTTATGATATATTTTAAAGGTATTCGGTTTTGAAAAAAACGGGGGGATGTCAACAGAATGTCAGAAAATGACAATTTATTTATAAATAATGAAGATGACGGTAAGAACGAAGGCGGGGAAAACAGCGGAAGAAATTCGACTGCGGAAGAAATATCCGTTGAGGCGGAAAACCGTGAGCCGCAAGATCAAACGGCGGCCGACGGCGGTCAGCCTATTCCTATACTTTCGCGATTTTCCGCAGAGAAGGAGAGAAGAAAAAGAATGAAGACGATTATTATTGTTCTTGTGATTGTTATAATCGTTCTCGCGGTTGTCATCGCCGCTTTGAAAATATCGAAAAAGAAAAGAAGCGGCGAGGAGGGATCCACTGCAGGAACAGTGACGGACGAAGACGGCGAAGAATCGGGCTCATCGAATTCTTCGGCGGCAATTTCCGACGACGGTACGTTTTCTGTGGAGTTTGAGTCGGACGGCACGGATTACTCCGAGCAGCTTAGTTCTCATTCGGACGTCGTGACAAATGTTGCTTCAACACATTCGTCCGTATCCGAGACAAAAGCGTCTTCGGGCGGCAAACAGACCGGAGGGTCGTCCACATCGACTTATAAGGAAAAAGAGACCGTGATAACAAATGAAAAGACAACAGGTTCATCCGAAGAAAAAAAACAGATAAAATCTTTTTTCAATAAGAAGTTTTATCTTAAAGGAGTAATGATATCCGACGGCGAAGCTCAGGATGTCGAGATGGCGATGAACGGCGACAATGTAGAGGTTTATTCCGATATGGACGGCATAAAAATCGGCATATTCATTCAGGACGGCAAGACGTACCTAAAAAATCCCGAGACAAAAAAATACATGTCTCTTTCAAAAGCCACGATGAAAATGATGGGCGTAAACGCAGACGAACTGACATTCGATTTGGGAGACGTGTCTTTTGACGCCGACAAACCTTCATCTGTTACGAAGGCCACATATAACGGTCAGGACGCCGTATCTTATACTTACAATAACGACGGTGAAAAAGCGAGTTTCGTATTCGTATCGGGAAAATTAAAAGAAATAAGTCTTTCATCCGGTTCAAAGCTTCAGTGTGAAAAATTTTCTTCATCAATACCTTCTAATATGCTGACATTGGACGGATTTGAAAAACAGAACATGATGTCATTCATGGCAGATTTCAGCTGATAAAAAAGGAGAAACAATAATGGACGAAAACAATAACATCAATTTAAATAATGGAAAAGATAACGACGAAAACAAAAATTTTGTATCTTCAGACTCAAACCGCGAGACAGACAGCAATAACACTGTTCCAACGTCATCTGATGACGGCAGCGCCGATTACGCTGTCTCCCAAGAGCCTGAAAATATAGTGCCTGTCGTATCTTCAGGGAAAAAAGGAAATGACGGGAACAAAAAAAAGGCTTTAATCATCGGCGTCGTAGCGGCTGTTGTGGTTATATTGTGCGTGGTATTGATTTTCGTATTTAAAAACCGCGGCAAACGTGCAGAAGAGCCTTCGACTCAATCGGAATCAGGCGAAGTTACCGTAATAGAAAATGTCACAGACCAAAACGGCGAGATAATGACTGACAAAAACGGCGAACCTGTGACAAAAATCGCAGCCGACACCACAAAATCCATTCTTGACGAAGTTGTCACGAATGAAAATGGGCAGCGCGTTTCAAAACAGCAGCTTGAAAAAATACAGGAAGCGACAACAAAAATGCGTTCAAACGTCGGTTCCAGCTCTTCCCTTGTAATCAACGAGGGAACTCACGGCTCAAACTCCGCCGAAAACACAACGGCAAACCGTTCGGAAGCTTCAAAAGCTGAAAAAGAGATAAAGGCGTTTATGTCGGGCAAATATTACCTTGAAGGCGCGCTTTACTCCGACGGAGAAGGTCAGGCTATGTCAATGGCAGTCGACGGCGAAAACTATGATATTACAGTAAATCTTGACGGAATAGAAGTATCCATAACAAGAATTGACGGAAAATTCTACCTCAAGAGACCGGGAACAAAACAGTACGTTGAACTTAATGACACGATAATGTCAATTATGGGCATAACAGAGAACGACATAACTCTTCCTACCGGAAGCCTCGATTTCAATTCTTCAACTCCCGCGGCAGTATATGACGTGACAGTAAACGATAAAAAGGGCGTATGCTACGAATACAAACTCAGCTCCGGATACGTCAAATTCTTTGTAACAGACGGAGATATGAGGGAGATAGTCATAACAGACGACGACGAAAATATTCAGACCCAGGTTGAAACCGACACTTTCTCGACGTCCATACCTTCCGACCAGCTCACTCTCAAAGGCTATGAAAAATCGACACTCGGCGATATGATGGCCGATGTCATGGCGGCGAGCTGACAACAATAAATATTATCGGAGAAAATATCTATGTATTGCAGAAAATGCGGCAGGAAAATACCGGACGACTCCGAGTTTTGTCCTTACTGCGGAGAAAAAACGACGGCAATCCCTGTTTCGAACGCCGAAGTAAGCTCCCGTGACGACGAAAACGACTACGGCGTCACCGTGGAACAGCAGGAAACAGACCCCGAATATGAAAGAGAAGTCCAAAAGGAAAACGCCCGCACCGGAAAAAACAGAGACGATAATATCAATAATAATGTTGAATATTATTATGCGGACAAGAAAAAGCCGGGCGGCAAAAAAGCGTTTTTCATCTTCGCGGCTTTTGCCGTTGCAGCAGTTGCGGCGGTCGTTATATGGATGTTCGCGTCGGGCAGAATAGGCAAAGCGGCGGAAGCTGTTACCGATGCGTCCGGAGAAAAAATCAGGCAGGGCATAGGGACGGAAGAAATCGACGTAACAGACGCCGACGGAAATATCGTAACTGTAAAAACCGACAAAAGACTTGTGACAAAGGAAAGCATACTTAAAAAATATACCGATGTAATGAACAATCTGAAATCGGATTCGCCCGGATTTTCGGTAACAGAATATCAGAATCTCCCGTCCAAGTACCAACACTTCGGCTCTGTCGGCGGAATAGTTCTTCCTATCATTGAAAAATACGTGACAAGCAAGGAAAACGCCAAAGAAAAAAATTATCCGGCCGGCAATTCCGAAAATCTGCCTCTTCATTCGAGCTCATACGGCACTCTTCTCACCGATACAAATAAAATCAAGACAGCGTATTCCGAGGTCATGGACGACGGAAGCGAAAAACTTGTAATTGTATTGATAGACGAGGAAAATCCGACTGCTCTTTCCGACGGCGCGACTACGACTTCGGGAACCGTCAACGCTGTTTTTGAGCCTTACGACGCGGGACAGATAATAACCGAAATTTCAAATCTCGCTCTTTCGAATATTTCTTTTAATTATACCAACTGCACCGCGGAAGTCGTATACGATCCGGGTTCCGAACACGTCAAAAGCATAAAGATGACTATGAATATCGACGCGAGCGGAGACTTTACGGTTCTGACAGTCGGCGCGAGAATAGTCGATATTACCGAGTATACGAATTTTATTTACGCGTAATATAAAAGTAAAATAAAATATAAAAATAAAAAGTTTTTGTCGGATGCCGTTTAGAGCGTCCGATTTTTTTTGAAAAAATTTACAATAATTTTGTATTTTCAGCCGCATTTTTATTATGTCGATTTTAGCCGCAGGGTGAATATCCGACGTTATTTTTTATGAAATTTCGGTATATTTAATGAAGTCAAATTAAAAATTGAGCTAATAAACATGTCTGTTGAAAAAAAATCGGGCTTCAATTTTTTATTTTATTGTGCAAATAGTAAATTTTTTATTTGATGACGGAAAAATAATCAATTTAATTTTCATATTGGCGATTAAAACGATTTGAGCCAAAAAATCGAAAAAAATTTATTTTGTGAAATATGTAGAATAAGGGTTTGTAAAAATAAGGCACAGAAAACAATGTGCACAAAATTAATGGCATAAATTAAATTAAATGGCATTAAATGGCAGAAAACTTGACAAAATTTGCAAAAACAATTAATATATTTCACGTTGATTACAAAAATTACAAATTTGTAATCTTTACGCGCCTAATCTTAAGTTGAATTTAGGTAGCGGGTTTAAATTTAAAACAAGCCATATGAAAAAACAAACCGGCAATTAATTAAGAATAAATTTCAGCCGGGGACAAAATCATAAGGGAGATTATTTAATGACTCAACAGCGATCCAAAAAACCGTCTGCCGCGTTATCAATAATTCTTACATTGATAATGCTTTTTTCAATAACAGTTTCATCTGTCGCGATTACTGTCGACAATGACCTCGTAAACAATGCGACTTCAATATATTCTCAGGCGCTTTCGATGTCCGGAAGGGACTCTTTCCACGGAGCGTGCAACCTCGCAACGGCGTATTCCCTCAAAGCCGTGGGAGTTTATTCCGGAGGACTTGACTATTCGGGAAGCGGAAATTCATGGTATGATTATTTCTCCGATTTGTCCGGGAAAAAGACGTCGGGCGGATATACGATAACTACCGTGGCAGGCTCCGACTGCCTCAATAAAATAGCCGACACATACGGCGACGTCGAGAATGTTGTCGTAAGCTATGGCACAGGCGGCACATCCGGCGCAAATCACGTTTTATATATTTCTGCAGTCAAAAGCGGATTGGTCTATTACACCGACAGCTTTTCGTATTACGGTCTTCATTCCGAAGGCGGCGGCTGCGCTCAGACAATAGATGATTTCAATTCTATTTATTGCGGAATGAACGGCTATCCCTACGGCGCTGTGTTTTTCTCAAAAGAGACGCTTAAAAAAGCGGATTCCTCCGACTCGGATGATATGGACGTTTCCTATACATCGGGCAGTTATCTTACAAACGCGCAATCGGGACTTAGAATAAGGACATCGCCTTCGGGAGACAAGACAGGAGTTGTCATACCATTCGGCACAAAAGTCACTGTAAACGAAGTCAAAGACGGATGGGGCAAAGTAAATTATCAAGGCACTTCCGGCTGGATAAGTCTTGAATATGCGACGCTAATCGAAACTGAGACGGAAGATTCAACCGAGGCGCAGGAGATTACAACTAAAGTATACACATTTATAGTCGGCGACATGAACGGCGACGGCAAAGTGACTGCTATCGACGCAAGACTTGCCTTGAGAAAATCGGCAAAACTTGAAAATATGAGCGACAGCGATTTAGTCGTAGGCGATGTAGACGGCGACGGCAAACTCACGGCGAAAGATTCGAGACTTATTCTCAGAATTTCGGGAAGACTCAGATAATTTTCAAAGCCGCAGAAGATAAAAAATTTTTGCAGTCGATTCAAGCTGATTGTAAAGAAGACATAATAAAATTTCATTACTAAATACGATTTATTCAAGTTGATATTATAAATTAAGGAGGAAAAACAAATGACAAAAGTATGGGTATGCCCCGTTTGCGGATATGTATACGAGGGAGAAAATCCCCCTGCAAAATGCCCTCAGTGCGGAGTTGACGGCTCCAGATTTACAGAGAAAACAGAGGATAAGACGCCTTACGCTGCAGAACATGTAGTAGGAGTCGGCGCGAAGGGCAAGGTAGACGACAGAGTTTACGAAGGTTTAAAAGATAATTTCAACGGAGAGTGCTCCGAAGTAGGCATGTATCTCGCGATGTCGAGAGTAGCCGAGAGAGAAGGCTATCCCGAGATTGCCGAGGCGTACAAGAGATACGCTTTTGAAGAGGCTGAGCACGCGGCTAAATTTGCAGAGCTTCTCGGCGAGGTTGTCACAGATTCGACAAAGAAGAATCTTGAGCTCAGAGCTGCTGCCGAAAAAGGCGCATGTGAAGGAAAATTCGAGCTTGCCAAACTCGCCAAACAGCTCAACTACGACGCTATTCATGACACTGTTCACGAGATGGCTAAAGACGAGGCGAGACACGGCTGCGGTTTTGAAGGACTTCTCAAAAGGTATTTCGGAAAATAATACCGAATTTAAAAAATATTCCCTTGTCCCAAAAGGACAGGGGTTTTATTTTTTTGAATTCAGAAAATCAGCAATCAAAAAAATATGAATATGATCAAATAATTATATTCAAATAATTATTTGATGAAATCAGGACATAAAAATAAATATAAATATTTTAAAATACTATGGAAATTAATAAGACTTTGTGATACAATTAACAAAGACATGTGATAAAAAAGAATTGACGGGAAAAAACCGTCTTGATTTATTTATAATGAAAGTCCGGTCCGGCGCATTTTCGCGCGGGATATGAGATTGACATATTAATAAGAGGTTGATTTTGATATGAGAAAGAAGATTTCAAACATTCCTTTTAAAGGCACGCCCGAGCAGGCGGAAAAGCTTAAAGCTGTAATCGAAGAAAGCAAGGACGACAAATCCCTGCTTATTCATGTAATGCAGGAAGCTCAGGAAATTTACGGCTATCTGCCCAGAGAAGTTCAGGTGATGATAGCTGACGGCATGGGAGTTCCGCTTGAGAAAGTATACGGCATTTCGACTTTTTACGCTCAGTTCGCTCTTTCGCCCAAGGGGGAAAACGCGATTTCCGTATGTCTCGGAACGGCGTGCTACGTAAAAGGCTCGCAGAAAATTCTTGACAAGTTGGAGTCTATTCTCGGCATTGAACCCGGTCAGTGCACAGAAGACGGCAGATTTTCACTCGACGCGTGCAGATGTGTCGGAGCATGCGGACTTGCGCCCGTTATGACAATCAATGACGAAGTCTACGGCAGACTTACGCCGGACGATGTAGAGGAAATTCTGCAGAAATACGAATAATATTTTACGTCGGAAAAATTAAGTATTTTCTTTGTTTTCCTTTTTCGGAAAATCCTGCGCCCAAATAATATTTATTGACATTATAGTGATTGAAAAATGAAGATTGAAACCATTGTGAAGCTTCTTGACGCCAAGGTTCTATGCGGAGAAGATAAACTTGACGAGGATGTTTTTTCCGCCTGCGGAAGCGACATGATGTCGGATGTGCTGGCATATGTCAAGGATCAGGCTGTACTGCTTACGGGTCTTGTAAATCCTCAGGTAATAAGAACCGCGGAAATGATGGATATGAAATGTATAGTTTTCGTCAGGTCAAAGGTTCCTTCGGACGATATGGTCGAGCTCGCCGACGATATGGGACTTGTAATTCTGACTACGGCTCAAAGGCTTTACGAGGCGTGCGGAAAACTTTATGTCAACGGTCTGAGGGGAAACGGGTCTAAAAAATGAGCGATACTTTTCCGGAATCAAACATTTATTCAGACGACCAGAAAATAACGTTTGTATATGACGTTGACGGCGATGATTTCACATCTGCCGGGCAGGCGAGCGTAAAAGTCAAGAAAAACCTGAGAAGACTCGGAATAGATCCGGAAATAATCAGGCGAGTCTCGATAGCAATGTATGAAGGCGAGATAAATATGGTGATTCACGCCCACGGCGGGAAAGCCACCGTGACTGTGGACGAGGAAAAAATCACAATCGAGCTCGATGATCACGGACCCGGAATAAAAGACGTGAGCCTTGCGATGCAGGAAGGCTACAGCACGGCTCCGGATTCGGTCAGAAGTCTCGGTTTCGGCGCAGGCATGGGACTTCCGAATATGAAACGATACACGGATGAAATGAAAATAGACACCAAGGTGGGAGTCGGCACAAAGATAACGATGAAAGTTTATCTTAACTGATTTTTATCCGATAAAATTACATTAAGAAAGGCAGGAATAACCGATGGCGGCTGAAAAACCCACTTACGCCCATTCAGTTGAACTCGATTTGTCGCGCTGCACCGGCTGCACGACCTGCCTCAAGCATTGCCCGACAGAGGCGATAAGAATAAGAAACGGTCACGCGGAGATAAATTCCGACAGATGCATAGACTGCGGAGAATGTATCAGACTTTGCCCTCACAACGCAAAAAGGGCTATGTCGTCAAAATTCGAGCATCACATGGAATACAAATGGAAAATCGCTCTGCCGCCTCCGTCTCTTTTCGGTCAGTTCAATGGTATTTACGACGTTGATACTATACTTCAGGGACTTTTGGATATAGGTTTCGACGATGTGTTCGAGGTAGCGCAGGGCGCCGAATTTGTGACGGAGTTTACAAGGCTTTATTTAAAAACCGAAGGAATAAAAAAACCTGTGATTTCTTCGGCTTGTCCCGCTATCGTAAGGTTGATTTCGCTCAGATACCCGTATTTGAGGGACAATCTTATGCCGCTTCTTCCGCCTGTAGAGACGGCGTCGATGATGGCGAGGATGAAGGCTAAAAAAGAACACCCCGATCTGAAAGACGAGGACATTGGCACTTATTTTATATCTCCGTGTCCCGCAAAGGTCAGCTATATCAGAAACGGTTTCGGTCATTACAGGTCGGACGTCGATGTGGCTCTGTCGCTAAAAGATATATATTTCCGGCTTCTGCCCGCTCTCAAATCGGGAAAAGAACCTTCGATTTCTTCTAAAGCCGGAATGATAGGCATAGGATGGGCTCAGTCGGGCGGAGAGGCGTCTGCTATAATGAACGACGAATACTTAGCCGCCGACGGCATGGAAAACGTGTCGAGAGTATTGGAGGCTATGGACAACGGCAACATACCTCAGCTTGAATTTGTAGAGCTGAACGCCTGCCCGGGCGGTTGTGTAGGCGGAGTTATGACAATAGAAAATCCTTTTATCGCGAGGACAAGGCTCACATCCGTTAAAAGATATATGCCGGTGTCACAGAACAGGCTTCCTGCCGACAGGCATTATATACCCGACAGGTACATAAGCTCCGAGCTTCCCGAATATATGCCTATTTCAAGGCTTTCCGCAAATTTCGGCGAGTCGATGAGAATGATGGCTGAAATTCAGAAGATACGCTCAGAACTTCCCGGAATAGACTGCGGAGCGTGCGGCAGTCCTACTTGCAGGGCTTTCGCGGAGGATTTAGTCAGGGGAAATATATCCGATATCCATCTGTGCAGAATGATTGACAAAAATATTGACGATTCTGCGAATAGCGAAGAAAAAAACTGATTTTACGGAGACAGAAAATTGACGGTATCCGAGCTGAGCGAAAAATGCTCTTTTGAAATAATATCAATGCCGAACCCTTCAAGACAGGTCAAAGGCTGTTATATAGGCGACCTTCTTTCCTGGGTTATGGGACGTGCGAAAGAAAACGAGGCGTGGATAACTATAATGTCTAATATTAACACTGTAGCGGTAGCGTCGCTTGCAGACGTTTCCGTGGTGATACTTTCGGAAAACGTAAAAATCAGCGACGAAATAAAAAATGCAGCCGTTGAAAAGGGAATAAATATCGTTTCTTCTTCTCTGCCGTCATATGAAACGGCCATTGAAATAAGCGGTCTTGTCTGAAAATTTCCTATACTCTTGATTTCTGAAATGAACAGATATTACTACGACCTGCATATTCATTCTTGTCTTTCGCCGTGCGCGGACAACGATATGACCCCGAACGACATATGCGGCATGGGAGTTCTGAACGGTCTTGACATCATGGCGCTCACCGACCATAATTCCGCCAAAAATTGTCCGGCGTTCTGCGCCGCCGCGAAACGGTTGGGAATAATACCGATACCCGGAATGGAGCTTACGACAAGCGAGGAAATCCACGCCGTATGTCTTTTTGAAACGCTTGAGGACGCCCTCCGATTCGATTCGTTTGTCGATACTAAAAGGTTTAAAATACCGAACATGGTTCCGATTTTCGGAGACCAGCTTATAAGAAACGAAAAAGATGAAATTATCGGCAGAGAAGATTATCTTCTTTCGAACGCGGCCGATATATCAATAGACGACGTTTTTGACATCGCGGCAAATTATAACGGCGTATCTTTTCCTGCTCACATAGACAGGCAATCAAACGGAATAATTCAGGTGTTGGGCACTTTTCCGAAAAACAGCAAATTCAGAACAGTCGAATTTGCAAACCCCGACAATATAGACGAATATATAAAAAAATATCCCGAATTAAAAGGCAGAAAAATCATTGTCTCATCAGACGCTCATGTTCTGTGGAACATCAAAGAGAAAAAAGAATATTTTGAGTTTGACGATAAAGATTTATCTTCCGATTCCGTGAGAAAAAAAGTTATAGATTATCTCAGAACATAGAAATATGAAGGAACTCAGCTTAAATATACTTGACATAGCAATGAACTCGGTCAAGGCGGGAGCGCATAAAATTTCGATAATTATCGATGAAAACGAAAAGACGCTTTCAATAATTATTTCGGACGACGGCTGCGGTATGACTGAAGATTTTCTGAAAAACGCCGTCTCACCTTTTGCCACCACAAGAACTACGAGAAAGGTGGGCATGGGACTTCCTCTTTTTAAGCTTGAGGCGGAGATGACAGGCGGCAGTTTTGATATAAAATCGAGGCATGTCTCAAAATATCCCGATAACCACGGTACAGACGTAAAAGCGGTATTTGACAAAACGTCTGTTGATTTTACCCCTTTGGGAGATATTGTTTCGACAATCGTCACTCTGATTCAGGGCAGTCCCGAAATAAATTGGATATTTTTTCATTCAACTGAAAAAGGGACTGTATCGCTTGATACAGACGATATGACAGCTGAATTGGGCGATGTTCCGCTAAATTATCCCGATGTTCTCGAATGGGTGAAAGAATATCTGACCGAATGTTACGAAAACATAGGGTATAAATTTGATTACGCTTTATAATATCATGCTATTTATTTTGCGATAAATATAGATATTTCTTATTAATAAAAACGGAGGCAAGTAAATGAAATCATTAGCTGAACTGCAGGCGATTAAGGAGAGAATGCAGCCTAAAGTGGTTCTCAGAGAGGGCGGAAACGAGATAAGAGTTGCCGTTGGAATGGCTACCTGCGGAATCGCCGCGGGAGCGAGACCCGTTTTGAACGAGTTTGTAAAAGACGTTCAGGAGGAACATCTTTCCGACAAGGTTATGGTTACTCAGACAGGATGCATCGGCATCTGCCAGTACGAGCCCGTAGTCGAAGTTTTCCAGTCTGGAAAGGAAAAAGTGACTTATGTAAAGATGACTCCCGAAAAGGCGAAAGAGGTAGTTGAAAGCCATCTTAAAAACGGACAGGTAGTAGAAAAATACACTATAACTCACGCACAGAACACGCTTTGATTAAAACCGATGTATTTTTACGTGTGACTAAAAAAAAGAAAAAAGAGAAATCAAAAGTTTTTGTTTAAGGAGAGATTTTTAAGAAATGGTTCGCGCCCAAGTTCTCGTTTGCGGAGGTACCGGATGCACGTCATCCGGAAGCCAGAGCATAAGAGAGGAATTTGAAAAACAAATCGAAAACTACGGACTTCAGGACGAGGTCAAAGTAGTAAAAACAGGATGCTTCGGACTCTGTTCATTAGGTCCCGTCGTCATCGTCTATCCCGACGGCACGTTTTATTCAAGAGTCAAGAAGGAAAACGTAGAAGAAATAGTCTCGGAACATCTGTTGAAGGGAAGAGTTGTAGAGAGATTAGTCTACAAGGATGTAGACGAGATCTCAAAGGGAAAGATAGATCACGTATCGCTTTCCGACACCAATTTCTACAAAGCTCAGAAGAGAGTCGCGTTGAGAAACTGCGGCGTCATCAACCCCGAGAATATAGACGAGTATATCGCTATGGACGGCTATGCCGCTCTCGGAAAAGCTTTGACTGAAATGACGCCGGAACAGGTTATCAAAGAGATTTCGGACTCAGGTCTCAGAGGCAGAGGCGGCGGCGGATTCCCGACCGGAAAAAAATGGTCTTTCACCGCGGCTCAGAAAGCCGATCAGAAGTATGTGGTATGCAACGCCGACGAAGGCGACCCGGGAGCTTTTATGGACAGATCCGTTCTTGAGGGCGACCCGCACGCCGTTTTGGAGGCAATGGCCATATGCGGCTATGCCACAGGCGCGAGCGAGGGCTATATTTATGTAAGAGCAGAATACCCTATAGCTGTCAAGAGACTTAAAATAGCCATTAAGCAGGCGAGGGAATACGGACTGCTGGGAAAAAATATTTTCAACTCCGGTTTTGATTTCGATATATTCGTAAGACTCGGCGCGGGCGCGTTCGTCTGCGGCGAGGAGACTGCTCTTATGACGTCAATCGAGGGCAAGAGAGGCGAGCCGAGACCGCGTCCTCCGTATCCGGCTGTCAAGGGACTTTTCGGCAAGCCCACTACCGAAAACAACGTCGAGACATTTGCTAACGTACCTCAGATAATTTTGAAGGGCGCTGAGTTCTTCAATTCGATGGGAACGGAAAAATCAAAGGGAACAAAAGTTTTCGCTCTCGGCGGAAAGATAAACAACACGGGACTTGTTGAAGTACCTATGGGCACGACGCTCAGACAGATAGTCGAAGACATCGGCGGCGGCATACCAAACGGCAAAAAATTCAAGGCGGCTCAGACCGGCGGACCTTCCGGCGGATGCATCCCGGCTTCCATGATAGATATTCAGATAGATTACGACAACCTCGTATCCCAGGGCGCGATGATGGGCTCGGGCGGAATGATAATCATGGACGAGGACACATGTATGGTCGATATCGCGAAATTCTTCCTTAATTTCACGGTAGACGAATCATGCGGCAAATGCACGCCATGCAGAGTCGGAACGAGAAGACTTTACGAGATACTTGAAAAGATAACGTCGGGCAACGGCACTCTTGACGACCTCGATAAGATGGAAAAGCTATGCTATTACATCAAAGACAACGCACTGTGCGGTTTGGGTCAGACAGCTCCGAACCCCGTTCTCTCCACATACAAAAGATTTAGAGAAGAATATATCGCTCACGTCGTGGACAAAAAATGTCCTGCCGGAGTATGCAAAAAGCTTCTCACGATTTCTATAGACGCCGATAAATGCCGCGGATGCACCGCGTGCGCGAGAACATGCCCTGTCGGCGCGATTTCGGGCACGGTAAGAAAACCGCACTATATCGATCAGAGCAAATGCATTAAGTGCGGCGCTTGTATGGAAAAATGTCATTTCGGCGCGATTTCGAGAAAGTGATACGGAGGGAATATAATGGCTGACGTAAATATTAAAATAAATAATGTTGACTACACTGTTCCCGAAGGAATAACTATTCTTGAGGCGTGCAGAAAAGTAGGAATTAAAATCCCAACACTTTGCTATCTTAAGGGAATAAACGAAATAGGCGCGTGCAGAATGTGCGTAGTCGAGGTCAAAAGAGCGAGAACTCTTGTAGCCGCCTGCGTTTATCCGGTAAACGAGGGAATGGAGATAACGACAAATTCTCCGAGAGTAATAGAGTCGAGAAAGATGACGCTTGAGCTTCTTCTTTCCACACACAATAAATCCTGCCTTTCGTGCATAAGGTCAGGCAGCTGCGAGTTCCAGACCCTCTGCAATGAGTACGGAATCGAGAATGTGGACGAATACAAAGGCAGTGTAAATAAGTATAAAATCGACGACAGCGCCGCCCATATGAGAAGAGACAATTCCAAATGCGTCCTCTGCAGAAGATGCGAGGCTGTTTGCGAAAAAACTCAGGGTGTCTCCGTAATTGGCGCGAACAACAGAGGATTTGACACGGAAATTACATGCGCTTTTGACGCACCTTTGGGAAATGTGGCGTGCATTTCGTGCGGTCAGTGCATCGTCGCCTGCCCGACAGGAGCTCTTTACGAAAGAGACGACACAATGAAAGTTGTTGACGCCATAAATGACCCCGATAAGGTTGTTCTTGTTCAGACAGCTCCTTCTGTCAGAGTGGCTTTGGGCGAGGAATTCGGTCTTCCGATCGGCACTATTGTCACCGGAAAGATGATTTCCGCAATTAGAGCTCTCGGAGCCGATAAGGTGTTTGACACAAATTTCTCCGCCGATTTGACAATAATGGAAGAGGCTAACGAGTTTATCGACAGATACACAAATAAGAAAGATCTTCCCATGTTCACATCATGCTCGCCCGGATGGATTAATTACTGCGAACATTATTATCCCGAAATGATTCCTCATCTTTCGACATGCAAATCTCCTCAGGGAATGTTCGGCGCGACGGCAAAGACATATTATGCGGAGAAAATGGGAATAGATCCCGAAAAAATATACATGGTCTCCGTTATGCCCTGCACGGCGAAAAAATACGAAGCGGAGAGAATGGATCACACGGCCGTGGAAGGTCTGCCTGACATCGACGCGGTTCTTACGGTAAGAGAACTTGCGAGAATGATAAAGAAAGCGGGTATATTATTCAACGATCTTCCCGACGGGCAGTTCGATTCACCTTTCGGTTTAGGCTCAGGCGCAGGAACCATTTTCGGCGCGACAGGCGGAGTAATGGAGGCTGCGCTCAGAACAGCTTACGAAAAACTCACAGGCGAAGAGCTGAAAAATCTTGACTTTACTGACGTCAGAGGAACAAAGGGCATAAAAGAGGCTACATACGAAATTGCCGGCAACGAGATAAAAGTAGCGGTAGTTTCGGGCACTGCCAACGCCGGAAAACTTCTTGATATGATAAAGTCCGGTGAAAAATATTATGATTTTGTCGAGGTTATGTGCTGCCCCGGAGGATGCGTAAACGGAGGCGGACAGCCTATACAGAGCGCATATGTCAGAAACAACGTCGATATTAAGGCGCTCAGGGCGAAAGCTTTGTACGAGGACGACAAAAATCTTCCCGTCAGAAAATCTCACAAAAATCCGGACATCATCAGAGTCTACAAGGAATATTTCGGCGAGCCCGGTTCTGAAAAGGCGGAAGCCGTTCTTCATACGGGATATACTGCCAAGACGAGATTTTGATAAACAAATTCTGATTTCTTAAATATTAACAGCGGAACAGTTCATCTGGCTCCGCTGTTTTTTTTGTCGATTCAAAAAAGGAAATTTTCAAATCCCCGCCCTGAAAAAAATAAAAAAAGTGTTGACAAATACCCTAATAGGGTATATTATATTGAATGTAAGAGATACCCCCATGGGGTAAATCGGAAGGTGCGGTGAAAATGGAAGAAATAAAAAATTCCGACAAGGAAAACGCTTTATCGGGTAAAGAGAAATGCTGCTCAGAAGAAAATGAAAAGGGAAAAAGCTGCTGCTCGGCGGTGACGGAGAACGGGAAGAGAAAAACGCTTCGTTCCGAGGAGCAGAAAAAATGCCTGACAAACAGACTTTCAAGAATAGAAGGGCAGATAAGGGGAATAAAAAAAATGATAGCCGACGACAGCTACTGCGCCGATATTCTTATTCAGTCCGCCGCCGTCACCAGCGCGATGAATTCTTTTAACAAGGAGCTTTTGTCCGACCATATAAGAGGATGCGTCGCGAGGGACATACGAAACGGCAACGACGAGACGGTTGATGAGCTCTGCGAGCTTATCAAGAAGCTGATGAAGTGATAACTTCTGTCGGGGAAAGAGAAAATAAGATTTGAGAGGGTGAAAAAATGGAACAGTACTTGGTATCGGGAATGAGCTGCGCTTCATGCCAGGCGAAAGTCGAAAAGGCTGTTTCCGCAGTACCGGGCGTGAAATCGTGCGCGGTAAGTCTGTTGACAAATTCAATGGGAGTTGAAGGCGATTATAAATCGTCGGACATTATCAAAGCAGTCGAGAATGCCGGCTACGGCGCAAAACTCAAAGACACGGGAGAAAACAAGTCGTCGAAATCGTCTGTAACCGAAAAACTTCAGGCCGAAGAAGACGCGCTCAAAGACCGTGAGACGCCCAAACTCTTAAAGAGACTCGTCTGGTCCGTCGTGTTTCTTCTCGCGCTTATGTATTTCAGCATGGGATATATGATGTGGTCATGGCCTCTGCCTGAATTTTTCGACGGCAATTATGTGGCTGTTGGCCTTGTCGAAATGCTTCTGACAATAGTCATAATGATAATCAACAGAAAATTTTTCATATCGGGATTCAAAGCTATATACCACAGAGGCGCCAATATGGATTCTTTGATAGCTTTGGGATCATCCGCCGCATTTATATATTCAACTGTCATTCTTTTTCTTTTGACGAGAGCGGCTGCCGACGGGAATACGATGCTTATTCACACATACGCCCATGAATTTTACTTTGAATCGGCGTCGATGATACTTACGCTTATAACTATCGGCAAAACTTTGGAGGCGTACTCAAAGGGAAAGACGACGAACGCATTAAAATCATTGATGAAGATTGCGCCGAAGACAGCTAATCTGATTGTTGACGGGCAGGAAAAAACCGTTTCGGTCGATGATGTGAATGTGGGCGATATTTTCGCGGTAAGACCCGGAGAAACAATCCCGGTTGACGGCGTTGTTATCGAAGGCGTATCAGCCGTAAACGAATCGGAGTTGACCGGTGAATCACTCCCCGTTGACAAACAGGAAGGCTCGTCTGTTTCGTCCGGTACAATAAATCAGTCAGGCTATCTTAAGTGCAGAGCCACTAAGGTCGGAGAGGATTCGTCTTTAGCTCAGATAATAAAGCTCGTATCCGACGCGGCCGCAACTAAAGCTCCTGTTCAGAAACTTGCGGATAAAATTTCCGGAATTTTCGTACCGGCGGTAATGGGGATCGCAGCGGTAACATTGATTTTATGGCTTGTCACGGGTCATTCAATAGGCGTTTCGCTTTCGCACGCCATAACTGTTTTGGTCGTTTCCTGCCCGTGCGCTTTAGGACTCGCGACGCCCGTATCTATAATGGTCGGTAATGGCGTCGGAGCCAAGAACGGAATACTTTTCAAGACGGCCGAATCACTTCAGGAGACAGGAAACGTGCAGATCGCCGTTTTAGATAAGACGGGAACAGTCACGAAAGGCGAGCCTATAGTTACGGACGTTGTCTCCGCAGAAGAAATCTTGAATCAGGGCGGCGGAGAAAAAGAAAAAGACGAACTTGTAAAATACGCTTATTCGCTTGAATCCAAGTCGGAGCATCCTCTCGCGAAAGCCATAGTAAAGTATGCCGAAGAAAATAAATATTCTTCTGTAAAAACCGATAATTTTGAGGCTCTTCCGGGAAACGGGCTTAAATCAGATACGAAAGACGGAAAAATAATAGGCGGAAATTATGATTTCATCTCTTCAGAGACCGGCGGCGCGGACGAAAAAATAAAATCGTTTTCCGAAAAACTCGCCGACGACGGAAAAACTCCTCTTTTCTTTGCGAAAGATTCAAATTTATTGGGAATAATCGCCGTAGCGGACGAGATAAAAGAGGACAGCGCCGCGGCAGTCGGAGAGCTTAAAAATCAGGGCATTAAAGTCGTAATGCTCACAGGCGACAATCAGGCGACAGCAAAAGCCGTAGGCGAAAAGGTCGGAGTTGACTATGTAATCGCAGGCGTAAAGCCGGACGGCAAGCAGGCGGTAATCGAAAAACTTCAGAAGCTCGGCAAAGTCGCAATGGTAGGCGACGGAATCAACGACGCCCCGGCGCTGACTAAAGCCGATATAGGAATAGCCGTCGGAACAGGCTCCGACGTCGCAATCGACGCGGCGGATGTTGTAATAATGAAATCGGGGCTGAGAGACGTCTCGGCGGCAGTCAGGCTGGCAAGAGCTACATACAGAAATATCAAGGAAAATTTGTTCTGGGCGCTGATTTACAATACTCTTCTTATACCTTTCGCCGCAGGATTCTGGGTGTTTATGTCGTATGTTACGGGCGTCGAAAGTCTGAACGTATCTATGAGCCCAATGCTCGGAGCCGCCGCGATGAGTTTATCAAGTTTCTTTGTTGTCATGAACGCGTTGAGACTTAATGCGGTCAGAATAAGAAACGTTTCAAAAGACAAGCCCGGCAGGAACGCTTTGAAAAATTTTTCAATCGACATTCTTGAAAACAGCGGAAATTCCGGCAATTCAGCCGCCGTTTCAAATAAAGAAAAAAGTGTAAAAAAGGAGGAAATCGAAATGACAGAGACTTTGAAAATCGAAGGCATGATGTGCGGACACTGCGAAATGACAGTTAAAAAGGCGCTCGAGGCTGTAGACGGAGTTGAAAACGCCGATGTAAGCCACGAGACGGGAACAGCGAAACTGACTTTATCCAAACCTGTCGCGACGGACTTGCTGAAAGAAGCCGTCGAAAGCAAAGACTACAAATTCGCAGGAGTCGAATAAAATTCTTTCAGCAGTAAACACGCCGGTTTTTCCGGTGTGTTTTTTTTCTGAGCGTATTCCGCGCGTCAGTCGGATTATTGATAACTGTATTGTCTGTTTTAATTTTTCAAAGATATCGGCGGCTGCGATAAATCGGATATTGAATGAATAATAATTAATAATATACTGTATAAAAGCTGAAATTAATGTATAAACCGTCATTTTATACAATAAATTATGTTTGAAAATTTTCTTATTCTCGTAACTTTGCTATTGAAAACATAAGGGAAATCTAATATAATATAAAACAGAAAAATTCAGACGGGTTTCAAAGACCTCGATAATCGGTGTAATCGGAGGAAAAGAAAATGGACAAATCAAAGATAAAAAAAGTCGTTCTCGCTTATTCGGGCGGACTTGACACATCAATAATCATCCCGTGGCTAAAGGAAAATTACAATAACTGCGAAGTAGTGGCTGTTTCCGCAGACGTGGGGCAGGGTTCCGAACTTGACGGACTTGAGGAGAAGGCAAAAAAGACCGGCGCCTCAAAACTTTACGTTCTCGACCTCAAAAAGACTTTCGCGAAAGATTATATTTTCCCGACAGTCAAGGCCGGCGCCAAATATGAAGATCTTTACCTTCTCGGAACTTCTTTCGCCCGTCCCCTTATCGCGAAAGAGCTTGTAAAAATCGCTCACGATGAAAAAGCGGACGCTATCTGCCACGGCTGTACCGGAAAGGGCAACGATCAGGTTCGTTTTGAGCTTTCAATTAAGGCTTTCGATCCCGACATCGCTATTATCGCTCCGTGGAGAGAGTGGACAATCAAATCGCGTGACGAGGAAATCGACTACGCCGAGGCTCACCATGTGCCGCTCAGAATAAACAGGGAAACTAATTATTCAAAAGATAAAAACCTCTGGCATCTTTCACACGAGGGACTTGACCTTGAAGACCCTGCAAATGAGCCGCAGTACGGCAAAAAAGGATTCCTTGAAATGGGCGTTGATCCCGTCGCGGCTCCCGACAAGCCTACTTATGTAACGGTTCATTTTGAAAAAGGCGAGGCTACCGAGATTAACGGCGAAAAAATGGACGCTGAAAAGGTAATAGAGACTTTGAATAAACTCGGCGGAGAGAACGGCGTCGGTATTGCCGATCTCGTTGAAAACAGACTTGTGGGAATGAAATCGAGAGGCGTTTACGAGACTCCCGGCGGAACTATCCTTTACAAGGCTCACGAGGTTCTTGAGACAATTACTCTTGACAAGGATACTCAGCACTACAAATATCTTGTGGCTCAGAAATACGCCGAGCTTGTTTATGACGGAAAATGGTTCACTCCTCTCCGTGAGGCTCTTCAGGCTTTCGTTGACAAAACACAGGAGACTGTTACAGGCGACGTAAAATTAAAGCTCTACAAGGGAAATATCATCAACGCTGGCGTCACGTCTCCTTATTCTCTCTACAATGAAGAGGTCGCGACATTTGACGAGGACAATGTTTATGACCAGTCAGACGCTCAGGGATTCATCAATCTTTTCGGACTTCCGATTACAGTCAGGGCAAAAGCCGAAGCTAAATGGAATAAAGAGAAAAAATAATTTCAAAAAAAATTAATAATACCGCGGCAGGAAAAAACCTTCCGCGGTACTTTTTTGTAAAATGAAATTTTTTAAGGCGGACTGAATATTTCAACCGCCTCGTTTTTTATGACCAGCCAAGCGATAACTGACTTGTCTCGACGTCCTTCAACTGATTTTGGTGCTCCTGCCTCAAGTCGTTTTCTATCTTCGATTTTTTTATAAGGTTTTTTACAGTCAGTTCGAGTGATGAATTAGCGGAATAATCCGACGGAAAAACAAAATCTACTCTGCCGTGGTAAATCAAATCGTCCGCAACCTCGGGTCTCGGATAAGAATTATTGTAAACAGCGATTGAACTGCCGCCGTAAGCTTTTACCATTTTCATACAGGGCACATCGGAAAGACCGTCGCCGATATAAAGCATATCCCTGAACCTTACTCTTCTCTCGTCGTCGGGAGTTGATTTGTTCAGATCCCTGTCGTTCGACGGGTCGAGAACGCCTTTGTTTATCCTGTAGATAAATTGAGTTTTTGATGTGTAATTTACGGCGGATTTCGGAAATACGGCATTGCCGTCGGAGTTGTATAAAAATTCCGACGCGAATATCGCTTTGAAATATTTTCCAATGGCAGTCCCCTCAATTATCTCGGAAAGACCGGATGATAAAACGTAATGTTCAACCGCCACTCCTTCTTTTATTCCGAAATCGGTTATTCTGTCGAACCACGTCTCAACGCCCGGAAAAAGCTCCACGGATTTACCGCAGTCTACCAAGCTCTGACGGGTGAGTCTGATGTTTTTTTCTTTCGACTTTGATATCATCTTGTACATGTAGGCTAATACGGAATCCATTTTGTTTTCTTTCCCAAATGAATTAGATTCGTTCCAGAAATCGGACACGGTCATAGACAAGCTCGGAATAAACTGATATTCCTGCATATCTCTCGGCGACAATGTTCTGTCAAAGTCGTACATCACGGCAAAAATTGGGAGATTAGACATTTTTCCAAAACCCTCCGTAAATTCAGAATTGATTTATTGTTCCTCCGGCTCTTCGGCGAACGGCATCTCAGTCATTCTAAGCTTTGCGCATCCGTAAGGAATAAGCGTCTTTGTTTCGGGAGCCGATATAACAGTCCTGTCTTTAGGATTAATTGACGGCACAGTCTCATATCCGTCTTCCGGTTCCCAATTTATTTTTACCATTTCGGTTTTAATCTCGACAGGCGGAGACGACTGTGAAAACGGAACGTCTCCGGAACCGTTTACTTTTACGTCGAATTTGTCCGACGCGAAAGCGTAATTGTATTCTTCAAGCGGATAGACCTCATAGTCGCAGTACGGATATTTTCTGACTACTCCGCCTTTCTCGTATTCCTCCATAACCCATTTCGATTTTATCGGCAGTGAAAAGACGAACGGGCCGTAATTTAAAGCTTTCATGCCAAATGGTCTGTCGGTGAGTTCGGGACTTAAATCAAATTCAATTTCAAAAGTTTTTTCGCCGTCCCAAGAATTGTCAAGTGTTATCCTTTTTGAATTCATAGAAACGCCGTTTACCCTGACGTTTTCAGCCCACGACGGAACATTTATTGTCAAATCGAAATCAACTTTTTCCTTCGTTCTGATATTCACCGACGCGCTTTGTCTGAAAGGATAATCCGAATTTACTTCAATTTCGACGTCCCTGCCGTCAATCTGCGTCGACAGAACAGATGGAAGAAGAATTGAAATATCTATTCCGTCTTCTGTTCTCAAAAATTCGCTCATCGCGAGTTTTGGCCATGCCTGCCCCATATTGGCGGTGCAGCATCCGTATCCCGGCTCAAGTCCGAATATCTGTTCCTCGCTTCCGTTTGTCCTGAAATACGATTTGCCCGGGAATTTTACGCAGTAAGGCTGATTTGAAGACTGGTTGTACTGATGAGTCCACATATCGTCCGAACACGTGGCGGGAAACGCGTTGAAAGCGGCTTTTTCAAGCCTGTCAAGCCACTGCGGAGCGCCTGTGTATTCGTAAAGTTTTTCCGCCGAATACATGAACTCGGCTACGCCGCATAATTCCGTTCCTCTGCTTGCGCCGAGTCCCGAAAGACATTCGTCGCCCGTGATTATTCCGGCGGCGGTGCCGTTGTACTTATAAAGAGTTCTCCACATTGTCTCGGGATCAAAAGCATAATCGCCGCCGAGAAGGTATTCTGCCATCGGCTCGTATTTCAGCATCATGAAAATATTTACATTGTGCGTTTCGTAAGTCCACTTGTTGAGAGGACGAGTCCATTTACCTGTCTGCTCGTTCCATTTTGTGCCGTTTTCGGCGAGGATTTTTCCCAAATCCTTTATCCACGGCTCTTTGTATTTATCGTAAAGAACATTTAACGATACGAACGCCTCGAACCATCTTGCTTTTGACCAGTCGCGCAGAACGATTTTTCTCTCTTTCAAATGCTCGTAATATGATTTGTACGCGGAAAGAACAGACTTCAAAACCGCCTCTATCCCGGTAAATTCATAATATGTCACGAGAGCTTTTGTTATGAGAAAAACAGGCCATGAATCATAACCGCCTCTTTTTTCGGGACTTTGAGGAGTTATCCATCCGTCTCCCCACTGACCGGCCATTACTTTTTCAACGTAATGAGTCGCTCTTTTTTTCATATCATCATTGTCCGAAAGATAAGCAAGAGGTATGTAGCCGTCGAGAAAATACGGAAATCTTTCCCAGTCATCGAAATCTCCGCCTATCCAGTTCGAGTTTTTGATGTCTCTCCAGACTTTGAAAAGATTTCCGGGCAGACCGTTTGCCTGTATTTCAAGTTGACGCTTCATCCATCCTTCGGGATGTACGCCTTTCAGTATATATTTGCCGTACAATTTGATTTTCCTCCGTTGCCATGAGAATTATTTAATATCGTAATTTAACGTTATAGTTTTTACTTCCGGACTGAATTTTGTCATTTTGACGCCAGCTGATGTAAACATTTTTTTTGAAGCTTTTGTAGAGTCGTCGTCGGCGTATTTATCCGAAAGATATATTACCTCTTTTATTCCGCTTTGAATAATCGCTTTGGCGCATTCGTTGCACGGAAAAAGAGATACATATATTTTCGCGTCGGTTAAGTCAACGCCCCTGTTGTTAAGTATAGCGTTCAATTCCGCATGACAGACGTAAGGATATTTAGTATCAAGCTTTTCTCCGTTTCTGTCCCAAGGATATACGTCGTCGTCGCATCCCATCGGCATACCGTTGTAGCCTACGGAAATTATTCTGTTGTTCCTGTTTACAATGCACGCTCCGACCTGAGTGTTGGGGTCTTTTGACCTTTTCGCCGAAAGCAGAGCTATTCCCATGAAATACTCATCCCATGAAATGTAATCTTTTCTCTTCAAAATAAACACCTCTTGAAAAATGGGCTTTTTTATCGTAAAAGCCCGCAGACTGCGGAATAAAAAAATCAATCCGATTGTCTTAAATAAAAGTATACACGAGCTTTGAATTAATATCAATGCTTAAATTTTATTGCGGCGGCTTCGTATTAATTGCAATTTTTACAATTTTGTAATTCAAGTTACAGTTTTGTAACATTGCTTGATTTAAAAATTTTATCGGCTATAATATTGAATGTCAGCGGGGGAGAAAAGACATGCTCCGGTGATTTAACAGATAGTATACAAAAAAGCAAATATGAAATTTTGAAAGGTGAAGAAAAATGAAAAAAGTAATATTGACAATCACATCTCTTATCATGGCGGTAGTTATCGCTTTCGCATTCTCTTCCTGCAATAAGAAAGGCAAAGAAGAAGAGTCTTCTACAGACGCTGCTGAGGCAGTCAGCATCGCAGGCGAAGCCGATGAATCCGTAAGCGCCGCAGGCGCCGAGGGACTTTCCGAAGTAAGCTCTGTTTTGGCGGAATAATCCCGATAACAATAATCTTTCGCTTATAATCAAATTGCGCGAGTAAACGGACAAAGAAAAATAAACCTCCCGTGATACCGAAAAAGTATCACAGGGGGTAATTTTTTTTGATAAAAAGGACAACCGAACGGTATCGGGAAGTAAATTTCACGGTGAAAGCTAAATGTAAATAAAAAGGATATTTTATTTTTAATGCCGAAAAATAAATTTTACGTCAATAATCGGCTTTTATTTTTGTGCGTCCGGTTTTTGGAGGAATGAAAAAGATAATTTTTTTGCGGCGGTGTTCAATATTTAACCTTGCCTGCGATATCGGCAAGAGCGCCGTCTTCAAACGGAGGAATAAATCCCGCCTGTTTTACAAGGTCTGGGAACGCGGCTGTTCCGGCTTTTTTGAGAAACGCCTTATATCTTTTCAGAGCCTCTTTGTAGTCTTTCTTTGAAAGCATGGCGAAATCAAGGGCTACAGTCTGCGCGAGGCAGTAGTCAATATAATAGAAAGGCGATTCGAAGATGTGCATCTGATACTGCCATCTTGTTCCTTCCTCAAGATAAGGTATTCCCTCGTAGCTCAAATAAGGACGGTACTTTTTCTCAAGATTTAAGTACATTTCTTTTCTCTCGGACGGCGTCATATCGGGATTGTCGTAAACGTTTGTCTGAAATTCGTCGACTATCACGCCGTACGGAATGAAGCAGAACGACTCAAGAAGGTGTTTTTTGCAATATTTAGGCGCCTCGTCACCGAAAAACAAATTCATATATTTTTCGGCTAAAAATTCCATAGACATCGAGTGGCATTCCGCCGTCTCCATTCCGCCCTCGTCTATTTCGGGAAGGTTGAGATCATACGCCCAGTGATATTCGAGAGCGTGGCCGAATTCATGAGTAATCACGTCTATATCATCGGTAGTGCCGTTGAAATTCGCAAGTATGAACGGCTGTTTGTAATTCGGAAATCCTATGGTATATCCGCCGCCCCATTTGTTTTTTCTCGCCTCGACGTCAAACGCCTCGTTTTTAAGCATTTCGCGCATGAACGCCCCTATTTCGGGGTCCATGTCGTCGTACATTTTTTCCGCGTTTTTAAAAATGTCCGCAGTCGTTCCGACAGGCTTAGGAGAGCTTGAATTTAAATATATCTGGTCGTCGTAAAACATTATCCTGTCAATTCCGAGGTCTTTTTTTACTCCGGCTTTTATTTTTTCGACGGCGGGCACAATATCTTTAACAGTGTTCTTTCTGAAATTCGCAAGGTCTTCTTTTGAATAATCCGTTCTGCCCATTCTGTACATTCCGAGCTCGGTAAAATTTTTACAGCCCATTTTTAAAGCCATCTTGTTTCTGACTTTTACCATGTCATCGTAAATTTTGTCAAGTTCATCGGCGTGAGATGAAAGCCCTTTTCCTATTGAGTAAGAAGCTTTTCTTCTCGTCTCTCTGTCCTCCGACTGCAGGTATCCTCTCAATACCGACAGCGGCATTTTTCTGCCGTCAAATTCAAATTCCATCGCCGCCATAAGCTGAGAATATTTTGTGACGAGCTGATTTTCCTTCTGAGATTCCTCTGTTATTCTTTCGTCGAATGATTTTCTTGAATAATCGAGCTTTCTGATGACTTGTTTTCCGAGCTTTTCCTCAAGACCTTTTCTGAAAGGAGAGTCCAATATAATCGAAGAGTATTCTGTGAGAAGAGCCGAAAAAAGAGGACCGTTTTCATCATAGTAATCCATCTCGCCTTTATAAAATTCATCTGCTGTATTTAAAGTATATCTTGAATAAGCGAGCGCCGAAGCGGTGGAATAGTCGTTCATGAATTTTACGGCAGTTTCTCTTGCCTTCATCATATCGTCGGCGTTTTCGGCTTCAGAGGCCTCGGTTTTGAATTTTTGGAACGTATCTCTTCCTTCTTCTATAGTGTACCTCTTATACGGCAAATCCTTAACTTTCATTTTTTCTCCTTATATAATGTATAATATATTATTTTTCTTTTATATGTTCTATCGCGATGTCTATTATCATTCTGACATGTTCATCCTTCAGCGAATAGAAGACGTTTTTCCCGTCGCGTCTGTATTTTACAAGTTCGGCGTCTTTCAGAATTTTTAGCTGATGCGATATCGCCGATTTTGTCATTTTCAAAAGTTCCGCCAGGTCGCATACGCACATCTCCGAAGAATCGAGAGCCTGCATTATTTTCATCCTCGTGGAGTCGGACATTACTTTGAAAAAATCGGATACGGCGTATAGGACTTCCTCGTCCTCCATTTTCTCCCGCGCTTTCGCCACCGCGTTTTCATGAACGCAGTTTTCCTCGCACATCGGGCTTTCTTCGTGTATATTCATATTTTTATCCTTAATTTCATCTTATAAAAAATCCGCCGGAAATTACGGCGGACTTCCGTTTTATTTTTTGAACTCGGTATTGTCTATCATATTCCTGTATTTTTTATAAGAAAGCGAGAAAATCTCCGAACCGTATTTGATGAAATTTTCGTTTCCTTTTTCGGAACAGAGCATGGCGAACGTTCCGCCTATTTTTTCAGGGTCAGCTAAAGAGCCGTTTTCGTTTTCATCTATGTCCATGTAGTAGAATGAATAGCTTCCGGATGAAAGCAGCTTGTTGTAAAGCTCCGCCGAATCCTCTGTTAAAACATCGTAGAAATTAGACACAGCCGCCGCAGAAAGAGTTTTTGTCATTGTCCTGTCAAAGGCGTATTCCGCTGTGAAAACACATAAAATAATAGCCTCGTCCTTTATTTTTCTCGTGAGGTCAACGCCGCACGATACAGACAGTTTTAAAAGCTCGTTGTTTTCAGCGTCTTTTGCGAACGTGCCGGCAACTACTCTGCCTAAATTTTTCGCCTTGGAAAGATTGCCGTTCAGATAGTCCTTCTTCATTTCGTCAAACGAAGCGTCCGCCTGATTTCCCGTCTTAGGTTTTGGTATAAAAACTTTTACGTCGTCTTCTTTTTTATTCATACTTTCAGACCTGTCAATTACGACTGCTCGGCGTTTGCCGCCTGCCTTTTCATTTTATTCTTGTATGTGATTATCTCCTGAAGCTGCGCTTTAGGCGTGATGTAGTCGCCTATGGATCTGACAGATTCGGTGTACATACCCTTGAAATCCGAACCGCCTACTGTTAAAAGACCAAACTTTTTCGCTTCTTTTATAAGTTCCTTCTGTTTTTCCTCTGTCGTGTCAGGCGCCCAGACCTCTATGCCGTCAAGTCCCGCATCAGCAAGCAGAGGTATAAGTTCCTCATTTTCGGGTCTGCCCGCGTATGAAAGAAAAGACAGTCCGCCCGCTTCTTTAACAGTGGTTAAAACCTTGAACACGTCGCTGTATTTCGTTTTGGGCAGAACGCAGTCGTCCGAATCGTTTGAAAAAAGTCTTGAATATACGTCGCCGTACATGTCGTTTGAATATCCGCATTCCATTAAAGCCTGCATAATGTGCTGGCGGTAGATGTTTGTGGAGCCCTGAGCGCATTTTTTAATTAGAGAAATCGGAATTTCATACGTCTCCGACACTCTTCTTATCATAAACTCTCCGGCTTTTCTTCTGACTAAAGAATTTTTGTGGCAGAGACCTTCGACTCTGTCCGGATGATCGAAAAAATACGCGAGAATGCTGACATTTTTGCCTGTTTCATTGTATGTGGCGGTTATCTCTACGCCGGGTATAACGTTTACGCCTTTTCTTTCACCTAATATCCTGGCTCTTACTCCTCCCGCGAGGCAGTCGCGGTCTGTTATCGCTATTGTATCTATTTTTCTGACAGCCGCGAGACTAACAATCTCCTCAATCCCCAAAGTTCCGTCCGACAGCTTAGTATGGCAGTGAAGATCACCGCCTGATAATGTTGAGCCCTTTCTCATGCCCTTTTCCTTTCAAAATGATATCCCAAAAATATCAATATAATCCCTAATATATCAATAATATTATATGCCTTTACGGCTTAAAAATCAAGAAATTTTGAGGTTTTGCGTATAATTTTATCATGTGGAAAAAAATATAAAAGCCGCCGCCGAAATACGCGATTTTTTTGAAACAATTTGTTTATTTTATTTGAAAAACGCAAATATTCACAAAAAATTCATATTTGTGTTAAATTTATATAACACATTCACATGTATTTTAGATAAAATTATATATGAGATATATTAGCTTTTTATAGCTTGTTTTAAATTACTTTTTCCTTAATTAATGGGGAGGCAAAAATTTATGAAAAAGACTATGAACAGATACATTTCAATGCTTCTGTCGGTTCTCATGGTGTTATCTTCTCTCACGGTCGGTTTCGTGATATTCGACACCACGGCTGACGCGGCGGCGGCTGGCAGTTATAAGGTCAGGGTTACATGGAATTGCAGCAACGATGGTACCTTAAAAAAAGGCTATCCCGGTTATGAACAAACTAAAGATGATTCATGCGGATATTCGATTTTGTATGCCGAAGACAACGGTCATGCTTCTACCTTCAAAACCGAAGACCATGATATGAAGTCTGAAATGGGTTCAGAAAAAACTTATACAAATGAATATACGTTATCCGGTTTCCCCGTCGGAATCTGGTTCATGATAGATGATGATGATGGGTTTACTAAAACAGTAGCAAATATTACAAAACTTGAAGTTTCTCCGACAACTACCACAAACTGGCAGACTGTTTGGTCGGGAGAAATGCATGTCGATTCTTCTGCCAAAAGATATTATTGCGGAGTTTACTGCACCGATTACTTTACAAATATAGGAACATCTTATACCGACTCAAAATACACAGACGGAAAAGAAGGCAATAGCAAAAAATACGGCGTGGTAAAATCCACCGATCAGTCTAACTGGAAAGTTCCGTATGTCAACAGCTTCTCGTCAATCGGAGACAAGACCGTAACAGTTCCCAATTCGGTAAATACGGATACTTCAACTGTCTACGATCAGTACGGCGTTTCTTGGTATCAGGCGCCATACTGGAGTCTTCATACTTCAACATCTGAAAGTCAGACGGCAGGAAATCAAACCGGTTACTCAAATATTACATTTACAAGCGGCGAAGCTGACAAGGGTACGCTTAGTTCTTCATACAAACTTTTCAATACTTATACTTCGTCGAACTCTCTCACTGTATACGCCAACCCGTACCTGTCAGGAAAAACAGGCGCGTCTTCCGCGATTACTATTAACAACGTTCAGTTCACTGTCACAATGAATCAGAACGGAGGAACCGGCGGAACATCGTCTCAGTCTGTATATAACTACAGAAAAGGCGGCAATATAACAACCTTACCTACAAAAGAAGGATATACATTCGACGGCTATTATGACGCCGCGTCAAACGGAACTCAGTATATCAACTCTTCAGGCGCGTGGGTAAAGACATGGGACAAAGAGGCGGCAGGTACGCTTTACGCTCACTGGTCGCCGATAACATATACTGTAACTTTGATTGACAATGGGACGACTTCAACCGCAAGTTACTCGTCTGACTCAAATTATACATTTACCTCGCCGACTAAAACAGGCTATACGTTCAATAACTGGAAAGTTGTAACAGCCGCAGGCAACTGGACGGACGGCGAAACGATTTCTTCCGGAAAGACTACGTCCGGAAAATACGGTAATGCCACATTGGAATCGCAGTACACCGCGAATAATTACACGGTCAAATTCGACGGAAACGGAAGCACATCCGGTTCTATGGATAATGAGACCTTCACTTACGACGTATCTAAAAATCTTTCCTCAAACGCTTATGTTAAAACGGGATATACGTTCTTAGGCTGGTCAACCGACAAGTCGGCGACTTCGGCTAAATATCAGAATAATGCGTCTGTTTCAAATCTCACGTCTCAAAACGGCGGAACAGTCACATTATATGCTGTATGGTCTGTAAACAGTTATAATGTTACATTTAAATATAAAGACGCTTCCGGAACCGACGTTACAAATACGACCGCTTATAACTACGGCACTGAAGTGACGGCGCCGTCTGTTCCCGGCTACCGCGACAACAACTATAACTACACATTCTCATCATGGTCTCCGGCTGTTTCGACAGTTACAGGAGATGTCACATATACGGCTCAGTATACAAAGACTCCCATTAAATACACGCTTACCCTCGTAAACGGTTCGTCAAGCGAA
>Ga0256406_1000068_pt1 | contig 179441 bp, 133 predicted proteins | sample RumenRJG_03DNA_FD_185986 | JGI IMG/M metagenome (GOLD analysis project Ga0256406, IMG submission 185986) | Bovine rumen microbial communities from Lethbridge, Alberta, Canada - RJG_03 | ecosystem: Host-associated > Mammals > Digestive system > Stomach > Rumen | place: Canada: Alberta... | reverse complement strand
TATCGAATTGTTCTGCTTGCGGGATAAACCCGGATTGATTTGAAATGGAATAACTTTGGAGATCCTTCTGTTCTCTGTTCTTGATGCCGCTAGCAGAAACAACCTCCCCCAACTGTCGCTGCTCCCAAGGGTCAGTGAAGCCGCGGAAACGCAGTTCTGGCACCGTTTTCTTGCTGTTCTTCTTGGCCATTATTACCTCGTGTTCGTGAAAAATCAATGCACATTCTTGGGTGTGCTAAACCCGGTCGGGATGGAAGAAATAGTCATCAAGCACCCATGCCGTGACTTCCTGGGCATGCAGATGATAGCGCCTGACGAGTTCGGCGATTTTAGTGCCATTGATCAGCGTGACCATCCGTGTGTAGGAGCGAGATGCGCGGACGGCGTCTTGCGAAAAGTCGGACGTGGTGATGAAGATACCGTATTCGGCGTTGAACTTGTCCATTGCGCCACGGAATCGGTCAATCTCCGGGCTGGACACCGTTCCCTGCCAGCGCTTCGCCTGGATGGCGACGCGAGTGGTCCGAAAATCGTCGCCAGTCACGTAGCCGAAGCCGTCGATTCCGCCATCACCCGTTGCTTTGATACCGAGGTCGGGGTCAATGGTGACGCCCATTTCCTTCACCAGCTCGCGGGCGAATTCCTCAAACCGTATCGGCGTCAGGCCCATGAGCGCGTTGTGCAGCCTAGATTGGAACTCGGTTTCAGGGTCTTCGGATTCGGAAAGCGACATCTCAGTTTGTTCGATGGCGTCACCCGTGTCTTCCGCCTGTTCCACGGTAGGCACAGGTGCTTCTGTCTCGACAGGTTGCACGGAATTCTCCGAGTTGGCTTCACGCAATTGCTTGTTGCGTTTCGCACGGCGGTTCCACTCCGCACGAGCCGGCTTGGACACTTCCTTCGTGAGATCCCATGAATTCATGTCCACTTCACGGCCCTTGTCCGTCAGGGCAACCGTATGCCTGTCTTCGTCAGACAGGTACCCAGTGAAGACCAGGTCCTTGATACTCATGTAGAAGGGGAAGTCGAAGGGGCGGAACGTCTCGCCGGGCCGGTTCGGGGAGTCTTTCTCCGCAGTGATCGTCTCTACATCGATGACGCGTGAGGAATTCTTCAATTCCTCACGAATCTGGGCACGCGTTGCGCGTCCGCCCAGCAGACGAACGACGCGGATGATTTCCGGGTAAATCAGTCGGCGTTGCCCGTCTTGTGGCAAATCATGGAATTCGGTCATTCCTGCGCCTCCGATGTTGCTTCCTTGCCGGCCTGCTCCGACCCATCGCCGTTCATCGCCGACGTGGGAACGAGCTGGTCGATCATGGCCTGGAGCTCCTTCCGGAGGCGTTCCATCTCTTTGGCGTTGCTCTCGAGCTCGCGATTGACCTCATCGAGATCGATGGGCTCCTCTTCCTCGAAAGTGTCCACGTAACGGGGGATGTTCAGGTTGTAGTCGTTCTCCTTGATTTCGTCGAGCGACGCAACATGCGCGAACTTGTCGACATCCTTGCGGGCGGCGTAGGTGTCGATGATCTTCTGGATGTCTTCGTCGCGCAGGCGGTTCTGATTCTTGCCCTTCTCGAAATTCTGGGAGGCGTCGATGAAGAGGATGTCGTTCGTCGTCCTGTCTTTGCGGAATACCAGCACGACGGTCGGAATCGACGTGGAGTAGAACAGGTTGCTCGGCATGCCGATCACGGCATCGAGGTAGTTCTTGTCGATGATGGCGCGGCGGATGGTGCCTTCGGCGGCGCCGCGGAACAGCACGCCGTGGGGGAGCACAATGGCCATGCGCCCGGTGGGCTTGAGATGGTAGAGGCAATGCTCCACGAAGGCGTAGTCGGCCTTGGACTTGGGTGCGAGCTTGCCGAAGTCCTTGAAACGGGGATCCTTCAGCTTGGATTCCGCGTTGTCCCAATGCTGCGAATACGGCGGGTTAGCCACCACCGCATCGAAGGAGCGCGGATGGTCGATTCCGTTACTGTCGATGCCGTCCGGCCAATCCTGCTCGAGGGTGTCGGCGTTGCGCAGATCCATCCACTGATAGTCCACGTCGTGCATCATGAGGTTCATGCGCGCGAGGTTGTATGTGGTGCGGTTGAGTTCCTGTCCGTAGAAATGCACATGCTTGTCGGCGGGCAGTTCACCGTTGTTCGCCTTCCTCAGCTCGCCCTGCACCGTGAGCAGGAGCGACCCCGATCCGCACGTGGGGTCATAGACGTCGAAATCCACGCCGGGGGCATGCACCGCAGCCTTCTCGGTGTCGCTCGAATCCTCGGGCACATACGTGACGAGACCGGCCAGAACGCGCGAAACCTCGTGCGGGGTGTAGAACTCACCGGCCTTCTTGCCGCTGTTGCCTGCGAACTGTGCGATGAGGTATTCATAGACGTTGCCCAGGATGTCGTGCCCGGATTCGTCCAGGAAGTTCACCTCGTCGATGCGCTCCACAAGATCGGCCAGCGCCTTCGTGCGCGCGGCGGTGGAGTTGCCCAGAGACGAATTCATGAGGTTGATGTCGTCGAACACGTCGCGGAAGTCGCGGCTGGCGTCTGCGTTGAGCTGTGCGTTCTGCTTGAAGTGGTCGAAGATGTTGCCGAAGTCCTCGGGGCGCACCTGCTGGTCCTTGACCTTGCGAACAAGCGTCGCCCACGTGTCTTCCGGATCGATGGCGTAGCCGAGTTCCTCGGAAAGGGCCTGGTGCCATTCATCCAGCCCTTCCTCCTCGACGTCCCGTGCATAGGCGTCGTTTATGTCCTCGCCGTCCCTCACGGTCAGAAGCCCTGAATTCTTCAGGAAACGCTCCTGCTTGGCGGAGAGGTAGCGGTAGAAGATGAATCCGAGGATATAGTCGCGGAACTCGCTGGCATCCATCTTGCCGCGCAGCGCGTTGGCCATGGCCCACAGTTGTGATGTGAGGTTCTTCGCACGCTGTTCGTCGGAGATGCGTTCGGATTCGTTCTGCTCTGTCATGTTTGTTCCTGTTCTGTATGAGTGCTCTTGCGGTTATAGGCCGGCGGTCAGTACTTGGTCATCTGGTCGGCGAAGTTCTGGAGAGCTTCGTGCAGTTTGTTGCGGTACTGCAGTCGGGACATCTCACGGATCTTGGGATCCTCGGCGTCGCTCTGGTAGTAGCAGGCCACTCCGTCGCTCATGATCGCGCCCTTGTACAGGCGTTCGAATTCGCTTCCCTGGTTAAGATCGGACGCTCCCTTGGTATGACGCATGATGATTTTCTCGATGAGCAGCTGAGCGGACTCGACATCAACCAGGCCCCACTTCTTTCGGAAGCCCACAATCTGGCTGCGTTGGCTTGCCTCGGTGTACTTGTCCACGATGTTGAGGACGTGCTCCGGCTTGACGGGGTAGGTGAGATGCTGCGTATCTTCGAGCTCGCGGTTGATTGCGGCGTTCGCCGTTCGGATAATCCGGTTGGCCTGCTTGCGGTTCTCCATGGCGTTGGCATGGTCTTTGAGCACAGTGTATTTCTTATCCACGTCGTCGGAACCCTCGTGGACGGCGTTGATGAGGTCGGCGAGGAGTTTCGCGATGTAGTCGAAGTTCACTCGGACATCGGAGATGTGCTCAATCTTGAAGTGCAGCGAGTCCATGTCGAGCAGCGGCTTGTCATCGGGGCCCGCGGTGTTAGCGGGATTGGCGGGATCGGCCGGCGTGGTATCGAGGAAAAGCGTTGTGACGCTCCACTCGTATTCCTTTTGGTTGATGCCGAGGTCGTCATACAACTTGTCCGGATTGTCGTAGTCGAATTCGTCGTACTGCTTGAGTCTGCCCACGTTGTCATTGAGCTCCTGAACCAGCTGGTGAACGTGGGCTTGTGCCTCCTCACTCTGCGGCGTGCGGGCAAAGCCATCCGTCAGCTCGCGGATCTCGTCAACGATCTTCTTCGTCTTCGCAACGGCCTTATCGTATGGCTCCGCGATGACCTGGGACAGGTCGTCCGGGTCGGTGGGCAGCTTTTCCTGGACGTTGGCGGAATCGCGATTCGCATACTTGCTGATTGCCTCATCCATCAGCTTCTTGGAGATAGTGGGGTAGCGGTAGTTGACGATGTGACCGAAGGGCTTGGCCTTTGAATCTTCCACGCGGTTCGTTCGCGAATATGCCTGGATAAGGTTCGCACCGGCGAGAACTCGGTCGACATATAGGGTGTTGAGCTTGGTGGCATTGTATCCCGTCAGGAGCTGGTCCACCACGATGGCGAGGTCGAGTTTCTCGCCCCTGAGCTGCTTGTCGGCGAGCCTTTCCATCACATCGTTGAAATAGCCATCGACGTTCAGGTCATCCTGACACCAGCTGGTACCGAAGGTCTTGTCGTAGTCCTTGATGGCGGTGCGCAGGCCCTTGTTGTTGGCGTACTGATTCACACCATTGTCGGTGGACCAGGAGAACGTCACCGCGACCTTGAGCGGCTGCTTGCCTTCTTCCACCAGCTTGGCATTCGCCTTTTTGAACTCCTCGTAGTATTCGAGCGCCATCGGGATCGATGACCCGCCTCCGCGCACATGGGTGGTGAGAATGGCGCTGTAGCGGAACTCCTTTGAGCGGTTGCGCCACTTGGTGACGATATCATCCACTACCTTCTCGATATGGTGAGGATTCGAGTCATAGATTCCCGAATCGACGAGGCTCTCGGCTTCGTCGCTGGTCATGCGGGCGATTTGATCGTCAATCTCGCCTTCACTGAGGTCCGGATTGCGCTCTGCGAGGATGGCGGGGAGCACCTTTTCGCGAATCTCGTCATCGGGAAGCGTATGCTCGAAGTCCACTTTGAAACCCAGCACGTTCTTGTCGGCGATGGCTTCGCGAATGGTGTATGCGTGGATGAGCGGGCCGAACGCATTGTACGTCAGGTCCCCTTCGAAAGCGGGGGTTCCCGTGTACCCGACCCATGCGGAACGGGGGAACTTGTTCTTGATCACGCGGATCATCTCGCCGTTCGTGGAGCGGTGCGCCTCGTCGACGATGAACACAGTGTTCTTCTTGTCCTGACGGGGGAACGATGTGCGCGAGGAGAGCTTCGCGAGCTTCTGGATGGACGTGACGATGATGGAGTCCTTGGTGGATGTGCTCGACAGCTTGCGCCTGAGATCGCGCACGTTGGCGGTGTCTGTGATGATACCGGCCTTCTTGTCGGGGGTAGATTCCGGGTCGTAATCAGGGTCGTAGGCCTGGTAGTCCTCGAAGGTCTGCTTCGTCAGCGCCCTGCGGTCCACGACGAACACAACCTTGTCGACGTTGGGCAGGCGCGTCGCAAGCCACGCGGTCTTGAAGCTGCTGATGGTTTTGCCTGAGCCGGTGGTATGCCACACATAGCCCACTTCCTGCGCATCGGTTCCGAAGGCGTGGTTGCGAAGCTTCTCCAGAACACGCTTCGTGGCATACACCTGGTAGGGGCGCATGACGATGAGCTGTTTGTGCTTCGGGGAGTTGTCAAGAATCATATAGTTCGTGGCCATCCGGTGAGCCTGGGGGATGGACAGGAACAGATTGCAGAACTCTTTCCAATCGTAGACAGGGGAGCTGTCTTTCTCATGCTGCCAACGGAATGCGAACGCGTTGTTGAAGGAGTCGGCGTCGGTGTTCGCCATGTAGTGGACGTCCGTGGGGGTCATACCGACGAGAATCTGCAGGGTGGAGAAGATATCGCCGTACATGTCCCAGCTGGCGTACTGCTGCATCTGGTTCATGGCTTCCATGGGGTCATGGCTCGAAGCCTTCTCCTCGATCTGGATGATCGGCAGGCCGTTGATGAGGAGAGTGGTGTCGAAACGGCAGTTTGGCGCACCGGCCTGAACGTGTTCGCGCTTGATCTGGTTGACGATCTGATACGTGGTGTTGCCTGCGCCCACCTGATCCTGGTCGAAGACTGTGAGGTACGTGGGTGCTCCGCCGTTGGAATCGTCGCGTTGAATCTGCACCTGGGTTACGCCATTGACTCCGTAGATCCACTGCCCGGCCTTGAACGGGGACGTTTGGGCGCAGATCTCCTTTTGGACCTGCGCGAACTCCTGGTCGCTCAGCGGCTTGCCCTGCAGTTTGTCCGCGTTGTTGCGCTCGAGGATTGTGCGGAAGTTATCCCACAGTTGCGGAATCGTCTTGATTTCCGGCCGGTATTCCCACTGCTTCGTGCCGCCGAGCTGCTGCAGATAGTCGATGAGTTCATCCTCGAAAGCGAGTTCCGCCTGCGGCTTCTCGATGAATTCCATCTTCGTCTTCAATCGAATCCCTTCTTCGTTTTATTGACGCCATTGTCGCGCGCTTCAAGCGACAGTCTCATGAATAGTGTAATACGGCGATGGCTTGGATGCAGCAATCCGTAAACCCCATAAGCCCCACTTATAAGCCATCATCGGCGAAATTTGTTATCGGAAAGTCTGATGGCTTCATCGAAGATACTTGGAGAACGAGTGCGCGTTTCTTCGAATGCGGCGCGGGTACATTCATTGACGGTTCCCCGAAAGGCGGCAAGGCCAGCTGCTCCATTGTGCTTCGAGCGTGGCCGGGTTATCGTCATGTTATCTTCCCACCATGCCTCCTCGAGGAGCCTCCAGAACAGATTCGAGAGAAGGATGGATAGTGAGCTTCTACCATAAGGCCGTCTCCACCGCCGCAGCCGCAATCCTCGTCGGTGTCAGCGCTTTTGCGTTCGCCGGTTGCACCAAGGTGTCCGATTCCCAGTCCGCCGCATCGTCCAACAATGGCGTGACCACCATCAACTTCGTGCTTGAAAGCAATGACAAGCCGTATTCGTATGCGGACGAGAACGGCGATCCCGCCGGTTTTGACCTCGATGTGCTCAGAGCCATCGATGACAAGCTCGACAACTACACCTTCACCTACCAGGTGCAGGATTATGACACCGCACTCGTCGGCGTCAAGCAGGGCAAGTATGACGCGCTCATCGGAGCTTTCTTCGAAACACCGGCCCGCGCGGAGGAATACCAGCTGTCCACGCCCTACAACTATTACTTCATGAACCTCATCGTTCCTCAAGACAGCCCCATCAACTCCCTCGAAGACCTCAATGGCAAGACCATCGACCCCATCGTGCCCACCGACGGGCGCTATGTGGCGCTCCAGAACTGGCTTCAGCGCCACCCGGATGTGAAGATCGACGTTCCCACCGTCTCCAATCAGGAGACGTTCCCGGACATGATCAACTCCGTGCATGACGGCACGTATGCGGCCGTGTATCTGTCGAAGGACCAGTACGACGGTGTCAAGGACTCGCTGGGGTATGACATGAAGGTCACCGACGTGGTCGATGGCGCCGGTACCGTCATCCTGTACAACAAGGACAACCAGACGAACCTCAAGAACGACATCGATACACAGATCAACGCTCTGATCTCGGATGGCACGTTCTCCGACCTGAGCAACAAATGGTTCAACCAAGACAACTACCAGATTGCGAAGAAGCTGGGATTGCTGTCCTGAAACGGATGAAGGCGCGGACGAGCGCATGCACCGCCGCGCCTTCGTCAGACTGACAGGAGGTGAACATGGAAACTCCCTCGCAGATAGTGGCGAAGGTATTCCCGGGCATCGTGGCGCATATTCCGCAGACACTGCTGTACTGGTTCCTTCCGTCGGTGCTCGCGTTATTTCTCGGCGCCTTGTTGTGCTGGGCGCGGGTGTCAAGCCGGCGCAATCCCCTGTACTGGATTTGCACAGTCAGCATCTCTTTCTTCCGCGGCACGCCCGGAATCGTGCAGATTTACATCGTGTTCTTCGGCTTGCCCAAGCTCATCTGGGCGATTGGCTATGACGTGAGCGACTGGACCGCAGGCGTGTACTTCATCATCGCCACCACACTGAACCTGTCATGCTTCATGGCGGAGACCCTGCGCGGGGGCTACCTGGCGCTCGACCGTGGCCAAGTGGAGGCGGGGCTGAGCATCGGATTCAACCGGGCGCAGAACTTTATCCATGTCATCGCACCGCAGACCCTCAAGGTTGCTTTGCTCAACATCAAAAACCTTGAGATCGACGTGCTCAAGGACACATCGGTGGCGTACACAATCGGTGCGGTCGAGATCATGGGTTATGCCAATCGCATGATCTCCCTGAGGTCCGGAGTGGGGCAGCTGTGGATCCTCGGAACGGCCGCCGTGGTGTATTTCGTGATGTGCGCCGTGCTCGAAGTCGTGTTCAATCTTGCGACGCGCCGCATCTCGCGCTATGAGGAGGCTGCACGATGAACCTCGACACCGATTTCATGCTGTCCGACTTTCCGACGGTTTTCGCTGCCTTGCCCAGTACGTTGCTGTTGTCGCTGGATTCCATGCTGTGGGCGTTGGTTTTCGCTCTGATTTGCGGAGGAGCGCAGCTGGCGAAGATTTCGGTGCTCGACAAGGTCACGCTCGTCATCAATACCTTCATCAAAGGTATTCCGCTCGTCGTGCAGCTGCTGTTCTGCTATTACGCGGTTCCGTATGTGGTCAAATGGTTCGACGGGCTCACCGGCCGTGCATACGATCCGCGTCACCTGCCGTATTTCGGGGCGGCGGTTCTTGCGCTGGCCTTGAATTTCGGCGCATACATCACGGACGTGGTCATATCCTCCGCCCGCGCGGTCGACAAAGGCCAATGGGAATCCGCGTACGCCTGCGGAATGACGCGCTTCCAGGCGCTGCGCCGGATCGTGGCTCCCCAGATTGCCGTCATCTCCCTGCCGAACATGACGAATTACTTCATCTGGCTGCTCAAGGGCACAAGCCTCGCGTCCATCGTGAACGTCACGGAGATGCTCACAACGGCGCGACTCAGCGCCTCGGACGGCTACCAATTCCTCGAAGCCTACATTGATGCAGCCGTCATCTACTGGATCGTGTGCGCGTGCATCGAATGGGCGTCGGGCAGACTCTACCGTTCGGCGGGGCGTTACCTTGCATCGCCCAGCGGCGGCGCGTCGCAACACAGCAATCGTTCGTAATTTCGCAATTTCGTAATAAGGAGGCCATCATGGCATACGAAAACAACATCCCGACCCTTCGCGGCGCAACCGTTGACGCGGCGCGCGAAATCTCCGAAAGGCGCGCCACCACCATCTCCCGCATGGTCGACGAGGCGGCCAAGCATGGCCTCGACGACCAGTTCGCATACGATGCCATCGCCGACTACGGCGCAGACAACGCCAAGGAATTCCGCAAGACGATGCACGACCCGACGTCGTTCAAGGAATTCACCGATCTGTTCGGCACCGACCACAACCGTCAGATCTACGAGATGGAGACCGTGAAGAAAACCGATGACGAGCTCATCATCGACTTCCACTACTGCCCGTACGTCACCGCATGGGTCCGCCAGGGCAAGACGCCGGATCAAATCGCACGACTGTGCGAGATCGCCATGGCGGGGGACCACGAATTCGCAAAATCCTTCCCCCAGCTGGAGTTCCGTCTGGAACGCACCATCGCCGACGGCGAACCTCGCTGCCGTCTGCATTTCATCCGCAAGGGTGCCGCCGTGAACATCTGAAGCGGCTTGGACGCCACAAACCATCAATCGAACAAAAGGCAGGCCATTATGACAGAGTTGAGCGCGGCAGCCGGAACAACGCCAGCGGATGCCCCCGTGGTATCCGTCAACGGGCTGAAAAAATCCTTCGGGAACGTGGAAGTCATCAAAGACGTGTCCTTCGATGTGTCGCAAGGGCAGGTTCTCAGCATCCTGGGACCTTCCGGCTCAGGCAAGACCACGATGCTCCGCTGCATCAACGCGCTTGAACGGCCCGACTCGGGTGTGATATCGGTCGGTGGCGTCTCGCTTGATTACGGGAAGGGCAAGCCGCGGTTCCGTGATGTTCTCGCACAGCGCAGGCACACAGCCATGGTGTTCCAGCACTACAACCTGTTCAAGAACAAGACGGTGCTGCGCAACGTGACCGAAGGCCTCACCGTGGTCCAGCGCAAGAATGGCAAAGATGCGGAAGAGATCGCCAGGAATGCGCTCGAGGCAGTGGGCATGGCGGGATTCGAAGACAGATACCCCAACAACCTCTCGGGAGGGCAACAGCAGCGGGTTTCCATCGCACGGGCGCTCGCGCTGAACCCCTCGGTGATTCTGTTCGATGAGCCGACGTCCGCGCTGGATCCGGAACGCGTCAATGAGGTTCTGAAAACAATGAAGGATATCGCGGCGCGTGGCGTGACGATGATCGTGGTGACGCATGAGATTCGATTCGCCCGCGCGGTGTCAGACTCGGTTATCTTCATGGACGGCGGGAAAATCGTGGAGCAGGGGGCACCCCAGCAGGTGATTGAACATCCCCAGACGGAAAGGCTGCAGGAGTTTCTCAATTCTCTTGCACCGGGGGAATTCGAGTGATGCCGGAGTGGTGAATGGTCCCGTGGAAGTCCCCGATGAGGGGAATCGCGCGGGGCCTTATTCGTCGGGGCGACATGTATTCCTGGCAATATGGAACACGCTTGTCATCATACGACCCTGTTTTATTAGATTATCCGCAGGAGGTAAAACGTATATGGTATTGGCAGCAGAAATCCAAGAATTCAGGGACGGCATCTTTGCACTCAGGACCCGCCGTTTCGGCACCGTGGCCGAAATCATGGTTAAGCATCTCTATAACATGACGGAGTCGCACGATCTCGCCTTTGATAAGTATTCGAAGACCGAAGGACGGGTAGAGGTCAAATTCTCCACCGTGATGAAGGAGAACGATGACAAGATACGCGACACAAACGTTATTGAACAATGCAAAAAGGCAAACCTGGCCAACCGGGCTATGTCTAGCAGTGATATCGATAAGGGCGTTGCGTTCGACTGCAATATTCAGCAGGTCAAGACACATGAGTTTCAGGTACTGTACTATGGTCTGTTCTTTGCCGACTGCGTGGAGATTTTTGAGATGACCCGCGAACAGGTCCTCTCTTGCCCGGGATACTCGAACAAGCAGCATCGTGGAAACGAAGGAGAAGGGCAGTTCCACCTCAACCAGGGAACAATTCAGTTCCATAAGGATCACTATTTCAAGAAGAGACTCTCTTATGAAGAGCTCTATGACTTGTTCTCCGGAATCAGAGAATAATCCACTGCACTGATAGATTGACTTAAAGCCTGGGCGGAAGGAAAGCCTCCTTCCGCCCGTTTGCTTTAGAGGAACGAGTCATATCGCCTTGAATCGCTGTTGATGATTTGCCTCTCCGCAGCGCCCAAGTGGTAGAGATCCATTATTTGCTCCTCCAATGTTTCGTACAATCCCTGCCTCTCAGAGCTTGGGCCAACCGGAAGTGCCAACAAGGTATCGACCTTGGAAACGATATCTTCCTGCTGGCGCGTGTCTGGCAGCGGGAGCGGAATGTCCTCTATGTGGGATTTCAGCAGTTTCACGGAATTGTATTTCTTCCGGCACCAGTAGGACACCGTTCTGGAGTTAAGCGCTGCCATGACATATTTCATATTGATTCCTTGGACACGCGGAATCAATATGTTCGCGCTATTTAGTGAAAGCGTCTGCTTGTCGTCGTAGGCAAAAACCGGCGTTGCGCAGATGAATCGGTATATCAGCTTTTCCGGGGCTCTGTAAAGATTCATCGGCGCTGCCTGCTGGAAATTCTCTGGTTCGAAACGTATGTAATGGCCTCCGTTTTCAAATCCGTATTTGTGGATGTCGCTTCCTTTTAGCACAAGCTCATTGTTATTCTGCTTCTTATCGGAAACGTACTCTTTATTTGCCCCGGTAACGATGCCCAGCGCAAAATCAGCATGGCCCTTAAGCCTGAAGGCGTTCCGGATATTGCCAATCGTCTCAAGACACTTGGCTTCCTCGTCGGTCAGACTGAAATTCCAATAGTCCTCCGACAGATCCCGGGGTTCGTGAATCGTGAAACTGTCCGCAGCGGTTTCGACCACGCACCCGATGGTATTTCCCGCGTCTTCCTTGGACAGGCCTAACAGTACGCAAGGGCAGACAACGCGGGTAAAAGCGTTGCCTATGTAGCTGACGAAAGCAACTGAGGCGTTCTCTCTCATCAATGCACGGATTCTTGAGTGTGCCCTCACATTCAGGATGGCTTCTGGAAGAACATAGGAGACGATTCCACCCTCTCGGACCATGCGAAGAGCTCTCTCCACAAAAAGATCGTAGGATTCCGTTCCATGTTTGCTGGCCGATGCATATTCTTTCATCAAGTTCTTGATTTCCGAGGTGGAGAAATCGTATCCCCACGGCGGGTTTCCAAGGATGATGTCGAAGGTCCTTTCGCAAGTGTCCGTAAGGGAATCAGCGTTTCTGAAGTGTTCATTGAGCAAAGCGATATCCTGAACGCCATTCAGGAAAAGATTCACTTTCGCGAGCGTTACGGAGATCGGATCTATGTCGTTGCCATACAGATGCTCTGCGGAAACGCCTCTTTTGATGGCGGCAAGCAAGAAGTTACCTGTTCCACAGCATGGGTCAATGATGTCTGAGTCCAGGAAACGGTCGCTGTGTTCCAGAATATCCATAAGATGATTCACAACATCTATTGGCGTAAAGTAGGAGCCGGTGGATTTTCTGTTCGCCACCTTATTGATGGAAATGTAGATGAACCCCAGAAAATCCTGGAAAGGAACGAAGGCCGGCACTGGGAGATTTCGTGGCGAAGACACATTACGATGATGTTCCCCGCCCAGCAATTCCTTCAGAAGCATCGTAAACCCGTTCTCGGGATGGGTCTTGATGAAGTCTTCAAGACCCATGATTTCTTTCTGCTGGGTCTGCAAATATAGCTTTAGGGCGAAATCGGCCAGGATACGGCGAATCGTTTCTTCATCAAAAATGGCCGGATCCTTTTTCACAAGATCGGCACCTATCACAATATTGGTGCCGGAATCATGAATGTAATCCGTATAGAGATCCAGCCCCTTAGCTGCTTTTTTGTTGCGCCGTTTGGTGAGCTTATCGGATTTTCCGGAAATGATATATCCGGCCAGCTTCTCTACTGTACTCCTGTGGAACATGAGCTTTCTGCCGGGGACGTCGGCCGTTTCGAGACGCCCGAGCTTTACCCAGTTCCGGATAGTGGCTGTTGAAACAGACAGACGATTGGCCGCCTGCTTGATGTCCACAAGCTCATCAACAGAGACGGTCGGAAACGGTTGTTCAAGCAGACCACCCGTTATCGATTTTCCGCACATGAGGCCATTCCACCTTTCCGTGATGCTGTGTCATGCTAGCGTAGCCCTGAGAACAAAGTCAAGAGCAATTGCAATATTAATTGGCTTATTTTTATGATTGGTTAGGGTTACGATTTTGAGGGAATGGAGTCCAACTCCATTCTGTAACAATGTGATGGCTAGCGGACAAAAATCGTGTGAAAACCGCATCGAACACGTCGAAAATGTCCGCAAGCCATCACATTGTCATTGGGGCGGGGTGGAGTGGGGCGGTGGCGCTTTGCTTCTATTGGGCGACGCGCGGGTGGGGCGTGGGCAATTGCGGCCGAGGGTGCGGAATTGTGCGCCCTCGATGGCAGGTAGACTTCAATTTGCAGTCAATAACGGAGGTAATCGGCGTCGAGGGTGCAATATCGTGCGCCCTCGCAGCGGATTGGGCGGGCGCAGGGGCGGTTCTGGAACGGTAATTGCGGTCGAGGGTGCAGAAGAGTGCACCCTCGGTGCCAGTTGCGCTGGTTGGAGTCGGTTGCGAGATAGGTAATCATGGTCCAAGGTGCAAAATCGTGTACCCTCGGCCGCCTCACACTCTCGAGTGTGAAGCACAAATGGAGCCCGACTCCATTCTGTAACAGTGTGATGGCTTGCGGACAAAAATCGTGTGAAAACCGCATCGAACACGTCGAAAATGTCCGCAAACCATCACATTGTTGTGGAGGTGACCAGTTGTTGTGGAGGTGACCGGCGGAGGTCACCAAGGGTCACGATGGTGTGGGTCACCATGGTGTGGCGTAGACTGAATCGTGGTGCTTCTGCACGCTCGCGGCACCGCTGCCGCGAGCCCGCACGCCGCGCCACACCAGTACCCGCGCCGCGCGCCGCAAGCGAACGCGCCGTGCACCACACGCCAGCGTCCGCGCGTCACAACCCGCGCACCGCACATACCGAAGGGGGATTCGCATGCTGCTGTTTTCCGCATTCCTGGAAGCGAACGAAAAGCTGGACGCCGACGCGTTCATCGAGCTGGCCATCCGCTGCAACCAGGAGAACCAATACGACTTCAACCGCGTCCGCGGCATCGATTGGAAGCCGGGCGTGCGCACCGCGCGCTACGGAACGCCGGATCTGTCGCTGACCATCTGCGAATACGGCGATGATTCGCTCGACCGCAACTTCCCCGCCGCATGGCTCGAAAGTTACAAGGAGGCCCGTCGTCGCAACCCGCGCACCATCGTCAGCCTGCAGGAGGCGGTTGGCAAGCACGCCGGTTCGAAAAGCCAGAAGAACCGCAAGAACAGGAAGGGTGGCAAGAAAGGCCGCGGTCAGGCCTCCTCTTCGCGAGGCGCCGATGTGGGCGCCACCCAGCTCGCGGCCTTCCGCGCGCGGCTGAGGAAATCGCATATCGTCGCCATCCGTCAGGAGAAAGTCGACAAGGGCATCCACTGGCAGACCGACTATATCCTCAACCTTTCGCAGCGCAGCCTGCAGATTCAGCTGAGCCGCACGTTCCGCAGCGGCACGATGGACTTCGACCGCGATTTCTCCACGCCGTGGTTCATCTCGTTCCTCATCGACGGCGGCTACCTCGAGCCCGACGGCGAGATGCCGATCCGCAAGCGCCCGACCGCCGTCACCGCCGACACGCTCGACATGTTCGGCGGCATCGTGCAGGGGCGCCACGCCACGCGCCTGCCGCTCGTCTACGTCTCGCGCACCGCCGACGGCGACCTGGCGGTGAACGCGGATCTGCTCGCCTCGCAGCTCAAGGGCGTGGCGCATGTGTTCACGGAGGAGTCCCACGATATGGACGCCGCGGTGGCGCAGGTGTGCGGCGAACAGCTTGCAACCGACGGCGCGCTGACGATTCTGTGGCCGCGCGGCGATACCGGCTACGAGGCGGAGGAGCGCCCCGTTCCGCGCCATGTGGCGGATGACGTTCGCGGCGGATTCCTAGCCGATACGGTGCGCCGCCGCATCTTCGCCGTCCTGCGGCAGGAGGATGTGTTCGACGAATTCACGTGGGACGGCGTCAACGCGCTGATTGCGCAGACGTCCACCGAGAGGCTCGAAAAGCAGTACGATTCTGCCTCGAACGAGCTCGAACAGGCCCGGCGCCGGCTGGATGCGTCGAGCGAGAAGCTGCGCCAGCAGAGGGACGCGACCTCACGCCTGAGCGCCGACCTGGCCGAAAGCCGTGACAAGCTCGACCGCCTCTCCGAACGCGTGAGCCGCCAGGAGGGCGAGCTTGACGAGCAGAAGCGGCAGAACGCGGAGAAAGACGAGAAACTGCGCCGGATCAACCAGGAAACGCGCCGCGACGACGACGAGCGGCGCAAGCTGCTGGCGAAGGCTGAAGCGGAGCAGCAGGAGCTGATAGACAACGCTGACGAGTCCCTGGCGCAGCAGAAGGAGCTGCTCGAGCAAGAGCGCGAGAGGGCGGACCGCCAGAACGAGCTGGTGGATCAGCTGCGCCGCCGCGTGAGGCAGCTGACGCAGCAGGTGGAGGGCCTTCGGGACGAGAACGAGCGGATGGCGCGTCGGTTTGCGAACGGCGCGGTATCGACGCCGCTGGTGTATGCGGGCGGCGAGCACGACCTCTTCGACGGCGAGATGCGCGACTACGTGCTCGAGGCGGTGAAGCATGAGCTGGACGGCTGCGGGCACGGCGACAGCAAGCAGAGCTGGCGCAAGGTGGATGTGCTGAGCGACGTGCTGGAGTCGAACGATTACGAGGGCCTGCACGAGCAGCGGCGCGAGGAGCTGCGGCGCGCGCTGGTGGGGTACCGCGGGATGACGGCGCAGCTCGAGGCGACGCTGGATGACCTGGGGTACAAGGTGATCCGCGGCGATCGGCATTACATACTCGAGTACTGCGGCGACGCGCGGTATCGGTTCACGCTGGCCAAGACGCCGAGCGACGTCCACGCGGGGGATAACTCGGCGACGAAGATCGCGCGGTTGACGCAGTAGGTTGTGCGAGGGGCGTGTGTGGGCAAATCGTGGGAAAGCCTTGCAATTCCAACGATTTGCCTTACCTTGCATAACGTAGTAGAGTGTGACTACATTCGAATTTCACAACGGACGTGGGATTTGGAAGGCGAGGGGGTCGCCAGCCGCGAGGGGAGCCGCGCGGAATACACCGGCAAACATCAAACAACGAAGTGAAAGGGATGGGATTGACATGGATGATTCCGATGATGACGAGGAGATGTCCTTCGAGGAGTCTCTGCAGTATGACAAACTCGGCGAGGTGACCGTCGACGAGCTGCAGTCCATTGAGAAGCAGATCGCCGAGCAGGCCGACATGCCCGAATGGGCCGTGGTGCAGCAGTTCTTCGTCGACACGGCGAAGAGGATCATGACCGGCTCGGGGAGCGTGATCGGCCGGCGCGCGTCGAGCTTCGTGCGCGGGGCCCTCGAGGAGGTTATTCGCACGGCGCCCAACGGCGAGGACCTGCCGCAGATGCAGGTGGACCCGACCACGGCCATGACGCTGCTCGGCTCGTATTACTACGATGGCACGTTGGGGGAGCAGGACTACCGCAGGGCCTTCGAATACTACGAGCGCGCCGCGTCACGCGGCGGCGTGCGCGCCATGCTCAATCTCGGATACTGCTATCAGTATGGGCACGGCACCGAGCGCGACAGGGAGAAGGCGTGCGACTGCTACAACGTGGTGTATCTGGCGGAACCGTCGGATCCCGAGGCGCGCTACAAGATGGCGGATATGTTCTTCAACGGGTACGGTGTGCCGCGCAACGAGCGCGTGGCCGTGCGGGCGTATCTTGAGATTCTCCATGCCGTGACGATGGCGGAGGACGAGGAATCGAATTCGTGGTTCGAGGCGAACAAGGAGTCGCTGTACCGCCGGCTCGCCCTGGCCTATCGCGACGGCAGGGGAGTCAAGCGCAGTCCGCTCAAGGCTCTCGGGTACTACGAGAAGCTGGAGGTGATCCATTACCGCGACCTCGCGCAGGGTCGCCGTGACACTCCGTACTACAGCACGGCGAAGCACCTTGATGACGTGCAGAAGGAGATCGCCAAGCTGCGCAAGGAGCTCGACGAGGATCCGACCGCCGCGGCGCTGTGACGCCGGGGCTGTGGGCGAACTGGCGCGTGCCCGTGCGGGCGGGCGTCAGTTCGAGGTCGGGCCAGGTGCCGCTGATGCGCGCGAGCGGCGCGGCGAACGCCTCGCGATGCCCGTCATCCGCATCATTTCAAGAACAGTGCGATGGCTTGCGGACATTTCTTGGTGTTTTTGGCCTCAAAATCGTGGATTTTGGTCCGAAAGCCATCACACTGTTGTGAAGGGTGATGTGTGGAGGGTGATTCGTGGAGGGTGGTTTATTGGGGGGGGATTCGGTGACATCGAGGCGATGTCACCGGCGGGCGGATATCGCCAACGCTTATAGGTGGTGCGAGCGAAAGACGATAGCGGGGCCGCGATTCGGCGGCGCCGTGTGCATATTCTCGCAATCAGATTCATCCCGCGGATGTGCTTGGCTTGCAGGTCCGCGGGTCTCGTACGTTACGAGACAAGGAGGAGACATGTGCACGGCAATAACCATCAAGTCGCGCCAGGGCGACTACTTCTTCGGCCGCACGCTTGATTTCATCACCGACATCTTCAAGGAGGCGGATCCGCTGCACCCCGTCGTCGGCATCTGGCCGGCAGGCGCCACCGTGGACGGGCAGATCGAATCGTGGACCGCGCGCTACGCCTTCGGGGGAGTGGCGCCGCGCGCCACCGTCGCGCTGTTCGACGGAGTGAACGAGGCCGGCCTCGCGGGGGAACTCAACGCGCTCGACGAGCAGACCTGGGCGCCGGTCGACGCCATCCGCGCCGACGGCCGCACGCCGCTGCTCACCGAGGAGGTCGTATCGTATTTCCTGTCGCGCTACGCCACGGTGCGCGAAGTGCGCGACCACGCCGACGAATACGCCTGCGCCGATGTGGATTTCGCGCCGCTTGCCGCCGCCGGCCCCTTCTCGCGGGTGCCGTCGCATTTCATCTTCACCGACGCCTCCGGCGACTCGGTGGTGCTCGAACCTCTGCACGACGGCCGCTTCACGGTCCTTGACAGCATCGGTGTGCTCACGAACTCGCCCACCTACGACTGGCAGGTCACGAATCTGCGCAACTACGTGCAGCTGCAGGGCTTCAACGCCGGCCACACGCAGCTTGGCGAGACCACATCCGGCAGCGGCGTGCTCTTGCGCCAGATCGGGTACGGCTCCGGCCTGCTCGGTATCCCCGGCGACTACACGTCCACGTCGCGTTTCGTGCGCGCCGCGTTTCTCTCGCGGTATATCGACGATTTCGACAGCGCTGAGGGCATCGGGGCCCTGCGCGACGTGTTCGCCAGCGTGGTGGTGCCGCGCGGCATCGAGAAATCCGACCCGTCCGGCACGTACCGCGACAGCACGCAGTATTGGTCGGGCTACGACCTGACGAATCGCGCGATCTATGTGAGCGCGCACGGCACGAACGCCACGATCCGCCGCACGGTCTCCGATGTCACCGAGCCCGCAGTCTACGACATCCCCCTCGCCCCCGTGTACGCGTGACGCGCTTCCGCCCCAGTGCGCCGCGACGGTGGCCTTCGCTGACACGGGGGCGACCAGTGAGGGCGACCGTTGCGGAGGGATCCTAGTGTTCCCAACGCCGACTTGGCTAACAGTGCCTCTCGCTGGCAGTGGGGCAACCAGTGAGAGACACCGTTGGCGGGGAAGCCGGTGCTGTGGCCGGATAGCCTAACCACTGTTCCAGGAGGGGAGCTGGGCCCACCTGTTCCATGGCGGGATGGCGCGCGTCGCGTTCGGACGCGCTGTGATGATTCGGTGATAGTATGTGAGCGAAGTAGCTCGATGGGGGTGCAATATGTTCCGGGGCTCGCGTCAACGCCGCGTCGCGTCCTGCCATGTCGTATGCCCGTCGCGCCAACGCGCTGTTACGCGCCAACGCGTTGATACGCGCTGATGCCCGCGCCGCGCGCCACGCACCGCAGCCGGCGTCCGGGACGGAGCCGGCGGCCGCGCAGGCACCAGAGGGATACAGCCACCAAGTCAGGAGAAAGACATATGGCCGTTTTCGACGTCATCCAGTTCGAGGGCAATCCGAGCGCCGTCGTGTGGCAGAGCCCGTACACGGACTTCCACTACGGCAGTCAGCTCATCGTCGACGAGAACCACTACGCGGTGCTGCTCATCGAGGGCCTCACCGAGGTGTTCGGCCCCGGCCCGCACACGCTCGAGACGCAGAACTACCCGTTCCTTGAGAAAATCCAGCAGATGTTCACGGGCGGCAAGACGGCCTTCCCGTGCAAGGTGTATTTCATCAACAAGGTCCAGACGATGGACATGCTGTGGGGCACCGACAGCAAGCTGCAGGTGATGGACCCGGTCTACGGCCTCCTGCTGAACCTGCGCCTGCACGGAAACCTCAGCTATTGCGTGGGTGACACGCCGATCGACGTGAAGAAGCTCATGGAGAAGTTCTCCGGTTTCGTCACGAACTTCGGCTCCGACCAGGTGCTCAAGAACATGCGCGGCATCATCTCCGCGCGCGTGTCCGACACGGTGGCGAAGTTCTTTGCCACGTCCGGCGTCGATATTTTCACGGCGAACGCGCATCTGCTCGAGCTGAGCGAGGCCATCGAGAAGCCGCTGTCCGAGAAGTTCGCGGAGTATGGCCTGAAGCTCACGCAGTTCTTCATGGAGACCATCACCACCGACCAGGACGACACGCAGGAGTTCAAGGAGGCCCGCAGCAAGGCCATGCGCACCATCACGGATGCGCAGGCTGCGGCCGCATCGCGTGCGATCCAGGGCTTCACGTGGCAGGAGCAGCGCCAGATGGACACGCTCCAGACGCTCGCGGGCAACCAGGGCACGCCCGGCACCTTCATGGGCGGCATGCTGGGACTGAACCTCTCGGGTCCGATGACGCAGCCGTTCAACTCCATGATCGGCAACAACATCACGAATCCGATGAACAGCATGAGCCAGGCGATGAACAACATGGGCGGCGTGCCCATGCAGAACGGCGCTGCGCAGGGTGCCGGCGCGCAGGCCGGCGCTGCGGGCTTCCCCCAGAACGCGGCGGTGAACAATCCCGCGGCTGCTGCTGCCGCTGCTGCGGTAGGCAATACGATGGGCCAGGCGATGGGCCAGCAGCCCGGTGCGAACGGTCAGGGTGCGCCGAATGGTGCGGCTGGCGCGAACGGGCAGACGATGAACCCGCCGGCGCAGCAGGCCACGTCCAACCAACAGCCCGCGCCGAACCAGCCGAACCAGCAGGCCGCCGCGGGAGCGTGCCCGAACTGCAGCCAGCCGGTGCAGCCGGGCTGGAAGATGTGCCCGTTCTGCGGCGCCCAGCTCGTCAAGCCCACCTGCCCGAACTGCGGTCAGCAGACCCAGCCGGGCTGGAAGATGTGCCCGTTCTGCGGCACCCAGCTGAACTGACGCTCGCCGCGTGACGGCTCAGGCACATAAGCCACACAAGGCATACCCACGCATAACCCACAGACCCAAGGGGACACCATGAACAACAACAAAGACATCGAGGCGCAGCGCAAGATCAACATCGCCATCTGCGCCATCGGCGGCATCATCTTCCTCGTGTACGCGGCCGTGCTCATCACCTTCGTCAAGGAGCTGCACCCGGCGGGCGTCATCGGCATCATCTTCACGGTGATCGCCTTCATCCTCGCCTTCGCCACGCCCGCCTTCGCGGTGAAGCGCCCGAACGCCGAGGCCCTGTTCTTTGGCCTGCCGCTTATCGCCTTCGCCTCGCGCTACTTCATCGTGCAGGTCGTGGTCGGCGCCATCCTGCTCGCGGCCCAGAAGGTCATGGGCGCGGGCATCGCCTTCTGCATCGAGCTCATCATCCTGGCCGCGTTCCTCATCGCCATGATCGTGGGCTACTTCACGCAGAGCGCGAGCCTGGGCCAGCGCGAGGAGCGCCGCCAGCAGCAGGTGACGTGGACCTTCCGCGTCACCGATGTGGACGGCACCATGCGTCTGGCGCAGAGCAAGGGCGCGCCGCAGGAGGTGGTGAGCCAGCTGCAGCATCTCGTGGAGACCGTGCGCTACTCCGACGCCTTCTCCCATCAGAACCCCATGATCATGCAGATGGAGCGCCAGATCAGCGACGAAACCGCGCAGCTGCGCCAGTGCGTGGCGGCAGGCGACTGGATGACCACGGCCGCGCTGTGCCGCGATCTGGAGTTGCGCTACACGGACCGCGCCAACCAGCTGCTGGCCATTAAGTAACGTCCGAAAATCGTGTTAGGAAGCCGCGTCCGAACGGTCCAAAGTCGCGACACGCCGTTGTGGAGTCAGCCTCTACGATGGTGCCATGTCAGACCCGGATGCGGCGGCGATTCGCTGAGATCGGCGGCGGACCGCAATGGACTGACCGAACACATCCAGGGACCAGATACAGAAGGGGAGGAGCGACAGCGATGGCCATCTCATTCAAGCAGCGTGTCTGCGAGACCTGCGGCGGCGACCTCGTGCTCGACCAGGCGCGGGGCTGCTACGTCTGCATGTACTGCGGCAACACGTACGAGCGCAGCGAAAGCTACGACGGCAACCTGTCCGTGCGCAACGCCGCGCTCCAGGCGCTGAACAGCGTTGCGTCGCTCGGCGGCAGCCTCGACAAATGGGACACCGTGGAGGACAACCTCAACGATTGCCTCAAAATCGACCCCTCGTACGCCGGCACCATCGTGGCGCAGCTGGCGGCAGCGTTCACGCGCGTGCGCGTTCTGGGGCGCACCGATCCCAACGCGGCGAAGGCTGAGCTGTCGAAGGTGAGCGGGGCCTACGCCAAGCTCGGCAAGGGCTTCGACCCCGCGACGCACGGCGACGAGGCCGATTTCTATGACGCCATCGAATCCGCCGACGCGCGTACCCTGCTGGCCGGCGTGTTCACTGCCTTCCATGACGATGCGCGCGCCTCCTACCTCGAGAACGGCATCCATTCCTCCGACCTGCATTCGAGCGAGGCCGCCATGATGCTTATCACGCGCGCCTTCGAGCAGAAGGACTGGGACAAGCTGGATGACACGCTCACGTCCCCGGCCGTCATCGACGCGAACGCCGTGTTCGCGCGCCTCCTGACCGAATACCCCGACCGCGAGGGCAAGGCCCAGGACGCCGAGCTCCTGCTGGGCAAAGGCGTCGACGCGCAGGCCGCGCGCGAGGCGGCGTCCGCGTATCTGCGCAGTTCCGACGACGCCCCTGACACGAAGGTGGCGGTTCTTCAGCGCTGCACGGCTCACGGCGTCGCGCCGACCGGCGAGGCGATGGCGAAGCTGCTGGGCGAGGCGGGGCCTAAGTCCTGCTCCACGATTTTCGAGAAGCTTCCCGGAGGCGTACTGACCGACGATGACGTCGCCCAGCTGACGCGCGCCCTCCAGGCGAACGAACCCGTGGACGTGATGGGCACATGCCTCGCGGCGCTCGCCGCGGCGGGTTACTTTGTGGATCTGCGCGCCGACGACGCCCTCGCCTTCATGGAGCGCGCTGACCTTTCGGTGGCCGACCGCGTGTCGGGCTGGAAGACGTTGTGCGACGCGGGCCTCGAACCACGCCGCCGCCAAAGCGTTTTTGACGATATTCTGCTCAAGCTCCCCGCCGCGGATGCCGCGAAAGGCGTCGCGGATGCGCCGGCCGATGTGGCAGTGACGGCAGATGCGGAAGCACCGGCGGATGCGGAAACGCCGAAGGATGCTGCGCCGGCGGATGCGGCGGCGACTGGCGCGAACGATCCGGCAGCCGCCAAACCGACTCTTCTCGCGGCCATCGCCGCTACGCTGCCGGATGGTCCCAGCCCCTTCACGGTGCGCACGTATCTGGGCGAATCCACCATCGATGGAACCGCCAAGCCGCAGGTGCTCGCCTCGTTCCTCGACACGCTCGGCTCCGCGCCGGTGATTCGCACGGCCGCCTCGGACTACGAGCACACGCATCCGGACGATTCCGACACCGCCCTCGCCGTGCTGCGCGTCCTTGCCGAGGCGGGCATCATCGACTCCATCGGCGGCAGCATGGGCTCGGCCGGTTTCCAGGCCGTCGGCTCCGGCGTTCAGGCCTCGCCCCACGCACTCGACGAATACCTGACGCTCACCCTGAAGCCCAATGCCTCAGAGCCCTTCAACCCCACCACTGCGCAGGGCCTCGTGGTACCCGGACTGCAGGTGAGCCCCGGCAACGCCATGTCGTTCCTCTTCGCCACGCCCGACTTCCCGGGCAAAGGCGATATGTTCGCCCACATGCTGCACGGCACCGTGCTGGACGCCGACGCCCCGGTGCAGGTCTATACCCAGCCGACGGGCGCGCTTCTCATCGCCCCGCTCCTACAGTGCTACCTTCTGGCCAGCACCGACGGGCCCGACACGGCGCAGAGCGTCATCGCCGCGCTGCAGCCGGTGACGTCCCAGCTCAACTGCGACGTCACCTTCGCCGGCACACCGACGCGCTTCCGCAAACTCGTGCGCTCCGGGCAGGTGACGGTGCCGCAGTCCACGGCCGCCTTCTGCGAGGGGATAGGCATGTTCCAGTAGGCCCGCGCTCCGATGCCGGAAGGCATTGGAGTCGCACCACACCGGCACAACCACACCGCTAGAACATAACCACACAGGTACACAACCACAACAGCACCACACTCAAGGGGAAGGAGGACGAGATGTCCGCTTACGATGATGACGACGACAGCGCTGTCCTCGAGGCGCAGATCGCCCACCTGCGGAGCCAGATCAGCTCCTGCCAGTGGGATATCCAGGAGCTCAACGGCGAGATCGACTACGCCGTGGCGGCCCTGAACGAACTGCGCGGCCGGGCCGCGGATATGTCGCGGCTGGTCACAGGCGACCTCAAGGGTCTTAACGGCCGTCTGAACGGAAACGCCGTCGACACGCGCGACGTACATATGGCCATCGACAACGTCTCGCGCCGCTACTTCCGGTACCGCAGCGAGGCGCAGGCCACGCGCGCCCTGACGCATGACACGGCCCGCTACTACGAGCAGTTCGGTTTCTACAACAGGCTGCGCCGCGTCTCCCTGGGCTCCGTCATGGCCGTGGACTCGCATCTGATCGTGCAGGATACGGCGCGGAAAATCGTGGAGAAGGAATACCTGAAGAACACCGATTATTGGCTCGCCTACGCCACGATGGCCGTGATGCTGTGGTGGACCGACGAGCGTGAGGCGGCGGAACGCGCGCGCGACCGTGCGCTGCAGCTTTCCCAGACCAAGGCCTCGCTGTTCTTCCTCTTCGTGTGCCTGCGCTTCGGCCGCACCAAGCCGGCAGCGCGATGGTACGACTTCTACCTGCGCTTCGTGCAGGTCAACGATGTGGGTGACGAATTCCAGTACCTGCTCGAGGCGCAGCTGAGCGGCGCGTTCGACGCGGACGCCACCCTCGCCGCCTCGCTCAGGCGCCGCATGAAGGACCTCAACCACCAGCTGAGGGACTCCGACCCCACCTTCGACTCGCGCGTGGCGCGCAGAACCTGCGAGGACATGCGTGCTCGCGCGCATGTGACGGAATTCGACTTCTACTACCTCGCACAGTACTGCCCGGCCGTGCCCGACCTCAAGCGCATCCTCTCGGACGCCGAGAAGAACGAAGTGGCGGCGCAGGACTACGACGCCCTCTCGAAAATCCGGCCCGCGCGCGGCAACACCGCGGAGAAGCTTGAGGACTCCATCTATAACGTCATCAACTCCATGGACGAGCCGGAGGAGGAGCTGTACCGGCGCATCCGCCGCAATGAGCTCATCGTCAAGGCCCGTGGCGACGTGGCGCAGGCGCAGAAGGCCTATGACGAGCGCTACCCGAAGGATCGCGGCACGTCCTACGCCGACCTGCTGCTGCGCTGGGCGTTCGCCGAGGACGACCGCCGCATCCTGCCCCAGGCGCGGCGCTGGGCCATCGAGCAGGTGGGCGGCGGCATCCGCCAGGGAATGGACGATTTCGCCGCCGGCTACCGCGGCCAGGTTCGGGAGCGCTACCAAATCGATGTGGATGGCTGGAAGGGCGAGTTCGCCGAATACGAACGCGACCAGGCTGTGCAGAGCTTCGCGGCGTACTTCGAGAAGAACCGCACGTCCATGTACCTCAAAGACACCTATGTGCGCCTGCTCATCGCCATCACCGTGATCGGCGTGGCGCTGCTGCTCCTGTCGATCCTGGCGCCGCTTGTACCCGTCATCGTCATCGGGGCGCTCGAACTCGTCTTCGGCGGCATGGGCACGTGGCTTCGCATCGTGTCTCTGCGCGACCGTGTGGAGCACCGCCGGCTCAAGGACATCGAGATCATCTCGAACACGCTGGCGGAGCTCGGCACGTGGCGCCGCGCCTACCAGCAGGCGGACGCGCAGTTTGCCGATCTCGACGCGGCGCTCGACATCCTGCTCGGCCCCGACGCCAGGCGCACGCAGCCGACGGGGCAGGAGGGCCAGCCGATGGCTCCGCCCCAGCCGATGGATGTCGCGCAGCCGATGGCCCCACCGCAGCCCATGGCACCGCCGCAGCCGGCGCAGCCCGTCCAGTCCACGCAGCCCGTACAATCCGCATATCCGACGCAGGCCTGAGGAGGAACCATGAACCTAGGGCAATCGTCCATCGACGAACTTCAGCAAACCGTCGACACCTTCCGCAGCCATGTCGACCAGCACATCACCGCCATCGATGGCGTCTCCACGAATATCCAGACCACCACGGCGCAGGTTGCCGCGGAGGTGGAGGAATTCAAGAAGAACATGACGATGAGCGAGGAGGTGGGCCTCGCCTCCGAGAACATCATGCGCCTCGACCAGATAGCCCGCGAGCAGTTCGGCGGCTACGAGGAGGTGCGCCGCACCGTCATCGGCATCGTGCGCGACTACGACATCAACCTCGTGCGCGGCAAAACCATCGACGAGCTCTCGCAGGAGCTGTGGGTGTCGAATTCGCGCTACTGGCTGTCGTATGCGCTTATCGCGCTGGCCGCGTGGGTCAACGATTACCCGGAGCTCGCCGCGAACGCCGTCTCGGAATGCATGCACCGAGACAAGATCAAGGCCACGCTGTTCTTCACGCTGCTCAACCTGCGCTTCGACCGCATCCCCGCCGCGCGCGAATGGTTCGGCATCTACCTGTCCGCGCTCGACCCCGCCGACCTGCCGCTCGAAAGCGCCGTCATGCTCCAGGCCTACCTGGCCGGCGCCTTCGGCCGCGACAAGAAGATGCAGGACGAGGTCTCCCGCCGCATCGACGACTGGATAGCCCAGGTGGCCGCCGACGAGGCGTCCCGCAAGGAGTTCGTCGGCTCGTACCGCCGCTACATCGAGGAGCGCAGGCCGTCAAAGCAGTTCCAGTACCCGGCGCTGCAGCAGGTGTGCTCCAACGTGGCGCAGGCGCAGGCCATGCACGACGGCTACTCGCGCTACGCGCCGCTGCTCCAGATGGTCAATGAGCTCGATGTGCCCGCCGTGGAACAGACCGACGGGAACTTCAAGGCGCGCATCGACAAGGTGCTCTCCGACCTCATCTCCAACTACGACCGCGACGAGCGCGAGGTGCGCGACCAGAAGGCGTACTACGAGTTCGTGGTGAAGAACGACGGCGACACGCAGGCCGCGCAAACCCAGTACAAGACCATGCTCGAGCAGCGCCAGAAGGGCTCGAATATCGGCCGCACCTTCCTCGACTGGGTGCTGTACCGCTCGAGCAGCCAGATCGACGTGCATGTGCGCCGCTTCGCGCTGTCGCGCACGAAGCGCTGGCTGCTGTCGGCCATCGACGACTACGATGACGCGCTGCGCCAGGCGAGGCCCGACGCCTACGCACTGGAGTTGCAGATCCAGCCGGGGCTCACGTGGACCGGCGCCATCGACCAGACGGGCTCGAACGGGCAGGTGCTGTGCGGCGAGGTCTCCGCTTTCGTGCGCGACCACCGCACATCCATCGTGTTCTTCAACAAGCCCAATATCGTGGCCGGCGTCATCGGCATCGTGTGCATCGGCCTGGCGTTCCTCTCGCCGTTCACGCTGATCGGCTCTCTGGCGGCGACCCTCTTCATCGTGTGGAACATCCTGTCGAAGTCGAAGACCTTTGACCAGATCGTGGCCTCCAGCGTGAACTCGGTGGCGACGGCCTCCAACGAGGCGGCGATGCTCCACCAGTACACGCTTGACTGCGGCAGGGTGCGCGACGAGGTGAAGGCGCGGCTGCAGCATAATTTCTAAACACGATGCACACGACGCGTAAACATGACGACGCATAAACACGACGCAAAAGGAGACAGACCATGAGCAATGTGGACCCGACGATGAACTTCGATCCGTTCACGGGCCAGCCGCTGCAGGCCCCGCAGCCCGCACCAGCGCAGCAGCCGGCTCCGGTGCAGCAGCCGATGCCGGTCGAGCAGGCACCCGCGCAGCCCGCGCCGGCCATGCCGCAGTCGGACCCTTCGGCCGATCCGGGTACCGCAGGTTCCGGCGCCGACGCGCCGACGGATCCGCAAGCGAACCCGGACGCCTTCGGAGCCCAGGTGGGCGACGCGCAGCAGGCAGAGCCGCAGGCCGATCCCAACGCCACGCCGGAGGACCTGTTCAGCTCCATCATGGGGTTGGACTCCACAAGCCAGCCCGGCCCGGCGAAAGCGAAGAACGAGGCGCTGCGCGAGGCCGAGAAGAAGCTTCCCGCTTGGAGCCTTGAGCCCCCGGCGCAGTACCTGGATTAAGCGGTCCGCCATGTTCTCCCTGCGTTCGCTCGCCTCGCTTTTCGGCAGACGGCGCTCCCGCTCAGACGCCTCGGGGCCGGATGCCATCCTGTGTGGTCCGGCTACATTGGATGGCGCGTTGCCGCCGTGCGATGTGCCAGCGCCCTTCGACCCGCCGCATGACTTCGCGTCCTGGCGCGCCGCACTGGCCCTGCTCGGTGGCTACGAGGCGGGCGAGAGCGCGGACCACCGCACAAGCGAGAACGGCGACAGCAGCGGAAACACTGAGGCCGGCGCAGGCTGGGAGAGCGGTGCCATCGTGGTGCTGCGACGCGGAAGCGTCGATGACCCGGCTTTCGCCGGCGCGGTGATGACGCTTATCGAACGCTTCTGCACCGCGCGCCTGACGGAGACGACGCGGCGCTTCCTGCGGGACGCGTCCGACGCGCGTGACGCCGATTCGCTGGCGCTGCTGGCGGAACGCTATGTGCGCTCCTGCGAGTCGCTTCTGTTCTTTGACGATGTTCACGGCCTGCCGCCACAGGAGTGCTCGCGACTACGCGAGACGCTGCGCGACGGGTACCGCAGGGTGATCGACGCGCCCGTCGCCCCGGACGGAGCGCTGGCGGAGGAGAACCTCGCATACGGCCGCCTGCGCATCCGCCGCATGATCGACGATGCGATGGCCGATGATAATGCAAACAACAAGGGTGGAGGATCCCATGAATGACGCGGCACCGGTCCCGATGGCCGCAACTCCTGAGACGCCCCAACGGTCGTCGTCCTCGGATTTCGCCGAGCTCACGCGCCGCCTCGAGGTGTATATGCGCTCGCTGTGCCCGCTCGTCATCGTGCGCACCGCCGAGCGCCACCGCGTGGAGCGCGCACTCGCCGACATCGTGGGACGCAGCGACCTCAACGCGTGGAGCTACAGCGACTCGCGGCAGGTCGTGCGCCTGAACCAGGACGCCGCCCCGCACGACGTGCACTCCGACCCGCTGCCTTTCGTGCGCGAAACCTTCCTGCGCACGCGCCGCACGGCCTTCCTCCTGGCCGACACGCGCCGCATGGACCAGGACACCCTGTACACACGCGAACTCGTCTCCACCGCCTACCTCGCGCAGGAAACCCACAACACGCTGATCGTGGTGACTGCGGACGACGTGTGGCAGCGCCTCGCCGGCATGGGCATGGTGGTTGACCTCGGGACCCCGACCTTCGAGGAACGCTGCGCGCTGATTACGGATTTCGCTAGGCGGAACATCGAGAAGGTGAGCCTGGGGCCTGACTCCACGGCGCATCTGTCGGTGATGCTGCGCGGCCTGAGCGAAATGCAGATCACGAATCTTCTGCGTGCCTCGCTCGTGGCACAGGGCCGCCTCGACGACTCGTCCATCGATTCGGTCAGCGCCCGCAAGGACCGTCTGTTCACGTCGGTTCCGAACGTCATGCCCGTGGATTGCTCGCAGCCTATGCTGGTGGTCGGGCTCGCGGGGCTGCGATCGTGGCTCGAACGCAAGCGCCGCGTGTTCTTCGCCAGCCGCGAGCAACTCGACGCGCACCATCTGGAGCCCCCGCGCGGCATCCTTCTCATGGGCGTGCCCGGATGCGGAAAATCGTATTCCGCGCGCATGGTGGCGCACGAATGGCGCCTGCCGCTGTTCCGCTTCGACCTCGGCTCCGTGTATGACAAATACGTAGGCGAGACCGAGCGGCGCATGCAGGAGGCGCTCGACTACATCGACAACGTGGCGCCGTGCGTGCTATGGATCGACGAGATCGACAAGGCGCTGTCGGTACGCTCGGGCGAAAGCGACGTGGCCAACAGGGTGCTGGGGCAGTTCCTTTTCTGGCTCCAGGAGTCCGACGCCAAGGTGTTCCTCGTGGTGACCGCCAACAATGTGGCGGATATGCCGCCGGAGCTGTTCCGCAAGGGACGCTTCTCCGAAACCTTCTTCGTCGACCTTCCCACACGCGCCGAACGCCACGATGCCATCGGCGCCTACGTGGCCTCGTGCCTCGGCACGCCGCTGGACGACGCCGCGCTGGGCCGTCTGGCCGACGAATGCGCCGGATTCTCGTATTCGGATATCGAGCAGTGCATCAAGGACGTGGCCGAGGGCTGCTGGTTCGGCGGGCCCGAGGGCGCCGGCGTCGCCGCCGACCCGACGGCCGTCGAGGCGCGCCTTGCGCAGGCCATGCGGCAGGCCGCGCCGATCGATCCCGAGGCGATCGGGAAGATTCGCGAATGGGGCGTGCGCAACGCCAGGCCTGCGTCCGGCGAAGGCGGGGCGCCGACCTGTGGATCGGCGCCAACCCTTGCAGCGCCGTCAATTCCCACCGGGGGACAGGAGTAGACATGAGTCTTGAGAGCGAACTGAGCTATCTGCAGTCACGCTATGCCGAGCTCGAGGCCGAGCGCGCGGAGCTCCAGGCCGAGCTGAACCAGCTGTACCGGGCGGCGCAGGATACGAACGACGCCCTGCTCCTGGAGCGCCAGCGCATCGACGGCGAGCTGGGTGTCGTCATGCAGCGCATGACGTCGTCCGACGCCGACATGCGGCGTGCGCTGCAGACGCAGAATGAGATCGGCGAGCTCTACGGCCGCCTCAAGGCCATGGAGCAGGCCAACAAGGCCATCCGCAAGTGCAACGACCGAAAGTACTACGATTTCGCGGTCTACCGCCAGGTACGCAAAATCGTGCAGGGCATGATGGACGACCTCGATTTCTCCATGATTTCCATGGACGTCATCGACAAGGCCGTGCAGCGCGAGCAGCTCAAGGACCCGGATTTCTGGCTGACCAGCGCCATGCTCGCCATCGTGGCATGGTGCGACGACGACCGCGAGGCCGCCGAGAAGGCGCTGCGCAACGCCATGCGCCTCGACGACCGCAAGACAGCCGCCTTCTTCATGGTGTTCAACCTGCGCCTGGCGTCCGAGAAAAGCTTCACGCCCGGCATCAGCGACCAGCGCGAACTCGCCGCGCTCAAATGGCTTGCATATCTCGCCGGCGGTCGGTTGGATGCCGCGGTGAAGCCGACGGGCGCGCAGGGCGGTGCGGTTTCCGGCGCCCAGACGACGGGTGCATCGTCGCAATCGTCGAAGCCGGCGCCCACGGCACAGCAGGGACCGGCGCTGCGCGGATCGGAGCAATCGTTGCTCCTCCTGTTCGTCTCCATGATGTCGCGCGCCCTGTCCGACAAAGTGTCGGACCGCACGCGGCAGATCGTGACGAACTACGTCAACTCCCTTATCGACGAAGACCTCGCCAGGCACGGCGACACCCGCGCACAGGCCGTCGGCCGCATCGCCGACAAATGGCAGGGCATCGCCGGCACGCAACCGTTCCCGTATGACGCCATCGTCAGCCATGTGCCCGGCTGGAAGGACCTCTCGCTCGCCATGAGCATGGCCCGGGGGCAGCAGGCGATTCTCGAATTCGTGGACCGCACCCTCACGGTGCCCGTCGAGCAGCGCAACCTGTTCCTCAAGGACTATATCGACGGCATTGCGCAGGAGCCCGGCAAGCAGGAGCGCGACACCTACGACGAGATTCGCCGCAACGAGCTCATCATCGAGTGCAAGGGCGATGTGGACGAGGCGCGCGGGCGCTTCGCCAAGGAGAAGGCGTTCGAGAACGCTGAGCTCAACATCGTGGGCGACATGATCGACTGGGTCTACGGAGATCGCTCGAGCGAGGAAGTCAACCCGCAGATGGTGCGCAACATGTTCGTGACCACCAAGCCGCTGGAGCTCGAGGCGTGTGGGCTGTACCGCGACCGCTATACGAGCCTCGTCAGGCCCGTGCAGACCGTGACGGTCGACGATTTCACCACGCAGATGCCGATGCAGGACGCGACACCGGCCAAGCAGGCGGTGGGGCAGCACTACGCGCAGCTTGAGACCGATGCGGTCTCGCGCGTGTCGAACACCTTCGCGGTGGTGCTTATCGTGCTCGGCGTGGCGCTGGGCGTGGGCATGGCGTTCGTCGCGCCGCCCGCCATCCTGGCCGGCGTGGTGGTGGCCGCGCTCGGCGGGATCACGCTCTATATGAACGGTCGGCGCCGCGCCGCGATCCACCGCCAGTTCGCCGCGTCCACCCAGCGCGCCTTCGAGCAGCTCGACGGGCTCCAGTCCGCGTTCGCCGCCTACCTGCGCGACTTCTCCGACGCCGACTCCCTCTCCGTCCCCCTCTCCCAGCGCATCGACGCCGCGTAGGACGCGGGTGTGTGCGCGTGGGAGTGGGCTGGCATGCGCGTGGGTTGGCATGCGCGGGCGGGCGCACGCGGGTCGAGCTTCACGTACCACTGTTATCAATTCTCAATTCTGGAACAGTGTGATGGCTTGCGGACATTTTTCAACGATTTTCGGCCTTCAGGGCACGATTTCTGTCCGCAAGCCATCACATTGTTAGAAGGAAGCGGATCCCGCTTCCGCACGCCCGTCGAAATCGCCTTAGGCGGGTGCCGTCGCACCCGCCTAACGCCATTTTGGCGGGGAAAATCGTCTGTTGGAACCATAAAACCGCCTTAAACGGGTGTTCCCGCATCCGTCGAACGCCAAAATGGGCGGGACACAGATGGGACGAGGCTAGAATAGACATATGTTGAGAGAAGAGAAAGCGTGCGGGACGCGCCAGATGTCCCATCGTTCCAGCATTTCCGATTGCCCGGCCGCCACCCCGGCAACCGCCGCACGGACCGCCGTCCGCCCGATCCTGACCCGCGCGTGCGCCGTCATCGCCGCATGCGCCATGCTCGCGGGCACCGCGGCCTGCGGCGGCACGTCCGGCGCCTCGCCGTCCAACACGGCATCGACGAGCGAATCAACGTCCGCCAGCCCCAGCGCATCCGAGAGCAGCGCCTCATCCTCGTCCGACGAGACGGCGTCTGCTTCACAAAGCGCCTCGGCGAGCGCCGCCGCTGCATCGTCCACCTGCGCGGCATCCTCGCTGTCGGCCACGCTCACGCAGGGCGACGGCGGCGGTGCGGGCAGCTCCTACCCGTACCTCGTTCTCACGAACACGGGAAGCGCGGATTGCACGGTCTACGGCTATCCGGGCGTGTCGCTGCGCGCGGGAGGCCAGCAGATCGGCGCGGCGGCAGAGCGCGACGATTCGGTCACGCCCACCACGATCACGCTCAAGCCCGGCGACTCCGCGCACAGCCAGCTGCGCATCACGAACGCGGGCGCGTTCGACGAATCCGCGTGCGGGCCGACGCAGGCCGACGAGATCCTCGTGTACCCGCCGGACCAGACCGACTCGCTGTCGATCACGACCAGCGACTACACGGGCTGCTCGGTGGCCGACACGCCGATCATGACGGTGCGAGCGCTCGAACCCGGCGACGGGGCGCAGTGACCGCGCAACCACCGCGCAGTGACGGAATTCCCAGCCCCACGGGGTAACCCATATGGATAATCTATATGGGTTACCCCGTGCTTTTGCCGACCCGTGCTGTCGCCGAGGGGGACGAATGCCCAAGGGCGAAAGCCTGGTCGAAGGCTTTTCGAATGTTTCATTGATTTCTGGAAAGGAACACATGTCACAAGACCAAAACAAGGACGCAGCGCGCCGCCAGACCGCCGGCAACGCCGCGATGAACCACGACCTCGCGCCCGACGGCACCGAGAAGCACAGCACGAAGATAGGCATCGCCGTCATCGCCGCGCTTCTGGCGAACGTCATGGTCGCCGTCGTGAAGTTCGTGGTCTACATGATCACGCATTCGGCCTCGATGCTGTCGGAAAGCGTGCACAGCCTCGCGGACAGCGGCAACGAGCTCATGCTCATCATCGGCAACAAGCTCTCGCACCGTCCGCCGAGCCGCACGCACCCGCTCGGCTGGTCGCGCGCCCGGTACCTTGCGTCCTTCGTCGTCGCCGTGTCCCTGTTCGCCATCGGCGGCGTGTACTCCGCCAGCGAATCCATCGCGAAGATCCGCGCCGTGGCCACCGGCGGCCCCGAGGCGCACGCGGTGGACGCGCAGAAGATGGGCATCGTGCTCATCGTGACCCTTATCTGCGCCGCCATCGAGGGCTGGAGCCTGCACAACGGCATCAAGGAGGCCAAGGAGCGCTTCCACGAGACGCATGACCCGGGCCGTTTCAGCCTCATCAAGTTCTGGAAGGGCACGAAGTCCAGCGACCTCGCCGTCGTGCTCGCCGAGGATTCCCTCGCGGTGATCGGCCTGGCGCTCGCCTTCCTCGGCACGCTCGCGGCCATCATCACGGGCGACGAGATCTGGGACGCGATCGGCGGCACGAGCATCGGCATCCTGCTGATTGTGGGCGCGCTGTTCCTCGGATGGCAGGTGGCGTCGTTGCTGATCGGCGAAGGTGCGAGCGAGCACACCTACCGCATCATCAACGAGGTGCTGGCGGCGAACGAGGACGTCGAGCGCGTGCTCGCGGACCCGGCCGCGCTGCACCTGTCGGAGAAGCGCATCCTCGTGCTGCTCAAGGTGCAGTTCCGCAATGAGACGGAGCTTGACGACACCATCGCCATCAACCGTCTCGAGGAGCAGCTGCGCGCCGCGATTCCGTATTACACGCTTGACATCGTGGTGGAGCCCGATACGTATGACCCGGCGAAGGCCGCGAAGGTCGAGGACTGGGTGGACTGACGGCGCCGTGCGTGCGGTGCCGGGGATGCCGTAGGGCATACGATGGCCGGATGTGCCATACGATGAAAAGGCCGGGAGGGGACCGTGACGCCCCTTCCCGGCCTTCTGCATATGAGCCGCATGCGCCCTGCAAGCGGTTATTTCACTCTGCAGTTATTTCACTCTGCAGTACCCGTCGCCGTCGCTTGTGATCAGGCACGGGTATGGCAGCGATGCGGCGGAGCGGAGGTCCGTCCCGCCGAGGACGCTCATCCCGAGCGTGCTGAGCCTGTCCGATCCAATCACGCTCACGGATGTCCCCTCGGGGTAGAAGGTCAGGTCCTGCGTGGTGTCGGTTCCCCATTCCGGCGTGTAGTCCGCGGAACGCCCATAGGGCAGATACGGGGAGCCGGAAACCACCATGACGCCGCCCTCGCCTCCGGAGGCATTCACCGACGCGTATCCCGTCGGCAGGCCGAGCGAGGCCTGGCTCGGGGCGAGGCGCGCCGTCGTGTTCCCTGAGGAATCGGTGCCCGTGACGTTCAGCGTATCCGTGGTGTCTCCGACGTACTGGATGCCCATGATCGTCGTGCCGGTGTACAGGCCGTACGATTCGCCGCCTTCCGCGTCCCAGTCACTGGAATACCTGCGCACGGTGCCGTTCTGGGCGACGATGATTCCCCGGTACGCAGCACCGGCGCCGCCGGACGCCATATAGGAGCCGGCGAGCTTCGACATATCCTGTGACTGGTCGCCGCCCTGAGGCAGCGCGTCGGCCGAATCCATGGCGGGGTAGGAGTCGAGAAGGGACGGGGAGAAGGGATCCTCCACCAGGTAGTACACGGAGCTGTCGCTTGGAGCCGGCTTCATGCCCACGCGGTTTGGATTGCCGAGGAACTCCACAAAGGGGCTCTTGAAATACCACGCCACGGAGTCGGAGGAGCTCTGCGAGTAGTTCGACAGCGGGTCGCTCGTCGAGTCATACTGCGAGGAATCCCGGACCACGATATACGGCGTCGAATCGTCGGGCGCCTGCTCGCCCTCGGCCTGCTGGAGGGCGGCGGAATCGAAGTAGCCGGCATCCTCCACCGCCTGGATGTCCGCGCCGACCGGCACATACACGTACCAATCGTCGTTCATGTCGAAAGTGCCGGACGAAGGGCAGGAGGCGTCCAGCGATGGCGACGAGAAGGGCGCTGTGGTGAGGAACTTGTTCTGCCACTCGTAATACGCGAGGTTCTTGTTCCACGTGCCGCGTCCGTTGCACGACACCGTCGACAGCTGGCGGTACTCGGTGATCTCGAACGCGCCGGTGTCGCCGTAGACAAGGGGCTTGAGGTCGTCGCCGGTTCCGTACTGCTCCTCGCCCAGGCACGGGTAGTTCGTCTGCACGGAGGCGCAGACGAACAGCGCCGGCAGGTCGCTGCGCTGGTACGTCACGGCGTACTTTGCGTCGGTTCCGCTGTCGCTCAGGTACCCGTGGTAATCCTCCATGCTGGAGAAGCGGTTGCCCAGCGTCTTGCAGTCCGAGCCGTCCTTCTTGCAATACACGCCGTACGCGGCCTCCACGCCGTCGATGCCGAAATAGCCCGCCTTGTTGCTCAGCGTGGTCGGGTCGGTTTCCTCAGGCGTTTCGGAGAAGACATTCGGGTCGGTGAACACATCCTTGGTACTCGACGAATCGACGCCGTAGAACAGGATCACGCTTTCGCTCGTCGGCACGTCGGCGGTGCCGAGCGCCGGGTACGAGGCCACCACCTTGCCCACGTTCGCCTTCGTACTGAACTTGGCCTTGAGCGCCACCGTGTACCCGCGCGATTCAAGGTCGGACTGCACGGTGCTCGGATCCTGCCCGTAGTAGTCCACGGGGATGCCCGAGCCCTGGGTGGTGGCGACAGCCACGGTGATGCCGGACTTCGCGTCCGTCACGGGCTGCCCGTCCGCCGGGTAGGTTCCGGCGATCACGCCGTCGGACAGCGTCACCGTCTGGCCGGAGGCGGAGGAGGCGCTGGAGGCGGTGGAGGCGGTGGAGGCGCTCGCGGGAAGCGTGACCGACGCGCCGCTCGTGTACACGGCGCGATAGGTGACCGGCACGTTCATATCCGTCAGCGTCTGCGCACTGTCGGTGGCGTTGGTGCCGACGGTGCCGGAGGGTACGCCGGGGCCGAGGGACTCGACGATGCCGATGGTGTCTCCGCGGTGGATCACCTGCCCCTCCTTGACATTCGAGAAAGACAGGAACGCACCTGCGCTTTTGCCTGAGTACTGCTGGCTGCGGCTGGTCTGGAAGCCCTCGGACTTGAGCTCGGCCTCCACTTGGTCGGCGGTCAGGGAGTCGACGGTGGCGCCTTGCTTGCCCGCCACCTGGTCGAGGGTGGGGACCGGCGCCTTCTGCCACGGCAGGAGGCCGCGCGTACCGAGGACGGCGGCGGTTCCGGCCAGGATGACGAGAAGGGCGACGATGACGGCCGCCACGATGCGCACGGTGTACCGACGATGCGGCTTCACGACGGTGGCGGCGGCAGCGGTCGGAGTGGTTGCCCCGGGCGCCGGAGAGAACGCGGCGTGGGTGGGCGCGGCGGCGGGAATGGCCGACGATGGCTCGGCGGTGGGCGCGGCCTGTGGCATACGGGTGCCGCAGTTCGTGCAGAATGTCAGATCGGGAGCGACTTTCTCCCCGCAGCGCGGACAATACATGGATTCCCCCACTTCTCTCAGATGATGACGCCCCCAAACGGCCCCATCGTGTTCTCGGTTCGGCCTTATTCTACGAAGACGCCGCTACCGGAAGGCAGCGGCGTCAATGATGCGGGAACGGGGACGGCGGCAGGCCATGGTCAGACCGCCGTCGAACCACCGTGGAGTGAGCTCACCGTGCGGTGAACTGTGCGGTCAGCTCACCTTGTAATAGGCGTAGTTGAAGTAGTCGCCCCAATTGGTGTAGTCCTGGCTTGCCCCCTGGGGCGCCGGACGGACGAACGGCACGTTCTCCTTCGGCACCGACATGGCCCCCAACGAAGTCCAGTCGATGGCAGCGGGGTCGGGGCAGTAGAGGATCTGGTACGGCCACACCGTATTCGCATTGGAGCAATCGAGATTCGAATGGTCCACGCCGCTGCTCGTCTTGCACCCGCCGTAGGAATCGAGCCCCGAGAGGTACAGCATGGTGCTGTTGCCGTTCATGTCCTGCCAGTCGTCGACGGTTGTCTTCAGCTGCTCGGTGCCGCGGTTGTCGTAGTCGTCGCTCAGCGTGATGTTGCCGGAGGCGTCGATCGTATAGCACGAACCGGGCGTCTGGGAATACTTGGCGCAGTAGGTTCCGGCGATGGGGGTGAAGTCTCCCGACCCCACGGTGGCCTTGACCTCGTCGGGCGTGTAGGTTTTCGGCGTTGCGCTCGGCGAGGCGGCCGGTGACGCGGATGATTCGCTGCTTGTTGCGGACGGCGACGTCTGCGCGGATTCGGACGGCTCCGAAGTGCTTTCGTCCGACGAGTTCAGATTGTCGATATCCGTCTCGGGGAAGGCGCCGAGGTTGTTCGGATCCACCGGGTTCTCGACGAGGTAGTACGCGCTCTGGGCGGAGGGCGCGGGCTTGACGGCGAGACGGGACGAGTTGCCGAGGAACGGGACGAACGGGCTATCCCAGTCCGTATTGCGGTTCGTCACGTCCGCCATGTGGATCTTCGTTTCGTCGTACAGGCTCGGGTCGCGCGCGACGAGATACGGCGTGCCGGAGTCCGGCTCGCCCTGCGAGGCCGCATCGTTCATGGCGTCGGCATCGAAGTAGCCGGCTTTCGCCACCGAGGCGATATCCGCTCCGACGGGCACATACACATACCACACGTCATCCATCTGGTAGGAGGGGTTGTCCGCCGGAATCTGCGACTGGGAAGAAGGATAGGACTGGAGCTTGTCATCGACACAACGGGCCACGGTGTCACCGGGGCCCGAGCCTCCGATTTCCGTATCCCAGTCCGTTTCGCATGTGGCGTTGCGGAGCTGGCGGTCCGTCGTCAGTTCGAAGGTGCCGGTCGATCCATAGATGAGGTCCTGGGCCTGGTCGGAGTATGTGCTGGTGATTGTCTGCCACTCGTCCTTGGTGTTCGGCAGGCACGATGCCTGTGCTCCGAAGCATGTCTGGAGCGCGGTTCTGGCGCCTGTGGTGCTGCTGGACTTGGGCGCCTGGCTGGAGTACAGCTCGCAATAGGAGTCGCTGCAGTCCTTGCTGAGGGTGATGCAGTCGCCGTCCTTGCGGCAGTACGTGCCTTGTGCGGCTTCCGGACCGTCGCTGGCCCCCGTGGTGGGCTGGTAGATGTCGGTGAAGACGTCGTGCGTGCTGGACGAGTCGACGCCGTAGTACAGCGTGACCTTGGCTCCGGTGGCGGCCGCGGTGCCGAGGGCGGGGTCGCTGGCGACGACCTTGCCCACGTTCGCCTTCGTGGAGAACTTGGCCTTGCGCGTCACCGTGTAGCCGCGGGACTCGAGGTCGGCCTCAACCGCGTCGGGGTCCTGTCCGTAGTAGTCGAGGGGGATGCCGGTGTCGCTCTGCGTGGCGACGGCCACCGTGATGCCCTTGTCGGTGTCGGTGACGGGCTGCCCGTCGGCCGGGTACGTGGCGACGACGGTACCCGGGGTAGCGGCGGACGGGTCCGTGGAGTCGGCGGACTGATCGGTGGACGAGTCCGTAGAGCCGGCGGGGCTGAAGGACGAGCCGGGCACGCTGGTGACGACGGCCCTGTAGGTGACGGGCACGTTCATGTCGGCCAGCGTCTGCTTGCTGTCCGTGGCCTGGGTGCCGACGGTGCCCTGGGGTACGCCGGGGCCGAGGGACTCGATGATGTCGATGAGGGATCCGTGCTTGAGCTGCTGGCCCTCGGACACGTTGGAGAACGCGAGGAACGCCCCGGCGCTCTTGCCGGAGTACTGCTGGCTGCGGCTGGTCTGGAAGCCCTCGGACTTGAGCTCGGCCTCCACCTGGTCTGCGGTCAGGGAGTCGACGGAGGTTCCCTGCTTGCTGGCGAGCTGATCGAGGGTGGGGACGGGGATGCTTTGCCACGGCAGCATGCGATGCATCCCCAGGAACGTGGCGGTGCCGGCTACAAGCACGAGAACGACCACGACGATAGCGGCCACAATGCGCTTGGTGTGTCGACGATGCGGCTGCGCGACGGCGGTTGCCACGGTTGCCGCGGCGGGTGCGGCGGGTGCGCTGGACGTAGCGGATGCCACGCTGGGCATCTCGGCGTCGGCAGCCGGCGGTTGCGCCACGGTGCTCGTAGGCGTCGGTGTGGTGGACGCCGGTGCTGTGGGTGACGGCGATGTGGACGCCGGCGCTGGCATCGGCGCTGCGTTTGCTGCGGGCGCCGCCTGCGACACCGGTGCGCCGCAGTTCGTGCAGAATTTCAGCTCCGGAGCGATTGGCTCCCCGCATTGCGGACAATTCATGGATATCCCTACTTCTCTCAGATGATGAAGCCTGAAAACGGCCCCATCGTGTTCTCGGTTCGGCCTTATTCTACGAAGACGCCGCTACCAAGCGGCAGCGGCGTCAAGATGCGGAACGGGGAATGTGCAGACGGCTAGGCTAGACGGCTCGCTCAGCTCACTTTGTAGTAGGTGTTGTCGAAGTAGCCATCAGAATGGGCGTAGTCGGAGGTCGCCCCCTTATACGCGGTATGAATATACGGAGTATTCTCCCGCGGTGTCGATATCGCCCCCAGCGAAGCCCAGTCGATCGAGCCGGGATCGGGGCAGTAGATGATCCAATACGGGATATACGTCGACGCCAAGTCGCAGTTGTAATTCGAATAGTCCACACCGGTTTCGGTGATGCACCCGCCGTAGGAATCCAGTCCCGAGAGGAACAGTGTGGTGTCTTCCTGGCTGATGGTTTTAGTTTTCAACTGTTCGGTGCCGCGTTCATCCCCGGTCAGCGTGATCTTGCCGGAGGCGTCGATCGTATAGCACGAATCAGGCGTCGAGGAATACTTCGCGCAGTAGGTTCCGGCGAGCGGCGTGAAGTCTCCCGACCCCACGGCCGCCTTGACCTCGTCGGGCGTGTAGGTTTTCGGCGTTGCGCTCGGCGACGCGCTCGGTGAGGCGGACGATTCGCTGCTTGTCGCGGACGGCGACGGCTGCGCGGATTCGGACGGCTCCGAAGTGCTTTCGTCCGACGAGCTCAGGTCGTCGATATCCGTCTCGGGGAAGGCACCGAGGTTGTTCGGATCCACCGGGTTCTCGACGAGGTAATAGGCGCTCTGGTCGGACGGGGCGGGGTTGACCGCGAGACGGGACGAGTTGTCAAGGAACGGCATGAATGGGCTGGTCGGGAGCCAAACATCCTGGTTCGAGATATCAGAGAGCCGTACCTCGCGGGTGTCGTACAGGCTCGGGTCGCGTGCGATGAAATACGGCGTGTTGGCGTTCGGGGCGCCCTGCGATCTCGCTTCGCTCATGGCATTGTCATCGAAGTAGCCGGCTCTTTCCACCGAGGTGATATCCGCTCCGACGGGCACATAGACATACCACACGTCATCCATCTGGTATTCCAGATCGGGCACAAGGCTTTCGTTGGAATAGGACGTGTTCGGATGCTGGGCGTCGTATTCGTCCTGGGTGTATGTCTCGAGCTTGCCATCTATGCAGGTCGTTACGGATCCGACGCCGTGGTAATACGGATAGTCCCAGTCCGTCTCGCATGTGGCGTCGCGGAGCTGGCGTTCGGTTGTCAGCTCGAAGGTGCCGGTGGTCCCATAGACGAGATTGCCGTTGTCTTTGGCGAAATACTGCCAATCGTCTTGTGAAGAAGGTAGGCAGGACGTCATGATGCCGAGGCAGGGTTCGAGCTTGGTACTTGCCTCGTCCTTGCTCAGCGATGTAGGTGCCTGGCTGGAGTACAGCTCGCAGTAGCCCTTGCTGCAGTCTTTGCTGAGGGTGATGCAGTCGCCGTCCTTGCGGCAGTACGTGCCCCACGCGGCTTCCGTACCGACGTTGACCCCAGTGGCGGGGTAGATTCCGGTGAACACGTCGTGCGTGCTGGACGAGTCGACGCCGTAGTACAGGGTGACGCTGGTCCCGGCCACCGCGGCGGTGCCGAGGGCGGGGTCGCTTGCGACGACCTTGCCCACATTCGCCTTGGTGCTGAACTTCGCCTTGCGGGTCACGGTGTAGCCGCGGGACTCGAGGTCGGCCTGCACGGCGTCCGGGTCCTGCCCGTAGTAGTCGACGGGGATGCCGGTGTCGCTCTGCGTGGCGACCGCCACCGTGATGCCCTTGTCGGTGTCGGTGACGGGCTGGCCGTCCGCCGGATACGTGGCGACGACGGTGCCCGGCTGTGGGGAGGAATCGGCGGGGCCGAAGGACGAACCGGGCACGCTGGTGACGACGGCCCTGTAGGTGACGGGCACGTTCATGCCGGCCAGGGTCTGCTTGCTGTCCGCGGCCTGGGTGCCGACGGTGCCGGAGGGCACGCCGGGGCCGAGGGACTCGATGATGTCGATGAGGTCGCCGTGCCTGAGCTGCTGGCCCTCGGACACGTTCGAGAACGCGAGGAACGCTCCCGCGTTCTTGCCGGAGTACTGCTGGCTGCGCGTGGTCTGGAAGCCCTCGGACCTGAGCTCCTGTTCGACCTGGTCTGCGGTCAGGGAGTCGACTGTCGCGCCCTGCTTGCCGGCCAGCTGGTCGAGAGAAGGCACGGGAACGCTCTGCCACGGCAGGAGGCCGCGCATGCCCAGGAACGTGGCGGTGCCCGCCACAAGCACAAGAACAACCACGATGACGGCCGCCACGATGCGCATCGTGGCGCCGCGACGGTTCGTGGCGGGTGCCGCGGTCACCACGGGGGACGGGGTGACCGGTGTCTGTGCCGGTGCAGGTACGGGGACCGGCACAGGCGCGGGTGCCGGGGCAGGCTCTGCGTTCGCAAGAAGTGACAGATCCGGCATCTGCGTGCCGCAGTTCGTGCAGAATTTCAGGTCGGATGCCACCGGATTTCCGCAATGCGGACAATACATACAAACCCCTGTCTCTTCGAAGGCCCCTTGCTGAATGTCGCGGCTGAATGTCGCGGGAGCGGCCGCGCGCATAGGCTCAGGATACCTCACGGCGCCGCGCGGCGTTTTCGCCGTCTCCGTCCATCGCATGCGTCTCCGCCGCCCATGTGCCCCATCGTCCCGTCCAACCCTTCTGTCATCCGGCCGTCCGTCTTCCCGCCCACGTCTCGTCACCGCGCCCGTGATATCGTGTTTCTGCTTGAAGAACGAGAGGAAAGGGGCCCGGGTGAACTCACGGGAGAACTCACAGACAACACGAACCGACGAAGCGCAGACAACCGCAGCGCAAGTAACCGCCGCGCAGGGCGGCCACACCATCCCGGGCATGGCGCGGCGCCTCGCGGCCGCCGCGGTGGCCTTCGGCCTGACGGCCCTCGCCGGCTGCTCCGCCCCGTGGTCGCATTCCGATGCCGCGAGCGCCTCCGCCTCGCCCTTCGCCTCGCAGACCGCCGCCACGGAGGCGGCAGACACCGCCTCGCCGAGCGAATCGTCGACCCCCGAGACGCAGACCTATTCGGCCGACGTGTTCCTCGCCGGCGACTACCTGCTGCACAGCCCCGTGTATGACGACGGCCTGCAGGCGGACGGCACGTACAACTTCGCCTCCCAGATGTCCGGTCTCGGCGACATCTCCACCGGCTACGACCTCAAGTACTACAACCAGGAATCCATCCTCGGCGGCACCCAGCTGGGCCTGTCGACCTACCCGTGCTTCAACAGCCCGCAGGAGGCCGGTGACGCCATGGTCTCCATGGGCTTCAATCTCGTGTCCACGGCGAACAACCACTCGCTCGACAAGGGCGAGAAGGGCATCCGCAGCTCGCTCGAATACTGGGCGCGCCAGGAGCAGGAGCACGGCGTGCACATGGCCGGCACCTACGACTCGTGGGATTCGCAGCGCGCCATCCCCGTGTATGAGAAGAACGGCATCACGTACACGTTCCTGTCGTGGACGTACGGCTGCAACGGCATCACGCCGCCGGCGGGCGAGGAGTATCTCGTCAACGAGTACCCGGGCCGCGAGCAGGAGATGCTTGACCAGGTGCGCCAGGCCGCCGCCGAAAGCGATGTGACGATCGTGGCCATGCACTGGGGCACGGAGTACGTGTTCGAACCGACCGCCGAGCAGCAGACGCTCGCCCAGGAGCTCGCCGACGCCGGCGCCGACATCATCGTGGGCAACCACCCGCATGTGGTGGAGCCCGTGCAGTGGATCGGCAACGCCATCTGCTACTACGCCATGGGCAACACCATGAGCGCGCAGGACGACATCGACAACCAGGTCGGCATGGTGGGAGGCGTGACGATTACGAAAACCGTGACCGGCGACCAGAGCGCGGTGCAGCTGAGCAATGCGCGCGCCGACCTGATCTACACGTATCACGACGCCTCGTACCACAATTACCAGGTCATCCCGTTCGACCGCCTCGATGACGCGCATCTGGCCAGCCACGAGGCCGTGTACCAGAAGTACTCGCAGTACATCACGCAGATGGATCCGTCGATCGGCGTCGGCGGCGTGCGCAAGCAGTGACGGCGCGGCGGCCGCGGTCGTGATGGAATGCGGCCGCGCCTGAATATGACGGGGCCCGGATGTCTGAACGGTATCAGGCATCCGGGCCCCGTGTCCGTATCCGTCGTCATGCGCGCCGCGTCAGGGCGGCGGCGCGGCGCAGGGGGAGAGGCGAGGGGAGAGGCGTCACTTCTTCTTGGATTCCTCCGCGGGGTTGTCGATCAGCGTGTAGCCCTGCTCCACGATCACCTCACGCAGCTTCTGCAGGTACAGTTCGGCGGCGTTCGAGAGATTCGCGCGCTCGTTCGTGATCCACCCCAGGCGCATCGTGCGGTCCGTGTCCAGCGGAATCGTGATGATCTTCTCGTTGTTGAGGTCTTCGTTGTCGATGCCGGTGCACACGGTGTAGCCGTTGAGGCCGACGATGAAGTTGAGGATGGTGGCGCGGTCGGTCACGTTGATCTGCTTGGGGGAGTACTCGGGCCAGACGGCCTCCTCTGCGAAGTAGAAGCTGCCTTCCTCGCCCTGGTCGTACTGGATGAACGGGTAGGGCTTGAGGTCGTCCATCGTGACCATGCGCTTGGCCGCGAGCGGGTTCTTGCGGCTGATGAACACGTGCAGCTTGGCGTCGAACAGCGGGTGGAACACGAGGTGCTTCTCGCGCAGCATCTTGCCGATGACGTTGCGGTTGAACTCCGAGGTGTAGATGATGCCGAGCTCCGACTGCATGTTCGCCACCTGGTTGATGATGTCCTTGGTGCGCGTCTCGCGGATGGTGAACTCGTATTCGTCGGAGTCGATCTCCTTCATCATCTTGACGAAGGCCTCGACGGAGAACATGTAGTGCTGCGTGCTGACCTGGCACAGCTGCTTGCGGGGCTTGGTGTGCTTGTAACGTTCCTCGAGCAGCTCCGTCTGGTCGAGGATCTGGCGCGCGTAGGTGAGGAATTCGGCTCCGTCGACGGTCAGGGCGATGCCTTGCGAGGAGCGTGTGAAGATCTCGATGCCCATCTCCTTCTCGAGTTCCTTGACGGCCGAGGAGAGCGCGGGTTGCGAGATGTACAGTTCGTGGGAGGCTTCGTTCATGGAGCCGCACTCCACGATTTTCACGATGTATTTGAGCTGGAGTAGAGTCACGCCTCGATTTTAGCGCCCGGCATGACCTTGTTCGTCGGACGGACCGTTCACGATGTCGCCTTCGATCGCGCGCGGCTCGGCGGGGGAATCGTCGGCCTTCTTGCGCGCGTCCTCGGCGCCGCGCCTGGCCTCGTCGCCCAGCGCGCTCGCGAAACTCGCGAAACGCTGCGCCCCGGTGTGGAACGTCTTCGCCACCTTGTCGGCCGCCTGCGAATCGGCGGCCTGCTGGTAGGCCTTGCCCATCGCGTAGGCGGCGTGGCGCAGGCCGTCGTCGGCGGACTGCTTCGCCTCCTTGTAGCTGTCGGACTGCGTGAAGTCGTGGATTGCCTCGCCGGCCTTCGCGGCACCGGCCTTGGCCGCCTCCACGGCGGACCTGACCTGCTCGGATTCGGCGATCTTGCGCGCCTGCTCCTCGGCCTTCTTGCCCAGATCGTTGATATCCATATGCGTCTCCCTTGTGCGTGCCCCCGCTGGATGTGTCCCTGCGGGCGCGGCATTCGTGCGTCCGGGCTGCGATGCGCGCGGGGCGGCGCTCGCCTGCCAATGCCCATTCTACGGTGGGCGGGGCGCGGGTCCCGGTATTGCTCGGACGGTTTGCGCTGGGCGTAAAGCGCCCGGCTTGGGGCGGATTGACGTACTCGATGGACATGTGCTTGCCTTCATCGCGGGTGACCTCGCTACGCTTATCGTCGGCGATTTCGCGCAGGCTGCCGCGAGGGCGGACCCGATCCGGGCAACGTCGAGAAGGTGCTCGGGCATGCCGCCGCTACGGGGCGCGGTTCGCTTGCCCCGCGGGCCCTGTCAGGCGCCGAGCAGGGCGGGCAGTTCGGTGAGCGATGCGATGCGCGTCACCTGGGCGGCGGAGCGCTCCGTGTCGGGGATTGTGAGCAGGGCGTGGCGCGAGTCGAGGTGGCGAGACGGCCGGTCGATCCAGAAGCCGTGCATGCCGGCCACGCATGCGGCCTGCGCGTCGATGTCGAACTCGTCTCCCACGTAGGCCACCTCGCCGGGGTCGAGGCCGAGACGGCGCGCCGCCTCTCGGAAGACGCGGGGGTCCGGCTTGCCGAAGCCGAAGGTGTCCATCGTGACGAGAAGGGGCACCTCGTCCGCGCATCCGCAGGCGGCGAGCTTGCGCGTCTGCAGTTCGGCGGCGGCGTTCGACAGCGCACCGAGGCGCAGGCCGAGCGCGTGCAGCGCGTCGAGGCAGGGGCGCACGTCGTCGTGCGCCGTCCAGTTCGAGCAGAACGTGTTCCAGAACAGCGGCTTCCATTCGTCGAGGTAGTCCTGCCAGGAGAGGGCGGGGCCGCCGAACGCCTCGTTGAGCTCGTTGGCGCGGGCGAAGCGCTGCTCGTCGAAGGTGCATTCGCCGCGCGTGTAGCGCCGGTAGTGGCCGTTGGGATCCTCGCGCCACATGTCGATGGCGCGGGTGGTCTGCTCTTCGTCGAGTCCGGGCATGTACCGCGCCACGATCTTGCGGATGCCGATGGAGAAGGCGCGGGCCGAGTCGCAGATGGTGTCGTCGATGTCGAAGACGACGGCGCGGATGGCGGACGGGGCGGGATTGGTACCGGACGGAGCGGGAGCTCCGTTAGGCGACACGCCCGGAGCCGTGTCCGGCGTGTCACGCGGGTCGAGGGGCGTGCGGGGCCGCCCCGTCCCCGGCGTGTCCGGCGTGTCGGACGCGGGTCGTGCGGATGCTTCGGTGGTCTGCGGGCGGTGCTGTGTCATACGGCCACCATAGGCGACGGGGCGGTCCGGCCTCCCGTCGCGCCATCCCGGACATACGACCGGACATACGACGGCGCCCCGGGAACGATGGGACTCCCGGGGCGCCGTCCGAAGAGGCTGCCGTCGCGGCGCTCACGCCGCCGGTCCGGTCACCGCGTCAGGCGTGGCCTGCGCCGGATCCGTCGCCGGAGCGTCAGGCGCGGCCGCCTCGTCGGCGGACGGGGCGGCCGCGGGGGCCGCGGCGCGATGGCGGTATTCCTCGTATTCGCGTTCCTCGTCGGCGGACGGCTTCTGCGCCATGTAGTCGCGGTAGTCCTTGAGCCAGGGGATGATGCGATGCTCCATGCCCGAGTCGTTGGGCTGGTAGTACTCGTGCCCCTCCATGCCCATGGGCAGGTACTCCTGGTGCACGAAGCCGCCGAAATCGTGGGGGTTGAGGTAGCCGTTGCCCTCGCCCTCCTTCTTCGCCTCCTCGTCGAGGGGCTCGCGCAGGTGGTCGGGCACGTCGCCGATGTATCCGTCGTGGATGTCGCGGCTGACCGCCTCGGAGGCGCGCTGGATGGAGTCGGATTTCGGCGCCGTCGATACGTACACGACGGCCTCGAGCAGCGGGAAGCGTGCGTTGGGCATGCCGAGGCGGTCGACGGCGTCCGCGGCGGCGGTGGCCACGCGCAGCGCCTCCGGATCGGCCATGCCCACGTCTTTGGCGGCCGTGGTGATGACGCTGCGCGCGATGAACTTCGGGTCCTCGCCGGCGTTGAGCATGCGCATCGCCCAGTAGACGGCGGCGTCCGCGTCGGAGCCGCGCATCGACTTGATCATGGCGCTCGTCATGTTGCTCTGGTCTTGGAAGGAGTAGCGGGCCACGTTGTCGGCCACGGCGCGCACATCGTCCGCCGTCAGGATCACGACGCCGCTGTCGCCGCCCTCCCACACGGCGCGCGACGCGGCCGCCTCGAGAGTGGTCAGGGAGCGTCGGGCGTCGCCGCCGCTGCTGACGATGAGCATCTTGCGCGCCTCGGGGTCCAGCCGCACGCGCCCGTTGAGGCCGCGCGGGTCGGCGCAGGCGCGGTCGAGGATCTCGCCCAGGTTGTCCATCGTCAGCTTGTGCAGATGCACCACGATGCATCGCGACAGCAGCGCGGGCTGCAGCACGCTCGCCGGCGGCTCCGTGGTGGCGGCGATGAAGCACATCATGCGCTTCTCGACCACCGGCAGGAGGATGTCCTGCATGTCCTGGGGCAGGCGGTGGATCTCGTCGATGAACAGCACGCATTCCTCGTTGCGACGGCGCAGACGGGAGATGGTGGCGAGCGTGGCCGTCAGGTCGGACACGTTGAGGTTCACGGCGTTGAGCTTCATCATGTGGCGGCCGGATTCCTGCGCGACGAGCTGGGAGAGCGTCGTCTTGCCGGTTCCCGGAGGGCCGAACAGGAGGGCGGCTCCCGGCACCGCGAGGGACGACAGGTCGGGGTTCTGCGCCATGAGCATGAGCGGGGAGCCCGGAGCGACGACCTCCTCCTGGCCCACCACGTCCTCGATGCGCCGCGGTCGCATGCGTTCGGCAAGTGGTTTCAACGGTTCCGTCCGGGTCGTCTCGTAGTGGGGAATCTCCATGTCCATCGGTTCGCTCCCTTGCAGTGTCTGATGCTGTGTCGGTTTGTGCCCTCCGGCGCCGCCCCGCACGGGGCGCCGCCGCCCAACAGGGCCGCGCCGTCGCGGCCCCGCCTCCAGACCATAGTAGTCCGTCCCCGGCCGGAAACACGTCGTGCCGCCGGCGATGCGACGGCGCGGCCGCGGGGCGAATGCTCCGTGACGCCGGACACGCCCGTCGCACGCCGCGCCACCCACTGTGACCGGGTGGCACTACGATGAGACTTCGGCCGCGCCGCGCCATACGGCGCGCGGCGACGGCGGCAGACGACACCGACAGCGCACAGGAGGCACGCATGCCCATCGAGGCCCAGCAACTGGAGATCCGCATCGGAGCGAGGCAACTGCTCAAGCCAACCGATTTCCACGTGTCCGCGGGAGACAAGATCGGCCTCGTCGGGCGCAACGGCGCCGGCAAGACCACCCTCACACGCGTCATCACCGGCGACATGCTGCCCTCCGGAGGCTCCGTGCGCGTCACAGGCAAGCTCGGCTACCTGCCCCAGTCCACGCACGCCGCCGACCCCGGGCAGACCGCCCTCGACCGCGTCATGAGCGCCCGCGACATCGCCAGCCTCATCTCCCGCATCCGCAAGGCCGAGAAGGAGATGACCGACCCCGACCCCGACGTCATGGAGAAAGCCATGCGCCGCTACGACCGCGCCATGCAGGACTTCGAGAACGCCGGCGGCTACACCGCCCAGTCCGAGGCCATCAAGATGGGCGAATCCCTCGGACTGTCCCAGGAAGTGCTCAAGCAGACCCTCGGCACGCTCTCCGGCGGCCAGCGCCGCCGCATCGAACTGGCCCGCATCCTGTTCTCCGACGCCGACACACTCATCCTCGACGAGCCGACCAACCACCTCGACGCCGACTCCATCGAATGGCTGCGCGGGTACCTGAAGAACTTCGAAGGCGGCTTCCTCGTCATATCCCACTCCACCGAACTGCTCGACGAAACCGTCAACAAGGTGTGGCACCTGGACGCCCAGCTCGCGCAGATCGACATGTACTCCATGGGCTGGAAGGCGTATCTGCATCAGCGCGTGGTGGACGAGGAACGCCGCCGCAGGGAGCGCGAGGTGGCCGAGAAGAAGGCCGAACGCCTCATGAAACAGGGCATCCGCCTGCACGCCAAGGCCACCAAGGCCGTCGCCGCGCAGAACATGATGCGCCGCGCGGAGAAACTCCTCGAAGGCACCCAGGAGGCGCAGCGCAAGGAGAAAGTCGCCGACATCCGCTTCCCCGAACCCGCCCCGTGCGGCCGCACGCCCATCATGGCCAAGGACATCTCCAAGGCCTACGGCAGCAACATCGTGTTCGCCGGCATCAACCTCGCCATCGACAAAGGCTCCCGCGTCGTCATCCTCGGCTACAACGGCGCCGGCAAGACGACCACCCTGCGCATCCTCGCAGGCGAGGAGACGCCCGACACCGGCGAGGTCGTCTACGGGCACGGCGCCAAGATCGGCTACTTCGCCCAGGAGCACGACACCGTCGACGACACCCTGACCGTGCTCGAGAACCTCCAGCACGTCGCCCCCGAACTCAACGACACCCAGGCCCGCTCCATCCTCGGCTCCTTCCTCTTCTCCGGGGACGACGCCATGAAACCCGCCCGCGTGCTCTCCGGCGGCGAGAAAACACGACTGGCGCTCGCGACGCTCGTAACGAGCCGCGCCAACGTGCTGCTTCTCGACGAGCCGACGAACAATCTTGACCCCGCGTCTCGCGACGAGATCCTCAAGGCGATTGCGAAATACGAGGGCGCCATCGTGCTCGTCACCCACGATGAGGGCGCCGTGGAGGCCCTCAACCCGGAGCGCGTGCTGCTCATGCCCGACGGCGACGAGGACCTCTGGAACGACGAGTACCTCGACCTCGTGGCCGAGGAGTAGCGCGCTCTCGCACACGTCCCGCCCCATTCAATCCGCTTATCTAGTCGCTTATTCCGCACCTTCCGTGGTATGCTCGCCCTCACGGCATGCAGCATGCCGGGTTCTTCCGCGAAGGTGCGGGAAACCAGTGGGAGACGGCAGAACATGGGAGGAATGAATATGAAGCTTGCGGAGGCCTTGCAAGAACGCGCCGACCTCAAGGTGAAGATTGACGATCTTTCGGGGCGTTTGATGCGTAACGCATTGGTACAGGAGGGCGAGAAGCCCGTTGAGGATCCACAGGCGTTACTCGTCGCCCTTGACGCGGCGATCGACCGTTTGGCCGTTCTCATCGCGAACATCAACCTCACCAACGACCGCACCGTTGTGGACGGACGCACGATCACGCAGATCATTGCCCAGAAGGACTGCGAAGGAACCCGTTTGGTCGCATACCGCCAGCTCATCCGGTCTGCAAGCGCCAGCACAGACAGGGCCAGGGGAGCGGAGATCAGGATCCGCCCCACGGTGGATGTGGCTGCGTTGCAGAAGGAAGCCGACCGGATCGCCAAGCGCATCCGCCTGCTTGACAACACGCTCCAGGCCACGAATTGGTCGACCGAGCTCATTGAAAGAGACGACGCGGCCTCCGGCTCCGGCGCGGCGAGCTGAGTGTTCAGAAGGTAGTCCTTGCGCGCAGGGTGGATACCACCGCGTTCGAATCGCACATTTCTTGAGTTGGCATATCGTCGTAACAAAACCCACGGGACGGGACGACGCTCACAGCGCAGGTCCTCATCTCGCACAGGCGCATATCAACGGCTCACAGAGCACAACCGGGTGTCAGCTGAACGCAAGGACGAGGGCAGGGTACGGGGAACATGAGTCTCCTCTCCGTTCGTCGCATGACGGGCGGAGAGGAGATTTTTTCATGCCGGCCGTTCGACATTCGTGATGGCGGCGCGATGTGCGCGTGGGGCCCACGATTCTAAAAAATCCTGATGGGGGACTCAAAGCAATGCCTCGAACCACGCCGCGGCGAGGGGGCCATGGCGGCGTTAGGCTGGGCGCAGCAATCGGAAACCATCGATAGGGAGGCGGAAATGACCGGCATCGCATTCCATCGCGCGGCGCGTCGTCCCTCCGCCGGATGGATTCCCCCGACGGCCCCGCCCCGTCGGCGAATGCGATAGTCTGCGCATCCACGGGGCGGCCGGTCGGCACGGCCGAAAACCGGATGCGCAGACCCGACGCGCGGCGACGCGCGCCAATCGTTCCCCATACGCCGAATCCCACGCCACCGGCATCCCACGCCACCGCAAAGCTGAAGCCGCCACGGTCGCATGGGCGCGGGCGCATCCGCGCCACATGGCGACGCATCGAAGCGCCACGCCGGAAAACCGGGGCGTGCCCACATTGCCAGGACAAGCACAAGAAGCGTTGGGGAGCAGTGCGCCCCGACACGGACAGGAACGAGAATGAGCATCACTTCGCAGAACACCGAGAACGGACGGAACACGCAAGGCGCCCCGGGCGCGGCGGACACCGACGGCGCAGGCTTCGACACACGCAGCCTACACGCCGGATACAATCCGACGGGGCACCTGGACGCCACCTCCGTGCCCATATACGCCACCGCCGCATACGACCTGCACACCGCGGAACGCGGATCGCGCACAGCCAACGGCAAGGAGCCGGGCGCCCACCTGTACTCGCGCGCATCCAACCCCACGTCCGACGTGCTCGAGGCTCGCCTCGCCTCCCTCGACGGAGGCAAGGCAGCCGTCGCCTTCGCATCCGGCATGGCCGCCATCGCCGCCACCATCCTCACCCTCGCCGACAACGGCGGGCGCATCATCGCCGCAAACGCCCTGTACGGAGGCACCTTCGACTTCATCACCAACATCCTGCCCGCACTCGGCATCGGCGTCGACATCATCGACAGGATCGACGACCCCGCCTCCCTCGAAGCGGCCATCGGCCCCGACACGCGCCTCGTCTTCGTCGAAAGCGTCTCCAACCCCACCACGCGCATCGCCGACATCGACGCCATCTCACGCGTCGCCCACGCCCACGGCGTCGCAGTCGTCGTCGACAACACACTGCCCACCCCGTACCTGTACCGCCCCATCGAACACGGAGCCGACATCGTCGTGTACTCCACCACCAAAGGCATCAACGGACACGGAAACGCCCTCGGCGGAGCCGTCATCGACGCCGCCGACCTCGACTACGGCCCCGCCAACACCGTCACCCGCCCCGACGGCACAGACGCGCCCCGCTACCCGCAGCTCAACAGCCCCGTGCACAACATCAGCGACGAAGCCCACGGCATCCGCCGCTCCTTCGTCGACGCCGCAGGCACCAAAGCCTTCAGCCAGCGCCTGCGCCTCAAATACCTGCGCCTGCTCGGCGCCGCACCCGCCCCATTCGAAACATACCTGACGCTCCAAGGGCTCGAAACGCTCGGCGTGCGCCTCGACCGCGAGACCGCCACCACACAGCGCATCGCCCGCTTCCTCGAAAAACACCCCCACGTCATCAACGTCGCCTACGCCGGGCTGTCCGACTCGCCCGACCACGCGCTCGCGCAACGCGACTACCCGCGCGGCGTCGGCACCGTCCTCGCCTTCACGCTCGAAGGAGGCGTCGAACAATCCAACGCCTTCATCGACGCCACGCGCATCTTCACCTACCTGACGAACATCGGCGCCTCCGCCTCGCTCATCGTCGACCCCGCCCGCACCACGCACAGGGAATTCACCGAAGCCCAGCAGCGCGCCGCCGGCATCGAACCCACCACCATCCGCCTGTCCATCGGACTCGAGGACCCCGACGACCTCATCGCCGACCTCGAACGCGGCTTCACCGCCGCCTACGGCGCCTAGCCGAACGCGACACGCCGCGACACGCCGCGAACGAGGCACCAGCGGCGCACACGCCACCCAGCCCACACGCCACCCAGGCACATACCACCACGGAAAGGAACCCCACCCCATGAGCACATTCACCGACCTGTACCAAGGCCACGCCACCATCCTCGACGACACCCAGGCCGCGCGCCCCAACATCTACGAATCACGCCTGCGCCTCCTGCACCACGCCCTCGTCACCCGCCCCGACGGCACCGGCGCCGACCCCGGCGCCATCCTCTCCATCGGCGTCGGCAGCGGAATCTTCGAAACCCTCCTCGCACAACGCTACGGAATCCACGTCAGCCAGGCCATCGAACCATCCGCGGCGCTCGCGGACCAGGCACGCGCCAAAGGCCTTGACGTCATCGAGGCCACGGCGCAGGACTTCGACTACGGCGGCGCCCCATACGACACAATCGTGTACAACGGGTCGTCCTTCGGCTTCATACCGGACGACGAGATCGTCGGCACGTTCCGCCGCAACCGCGAGGCGCTGGCGCCGGGAGGGCGCCTCGTGCTCACCGACGTGCCGGCCGAATCGGCGCTCGGCATCATCCTGCGCGTGCGCCAGGAGGCCGGCATCCCCGACGCACTCGCGCAGGAGCTGCTGAAGGGCACCGCGTTCTTCAACGTGGCGGAGCACTCGTACAAGCCGTACTGGCACGAGATCCCGTGGTACGAGGCGGCGCTGCGCGAGGCGGGCTTCTCATCGTTCGGCTACTGGCAGACGGTGATCGAGAACCCGCCGTACCAGAACGACGCCCCGTCCGACCCCGTGGCCGGCTACACCGCGGGCAACTACGTCGCCATCGTGGCGGGGGAGTGACGCACGGGGCGCGGGTCCAGACCAACGCCAGGGCCTGAGCCCAGGCGGCACCAGCCCATCAACCAACCAAACCCATCGACCAACAACGAAAGAAGGTACCGGCATGGCACGATTCCTGTCATCCGAAGCAGTCACCGAAGGCCACCCCGACAAGGTGTGCGACATCATCTCCGATTCCATCCTCGACGCCTATCTTGAGATCGACCCTGACTCCCGCGTCGCGGTCGAGACGACGGCGAAGGACGGCCTCGTGGTCGTCGAAGGCGAGATCAGCGTGCCCCGAGTGCTCGACCACGTCGAGATCGTGCGCAGGGCGCTGCATGACATCGGCTACACGACGGCCGATTCCGGCATCGACCCCGACGGCTGCGGCGTCATCAACAACATCCGCCCGCGCATCCTCAACGGCCCGCAGGGCAACTACGGCGACACCGACACGGTGGCCGACAAGGAAGAGGCCTACAACAGGTTCGGCGGCGACCAGGGCATCGTCATCGGCTACGCCAACGATGACACCGCCGCGTACATGCCGCTTCCCGTCTATGCGGCGAACCGCATCGCCGAGCGCCTCGCGTATGTGCGCAAGAACGGCATCATCCCGTTGCTGCGGCCCGACGGGAAGGTGCTGGTCACCGTGGAGTACACGGACGACCTGCGGCCGGTGGCGTTCCGTGACGTGCTGATCTCGGCGCAGCATGCGCCGGAGCTGTCGGTGGAGGACGTGCGCCGCGAGGTGCGCGAGAAGGTGCTCGACCCGGTGCTCGAGACCTTCCCCGGCGTGGCACATGACGATCTGCATGTGGTCATCAACCAGAACGAGTTCAACACGGGCGGCCCGCAGGGCGACTCGGGCCTGACGGGGCGCAAGATCATCGTCGATACCTACGGTGGTTTCGCGGCGCACGGCGGCGGCGCCTTCTCCGGCAAGGACCCGCGCAAGCCCGACCGCTCGGCGGCGTATGCGGCGCGTTGGGTGGCGAAGAACATCGTGGCAGCCGGCCTGGCGCGCCGCGTGCAGGTGTCGCTGGGCTACTTCCGAAACGTCGGCGCGCCCGTGAGCGTGGACATCGAGACCTACGGCACCGAGAGCGTGCCTCGCAAGGCGATTCAGAAGGCCGTGGAGGAGGTGTTCGACCTGCGGCAGCTCGCCATCATCGAACGTCTCGAACTCCGTCGTCCCATCTACCGGAAAACCGCGGCATACGGCCATTTCGGGCGTGATGACGCGGACTTCACGTGGGAGCGAACGGACGAGGCCGACACGCTGTTGCGCGCTGCGAAAAACGTGCTACAATGATTCATTGCAAGCGGTAAACGCGAACAGACAGTTTAAGGAACCGCCTTGGGAACCCGGGCAACGGGGAAGCGACATAGTCGCAATGAATTGCCGGTGGAACAAGGGTGGAGGGATGAGAGGACTTCTGGTTTACTGGTTGTTGGATGCAAGGCATCATTAAGTTGAGGCTTGCAGGCGCTAGATGGGTGCGTCTGCAGGCCTTTTCCTTTCCTTCGTTTTCTTCTCCATGGAAGAGGGCCGGTCCTTCGGGGCCGGCCCTCTTGCTTTGCGTGGGTTGAATCGAACGCCGCCGTCAGTTCTTCGCAGGCGGCAGCTTCAGCTCGTATTGGTCGCGCCCCGTGAAGCAGCGGCGGTACACCAGGCGGAGGATCAGCGCGTCGCAGATCATCGTCAGGGCGGAGATGGCGGCAAGCACTACGAACTGGTATTTCGCGGCGATGAGCGGATCGTTGCCTGCGAGAATCTGGCCCGCCATCATGCCCGGAATCGTGACGATGCCGGCGGAGGCCAGCGACGCGACGGTGGGCATGAGGCCCATGCGCATGGCGGAGCGGATCGACATCATGCTCGCCTCGCGCGGCGTGGCGCCGAGCGCGAGCATCGTCTCCACCTCGTCGCGCCGCTCCGTCATGTCCTCGAAGAAGCGGCTCAGGGCCAGCGCCACAGCGGACACCGTGTTGCCCAGCATCATGCCGGCCAGCGGCAGGATGACGCGCGGCGAGTACCACGGGGCGGGGCGCACGATGAGCTCCACCACCACGAGAACCATCGTGATCATGGACGCCGCCAGGGTCAGGAAGATGGACGGAGCCAGGCCCTTGGGGATGCGCCGCGCGCGCGACAGCGTGATCTGCACCGCCGCGCCCAGCATGCCCAGCATGAGGAGGATGACCCACCACCACTGGTTCTGCTGGATGACCCATCCGAGGATGATGCCCATCGCGGCGAGCTGGAGAATGGCGCGCAGAGCCGCCACCGGCAGGGATTTCTCCACGCCGAGTCTGGCGATCGCGGAGATGGCCGTCGCCACGAGCACAAGCAGGATGGCGACGAGCATGCCCCACAGGTCGATGTCATACGAGCCGTTGTCGGTCACGGTGCCGCCGTCCGCGAGCACGGTGTGCGCCACGGGGGCGGAGATAAGCAGGCTGGTGGCCGTCATGATGCGCTCCTTTCCGATGTCGTGATGGATGCCGCGTCAGATGCTGCGCCGGTTGCCGCGCTGGGTGTCGCCGCGGGCTCCATGGCGCGGGACGATGCGGCGTCGCGCATCGTGAGGCGGCCGTCCGCCAGCGTCGCGATGCAGTCCGCCATGCCGTCAGGCGGGCGGTGCCTGACGCGCACGATGGCCATGCCTGTGTCATGCGCCGTGCGCGCCATATAGACGGCCACGAGGCGCGCCGTGTCGTCATCAAGGCCTGCGTCAACCTCGTCGGCCAGAAGCACGTCCGGCTTCGTAAGGATGCTGCGCAGCATGCTCACACGGGCGCTCTGCCCGCCGGAGAGGTCATGCGGGTCACGCGTCAGCTCGATGTCGGCCAGGCCAACGGCGTTGAGGGCGGAGCGGATGGCTGCGTCATCGGGGGAGGGCAGCTGCTTCGCCACGCCGAGCGTGAACGGAAAGCGGATGGCCTCGGCCACCGTCTGGCCGAACAGCGTGCTTTTCTGCGGCAGGTACGCCACATGGTGGCGCCATTGCTGCATCGTGAAGTCCGACGCGGGGCGCCCGTGGAGCGTCAGCGTCGCCGTGGCGCGCGGGTTGAGCTGCGCCATGCAGGTCAGCAGGCTCGACTTGCCGCTTCCGGAGGGGCCGACGAGGTCCACGATGCGCCCGGCCTGGATATCCAGACCGATTCCGTCGAAGACGAGGCGGCCGTTGCCTGACGCCGCCCCGTCGGCTCCGTCGGTGTTCTTCGTGGCGCCCGTGGACGCCGCGGTGTCGGCGGCGAGGCGGCATCGTGCGTCGCGCACCGTCAGCACAACGGGGCCCTGCGTCCCGCCGCCTCGTTCCCGGGGCTCGTCCCGCCGCCCCGTATCCGGTTCTTCATCTCGTGACATGGCCGGTCCTTTCTCATTCTGGCTGTCGCCATGGTTCCGTCGGCGGCCGAGGCCCGCCGGATCGTGTCCATTCTAGGGTCGGGGCAGATGGCGGGCGTGCATGGGAGGCGGACTTGTCTGGCGGCAAGACGCACCGCCCTGCGTGCGGAGGGTTTCTCCGACGGAGGGGCATGACGGGCGTGTGGCACTTGTTCCCACAGTGGTCGTATAATGTTCGATATTGCGGAAAGGGTGCAAGCGCTTTCGGAAAAACGCAACATTTCAGGAGTGTCGCGACGTGCAACGGAGACGGTCTTAGAAGCTTCCCTGTTGTGTTCGATGTGCGCTCCACGGAAAAATTCAAGATTCAGAGAACAGGAACACGATGGCCGAATATTCGAAGTTGGTCAGAGAGCTGGGAGAGCCGGACGACTCCAATGACTCCAGCGACGACATCAACGCCAAGGAGGAGATCGCCACCGTCACCTTCAAGCTTCCCAAGAGCACCCTGGAGCGCCTGAACAAGCGCGCCAAGGAGCTGGGCGTGACCCGCTCCTTCCTGATCCGCCGCGGCATCTCGGATGTTCTTGCGGGAGGCTCCCGTTCGCGCATCAGCAAGCTCGTCATGGTCTCGACCTTCGAGACCTACGACGAGAACGGCGTTCCGATCGAGCATACGAATGTCATGCGTGACAACGGGGAGAACCCCCGTGTCGCGCGGCTGGTCAGCGAGCTGGCCCAGGAAGTGGACAAGGACGATGATCGGGAGGACTGATCTTCCGGCGGATGTGCCGACGGACGGATCCGGAGAGAATCCCGACAGATGCAGGGCCGTGACGGGCCGACGCCTTTGGCGCCGGCGTGTCACGGCCTGTTCTTTTCGGAGCGCTTGACGAGGCCGGAGCCCGGCGACGTCCGGCACGGGGCCGCGGCGCATGTGCGACACGCCGATGGGGCGTCTGCCTACGCCGTAGGCGATCATGGCTATCTCGAACGGCCGTTCGAGAGATATACTTTGCTCAACATGGACGGTGACGGGCTGGGCCCGCTGGGCGATCCGGTTCGGGCGCCCTGCATCCGAGATACCCGGCGTCCGGGAAGCCCGACACCCGGGATTCCCGGCACCTGGATGAGCTGAAAACCCGGGATGACCTGACCTGGGATGATTTGAAAAGAGGAACGAACGCATGGTCGCAGACAGCATGGCCGAACACGGGACCGGGCAGGAACAGGGGCGGCAGCAGCGTGGCAGGCAGCATGCCCACAGCACCGGCGACGGCCACGAATTCACGATGCGCGTGGTCGACGGAGCTGTCGTGGACGACCTCGCCGACCTCCCGGCGAACCAGAAAATCGTCGTCAAGGGCGCGCGCGAGCACAACCTCAAGAACGCCGACCTCGCCATTCCGCGCAACAAGATGGTCGTGTTCACCGGCCTGTCCGGGTCGGGCAAATCGTCCCTCGCCTTCGACACCCTTTTCGCGGAAGGCCAGCGCCGCTACGTCGAATCGCTGTCCGCCTACGCGCGGCAGTTCCTCGGCCAGATGGACAAGCCCGACGTCGACTTCATCGAGGGCCTGAGCCCCGCCGTGTCCATCGACCAGAAAACCACGAACCGCAACCCGCGCTCCACCGTCGGAACCATCACCGAGATCTACGACTACCTGCGCCTCCTGTTCTCCCGCACCGGCATCCCGCACTGCCCCGAATGCGGCGCCGTAATCGAGGCGCAGACGCCGCAGCATATCGTCGACACGCTGCTCGCATACCCGGAGCGCACCCGCTTCCAGATTCTGTCGCCCGTCGTCAAGGGACGCAAGGGCGAATTCACCGAGCTGCTCGACCAGCTGCGTTCCGACGGCTACTCGCGCGTGCTCATCGACGGTACCGTGCACCGCCTGTCCGATGAGATCAAGCTCGCCAAGACGCACAAGCACCATATCGACGTCATCGTCGACCGCCTCGTGGTCAAGGATGGCATCCGCCCGCGCCTGACCGACTCCGTCGAGACGGCCCTGCGCCTGTCCGGCGGCGTCGTGACCGCGGAATTCGTCGACCTGGACGAGGACGATCCCGGCCGCTTCCGCCCCTTCTCCGAGCACCGCAGTTGCCCCAACGGGCATGAGCTCGAGCTCGAATCCATCGAGCCACGCACCTTCTCGTTCAACGCCCCGTACGGCGCCTGCCCCGCCTGCACCGGCATCGGCTACAGCCTCGAGATCGACCCGGAGCTCATCATCTCCGATCCCTCCAAGTCCCTGGCCGAAGGCGTCATCGAACCATGGTCCGCCACAAAGACGCAGACCGAGTACACGCAGCACCTGCTCGAGGGTCTGGCCGACGAGATGGGTTTCTCGCTCGGCACGCCGTGGAAGGACCTTCCCGAGGAGGTACGCGACGCCGTCCTGCACGGGCATAACTTCGAGGTGAAGGTGCACTATCGCAACCGCTGGGGCCGCGAACGCGAGTACTCCACCGGCTTCGAAGGCGTCATCCACTCGTTGATGCGCCGCTACCACGAGACCGACTCCGACCAGATGAAGCAGTATTACGAGTCGTATATGCGCGAGGTGCCGTGCCAGGTGTGCCAAGGCAAGAGGCTCAAGCCCGAGGTGCTCGCCGTCACCGTGGGCGGCAAGTCCATCGTGGACGTCTGCGACATGGCCGTCAGCGACAGCCTGCAGTGGGCGCGCGACCTGCATCTGGAGGGCAGGGACGCCATCGTGGCCTCCGAGGTGCTCAAGGAGATCCTCGCGCGCCTCGAGTTCCTCAATGACGTCGGCCTCAACTACCTGACGCTCTCGCGCGCCGCCGCCACGCTGTCGGGCGGCGAGGCGCAGCGCATCCGCCTCGCCACGCAGATCGGTTCGGGCCTCGTCGGCGTCATGTACGTCCTCGACGAGCCCTCCATCGGCCTGCACCAGCGTGACAACGAGCGCCTTATCGAGACCCTGCACAACCTGCGTGATCTGGGCAATTCCCTTATCGTGGTCGAACACGACCAGGAAACCATCGAGACGGCGGACTGGCTCGTCGACATCGGCCCCGGCGCGGGCGAGCACGGCGGCGTCATCACGTACTCCGGCCCCGCCAAGGGCATCGTCGACGCGCCGCTGTCCATCACCGGCGACTACCTCGCCGGGCGCCGCTCCATCGTGACGCCGACCGACCGGCGCCGCGTGCGCAGGAACGGGCCCCGCCTGCGCGTGGTCGGGGCGCGCGCCAACAACCTCAAGAACGTGACGGTGGATATCCCGCTCGGCGTGTTCACCTGCATCACCGGCGTGTCGGGCTCCGGCAAGTCCACGCTCATCAACCAGATCCTGTACCCGGCCCTCGCCGACAAGCTCAACGGGGCGCGCATCGTGCCCGGCAAGCACACGCGCATCGAAGGCATCGACCAGCTGCGCAAGGTCATCCACGTGGACCAGAACCCGATCGGCCGCACGCCGCGCTCCAACCCCGCCACGTACACCGGCGTGTGGGACAAGATCCGCCAGCTGTTCGCCAAAACGCCCGAGGCGCAGGTGCGCGGATACGGCCCGGGGCGCTTCTCGTTCAACGTCAAGGGCGGCCGTTGCGAGGCGTGCCACGGCGACGGCACCATCAAGATCGAGATGAACTTCCTGCCCGACGTGTACGTGGAATGCGAGGAATGCCACGGCAAGCGCTACAACCGCGAGACGCTCGAGGTCAAGTACAACGGCAAGACCGTGGCCGACGTGCTCGACATGCCGATCGAGGAGGCGGCGAAGTTCTTCTCCGCATACCCGTCCATCGCGCGCTACCTCGACACGCTCGTCGACGTCGGACTGGGCTACATCCGGCTGGGGCAGCCCGCCACCACGTTGTCGGGCGGTGAGAGCCAGCGCGTCAAGCTCGCCACGGAGCTCCAGCGCCGTAGCGACGGGCGCACCATCTACATCCTCGACGAACCCACCACGGGCCTTCACTTCGAGGACGTGCGCCGTCTGCTCGGCGTGCTCCAGGGCCTCGTCGACAAGGGCAACACGGTGGTGGTGATCGAGCACAACCTCGACGTGGTGAAATCCGCCGACTGGATCATCGACCTGGGGCCCGAGGGCGGCGACGGCGGCGGCACCATCGTGGCGCAGGGTACGCCGGAGCAGGTGGCCATGAACGACGCCAGCTGGACGGGGCGCTTCCTCAAGCCGATGCTCGAGGCCGCCGGCACCCTGTGACGGGGCGCGCCGTGGCGCGAGGGGCTGCCGGCCCCGTGCTTCCATACGATGCTTCCTATGTGATACCGGAGGATGGATGATTTTCGAACGGCATTCGCCGCAGGTGTGGCATGAACAGGCCGAGCGCCTTATGAAAGGCGGGGCGGACGCGAACGACAGGGCGGACGGAGCCGTCCCGTGCCTGCCGCCCGATGCGCCCCGTGGGGGCGACACGCCGGGCAATGACGCGGGTCGCGGCCCCGCGGCCCTTCCGCCGGCCTCCGAGTCTGTGGCGTCGCAATCGTTGGCGCCGCAGACGTCGACAGCACAGCCATCGGCCCCGCAGCCGTCGCCCGCACCGTTCCGGAAAACCCGACCCGCCGCGGACGCCGCCGCATCGGACGCGGCGGGGCAGCGGGGCGTCAACAAGAACGGCGCCCCGTTGCTCGGAGACACGCGCGACTTGTTCCGCCCCAAGCCCTCCGACATCCCGCGCCAGCCCGGCGTCTACAAATGGCGCGACGGCGACGGGCGCGTCATCTACGTGGGCAAGGCCAAGAACCTCCACAACCGCCTGTCGAACTACTTCCAGCCCCTGGAGCGGCTGCATCCGCGCACCCAGACCATGGTGCTCACGGCGCGCAGCCTCGAATGGACCGTCGTCAGCAACGAACTCGAATCCCTGACCCTCGAATACACGTGGATCAAGGAATTCGACCCGCGCTTCAACGTCGTGTTCCGCGACGACAAGACCTACCCGTACCTCGCCGTGTCGGTGGGGGAGGACTATCCGCGCGTCTGGTTCACGCGCAGCCGCACGAGGCGCGGCACGCGCTACTTCGGCCCCTACGTCAAGGTCTGGGACGTGCGCAACACCCTCGACTCGCTTCTGGCCACGTACCCGGTGCGCACCTGCTCGCCCGGCGTGTTCCACAAGGCACAGGTCTCGCATCGCCCCTGCCTGCTCGCGTCCATCGGCAAATGCTCGGCCCCGTGCGTGGGACGCATCGGCGTGGAGGAGCACCGGCGCATGGTGGAGCGCATCGTCGGCATCATGACGGGGCGCCTGGGCAAGTCGTATGTCGCCGAGCTGACGCAGGAGATGAAGCAGGCGAGCGACGACCTCGAGTTCGAGAAGGCGGCGCGCCTGCGTGACCAGATCCAGATGATGCGCAACTCCATCCAGAGCAACGCCGTCGTGTTCGACTCCGATGTGGACGCCGACGTGTTCGGCATCAGCTCCGACGAGCTCGAGGCCAGCGTGCACGCGTTCTTCGTGCGCGCCGGCACCATCCGCGGCGAACGCAACTGGAGCGTCGAGCGTGTGGAGGACGTCTCCGACGCCGAACTGATGGCCGACCTCATCACGCAGGTGTATTCGTCGCTGATGGACGAGGACTCGCAAGAGCGCTCCGTCATCGCCCCGACGGATACGATTTCCGTCACCACGTCGCGCGATGCCATCGCCCCGTCGCAGCAGGCCAGCGCCGTTGACGCGCAGTCGCGCGCCCGCACGACGCGCGAACGTCACGAGCGCGAGGAGATGACGGGGCGCGACGACCTCATGTCGCCGATGTCGCCGGTTCCCCGCGAGATCCTCCTGCCCATCGAGCCGGAGCGCCGCGATGAGCTGGAGGGATGGCTGTCGGACCTGCGCGGCTCCGCCGTCACGATTCGCGTGCCGCAGCGCGGCGAGAAGCGCGACCTCATGGAGAAGGCCACGGCGAACGCCGTGCAGGCGCTCCAGCGCAGCAAACTCAGCCGCATCAAGGACATGGGCGCACGCACCGAGGCCATGAACGACGTGGCGGCCGCCCTGGGGCTCGACCAGGCGCCGCTGCGCATCGAATGCTACGACATCTCCAACGCCTCCGGCGGCGGCTACCAGGTGGCGTCGATGGTGGTGTTCGAGGACGCCGTGGCGAAGAAATCCGAGTACCGGCGCTTCGCGATCCGCGGCAAGGACGGACGCGGGGCGGTGGACGATACCTCCGCCATCTACGAGACCCTGACACGTCGTTTCCGCCACGGCAACATCGCCGGCGACACGGGGGAGGACATGGACAGCGAACGCCGTCTCCAGGCCAGCCGTGCCCGTGAGGCGGCGGACGGAGCGGCGGACGGGGCCCCTCATGAGGCCGCCGCCTCTACGGACGGGGCGGCACCCGCCCCTGGCGTGTTGACGCCGGGCGTGTCGGAATCGGGTGCGTCGGCGCCGGAGGGAACCGAGGCGCGCCTCGACGGGCGGACCACGGTCAGCGCCGCCGACATGGACGTCGTGATCCAGCAGAACGCCGACCCGCGTCATTTCGCGTACAAGCCGAACCTCGTGGTGGTCGACGGCGGCTACCCGCAGGTCAGGGCGGCGCAGCGCGCGCTCGACGACTGCGGCGTGACCGATGTGGCGGTGTGCGGCCTGGCGAAGAAGCTCGAGGAGGTGTGGGTGCCGGACGACGATTACCCGATCATCATGAAGCGGCAGTCCGAGGGCATGTACCTGCTCCAGCGCGTGCGCGACGAGTCGCACCGCTTTGCCATCACCTACCACCGCCAGACGAGGCGCAAGGGCACGCTGCGTAGCGCCCTCGACGGCATCGAGGGCATCGGGCCGGCGTACCAGAAGAAGCTTCTCGCGCATTTCGGCTCCGTCAAGGCCATCCGCGCCGCCAGCCCCGAGGATCTCGAGGACGTCGACGGCATCGGCGCCAAGAAGGCGCGGCGCATCTACGATGCACTGCACCCCTCCGGCGCCGCCCCGTCGTCCGAATAGCGGCTCGCTGCGTTTCGTCCCGCCGCCCCGTCGTGGAACGCAGCGGGCAAAAGTCCACCAATCGTGCCAACAATGGAGGGCAGAGGTCTGCGCGCCGTCGCCGGCACGCGCCCCGGGAATCGTATTCCGACAAGCATTTCCACACCAAGGAGTCAACGTGGCGGTTATCGCACACAAGGCAGCCGTGCTGGGCAAACCCATCGCCCATTCGCTCTCGCCGGTCCTCCACAACGCGGCATACGAGGCCCTCGGCCTCGACGACTGGCATTACGGCCGCGAGGAAGTCGGCGTCGATGACCTCGACGCCTTCCTCCACGGTCTGGACCCCACGTGGCGGGGCCTGAGCCTGACGATGCCGCTCAAACGCGCGATCATCCCCTACGGCACCCCGCAGGACAAGTGGGTCAAGCTCCTCGGCGTGGCCAACACGGCCGTCTTCGAGTGGCAGATGCAGAACACGGCGCATCCCGAACTGCCGGCCATCCGCCTGTACAACACCGACGTCTACGGCATCTACCAGGTGCTGCTGCGCGGCATCCGGAACCGCAACAACACGCGCAGCGCCCTCATCATCGGCAACGGCAATACGGCGCACTCCGCCTTCGCTGCGCTGAGCATGCTCAAGGTGCGCAACATCACGATCGCGGCGCGCCATTCCGAGAAATCCGCGCCGTTCATCAAGCTGGGCACCGAGCTGCACGTCGATACGACGCTCGCCAAGCTCGAGGGCGTCTTCGCCGACATGTCCTCCTACGATTTCGTGGTCAGCACCGTGCCGGCGCATGTTCCCGACCCCTATGTGGGCGGGCTCCAAACCGACGGCCGCCCGCTCGGCACGCTGCTCGACGTGGTGTACGACCCGCGTCCGACGGCGCTGATGCAGGCGTGGTCCGACAACGGCGGCACGGCTATCGGCGGCCAGGAGATGCTTCTGCAGCAGGCCATCCCGCAGGTGGCGTACATGACGTCCACATCCACCGACGAGATCGCGGCCCAGGCCGAGAACCATATGCGCGAGGCGCTGAACGACGCGTTGTGAGGTGGGCGCCGCCTTTCGCCGCGGGCGATATCCGGCCTGCCGCGCAACGCGGTTGTGCGCTACGATTCACAGGGAAGCCACCGGGACCCCGGTGAGCGGAAAGAGGACACATGGTACAGGACGACGGTGCGGACAAGGAACCGCAACGCGACGCGCAGGCGGACGCGCGCAACGCCGCTAACGCCGACGCCGGAAATACGGCCGCCGAGGCCCGCACGGCTACCGCTGCCACCGCGACCAGCGTGAACGGCGCGGCCGGCGCGAACGACGCCGCGGCCGGCGAGAAGCCGCAGCCGGCGGAGGACTTCGAGGTCCTCCTCATCACCGGCATGTCCGGGGCAGGACGCTCCCGCGCGGCGGACGCCATCGAGGACATCGGCTGGTACGTCATCGACAACCTGCCGCCGAACATGCTCGTGCCGCTCGTCGACATGATGACCTCGTCCGGTTCGAAGGTGCATAAGCTCGCCACCGTCATCGATGTGCGCACGCAGGGCTATTTCGACGACCTCGCCTCGGTGTTCAACCATCTCGACGACCTGGGCGTCAAGTACCGCATCCTGTTCCTCGACGCCTCCGACAGCGAACTCATCAAACGCTACGAATCGGTACGCCGGCCCCATCCGCTCCAGCGCGGACGCCGCCTCATCGATGGCATCAACGAGGAGCGCGCGCTGCTCTCCGGCCTGCGCGATCGCGCCGACGTGGTTATCGACACCACGAATATGTCGGTGCACCAGCTCTCGACGAAGCTCTACGATTCGCTGCTTGGATCGGGTCCGAGCACCGTCACCGTGCATATCTTCAGCTTCGGCTTCAAATACGGCATTCCGCTTGACGCCGATTTCGTGGCAGACGTGCGTTTCCTGCCCAACCCGTACTGGGTTCCTTCGCTGCGTGAGATGACCGGCCTCGACAAGCCCGTCAGCGACTATGTTCTGAACAGCAAGGACGCCACGGATTTCCTGAAGTCGTACACCGACGCCATCATGACGGCCATCAGGGGCTATGCCCGCGAGGACAAGCACTACGTCACGATCGCCGTCGGCTGTACGGGCGGCCAGCACCGCTCCGTGGCCATGAGCATGGCCCTGGCGGAGAAGTTGCGCGCCAACGGACTGACGGTTTCCGTCTCCGCCCGCGAGCTGGGACGCAAGGACAAGCGGCAGGACAAATAAGGCTATAAGTAAAGCAAAGGCGCCGTTCCCCATCGGGACGACGCTGGGTAAGATGGGACCTCGGGCCGCCGGCCCGGTCGGCCCGTGCGGTCCAGCGGCCCGCGCCGCCCGACATGAAAGTCGGCTACTATGTTCACGGCGCGTCGCACGGCGCACCGCGGCCCCGAGGGACTCGAATAGGACTCAAAGAGTACGGAAGGAAGGAACCAGTTGGCTCTTGTGGATGACGTCAAGACTGAACTCGCCTCGATCGTCGACGAGCCTGCGACGGTAAAACAGGCGCAGGCAGCGACGATGATGAGGTTCGGAGGCGGGCTCCGCGTTGTGCAGAAGCACATCATCGTGGAATGCCGTTTCGACAACCTCGAGGCGGCGAAGTGGCTTCAGCAGACCATCCGTACCGTGTACCAGCACGATGCGCTTCTTCTCAAGTCGAAGATCACGACCCCGCAGGGCGTCGTGGACCGCTTCATCGTGCGCGTCATGCGTTCCGGCGGCGCCCTGGCGCTGCAGTCCGGCCTCCTCGACAGGCATAACAGGCGCCCTGTCGTCGGCCTTCCGACCGACATCGTCAGCGGCAACATCGCACAGATCAAGGGTGCGTGGCGCGGCGCCTTCCTGGCGCAGGGCTCGCTGTCCGACCCGGGCAAGGCCGGCAAGCTCGAGATCGCCTGCCCGACCCGCGAGACGGCCATGGCACTCGAAGGCGCCGCTCGTCGCCTCGGCGTGACCGCCAAGATCGAGAACGTGCGCGAGACGAGCTTCCATATCCGCATCCGCGATTCGGATTCCATCGAGCGCATGCTGCTGCTCATGGGCGCCACCCGCACCAGCCGCGAGTGGAGCGGCAAGCGCGTCGACGGCGAGTCCCGCGGCAAGGCCAACCGCCTGGCGAATTTCGACGATGCGAATATGCGCCGCAGCGCCAAGGCGGCCGTCGAGGCCTCCGAGAAAATCGTGCACGCCTTCGAGGTGCTGGGCGACGATATCCCGCAGAACCTGCGCGACGCCGGCCAGCTGCGCCTCGACCATCGCGACGCCAGCCTCGAACAGCTCGGCCAGCTCGCCGACCCGCCTGTGTCGAAGGACGCCATCGCCGGCCGCATCCGCCGTCTGCTCCAGCTCGCCGACCGCACCGTGAAGAAGCGCGAGGCCGAGGCCAAGAAGCAGGCCGAGGGTGAGGCGAAGGCCTCCGACGATTCCGCCGCCGCCCCGAAGACGGCGCCGGCCGAGAAGGCTGCCGCCGCCGAGACCAAGGCCGCGGCCTCTTCCGAGGCCTGACGGGCCGCATACCCCGGACGCATCCACCGTCCACCCGAATTCCGTCATCGAACGCCGAGGCGCACAAAGCGCCCCGGCGTTCGTCGTTCCGGCGCGGAGCATCGTGTATCCTCTTTCGCACCAAGCGAACATGACCCGCTCCCGGCGCTTCTCGAAACCACATTGTAGAATTCGAACTGTTGCACAGGGCCTTCGTGGCCGGACGCATCGAGCCGGCGTTCCCGAACGGAACGTACCGGCGCGGCGTCGCGGCGGCGGAGGCGTTCCGAAGGCAGAAAGGATAGCATGAAGACTCTCAAGGACCTCGGAGACCTCTCCGGCAAGCGCGTTCTCGTCCGCGCCGACTTCAACGTTCCGCTCAAGGGCACCACGATCACCGACGACGGCCGCATCCGCGCCGCTCTCCCGACGATCAACGCCCTGCTCGGCCAGAACGCGAAGATCATCCTCATGGCCCACCTCGGCCGCCCGAAGGGCAAGGTCGTGCCGGAGCTCAGCCTCGCGCCGGTGGCCCAGCGCCTCAGCGAGCTCGTCGGCAAGCCCGTCACGCTCGCCAAGGACACCTACGGCGAGGACGCGCAGGCCAAGGTCGCCGCGATGAAGGACGGCGACATCGTGCTTCTCGAGAACGTGCGCTTCAACCCGGAAGAGACCAGCAAGGACGAGGCCGAGCGTGCCGCCTACGCCAAGAAGATCGCCGCCCTTGGTGACGTCTTCGTGTCCGACGGCTTCGGCGTCGTGCACCGCGCGCAGGGCTCCAACTACGACGTGGCCAAGGATCTGCCGGCCGCCGCGGGCCTGCTCGTCGAGAAGGAAGTCAACGCCCTGTCCAAGGCCACCGAGAACCCGGAGCGCCCGCTGACCGTCGTGCTCGGCGGCTCCAAGGTGTCCGACAAGCTCGGCGTCATCGAGAACCTGCTGTCCAAGGCCAACCGCCTCGTCATCGGCGGCGGCATGGTGTTCACCTTCCTCAAGGCCCTCGGCTACGAGGTCGGCACCTCGCTGCTCGAGGAGGACCAGCTCGACACCGTCAAGGGCTACATCGAGACCGCGAAGAAGAACGGCGTGGAGCTCGTTCTCCCGACCGACATCGTCGTGAACGCCGGCTTCCCGGCGGGCGACACCCCGGTCAACCCCGAGGTCGTGGCCGCCGACGCCATCCCGGCCGATAAGATGGGCCTCGACATCGGCCCGGACTCTCAGAAGCTCTTCCACGACAAGATCGTCGACTCCAAGACGGTTGTGTGGAACGGCCCGATGGGCGTGTTCGAGGTCCCGCAGTTCGCCGACGGCACGCGCGCCGTGGCGCAGGGCCTCGTGGACGCGACCAAGGCCGGCGCGTTCACCATCGTGGGCGGCGGCGACTCCGCCTCCGCCGTGCGCAACCTCGGCTTCGACGAGGCCGGTTTCTCGCACATCTCCACCGGCGGCGGCGCCTCCCTCGAGTTCCTCGAGGGCAAGACGCTCCCCGGCCTGGCCGTGCTCGAGTAGTCGCACGATTCGCCCGCGGTCGCGTCTGACGCCGGCCTCATCCTGACATTGATAGCCGGGTGCCGAAAGGCCCCGGCTCATCAATGCCGCTTGGTGCCGCTTGGCGTCGTCTGGTGCGCACCGCCAGGTACCGCGGCATCGTCCGCACCCCCCCAAAAATCCGCCCGCCCCCACCGAAGGAATCCAGGAACCCATGCGAAAGCCCATCGTCGTCGGCAATTGGAAGATGAACCTCGACCATCTCGAGGCCACCTATTGTGTGCAGAAACTCGCATGGCTCCTGCGCGACGCGCGCTTCGACTACGATTCCTGCGAGGTCGTGGTGCTTCCGCCGTTCACGTCCATCCGGTCGGTGGGCGTGCTTGTCGACGCCGACAAGCTCAAGATCGGCTACGGCGCACAGACCGTCTCGGTCACCACACAGGGCGCGTTCACCGGCGACGTCTCGGCCGATATGCTTGCCGCGCTCGGCTGCAAATACGTCATCGTCGGCCATTCCGAACGCCGCAAGTACCATCCCGAGGACGACGCCACGCTCGTCGACCAGGTGCGCGCCATCCTCGCCGCGGACATGCAGCCCATCCTGTGCGTCGGCGAAAGCTATGACGAGCGCAAGAAGGGCATCGAGCTCGAATACGCCGTCGGGCAGGTCAATGACATCACGCGCGACCTCTCCGAGGACGAGGCCTCGCGCATGCTCGTCGCCTACGAACCCGTCTGGGCCATCGGCACCGGCATGGTCGCGACGTCGCGCACCGCGCAGGACGCCGCGCACGCCATCCGCCGTCACTTCGCAGACGCCTTCTCCCAGGCGGTGGCCGAGCGCGTGCGGATCCTCTACGGCGGGTCGGTGACTTCGAAGAACGCCTCGCAGCTCATGTCCGAGGCGCACGACATGGACGGATTCCTCGTCGGCGGCGCGTCGCTCGACCCCGAGGAGTTCGACAAGATCGTGCGGCTGACGCAGAAGGCCGCGCAGCAGCGGTAGGATGTCGGAGCGCGCTGACGCGGGCGCGGCTGCGCGGCGGCGCGCGGGCGGCGCGCGTCGGTCCCGGAACCTGAAAATTCACGAAAACGACTCATATTCTCCGCGGATGGAGTACACTAAGACGAGGAAAAAACTGTTTGGAGGTTATTGTGCACGTTCTCAAGATCGTTCTTATCGTTCTTGTCGCCATCCTGAGCATCCTTCTCACGACGCTCATCCTCATGCACAAGGGCAAGGGCGGCGGCCTGTCCGATATGTTCGGCGGCGGCATCGCGATGAACGCGGGCACGTCGGGCGTTGCGGAGAGGAACCTGAACCGCATCACCGTGATCGTGGCGCTTCTGTGGGTCGCGATCATCATCGGACTCGACCTCATGACGAAGTACAACATCGGCTGATTGCCATCGGTCTGCCGTCAATGACGCGATGCTGCGTCCGGCGGGGTTGATGGTTTTGTTGATGGTTTTTGAGAGGGAACCTGGCGATTGCTAGGTTCCCTCTTTTGCGTTGTGTGGGGGATTGGGGTTGTGGCGATGGTTGGGGTGGGAGGCGAAGGTTGGGGTGGGAGGTGTTGCTTGGCGGGGATAGGCGATGGTGGCGTTTTTTACCGCGAGGAGGGGTAGTGCTTGCTTCGGTGGTGGGATGGGGTTCGGGGTGAGGATCGTTTGCCATGGAGGGTTTGTTTTGTGTCTCGGCCGGCCGTGGGCGGCGAGATGGCGGTTCATGGCGAGGATTATTCACCACGAGGGGTTGGTTTTGCGTTTTGGGTGGTCGCGGGCGGCGGGATAGGGGTTGATGGTGAGGAGTATTCACCACGAAGGACGATTTCCCGTTCGGTGTACACGATCGCTCACACTGAACGGATCTCGAGCACCGGCCGCAGCCTAGGGGGGGGCGGAGCGGCCAGGACCTGATTCGCAGGATTCGGCGGGGAAAATCGTGGATAGGGGGCATGTGAAGGAAGAAGTTCAAATCTTCACAATTGGAATTGAACTTTGGTGTGTTGCGGGGGAGAGGGGAAGGGGGAAGTGATATGATTTTGAACCGCAAGTTCAATTTGAAGTTCAATTTTGACGGGAGGCCGGAAGAATGGCTACAGCCACATTCGCCGAACGCCTGAACGAGGCGATGAAGATGCGTGATCTCAAGCAGATCGACATCGTCCGCCGCGCACAGGACTCCGGCGTCAAGATGGGCAAGAGCCACGTCAGCCAATATGTCGGCGGAAAGACGATTCCCCGTGATGCGAATCTCTCCTTCCTGGCTCGCACTCTCGACGTGGACGAGGCCTGGCTGCTTGGCGAGGACGTTCCGATGAGCGCCGCCGCCACGCCAGCCGTGCGCCCCGCCGCACCCGCGGCGTCCGCACCGTCACCCACTATCACCGTATCCAAAACCACAACATCAACAACCACGAAAAACCCCACATCCGAGGACCGCACCATGACCGAAGAAACCGAAACAACCCAGCCGACGCCCACCACCCGCCGCCAGTTCACGAAGTCGCATAAGCTCGACAACGTGCTCTATGACGTGCGCGGACCGGTTGTAGACGAAGCCGCGCGCATGGAGGCCCAGGGCACGAACGTGCTCAAGCTCAACATCGGCAACCCGGCGCCCTTCGGCTTCCGCACCCCGGACGAAGTGGTCTACGACATGGCGCACCAGCTCACCGACACCGAGGGCTACTCGCCGTCCAAGGGTCTGTTCTCCGCGCGCAAGGCCATCATGCAGTACTCGCAGATCAAGAAGCTTCCGAACGTCACGATCGACGACATCTACACCGGCAACGGCGTGAGCGAGCTCATCAACCTCAGCATGTCCGCGCTGCTGGATGACGGCGACGAGGTGCTCGTGCCCGCGCCGGACTACCCGCTGTGGACCGCATGCGTCACGCTCGCCGGTGGCACGGCCGTGCACTACGTGTGCGACGAGCAGTCCGAGTGGAACCCGGACGTTGAGGACATGGAGCGCAAGATCACCGACCACACCAAGGCCATCGTCCTCATCAACCCGAACAACCCGACCGGCGCCGTGTACCCCAAGGAGGTGCTCGAGCAGATCGTGGAGGTGGCGCGCCGCCACCAGCTCATGATCTTCAGCGACGAGATCTACGACCGCCTGTGCATGGACGGCATCGAGCACACGTCCATCGCGTCTCTGGCGCCGGACCTGTTCTGCGTCACGTTCTCCGGCCTGTCGAAGTCGCATATGATTGCCGGCTACCGTATCGGATGGATGGTGCTCAGCGGCAACAAGGCGCTGGGGCGTGACTACATCGAGGGCATCAACATGCTGTCGAATATGCGCATCTGCTCCAATGTGCCGGCTCAGTCCGTGGTGCAGACGGCTCTGTGGGGCCACCAGAGCGTGAACGACTACATCGTGCCCGGCGGCCGCATCTACGAGCAGCGCGAGTACATCTACAACGCGCTCAATTCCATCCCGGGTGTGTCTTGCGTCAAGCCGAAGGCAGCGTTCTACGCCTTCCCGAAGCTCGACAAGCGCTTCAACATCCACGACGACCAGCAATTCGCGCTCGACCTGCTCAAGGAGGAGAAGCTCCTCATTGTGCAGGGCACCGGCTTCAACTGGATTGCGCCCGATCACTTCCGCATCGTCTACCTGCCGCGTATCGAGGATCTCAAGGATGCGGTCGCGCGCATGACGCGTTTCCTCGAGCACTACCGCCAGTAAGCGTGTCGCCGCGCGTACCTCTGTGCGTGCCGCGCCCTGCAGAATGCGAAGCGGTTTGCTGTTACGTCTCATACGATGCAAGGGCTGTAACATGTCGCGCGAGTGCGCCCCTATGCCGAGGCCCCGGATACGAACGGTTCCGTATCCGGGGCCTCGGCTTTTGTGCTATCTGCTGTCGTCGATGGCTCTGTTACAGGCCGTGTTGCAGGCTCTGCACACAAACAAAAACTCCCGCGACACCTCAAACGGTGCCGCGGGAGTCTGGGTATCAGCAGTCAGTGGCTGCGAGAGCTAGGAAGCTCAGCCGTTGACGCGGTCGATGCCGGACTGGACGTCGGCGATCACGGAATCCCAGGAGGCGATGAACTTGGCAACGCCGTCAGCCTCGAGCTGATCGGTGACATCCTTGATGTTGATGCCGAGCTCGGCGAGCTTGTCCATGATGGCCTGGCTCTCCTCGTAGGTGCCCTTGATGGACGGAGCGCCGTTGCCGTGGTCGGCGAGAGCGTTCAGCGTCTTCTCCGGCATGGTGTTCACCACGTTCGGGGCCACGAGCTCGTCGACGTACTTGCAATCGGAGTACGCGGCGTTCTTGGTGCCGGTGGAAGCCCACAGCGGACGCTGCTTCTTGGCGCCCTTGGCCTCGAGCGCGGCCCAGCGAGGATCGTTCGCGAACTTCTCCTCGAAGAGCTTGTAGGCGAGGCGAGCGTTGGCCACAGCGGCCTTGCCCTCGAGAGCCTTGGCCTCATCGGAGCCGTTAGCCTCGAGCAGCTTGTCGACGGCGGTATCCACGCGGGACACGAAGAAGGAGGCGACGGAGCCGATGTGCTTGAGGTCGTGGCCGTTGGCGTCAGCCTGCGCGATGCCCTCGATGAAGGCGTCGATGACCTGCTCGTAGCGCTCGATGGAGAAGATCAGCGTCACGTTGACGGAGATGCCCTTGGCGAGCGTGGCGGTGATGGCCGGAAGGCCCTCGAGGGTCGCCGGGATCTTGATCATGGCGTTCGGGCGGTTGACCTTCTCCCACAGCTCAACGGCCTGCTTCTCGGTGGCCTCGGTCTCGTGAGCGAGACGCGGGTCGACCTCGATGGAGACGCGGCCGTCGACGAAGTCGGTGGCCTCAGCGATGTCGCGGAAGATATCCGTCGCGTTGCGCACATCGGTGGTGGTCAGCTCGCGGATGGCGGTCTCAACGTCAACCTTGCCGAGCTCCTTGAGCTGCGCATCGTACGGGCCGACCTGGGAGAGGGCCTTCTGGAAGATGGACGGGTTGGTGGTCACGCCAACGACGTTCTTGTTCTTGATGAGGTCCTGCAGGGAGCCGGACTCGATGCGGGTGCGGGACAGATCGTCCAGCCAGATGGAAACACCGTTGTCGCTGGTGCGCTGAGTTGCTTCAGTCATGTTTGTGTTTTTCTCCTTGTATTCCGGATAGGAACAACTTAATGATACATGGAAGGGGCGCCTACGTGAGGCGCCCCAGCAATGCTTTCGCCTTAGGCGTTGACCTCGGCGAGGGAGGCCTTGGCGGCCTCGACCACATGCTCGGCCGTGATGCCCAGGTCGATCATGTTCTGAGCGCCGTCGCCCTGCAGGCCGAACTGCTCGATGGAGATGGCCTTGCCATAGGCGCCGAGGTACTTGTACCACGGCATGGCAACGCCGGCCTCGATGGAGACGCGGGCCTTGACGCCGGCCGGGAGGATCTCCTCCTTGTACTCGGCGTCCTGCTCCTCGAACCACTCCATGGACGGGAAGGAGACCACGCGGGCCTTGATGCCTTCGCCGGCGAGGGTCTTGGCGGCGGACACGGCCCACTGGACCTCGGAGCCGGAGGCCATGATGATGACGTCCGGGGTGCCCTCGGTGTCGACGAGCACGTAAGCGCCCTTGCGCACGCCGTCCTTCGCCTTCTCCTTGGTCTCGGCAAGCGTCGGGACGCCCTGGCGGGTGAGGATCATAGCGGTCGGGAGGGTGTTGTCCTTCTCGAAGAAGTAACGATAGGCCTCGGCGGTCTCGTAGGCGTCGGCCGGGCGGACGACCTCGAGCTGCGGCATCGCGCGGAAGGCCGCGAGGTGCTCGATCGGCTGGTGGGTCGGGCCGTCCTCGCCGAGGGCCACGGAATCGTGGGTCCACACGTAGAGGTTCGGGATCTCCATGAGGGCGGCGAGGCGCACGGCCGGACGCTCGTAATCGGAGAACTGGAAGAAGGTGCCGTTGAACGGGCGGGTGTCGGAGCCGAGCAGGATGCCGTTGGTGATGGCGCCCATGGCGAACTCGCGCACGCCGAAGTGCAGCTGGCGGCCGTACTCGGACTGCTCCGGCCACGTGCGGGTCTCGTCGGAGGCCGGGCCGAAGGACTTGGCGCCGTTGATGTTCGTGTTGTTCGAGCCACCGAGGTCGGCGGAGCCGCCCCACAGCTCGGGCATCACGGCGGCGATGGCGTTGAGGACCTGGCCGGAGGACTTGCGCGTGGCAACGCCCTTGCCGACTTCCTGAGCGGCCTCGAACTCGTCGATCGCGGCGTCGAAGCCCTCGGGGAGCTTGTGAGCCTTGATACGCTCGTAGAGGGCGGCCTTGTCCGGGTTGGCCTTCTGCCAGGCGGCGAACTTCTCGTCCCACTCCTTGTGGGCCTCGAGACCGCGGTCGGCGACCTCGCGAGCGTGGGCCAGGGCCTCCTCGTCGACCGGGAAGTCGACGTCGGGGTCGAAGCCGAGCTCCTTCTTCAGGCCGGCGACGGCCTCGGCACCGAGCTTGGCGCCGTGGGAGGACTCGCTGTTGGTCTTGCCCGGGGTCGGCCACGCGATCAGCGTGTCGACCTTGATGAAGTGCGGGCGGTCCGTGACGGCCTCGGCCTTGTCGAGGGCGGCGGCGAGGGCGGCGGTGTCCTCCTTGTAGGAGCCGTCGGGCTGGATGAAGGAGACTTCGTCCGTGTACCAGCCGTAGGCCTCGTAGCGCTTGAGGATGTCCTCGGAGAAGGTGAGCTTGGTGTCGCCCTCGATCTGGATGTGGTTCGCGTCGAAGATCACGAACAGGTTGCCGAGCTTCTGGTTGCCCGCGAGAGAACCGGCCTCGGAGGAGACGCCTTCCTCGACGTCGCCTTCGCCGCAGATGACCCACACCTTGTGATCGAACGGGGAGGTGCCCTCGGCCGCATCCGGGTCGAGCAGGCCGCGCTCGAAGCGCTGGCCGTAGGCGAAGCCCACAGCGGAGGAGAGACCCTGGCCGAGCGGGCCGGTGGTCATCTCAATGCCCGGAGTCAGGCCGTACTCCGGATGGCCCGGGGTACGCGTGTCGGCGCCGCCACGGAAGTACTTGAGGTCATCGAGCGTCACGCCGTAGCCGGAGAAGTACAGCTGGACGTACTGTGTGAGGGAGGCATGGCCACCGGAGAGGATGAAGCGGTCGCGGCCGGCCCACTGGGGATCGTTGGGGTCGTGCTTGATATAGCGCTGGTACAGCGTGTAGGCGATCGGAGCCAGGGACACCGGGGAACCGGGGTGGCCGTGGCCGGCACGCTCGACTGCATCGGCGGAGAGGACCTTCGCCATCTTGACGGCGCGATCATCCAGTTCGGACCAAGTGAAATCGGTCATTGATAATTCCTTCCAATTCGGACGTGGACGGGCCTCAAGGAATGCAAGGCGCCGCCCGCAATGACGTTTCTATGCTAAACCCTCACACAGACTTACCGCGGGCATGACGCGTGCGTGGCGTCCGGGTTTCGGTGACAGCGAACTAGCACTCGCGCCCGCGGAGTGCTAAAACATTGGAAGACGATTGGAATTCCACGATTCGCCCGCCGCGTCACGTCGGGAGCATCGTGGCGCGGCGCCGGCGGAGGCATGCGCACGGCATGCGATCGCAGGCTCCGCGCGGGCCATGGCAAGGAGGTTGGTTGCATGGCGAACAACAGGCGCATGGTCGTGCTCCGCGCCGTGGTGGAGGACTACATCCGCACGCAGGAGCCCGTCAGTTCGGGCGCGGTGGCGAGGAACCACCATATTGACGCGAGCCCCGCCACGGTGCGCAACGACATGGCCGCCCTCGAGAACGAGGGTTACCTCGAGCAGCCGCATACGTCGGCCGGGCGGGTGCCCACCGAGAAGGGATACCGCTATTTCGTGGACCGTCTGGCCACGGTGGTCCCGCTCACGGCGGCGCAGAAGAACGCCATCCGCTCGTTCCTCGCCGGCTCCGTGAGCCTCGACGACGTGCTGCGCCGCTCCGCGCAGCTGCTCGCGCAGATCACAGGGCAGGTGGCCGTCGTGGCCTCGCCCTCGCTTGCGCGCTCGGCGCTGCGTCATCTCGAAATCGTGCCCATGGCATCAACCGTGCTTCTCGTCATCGTCATCACCGACACCGGGCGTGTCGAGCAGCGCTCCATCGCCTCGCGCAACGCGCCGGCCCCGTCGGCCCTCGCGTCCCTGTGCGACGGCATCAATGAACACTGCCACGGCTTCGGCCTGGCCGCCACCGGCGACTGGCTCCTCGAACGCGCGGCGTCCCTGCCCACGCGCGAGGAGCGCGTGTTCGTCGCCACGCTGGCGCAGGTTTTCCACGACCTCGCCAACCAGGAGCGCACGAGCAACCTCTATATGTCGGGCACCAACCGCCTGACGCACGGGGACGGCACGCTGCGTGACGTGGCCCCGCTGCTCGACGCCCTCGAGGAGCAGGTGGTGCTTATGCATCTCATGGGCAACCTCTCCGAGATGTCGCGCTACACCACGCGCGGCAGCGTCGGCGTGGCCATCGGTTCGGAAACGCATACTCCGGGGCTGCTCAACGCCTCGGTGGTGTCGACGGGCTACGGCCATTCCACAAGCGGCGCGGACGATGGCGCGGATGCGGCGCCCGTCGCCTTCGTCGGCTCCATAGGCCCCACGCATATGGATTACGGCACCACGATCGCAGCCGTGCAGGCCGTGGCCAAGTACCTGACCGAATACGTGGCGCGCGAGGAGGGTGGCGGCGAGCCGCACGATTCCGGCGGCGGGCGCGATGACGGCGCGACGCATGGCGACGGCGCTGCACGCGGTGACGACGGCGCCCGGGGTGCAGCGGGCGACGGCGGGGGAGCGGGCATGGCAGAATAGACGCGCCGAAACCAACGCACCGAAACACCAACACGCGGAAGCGCAGAAACCAAAGCGATCGCAAACATATACGTGAGGCCGAGCGGAAGCCCGGCGCCGTGGAATCCCCGGATCCCACGGACCTGCGGGGCGTCCCGGAACCGTCCGGGCGTCGTGCGGGACCCATCCCAACCAAACGAGCCCAACCAAACGAGGAAGAAACAGTGGCTTCTCCAGATTATTACGAGACACTCGGCGTTTCCAAGGACGCGAGCCAGGACGAGATCAAGAAGGCTTACCGCAAGCTGAGCCGCAAGTACCATCCCGACATCGCCGGCCCCGAGTTCGAGGACAAGTTCAAGGAGGTCAACAACGCGTATGACGTGCTGTCCGACCCCGACAAGCGCCGCATGTACGACATGGGCGCCGATCCGAACAATCCGAACGCCGGCGCACAGGGCTTCTCGGGCGGTTTCGGAGACATCTTCAACGACCTGTTCGGAGCGTTCGGCGGGGGCGGCGCCTCCATGGGCCCCATTCCGCGCACGCAGAAGGGCTCCGACGGCAAGATCACGATGACCGTCTCGCTGCGCACCTGCGTGTTCGGCGGCACCGAGCAGACCCAGGTCTCCGCCTACCAGGTGTGTCCCGACTGCCACGGCACCGGCTGCGAGGGCGACACGAAGCCGGTCACCTGCCCGGACTGCAAGGGCAGCGGCTCCGTCCAGCGCGTCACGAATACGCTGCTGGGCCAGATGATGTCGACCTCGCCGTGCCCGAAGTGCGAGGGGCACGGCACGGTGATCGAGAAGCCGTGCGGCACCTGCCACGGCCATGGCCGCGTGCGTTCGAGGCGCACGATCTCCATCAAGGTGCCGGCGGGCGTCGACAACGATACCTGCATCCGCCTCAACGGCCAGGGCTCCGTGGGCGAGGGAGGCGGCCCCGCAGGTGACCTGTACGTGTATATCCGCGTGGTGGATGACGATAACTTCACCCGCGAGGGCGACGACCTGCACTGCTGGCTGCGCGTTCCGCTGACATGGGCGGCGCTGGGCTACAAGACGAGCGTCGACACGCTGGACGGCAAGAAGGACATCGTGATTCCCGCGGGGTCGCAGACCGGTAGCACGATCGAACTCAAGGGCCTGGGTTCCGCGCAGCTGCGCGATTCCTCGAAGCGTGGCGACCTCGTGATCCATATCGTGGTCGACACTCCGACGGACCTCACGCCGGAGCAGAGGAAGCTCCTTGAGAAGTTCGCCAAACAGCGCAAGGACGCCTCGTATGCGCCGGAGCTGGCCAGCGAGGTCAAACTGCCGCGCACGCAGGGCAAGGGCTTCTTCGGGCGCATCAAGGACGCGCTGCGCTGACGGGGTCCGTCCGCGCGTGTGAATCGCGCATATGAATGTGGGCTGGGAATCGTTGAGATTCCTGGCCCACAGTCATTGGTGTATTACAGAGTAATTCCACGATTTCTACAGCAGGCTGCGGCACATCTGGCGGTACTCGGTGACGTAACCGCCGCCGAAGAACGCGCAGTGGCCGGCGATGGGGTAGAGCTGCCACAGCGTGGTGCGCTCCTCGAAGCCGGCACGCAGCGGGTGCACGCCCCGGTAGCCGTCCATGATGTCGGTCAGATACGGCATGCCGAACAGATGGAGCATGGCGAGGTCCTCCTCGCGGTGGCCACCATGCGCGGCCGGGTCGATGAGAATCGCATGCGTGCCTGTGTCATCCGACGTCCACATCACGTTGCCGCTCCACAGGTCTCCATGCACGCGGGCCGGCTTGTCTTTCGCCGCGCCGCCCAGCAGGTCGGGAAACGCCTCGATGACGCGCTCGGTCAGCTCGAGATCCGAGGAATCCAGTACGCCGCGCTTCATGCCGATGCGCACCATCGGCAGCAGGCGGCCTTCGGCGAAATACGTCGCCGGGTCGTCCCAGTCGCCGGTGTCCATGGGAACCGGGTCCTGCAGGGGGCCGAAATAGCAGGTGCCGGTGTAATCGTCGGGGGCGGAGCCGAAATGCGCGGCCCCGGAATCGTGCATCCTCGCGAGCGCCGCGCCGAACTCGTAAGCGGCCTTGGGCGTGGGGGACGAGGGCTCCACGCGTTCGATGTCGAGGTAGTCCTTGCCCCATCCGATCACGTCCACGACGCGTGGGCCGCCCTGTGCCTGTGCCTTGCCGAGCCATTGCAGGCCGCGGCCCTCGCACTCGAAGAAGCCCTCCGGGGTCCACGCCCTCGACTTGCGGTATACGTTGCGTGACATACATACCTCCTTGTTCCGGAGCCGCCCGGCCGATTCCGGGGCGGTTCCCGCGGCGCGGCGGCGCGCCGCGCGTATCCCGTCTCCAGTATTCCACAGATCGCCTCCCCGTATCGTCGTTGCGCCACCTCCGCCCGCCGTTCGCCCGACGCGCATGGGATGGAACGATTATGCGAAGCCTTGGCCCTCTTGCGGCCCCGGAACACGCCCTCCTGTAATGTGCAAGGCATGAACGTATTGCAAGCGATCTTCCTGGGCTTGCTCCAGGGCCTCACAGAATTCCTGCCCGTCTCATCGAGCGCCCATATCCGCATCTTCGGGTCCCTTATCGGATGCGAGGATCCCGGTTCGGCCTTCACCGCCATCATCCAGATCGGCACGGAGCTCGCCGTGCTGCTGTATTTCCGCCATGACATCGCGCGCATCCTCTCGCACTGGTTCCGCTGCCTGGTCAGCAAGGACGCCAAGGGCTGGGAGCGTTTCGGCTCCCGTGACAAGGACGCCGCGCTCGGCTGGTACATCATCATCGGCACGATTCCGATCGTCGTGGCCGGCCTCATCTTCCAGGACTTCATCGAAACCACGATGCGCAACCTGTGGATCATCGTGGTCACGCTGGCGCTGTTCGGCGTGCTCCTGTGGTTCTTCGACGCGCGCAGCCGCCAGGTCAAGACGATCGACGACATGACGTGGAAGGACGCCCTGCTCTACGGCATCGGCCAGATGCTCGCCCTGATCCCGGGCGTGTCGCGCTCCGGCGGCACCATCACCTTCGGTCGCGCCATGGGGTACACGCGCGAGGCCGCGGCCCGCGTGAGCTTCCTCATGGCCATCCCCGCCGTGCTCGGCGCCGGCATCCTCGAGGCGGTCAAGGCCGCCGGCGAAACGAGCGCCCCGTCGTTCCCCGGGTGGGGCGTGACGATTCTCGCCGCCGTCATCGCGTTCTTCGTGGGCTACGTGGTGATCATCGGCTTCCTCAAGATCGTCTCGACCTTCTCCTACAAGGGCTTCGCGATCTACCGCATCGCGCTGGCCGCGTTCGTCGTGATCCTTCTTCTCGCGCATGTGCTCACGCCGCTGTCGGGCGCGTGATCCGCTGCGCGTGATTCGCCTCGCCGCGGCGCGTGATTTCCACGATGACAGACAACAACGGGCTCCGGAGTGTTCCGGAGCCCGTTGCTTTTTCTTTTCGGCGACTTTCAGCGGTTTTTCGGGGGTTCGGAGTTGGGCTTGGGTTCCTGGCCGGCTTCGGAATCGCGTGTTTCCGGCGCGCCGTGTGAGGGCACAGTGCCGGTTGTTGCGGAATTGGTCGGCGCGCTGTTCTGCGTGGGATTGGTTTTCGGCGCGTTGACGGGGCCGAAGGTGCGCGTATGGATCTCCGCTATGGCGTGCGCGTCGATCGTGCCGTCGGCGGTGCGCAGGTTCACGTTGCGCAGCTGCACGTCGAGGAGGAATTTCTCGGTTTCGCGCACCAGCTGGTCGCACGCCTCGGGGTATTGCCCGAACCCGGTCTGCCGCACGGTTCTGGACACGACGTCGCTCAGGTCCATGCGCCGCTCGAGCAGGGCGACGCGCTTGGCGAGCTGCGGATTGATATGCGTCATCACGTCGCCGCGCTTATGCCAGTCGTCCGCGCGGGCCGGCAGGTCGCCCTCCTTGAGGTCCACGCCCAGCTCCCGGGACAGGGATCGCAGCAGGTCGAGCGACGCCTGCGGGCAGTCCTCGGCCTCCATATAGCGGGGCACGGAGATAAGAAGCGTGTCGGCGGGAATTCCCGCGTCGATGGCGGTCATCGCGAGCACGACGTCGACGCCCACCGGGCCCGTGTATTCGTCCGCCCCTCCCGTGGCCGGCACGTACAGCGACCCGTCGGCGCGGCGGGAGCAGCGGCGTGCCATGAACGGCAGGGCGCGGGTATGCGTGCAATCGTCGAGCATGGAGCCCAGCGTGATGACGCGCGAACAGTTATAGCGCTGCGCCACATCGAGGCAGCGCGTGCAGTAATCCTCCCAATACAGATTGGGCTCGGAACCGGTGAGAAGAAGAAGCGAGAGGGTGTCGGAGACATCGAGACGATAGATGACGCTTTCCGGCCACATGAGATGGCGTTCGCCGCCGATGCTGGCGACCATGGGGCGGTTCTGCTGGAAATCGTAGTACTTGCAGGAACACAGGCGCATGGCTTCGATCCCGTCATAGCTATCGACGAGATGCTGCGCGAGGTCGGACGTCGCATAGCTCGCGTCTGACCAGCCGCCCAGGGCGGCGACGAAAACGAATTCACGATCGGGCTGCATGGCGGCGTCGCTTCCGGCGGTTCCCGCATCCGTGTCGGTGTACATGGCTGCCTCCTTCTTGAGACAACGTTATCGTGCAGGGTATGGGCGGCGGGAGGGAATAAGCCGTGGGCGTGAAAGGGCGCATAGGGGACTTTCGGGTGAGCCGGGCGATTCCGTGCAGACGATTTCGCAGGCGGTCCCGGAGGCGACGCGCCGGACGAGGACGATGTCGGATGCGAATTTCGCAATCGCGGGGTGTGACCGCAGCGTGAACGGCGTCTTTCCGGGTGGTGCTCGCCAATGGGCCAAAATGCCGGAAATCGTTGGAATTCCAACGATTTTCCCAAACGCGACACGCCGAAGACGCGCACGATTTGGCAAATTACAAACGTGTGGTTATAGTTATGACTCGTTGCTTGAAGCAAGGCACACAACGCCGAGCTGATAGAACACGCGGACATAGCTTAGTTGGTAAAGCGCGACCTTGCCAAGGTCGAGACCGCGGGTCCGAGTCCCGTTGTCCGCTCGAGGTCACGAGAGTGACGTCCTGCGGTGGGTTAGCCAAGCGGTTAGGCAGCGGCCTGCAAAGCCGTATAGACGAGTTCGACTCTCGTACCCACCTCGCTTGGGCGATTGGCGCAGCGGCTAGCGCACTTCCCTGACACGGAAGGGGTCACAAGTTCGATTCTTGTATCGCCCACTCAGGTCTTGTAATCACGGCCACAAGCCACCGATTACGAGGCTTTATAACTGAAATTCATAATTCAAAACACGGATGTCAGTTATGATATTCGGGCGATTGGCGCAGCGGCTAGCGCACTTCGTTCACACCGAAGGGGTCGTAGGTTCGATTCCTACATCGCCCACTCTTTACCCCGGCTCGTAAGAGTCGGGGTTTTGTGTTTGTACCAATGTTTCATCGGCTTTCAGCACGAGGGGTGGCTTGCGGGTCGAAGGCGGACGTGTCGGAACTGTTCCCGATGCGAAATCTGTTCCCGGTGCGGAATCTGCGGTTAGCTATAGGACAAATTGCGTGCCTGGCCCCGTTTGGAACCGTCTCTTGTTTCCGGGCGTGTCGAGGTGGTCGCCACGGGTGTCATGCCGCCTGGCGCGGCCCGTCCCATCCGATGCCGGCGCCGTACCCGTCGACCCCGGCCCTCGCCGATGGCGTTAGGCAGGTGCGACGGTACCCGTTTTAGACGATTTAGGGTTGGTTTTTCCTTGGTTGGGTGTCTGAATGGGCTTGGGCGGGCGTGGCGGCACCCACTTTAGGCGATTTGGGCTGGATTGGCGGCGGTTTTCCTGCCGAAATGGCGTTAGACGGGTGCGGCGGCACCCACTTTAGAGGATTTGGGGTAGGTTTTGTCTTGGTTGGGTGTCTGAATGGGCTTGGGCGGGTGCAGGGGCACCCACTTTAGACGATTCGGAGTCGGTTTGGGGGTTGCAGGACGAATTGTGTGTCTGGTCCTGTCTGGGACCGTCTCTTGTTTCCGGGTATGTCGCGGTGGTCCCCGCGGGTGGCATGCCGCGATTGGCGCGGGGCATCGCGCGGATCCGCGCGTTCCGTGACTCGATGACGTTGTTCGTCGGCGGCATGGAGCCCACGGCACACCTAGCGGATCAAGGCGACCCAAACGAAAAGAGACACTTTTCGACCTATGACCGGAATTTTCGTCGGCGTGTCTTCGTCGTATGGTGGGAGTGTCGGGGTTGTTGCCGCACATGGCCGCATCGTCGGCGCGAGAGAGCCAGACATAAGAGAACCTGAAACGGGGGAGAGATGAACTGTCCGTCATGTGGGGCGCCGGTCGATCCGGGCCAGAAATTCTGCACGAATTGCGGCACGCCAGTGGCTGCCGCGGCACCGCTGCCGCAGCCTGATACCGCGGTACCGCTGGTGGTGCCTGGTGCGCCCTCGGCTGCACCGACCGGCATGCCGACGCCCGTCGCCGGCGCCCAGGCTGCGTCGGCGCCACAGGTGCCGGCGTCACAGATGCCAATATCACAAGCTCCGGCGGCACAGTTCCAGATGACTCAGCCAGCCCAGATGGCTCAGACTGCCCAGGCCATGCCGGCGGCTCCGATGAACACGGCGGAGTCCGGCACTACAACGGCCGCTGCCTCGGCAGCCAGCGCAGGCGGTCATAAAACGCGGCGCATTGTGGCGGCCATTCTCGTGGTTGTTCTTGTGCTTGTGGCGGGCACCGCCACGTTCCTGGGGATGCGTGGCATGCTGCCGTGGCAGAGCGTTCCCGTGCCGTCTCTCGACCAGCTGGCCGGCAAGCAGGGCGCGACCGTCGACTCCCTGACCGCGGACCAGGTGGAACAGGAGCTCAGGTCCGAGGGCTTCCAGACCAGCCGTAGCCAGCAGTACTCCGGCAAGAGCGCCGGGGCGTTCCTCTCGTTCTCCAACGTGTCCGAGGGCCAGCAGCTCAGGCACGGCGACCTCATCGACATCGTCGAGTCCCTCGGCCCCGGCGTACCCCAGGGCACCGTCGGTGCGAAGGCCGCGGACAGCAAACAGGCGCTGGCCGGCATGAACGTGCCCGTCACGTACAGGGCCGTCGTCACCAGCGTTCCCGGCTCGTCCTTCGGCCCCGCCGGCACGGACTCGTCCACCAGTCAGTCCGCCGGCCCCGCGGACGCGTCCGCCACTGCCCCGGGCACCGTCGTCGCCACCTATCCGGCCGACGGGCAGCCCGTCACCGACACCGACAAGGGCATCACGGTGGCGGTCGCCACGCAGAGCGACACCGGCATCCCCGTCGACTACTACGGGCAGGACCCGGACGCCGTGCAGGCCGACCTCGAGTCCCGGGGCTACACGGTGACGTGCAAGGCCCGGTTCTCCACGAAGGCGAACGTGGGCAAGGTCGTCGCAAGCGACCCCGCCCTCGGCACCGCCGCGGCGGCTGGGACCAGCGTCACCCTGTACTACGGCGTCGACTCGCAGACCGTGGCGACGGACCGCGATAGGGCATTCGCGTCGTCGGATCCCGCCCGTGCCATTTACGCGAATACGATGAAGGCGGCGGGACTGTATTGCAAGACGGACGAATCCGGCTGCATCACCCTCACGCAGGCGTGCCCTGACAGCGACTATTGCTTCTTGACGTTGAGCCAGCTCGATCCTGATTCCAACTACGGCTATCCCATCGGGCTCGACCCCTGCTACATTGCCCAAGGCACGTGCATGGGCGACCTGAAGGCCGCCGGCACAGGCACGGACAAGGCGGCGTCTTGGGATGACAGCCCGCTCCTGTTCGGCGACACCGGCACCTTCGAACTGGTCTCCTCGCGGCAGATCGCCTATGGCTATTGCGGGACCGACGGCGACTGGAAGTACTGGAAGCGCGAGACCATGTCCGGCGGAGACAGCTGGCAGGTGTGCGTGAACGGCCAAGTCCAGGACTACCATTCGTTGGCCGACGGCCAGAACGCCGACACGGTCGATGACCCGGGTTACCAGATGGATGACGCGTGGTACGTGTACGTGCCGGTCGGCGCGGACATCAAGGCCGTGGAGGACATGGGGTATTTCGACGCCGACGCCATGAGCCAGGCCGCCTCGCAGGGCGAGCCGGACGCCGGCACGCCGTATCTGATCGCGCGCGACCCGTCGCTGTACACCGACCAGCAGCGCCGACAGTACAAGCACGACGTGTTCCCGGACCTGGCGTCGGTCGACACTCGGTCCAATGTGAATCCGAGCATCGCGTTCCTGGGGAACCATGCCCGCTACGCCGTCAAGCCCGCACCCTCCGCCCAGAGCGCCTACTACCTCGTCGAGAACCCGACGGACCCGAACAACCTCGCCTCCTTCCCGCAGATCCCCAACGACCAGATCGGCGACCCCAGCGTCCCGGACTCCAAGAGCTCCGACCAGCAACAAGCCGACCAGGCGGCCGCCGAACGCCAGGCCGCATTCGAGGCCATCGCGGGTACATACAACTACCAGTTCCCGTACTACACTTTCACAAGTGAATTCCCCGGTGGCGTTGGCGGCTCGGATTGCGGAACCACAACGCTGACCCTCAATTCCGACGGGTCGTATTCCGAAAGCTTCACCGTCTACAGCCAGCCATGCGACCTGGGAGCGAATTACACGGGCACGATCACGGATATCCAGAAAGTGGATGACCAGACGTACGATGTGACGTTCAGCGGCCCGTCGGATGCATCGGTGAAATCCGCGATCTCGCAGGGGCAGAAGGGGCAGGTCTGGCTGACCGGGCGGAAGGTGACCGAAGCCCCCGTCTGCACCGCCGACCAATGGAACCAGATGGAGGCGGGACAAGGCAATCTCGCGTGCAATCAGGTATCCGGCATCACGGATGATTCGGGTCTTCTCGAGAAAACCGTGTTGGTGCCGGATGCCTCGGATCTGAACAAGGATCTGACCGGTCCCAACTATTTCCGTGTGTACCTCAGACAATGAGACCCCCGTGCGCGGCCAGCCGTGCCACGCACCAACCGCCACGCAACCCACGAGGCGGGCGAGTTCAGCCAGAATTCGCCCGCCCCATTTGCATTCGGGGCCCGAGGTACTTATTGTGTCTACGTAACTTCAGTCCCGGCCCGCACCTTGTACCGCGGGTCCCGATAGCAAAGGACACATACCAATGGAACAGACCTCCATGATCTCGATCACTGTCGATGGCGAACGCAAGGAGGTGGAATCCACTGTCACGGGCACCGAGCTCTTCTCCGAGAACAAAGACATCATCGCCGTGCGTCTCAACGGCGAGCTGCGCGATCTGTACACGCCGCTCAAGGACGGCGACGTCGTTGAAGGCGTCGCGCTGAGCTCCGACGACGGCCTGGCAATCATGCGCCACTCCGCCACCCACGTCATGGCCCAGGCCGTGCAGGAAGTGCGCCCTGACGTCAAGTTCGGCGTCGGCCCCGTGATCGAGAATGGATTCTATTACGATTTCGACGTCAAGGATCCGTTCACGCCGGACGATATCAAAGAGATCGAAAAGCGCATGCAGCGCATCATCAAGTCCGGCCAGAGCTTCCGCCGCCGCATCGTGACCGAATCCGAGGCGCGCGCCGAGGAGGCCGACCAGCCGTACAAGCTCGAGCTCATCGATGCCGCCGAGAAGACGATTGACGACAAGGACGCCACGAAGGTGGCCGAGAACGAGCTGACGTTCTATGACAACGTGGACCGTGACGGCAACGTGGTCTGGAAGGACCTGTGCCGCGGCCCGCACGTGCCGAACACGCGCTTCATCAAGGCCTTCAAGCTGCAGCGCTCCGCCTCCGCCTACTGGCGCGGCGACGAGAAGAACCCCATGCTGCAGCGCATCTACGGTACGGCCTGGGCGTCGAAGGACGACCTCAAGGCCTACACCACCCGCATGGAGGAGGCCGCCAAGCGCGACCACCGCAAGCTCGGCCAGGAAATGGACCTGTTCTCCTTCCCGGATGAGATTGGCCCGGGCCTGGCGGTGTTCCACCCCAAGGGCGCCGCCGTCATCAACGCCATGAAGGAATACTCCCGCAAGCGCCATCTGCGCGGCGGCTACTCCTTCGTGCAGACGCCGCATATCACGAAGGGCCACCTGTACGAGGTGTCCGGCCATCTGTCCTGGTACAAGGACGGCATGTACCCGCCGATGCGCGTGGACGAGGAGCGCGACGCCGAGGGCAATGTGACGAAGGAAGGCTTCGACTACTACCTCAAGCCGATGAACTGCCCGATGCACAACCTCATCTTCGCCTCCCGCCAGCGCTCCTATCGCGAGCTGCCGCTGCGCCTCTTCGAGTTCGGCACCGTGTACCGCTACGAGAAGTCCGGCGTCGTGCACGGTCTGACGCGCGTGCGCGGCCTGACACAGGACGATTCCCATATCTACTGCACCCGCGAGCAGATGCGCGGCGAGATCCGCAACGTGCTGAACTTCGTGCTCAGCGTGCTCAAGGACTTCGGCCTGAACGACTTCTACCTCGAGCTGTCCACCAAGGACGAGCACAAGTTCGTCGGCTCCGACGAAATCTGGGAGGAGGCCACGCAGACCCTTGCCGACGTGGCGAAGGAATCCGGCCTCGAGCTCGTGGACGATCCGGGCGGCGCCGCGTTCTACGGCCCGAAGATCTCCGTGCAGGCCAGGGACGCCATCGGCCGCACGTGGCAGGTGTCGACCATCCAGCTCGACTTCAACCTGCCGGAGCGCTTCCAGCTCGAATACGTGGCGGCGGACGGCTCGCGCCAGCGCCCCGTCATGATTCACCGCGCGCTGTTCGGCTCGATCGAGCGCTTCTTCGCCATCCTGCTCGAGAACTATGCGGGCGCCTTCCCGGCATGGCTCGCCCCGGTGCAGGTGCTGGGCGTGCCGGTCACCGATAACGCGGCCGAGCACCTCAAGGGCGTTATCGACAAGCTCACGTACAACTTCGTGCGCTGCGAGCTCGACGATTCCGATGATCGCTTCGGCAAGAAGATCCGCAACGCGTCCAAGTCCAAGGCTCCGTTCATCCTCATCGCCGGCGAGGAGGACACCGCGAACAACGCGGTGAGCTTCCGCTTCCGCGACGGCAGCCAGAAGAACGGCGTGCCGGTGGACGAGGCCGTCGAGCAGATCAAGGCCGCCATCGCCTCGCATATGCAGGTGAACACGGCCGATGATTTCGAGGCCGCCATCAAGGCCCCAGCCTACGAGTGAGCCGCCGAGCATGAGCCAGAACCACGATTGCGGCGGGGACGTGCGGGTCGACGACCCCGAGCAGTTCCCGCCCCGTGAGGACGGCTACCAGCGTCTGTGGACCCCGCAGCGCATGTCGTATGTGCTGCGCGGGTCCGCCGATGACGGCGCCGCCAAGAAGCCGAAAAACACGGAATGTCCGTTCTGCGCGGGCCCGAGGAAATCCGACGAGGACGGGCTCATCGCCTGGCGTGGCACGCATGTTTTCGCCATCATGAACCTGTACCCCTACAATTGCGGGCATCTCATGATCTGCCCCTACCGCCACGTGAGCTTCCTGACCGATCTTACCGACGACGAGCTGTTCGAGTTCGAGAAGGCGAGTGCGCTGGCGATGGATGTCATGAAGACGGTGTCGCATCCCGACGGCTGGAACCTGGGCATCAACCAGGGCGAGGTCGCGGGCGCCGGCGTCGCCACCCACCTGCACCAGCACATCGTTCCCCGCTGGAACGGCGATTCGAACTTCATGCCGATCGTCGCCCAGACGCGCACGATGCCGATTCTGCTTCACGAGCAGCGCGAGGCCTACGCCGCCGCTTTCGAGAAGCTCGCGCCGTCCCATGGCCTGCCCCTTGAGGGCGCGCCGACGCAAGACCACGAGGAAGACGAGGACTGACCCCATGTTTGAGAAACTGCGAAAGCCCTGGAAGCACCTCATCGCGCCCATCGCCCGGGGGCTGCACGCCCTCGGCATCACCGCCAACGCCGTGACGATCATCGGCGCCGCGGGAACGGTGCTCGCCGCGATCGTGACCGGCGTGACGGGCAACCTGCTCGTCGGCTCCATCGTCATCGCGGTGCTCGTCATGTTCGACTCCCTCGACGGCTCGGTGGCGCAGCTCGAGGGCGGCGGCACCAAGTTCGGCGCGTTCCTCGACTCGACGCTCGACCGCGTCGCCGACTGGGCGGTTCTCGTCGCGATCATCGTGTACCTGACGCAACGCGACGATTTCATGACCCTGTGGCCGCAGATCACGTTCTACTGCACACTCGTGGGCATCATGACGTCGTTCGTCACGTCCTACGCCAGGGCGCGCGGCGAGGCCGTGGGCTACGAGGCCAAGAACGGCATCGCCACGCGCTCGGACCGCCTCGTCATCATCCTCGTGGGCATGTTCCTCGCGGGATGCGGCCTGCCCATCCAGGTGCTCGCCTGCTTCATGGCCGTCCTCGCCCTGCTGGGCGTCGTGACGGTCTGGCAGCGCATGCACACCATCCACAAGCTGGCCATGGCCGATCCCAGCAACCGGATCCCCGCATGACCGACGGCGGGGCGGCGCCTCACACGAAGGCGGCCGCCCCGTCACGTTCCCCACGCCTTCCGATGGCCTTGCCGTCGGGAGGCGTTTTCTCACGATGCCGCCCCATCCGCAGAAAGGTCCAAAGGTCCCATATGGTCGACAAACTCCTTGTCTTCGTCGCGCGACACGCCTCGTTCCTTCCCGAAGGCCTTGTGCGCGCGCTGTTCCTTTTCGCGGCTAACGTCATGTGGCTGTTCGGCATAGGAGGGGAGAGGCAACTCGAGCGCAACATCGCGCATGTGCTCGCGGCCCGCGATGGGCGCCGCCCCGCCAGGCGCGAGGTCAGGCGCGTGGCGAGGCGCGGCATGCGCTCGTATTTCACGTATTTCTCCGAGGCCATGACGCTCGAGGCGCGCGACGACGCCACACTTGCCGCGAGAGTGCGCGGCACGGGGCGCTTCCACGATGCCATCCGCGAGGACGCCGCGAAGGGCTCCGTGCCCGCGGCCCTGGGGCACCAGGGCAACTGGGACTACGCGGGCTTCTGGTCTCGCGACCACCTCATGCCCGTCACCACCGTGGCGGAAAAGCTGTCCAACGAGGACCTGCTGCGCGCCTTCATCGAAATCCGCGAGCGCGCGGGCATCTCGATTCTCACCACGCATACGCCGGGCCTGACCGACAAGCTCAAGGACGTTCTGCGCGGCCAGGAGCATCGTCTGGTGCCGCTTCTGGCGGACAGGGACCTGAGCCATCACGGCGAGTTCGTGCACGCCTTCGATTCGGTGATCCGCGTGGCGCGCGGGCCGGCCACCCTGTGTTTTGACCTCAAGATGCCGCTGTATACGGTGAACGTGTACCGCGAGCGCCTGCACGGCGAGAGGCGCCGGAAGGCGCATACGCGCTGGGGGTATGTGATCGACATCTCCGGACGTGTGGACCCGGCCGATTTCGAGGGCATGGAGCGCGAGGAGGCGCTGCGTGCCATCAGCCAGGCGTGGGTGGACCAGTGGGCGCCGCTGGTCGAGGAGCATCCCGAGGACTGGCATATGCTCCAGCCCGTGTTCCTCGAGGACATGGACCGCTCGAGGCTGGGCGCCGTGCCCGATGACATCCGGCGTCTGTTCGACAATGCCCCGGTCGGGGCGTAATATCCATACGCGTGCATGCGCGCCCCGCCGTCCGGCTCACCGCACCCGGGGCGCGCGCCCGGTCCGGGCCGTAGCGGTTTCCGCAGGAACGGCGGCGGGGAGCGGGAAGGATTAAAGGAGAATCGACGCATGACCCTGCTGGACAATGCTGACGCGCAGTACCCCGACCTCGACTCGCTGTCGAGCGAGGAGCTGATGCGCATCGACCCGTTGGACGGGCGCAAGCTTCGCATAGGCATCGTGTGCCCCTATTCCATGGAATACCCCGGCGGCGTGCAGTTCCACATCCTCGATTTCGCCGAGGAACTCATGGAGCGCGGCCATTACGTGCAGGTGCTGGCGCCGGGGCGACGCACCAAGGACATGCCGCTGTGGGTGCAGACGACGGGCACGAGCTTCTCGATCCGTTATAACGGTTCGGTGGCGCGCCTGAGCTTCTTCGGCACGGTGGGCCTGCGCACACGCCGCTGGATCCGCCAGGGCCAGTTCGACATCGTGCATCTTCACGAGCCGGAGGTGCCGAGCCTTCCGCATACCGCGCTGCGCCCGGGCTTCGAGCACCCGCCCTACGTGGCGACGTTCCACACGTCGTTCGACCATTACCCGAAGTCTCTGGAGTTCTTCAGCAATTACCTGCACAACCGCACGGGCATGATCGACCAGGCCATCTGCGTGTCGAAGTCGTCGTATGAGGTCATGGAGCATTACATCGACCCGGCCGTGCCGGTGCATATCATCCCCAACGGCGTGCAGACCAAGCTGTTCGAATCGGCGCAGCCCAACCCCGAGTGGAAGGGCACCACGTCGGCGCCGACCATCGGCTTCCTGGGCCGCATGGGGGAGGAGCGCAAGGGCTTCCGCGTGTTCGCCGAGGCCATGCGCCATATCCTCAAGTTCTACCCGCACGCGCGCTTCCTGTGCGCGGGCGACGGAGAGGACGCCGCGCGAAAGATCCTTGACGACATCAGCCCCGACCTCGTCAAGCATGTGGAGTTCCTCGGGCGCATCTCCGACGAGGACAAGGCGCGTTTCTACAAGTCGCTGACGCTGTATATCGCGCCGCAGACGGGCGGCGAGAGCTTCGGCATCGTGCTTGTGGAGGCCATGGCGGCCGGCTGCCCCGTGGTGGCGAGCGACCTCGAGGCGTTCCGCGCCGTGTCGGAGAACGGCAAGGGCGCGAATCTGTTCCTGGCGGGGCAGAGCAAGTCGCTGGCGCAGAACGTCATCGGGCTGCTGGCGAACGAGCCGGTGCTCGACGACCTGCGCGAGGCGGGCAAACGATGCGCCCGCAAGTACGAGTGGGACCGTGTCGACGTGGAGCTGCTGCGCGTGTACGCCGACGCCCTGAAGGGCCGGGGCGGCGACGCGGAGGGCTCCGACAAGCCGAAGCGGCGCAGGCGCGGCCGATTCAGCTCTCGGCTGGAGTAGGCCGGCTGGCGGGCGCCGGATGTGGCGTTTGTCGCTTGAATTACCTATAATCGCACCGTTTGTATGTATTCGTCCGTTCTAGTCAGGAGCAATATGTCCGGACATTCCAAGTGGGCCACTACGAAGAACAAGAAGGCGGCCATCGACGCCAAGCGCGGCAAGCTGTTTGCCAAGCTCATCAAGAACATCGAGATCGCTGCTCGCACCGGCGGCGGCGACCCCAACGGAAACCCGACCCTGTACGATGCCATCGTCAAGGCCAAGAAGAGCTCCGTCCCGGCCGACAACATCACGCGCGCCGTCAAGCGCGGCTCCGGTGAGGAAGCCGGCGGCGCCGACTACGAGGAGATCGTGTACGAGGGCTACGCTCCCGGCGGCGTGGGCCTCATCATCCAGTGCCTGACCGACAACCGCAACCGTGCGGCCGCCGACGTGCGCTCCACCCTCACGAAGAAGGGCGGCTCCCTGGCCGCCAACGGCTCCGTGAGCTTCAACTTCGACCGCAAGGGCCAGATCGTGGTGCCGTCCGAGGGCGTGGACTACGACAAGCTCTTCGAAATCGCCGCGGACGCCGGCGCGGAGGATGTCTCCGACGACGGCGACACCTACACGGTGACCACCGCCCCGTCCGACCTGGTGACGGTGCGCAAGGCCGTGCAGGACGCGGGCATCGACTACGATTCCGCCGAGGTGGAGCTCGTGCCGCAGAACGAGGTGGAGCTCGACCTCGAGGCCGCGCAGAAGGTGAGCAACCTCATCGACGCGCTCGACGACCTCGACGATGTGCAGAACATCTACTCGAACTGGACGGCCTCCGACGAGGTCATGAAGCAGCTCGAGGACGCCGAGTGAGCGGAGTCCCCGCGTGTTGATTCTTGGAGTCGACCCCGGCCTGACACGGTGCGGGGTCGGCGTCATCGAAGCCGGCGCATCGCGCCGGCTTTCTTTCGTTCATGTGGATGTGATCCGCTCAAACCCCGACACGCCTCAGGACCTGCGCCTCCTGAAGATCTACAACGGCCTTGTGGAGAAAATCGAGCGCTTCGTGCCCGACGTCGTCTCCATCGAGCGCGTCTTCGCGCAGGAGAACCGCAGTACGGTGCTCGGCACCGCCCAGGTGGCCGGGCTCGCCATGCTCGCCGCCGCACAGCGCGGCATCCCGACGGCGCTGCACACGCCGTCGGAGGTCAAGCTCGCCATCACCGGCAGCGGCACCGCGCCGAAAAAGCAGGTGGAGTACATGGTTATGCGCATCCTCAACCTCAACGAGCCGCCGAAACCGGCGGACGCGGCAGATGCTCTCGGCCAGGCCATCTGCCACGCCCTGCGCCCGGCTGGAGCCATCCAGGGCGGCGAGCGCGAGGAGCACCTGACCCCGGCGCAACGCCAGTGGGCCCAGGCCGTGCAGGCCAGCAAACACGGGCGCGGGCCGCAGAAGCGCGATATGTAGCATCGATGTGCTGCCGAGGTGCCGCCCTTGTGTGAGACGCCACGACACGCACTGTCGAACGCGCGTTCGAGTGTGATATGCTGGGTGGCGATAGGCGCCTCGGCGCTCTGCGACGGTGTGATGGCGTGACGGCACCGTCGTCCATGCACGACGCACCTTCAAGGCATAAAACCATCGAGGAGCAATCATCATCGAGGCACAAAGCCATCGAAGAACGGAGGAGACATGATAGCGAGTCTGACGGGAACCGTGGAGTCGGTCGATGCCGATTCCGCCATCATCGACGTGCACGGCATCGGATTCCTCGTACGCATGCCCTCGAGCGACCTCGCGAAGATCCACGCGGGGCAGGAGGCGCATGTGCTCACGTCCATGACCGTCTCGCAGGACGCCATCAGCCTGTACGGCTTCCTGTCCCGATCCTCCCTCGATCTGTTCCACCAGCTGCTCAAGGTCAGCGGCATCGGCCCCAAGGTGGCGCTCGGCGTGCTGTCTGCGTTCACCCCGACCGATTTCGCGCGCATCGTGCGCGACCATGACACCACGGCCCTGACCAAGGCGCAGGGCCTGGGCAAGAAGGGCGCGCAGAAGATCATCCTCGAACTGGCCAACAAACTCGTGCTCGATGAAGACGACGCTTCGGCGTCCGCGGCATCGGCCGCCGAACAGAACGCCGACCCGGTGGTCGCCCAGCTCGTCGACGCCATGGTCGGCATGGGCAAGGACGCCTCCCAGGCCCGCGCCGCCATCGAGAAAGCCATCGAGACCCTAGGCCTGAGCACGCCGCTGCCGGCGGACCGCGACACCGAATCCGCGGTCCTGACACTCGCCTTCCGTTCCACCGACAGGAGGGGATAGCATGGCCGACGATATCCGCATCAACGACCACGCCAGCGAGGACTCCCTGCGCATGGTCTCCGCCCAGACGCAGCAGAACGAGTCCCTGTCGGACGAAGAGCTGCGACCTGCATCGCTGGACGATTTCATCGGCCAGCCGCGCCTCAAGGAACAGATGCGCCTGTTCCTCACGGCCGCGCAGAAACGCGGCGTGCCGCCGGACCATATCCTTCTGGCCGGCCCTCCGGGACTGGGCAAGACGACGCTTGCCATGATCGTGGCCAACGAGCTCGGCGTGCCCGTGCGCATCACCTCGGGCCCCGCCATCCAGCACGCCGGCGACCTCGCGTCCATCCTCAGCTCCCTCGACGAGGGGGAGGTGCTTTTCATCGATGAGATCCATCGTCTTCCCCGCGCCGCGGAGGAGATGATGTACATCGCCATGGAGGATTTCCGCGTCGACGTCATGGTGGGCAAGGGGCCGGGCGCATCGTCGATCCCGCTGACGCTGCCGCGTTTCACGGTGATCGGCGCCACGACGCGCGAAGGCATGCTGCCTTCGCCGCTGCGCGCCCGCTTCGGCTTCACCGCTCATCTCGACTTCTACCCGGCCGAGGAGCTGCAGAAGCTCATCCACCGCTCGGCGCGCGTACTCGACGTGACGATCACCGACGAGGCCACCGAACAGCTCGCCCTGCGCTCCCGCGGCACGCCGCGTATCGCCAACCGCCTGCTGCGCCGCGTGCGCGACTGGGGCGTGGTGCATGACCTCGACGTCATCGACATCGATGCCGTGCGCTCGGCGCTCGAACTGTACCAGATCGACACCGAGGGCCTCGACAGGCTCGACATCGCCGTGCTCAATGCAGTGTGCCGCCAGTTCAACGGCGGACCCGTGGGCCTGAGCAACCTCGCCGCCATGGTGGGTGAGGAGGCGGAGACCGTCGAGACCGTGTGCGAACCGTATCTGGTGCGCGAGGGTTTCCTCGTGCGTACGCCGCGCGGCCGCGTCGCCACGCGCAAGGCCTGGGAGCATCTGGGGCTTGTGCCGCCGACCGAAGGCAACGCCCTGTTCTGACGGCGGGCCCGCCCCGGATGGGGCTGCGCGGGATACATGAAGCCGGCGGCCCCGGTGCCGTGAAGAAATCGCACGGTACGGCGCCTCGTGACGGAATTCCCGGTTCCATCCGCTACCATGTGGTGCGGTGCATGAGGGAACCGCTTCCGGGCGGTTCGCCACGCCGAGACGCCCCTGGAAGCGCCAACCCGGCAAATCCCCCGACAACAACACTTCACAACAACATCACCCCAACAGCATCACCTCAAGGAGGTTCCATGGATAGCAACGCCGTGACCTACATCGGCATGATCGTCCTTCTTGTTCTCATGGTCGTTTTCATGGGCCGTGCGTCCAAGAAGCAGACGGCCCAGTACAAGGAGCGCGAGGATTGGCGCAAGCAGCTCAAGCCCGGCGACAAGGTCGCCACCCAGTCCGGCCTGCTCGGCGAGGTCGTGGAGGTGCTTCCGGACTATGACGAGATCATCATCAAATCCGAGGACTCCTTGAGCCGCTGGCGTCTCGCTGCCGTCATCCAGCCGCCGGTGCGCCCCGCCTACGTGCCCGACGAGGACGAGGATTCCGAGGAGTCCGACGATTCCGCCGACGACACCTCCGCTCCGGCCTCCATCGAGGGCGCGCCGTCCGACGCCGCGCAGGAGAACGCCGCCGACGATTCCGACACTGAGGAGGCGCAGGCGAAGGCCTGAGTCCGGAAGACCGCAGCCGCGGCACGACGCCCGCGGCATCGTATGCCGTCTCGCGGCGCCCTATATGCGCCGCCATACCCGCACCGCCACGCCATGGGGGTGCGGGTTTTGCATTCCGCCGCCATCCGGACGCTGCAGCGCGAACGTGCGTCATCGCGAAGGCCGTACACCATTGCAACCGCCGTGCCATTGCGAACGCCGCGGCGCGGCTGTGACGGGCGCGGCGTACAGTGTCAGTGTCATACGCCGCAGTCCGCCCTTGCCGAGACGGAACCGAAAGAGAGGAAACATGGCAAGCGATATCGTCCCCGAGAAACTCACGGTGATGGGCAAGGAGAACACCGACTACCTGCTGTCGCTGTTCCGCACGATCCCCGGATTCCCCAAGGCGGGCATCAAGTTCCGCGACTACATGCCGCTGCTTGCCGACGCCAAGGGCCTGGGCATCCTCCTCGAGGCGCTCGACAGGGCGCTTCCCGTGCCGGCCGACCAGATCGACGCCATCGCCGGCCTCGAAGCGCGCGGCTTCCTCATCGGCGTTCCGCTCGCCGCCCGCCTGGGCAAGGGCTTCGTGGCCGTGCGCAAGGCCGGCAAGCTCCCGCCGCCTGTCGAGCACGCCGACTACTCGCTTGAATACGGCACGGCCTCGCTCGAGATCGAGGAGGGCATCATCCGCCCCGGCACGCGCGTGCTCATCGTGGACGACCTCATCGCCACCGGCGGCACCGCGCACGCCGCGAAAACGCTGATCGAATCCGTGGGCGCCACCGTATGCGGCTACAGCTTCATCATGCGCCTCGACGGGCTCGACGGCTGCGACCAGCTGGGCGACGCCCCCATCTCGTCGCTGGTGTCGATGCCCGCCTGATATGGCGCGGCGCATCACCGACCAAGGCGACGACCGGGCGCATTGCGTGCATAAGCGGCACTCAGGCATTACTCTGGTAGACGGCGTTCCCCGAACCGAGGTGCGGCATGCCCCGCGCCCGACGATACGCCGCAACAGACAACCGCAAAGGGGTTGAAATGGATTTGTACGAGTACCAGGGACGGCAGCTCTTCGAGGAGAAGGGCATTCCGGTTCCCGAGGGCATCTACGCCGAGACGGCCGAGGACGCCCGCAAGGCTGCGGACGAGATCGGCTATCCGTGCGTGATCAAGGGACAGGCGAAGATCGGCCACCGTGGCCAGGCCGGCGCCGTAAAAATCGCAAGGGACGCCGACGAGGCCTACGAGCTCGCCCAGCGCATCCTGCCGATGAGCGTGCGCGGCCACAAGGTGCACGGCGTGCTTGTGTGCGCCGCGGCCAACATCCTGCATGAGTACTATGTGTCGATTTCCGTGGACCGCACCTCGCGCGACTACGACGTCCTCGCCACCGCCGCGGGCGGCACCGAGGTCGAGGAGATCGCACGCCAGCATCCTGAGAACGTGCGCCGTCTGCATATCGACCCGTACGCGGATTTCACGATCGACGATGCACGCGTGATGGCCGAGAAGATCGGCTTCTACCACGCCGACAACGAGCAAGCCGCCCAGATCCTGCTGCGCATGTGGGAGGTGTTCAAGGAGAACGACGCCACGCTTGTCGAGATCAACCCGCTCGCCAAGATCGGCTCGCCCGACGATGAGTCCAGCAAGAGCCTGTGCGCCCTTGACTCCAAGGTGTCGCTCGACGGCAATGCGGCGTACCGCCATGACGGCTGGAAGCGCTTCGCCGACGACACGGGCGTCGATCCGCTCGAGAAGCGCGCCCAGGCCCACGGCCTGCACTACGTGCACCTGAACGGCCAGGTCGGCGTCATCGGCAACGGCGCGGGACTCGTCATGAGCTCCCTCGACGCGGTGGCCGGCGCGGCCGAGGACCAGGGCACCGACATCAAGCCCGCGAACTTCCTGGACATCGGCGGCGGCGCCTCGGCCGAGGTCATGGCCGAATGTCTCTCCATCGTGCTGGCCGACCCGGCCGTGCGCGACGTGTTCGTGAACGTCTACGGCGGCATCACCTCCTGCCAGCTGGTGGCCGAGGGTATCCTCGAGGCGCTCGACACGCTTGGCACCACGGTGCCGATCATCGTGCGATTCGACGGCAACGCCGCGGCCGAGGGCCTCGAGACGCTCAGGTCTTCCGGACGGGGCAACATCATCGTCGAATCGACCATGGAGAAGGCCGCGGCCGAGGCCGCGCGCATCGCCGCCGACGCCGAGAGGCAGGACGCCGCTAAGCGCGGCGCCGCACAGGCCGACGCAAGCAAGGAAGGGGAGAACCGATGAGTCTTTTCGTCAGGGACGGCGCGCCCGTCATCGTGCAGGGCATGACCGGCCACCAGGGCATGACGCATACCGCGCGCATGCTCAAGGCCGGAACGAATATCCTCGGCGGCGTCAACGCACGCAAGGCCGGGCAGGTGGTGGAGCTTCCCGACGCCACGGGCGCCGTGCGCTCGCTTCCCGTGTACGCCAATTGCGCCGAGGCCCGCGAGGCCACGGGTGCGGAGGCATCCGTCGTCTTCGTGCCGCCGCGCTTCGCCAAGGATGCCATGATCGAGGCCATCGAGGCCGGCATCCCGCTGATTGTGGTCATCACCGAAGGTATCCCGGTGGCTGACACCGCGTACTGTGTGTCGCTTGCGCGCCGCAAGGGCGTGCGCATCGTGGGCCCGAACTGCCCCGGCCTCGCCACGTTCGGCGAGACAGACGGCGCCACCGGCACGAACCTCGGCATCATCCCGGACGGCATCGTCAAGCGCGGCCCGCTGGGCCTCGTGTCGAAATCCGGCACGCTGACCTACCAGCTCATGGGCGAGCTCTCCGATATCGGCTTCACTGCGGCGCTCGGCGCCGGCGGCGACCCGATCGTCGGCACCACGCTTCTTGAGGCCGTGCAGGCGTATGCGGAGGATGCGAACACCAAGGCCGTCGTCATGATCGGCGAGATCGGCGGCGACGCCGAGCAGCAGGTGGCGGACTGGGCCAAAACCCATATGACGAAGCCGCTTGTGGCCTACATCGCGGGCTTCACCGCCCCCGAAGGCAAGCAGATGGGGCACGCCGGCGCCATCGTGTCCGGAGGCAAGGGCAGCGCGGCCGACAAGAAGGTCGCGCTCGAGGCAGCCGGCATCCCCGTCGGCCGCACGCCCGGCCAGACCGCCCAGATCATGCGTGAGATCCTGACGACCCGCGGAATCATATGACGAAACGACCCTCCGCCGGGCATGGCTCCGACACCACCGACACCGAGGACAGGGACGGCGTCGCGTCGTCATCCATAGGCGCCGCGACATCCGCCGGGCCGGCCACATCAACCGGCGTCACGACATCCTTGGACGACGTGACGCTTCCAGACGCCGACGGCACGCGCCCCTCCGCGGTCTCACGCTTCCTGCGCGGGGCCCTGTGGGGCCTTTTCGGCTGGTTCCTGCCCACGTTCCTGCTGTGGCTCGTCGTGGCCACCTGCATGTTCATGTTCTCGATGGAGAACACCACGTCCCTGACCGCCGCCATCATGCCCGTCAGCGCCGCGACGGTGCTTACGGCGCAGGGCGTGGGCGTGCGCTACCAGTTCCTCGACGTGTCGGTTATCCCGCTTCTGGCCACCATCATCTACCTGGTCTCCGGCTATGCGTTCGCCCGTCGTCTCAAGGACGGGGCGGCTCCGCTCGTCGGCTTCGCGGCCGTCTGGGTGGCGCTCGACATGTTCGTGTACGGGCGCAGTCCGCTCACCGCCTCCGACGCGTGGCCCGTGGCGCTGGGCAAGTTCCTCGTGGTTGCGCTCGTCGTGCTTGTACTGGCGCACGGAGCGCGGGCGTACCGCGCCGCCATCGGGGCCATCAAGACACGCGTGTCCGCGCCGCTGGCGCGCACCGTGGATCTCTCGTTCCGCATTGCGCGCGTCTTCGCCCTCGTCATGGCCACGGTCGGCATCGTCACCTTCGTGGTGTGGCTTGTGGTGGGTTTCGACGCCATGCGCACCGTGGCGTCGTTCATAGGCATGGGCAACGCCTCGTTCTGGGCCGCGTTCGTACTCTCGCTTCTGTGGATGCCCGACATGTGCCTGTGGGCGCTGTCATGGAGCGCCGGGGCGGGCTTCCGTATCGGTTCCCTCGCCACCTTCACCATGTGGCAGGGCGACGCGCGCGAGCTTCCCGTCATCCCCATCTTCGGCATCCTGCCGCAGCCGGTGCCCAACGCCACGGCGACGCTGGCCCTGGAATCGATCCCCGCCGTCGCGGCCTTCCTCATCGCCGTGGCGTTCATGCTGTCGAAGAAGCGCATCGACATCTTCCACCGCCGTCTGAAGAAGCGCCCACGCCTGGCATCGCCCCGCTCCATCGTCGACATCCTTCTGTCTTTCGTCACGATGTGCCTGTCGTGCATCTGGATCGTGGTCGGCTGCTTCATCGCCTTCTCGCTGTCCTGCGGCTCGCTGGGAACGGAGCGTCTGGCACAGCTGGGTGTCACCGACGTGGCGGAGTCCACGCGTGCCCTGGCGCGCCCCGCCGCCATCGGATTCTTCTGCGCCTTCCTGCTCATGGTTATCGTCAGCTGCATCATCGAGCTCGTCACCGTGCTGCGCGCCCGCCGAGAGGCCGCGCAGCGCTTGGAGACGGACACCGATCTCGACGCGATAGCCCGCACCGTGCGCACGTCGCGCAGCGCGGAGCGCGATGCCGAACGACACGCCTCGGATAGCCGGCGTGTCGCGCGCTCGGCGCGCGGCATGCACGATGGCGCCGACAGGAACGGGGCCTCCTATGGCGCGGACGCGGCCCTCGGCTCCGAGGAGGGCGACGCGCCTCGTTCCGACGATGACGCCGCTGCGTCCGATGTGGCCGGCGGCTTTACCGAAGGCTACGACGATGCGATGCGCCGCGCAGGGCGCACCGTGCGCAGTATGGGACGCGGCGTCTCGGCTTCCGGCGCATCGCACACCCTCGCGGCGCCCCGTTCCGTGCGCGAGGCGCTTGATTCCGCCGATTTCCCCTCCGAGTCCTCGCTCCACCTGCCCGAGGCTGGCGAAACCGACGGAGCGCATCGGGATGACGGGGCCGGCACCCCGTCCCAGGGCTGAGCGCCGCCCGAAGCGCCCACCCCGCGTGGTTTTTACGCACGTCCTTTTACAATGAAATGGCACTCACTGCCACGCCGCGCCTTCCCGCGAGGCGAGAAAAAGTAAGGAGAACAAGGAATGACCGATTCCACAAGCCGTCCGATCAAGCGCGCGCTGGTTTCCGTCTATCACAAGGATGGCATCGAGGTCCTCGCCGAGGCCTTCAAGAAGGCGGGCACGGCCGTCGTGTCCACCGGTTCCACGGCGAAGAAGCTCCAGGAGCTCGGCGTGGACGTCACCCCCGTGGAGAAGGTCACCGGATTCCCCGAAAGTCTCGATGGCCGCGTCAAGACGCTCGACCCGCATGTTCACGCCGGCATCCTCGCCGACATGACGAACCCGGAGCATGTGGCCCAGCTCAAGGAGCTCGGCATCGAGCCCTTCGACATGGTGGTGGTGAACCTGTACCCGTTCGCCGACACCGTGCGTTCCGGCGCCAACGAGGCCGACACCATCGAGAAGATCGACATCGGCGGCCCCTCCATGGTGCGTGGCGCGGCGAAGAACTCCGCCACCGTCGCCGTCATCACCGATAAGAACGACTACGCCCTCGCCGCCGAGCGCGTGGAAAACGGCGAAGGCTTCACCCTCGCCGAGCGCCGTTACCTCGCCGCCAAGGCCTTCGCCCACACCGCCTCCTACGACGCCACCATCATCGAATGGGCCAGGACGGCCTGGCCGAAGCCCGACACCCTCAAGGACCTCCAGACCGAGGAATCCGCCGCCGCCGAGAAGGATGCCGAGCTCTTCCCGCAGACCTACACGCGCACGTGGGACAAGTCCACGGTGCTGCGCTACGGCGAGAACTCGCACCAGGAGGCCGCACTGTACCTCGACCCGCTGTCGTCGGGCGACTTCGCGCATGCCGAGCTCCTGCACGGCAAGCCGATGAGCTACAACAACTACGTGGACGCTGACTCCGCGTGGCGCTCCTGCTGGGACTTCGCGCCGCGCATCGCCGTCGCCGTCGTCAAGCACTCCAACCCGTGTGGCCTGGCCATCGGCGACACCGTGGCCGAGGCGCACCGCAAGGCCCATGCCTGCGATCCGATGAGCGCCTACGGTGGCGTTATCGCCGCCAACGCGACCGTCTCCCTGGAGATGGCGCAGGCCGTCAAGCATATCTTCACCGAGGTCATCGTGGCGCCGGACTACGAGCCCGAGGCCCTCGAGTTGCTCAAGACCAAGAAGAACCTGCGCATCCTGCGCGTGCCGACCAAGCCGGTGCTCGACCAGTCCATCCGCCAGATCGACGGCGGCCTGCTCGTGCAGACCACCGACCGCATCGACGCGCCGGGCGATGACCCGGCCAACTGGCAGCTCGTCTCCGGCGAGGCCGCCGATGCCGCCACGCTCAAGGACCTCGAGTTCGCGTGGAAGGCCATCCGCTCCGTCAAGTCCAACGCCATCCTCATCGCACACGACGAGGCGACCGTCGGCGTCGGCATGGGCCAGGTCAACCGCGTCGACTCCGCCAAGCTCGCCGTGGAGCGTGCCAACACGCTCGCCGACGGCGCGAACCGTACGAAGGGTTCCGTCGCCGCATCCGACGCGTTCTTCCCGTTCGCAGACGGCTTCCAGATCCTGGCCGACGCGGGCGTGACCGCCGTGGTGCAGCCCGGCGGCTCCATCCGCGACGAAGAGGTTATCGAGGCCGCGAAGAAGGCCGGCGTGACGATGTACCTGACCGGCACGCGTCACTTCTTCCACTGAGTTCCATTCCGCAGGGGCGGCGGGGTTTCCCGCCGCCCCTTTATGCGTTTCGACCGTGCGTTTCGGCACGACAGCGATCGAGGTCAGGAGGACCATGGCATACGATGATGCGGCGCAGACCGAGAACGGGGCCGCTGGAACCACTGGAGCCACCGGGACTGACGGGGCCGCCGATGGCGATGAGGTGCGCGAAGGATTCCACGTCGAGCACGTCGCCGTGTCCGAGGCCTCGGAAGGACAGCCGTGGTTCGAATGGATCATCGCCGGCTGTATCGTGCTCGCCGTCATCGCCGCACTGACACGGCATATCACGGTGGGTGTCGGCATCCTTGTGCTGACGTCCTGGCTTTCGGCGCTTGTACGCCTGTTCTTCGGCGACGACAGCCCCTGGAAGGTACGGTCGCGTGCCTTCGATGTCATGATTGGCCTATGCCTGGGGCTTGGCATCGCCATCGTGTATTACAGCATCATGACGATGTACTGACGGCGCGCACAATGCCAAGGATGGCGGCGACGCGGACCACACGCTGAAAACAGGAGGGGCTCTGACCAAATCGGCCAGAGCCCCTCTTTATCGTCGGCTCAGATCACCGTGCGTTTCAGATCACTGCGCGTCCGTGGCAGGCGCAGTGTCATCCATCGCGGCCTTCTCGCTCGGCTGCGCGTCCGTTTCGGATTCGTTGCGCGTTGCCTCGTCCTGCTTCGCCTCGTCTTGCTTCACCTTGAGGGAGAGCATGGCGTCGGCGATGACCTGGTCCTCGCTGCGCGGCGCGGAGCCGGACACGGATGCCTGCGCGGCGGCGTCATCGCGCAGCACCGTGGCCAGCAAAGCGATGCACAGGACGATGATCACCGAGTAGATCACGATGAACCCCGTCGTGCGCATCAGCAGATCCGTCGCCGTCAGCACCAGCAGCACCGCCGCGATCGCGACGATGACGAGCACCGCCCAGCGCATCGTGCGCTTCTCGCGCGAGCCAAGCGCACGGTTCTTCTCCAAAGCCATTGTTCCTCCCATTCAGTCGACATCGGCCGATTCACTCCCGCCCAACTCTAGTCGCCTCCGTGCATTTCGGCGAACGGGGAGGGATGAGGCGACATGGAGGAGCGGTATGGGGGAGTGGGGCCTACGACGGCAGACAGGTCACGGGGCATGTTCTCGCTGGCATGCCGACTGTCAGGCATGCAAAAGGCCCGACGCCGCCGGGCGCCGGGCCTATGAGCAATCGGAGAGCAATCGAATCCGATTGAGGGGCTTACTTCGCGGAATCCTCCGCGTCATCGGACGCGGAATCGTTGGAATCATCGGAGTCGGCGGAATCGTCGGAAGTCTCGTCCTCGGTCTCGTCGTCGACGCTGTAGCTCACGCCGGCCTCGGAGAGGGTCTCCGCATGCGCGGCGCCGTCGGTGGCGTCGTCGGACGCGGCGATCGTGGAGGAATTGAGCGGGGCCTGCGCGGCGGCCTTCGTGGAGACCTTCGCGGTGGCCGCCTTCTGGGACTCGTCATCGGCGCGCAGCATCCTGGCCACGAGCATGACAAGCGCCACCACGGCGGCGGCGAGCAGCGGAGCCACCCAGAACACCCACAGCTGCGTCAGCGGCAGCGGGATGGTGACCTGCGAGGCGCTCGACGACGTGGAGCTGGCGGTGGTGGGCAGGGTGTCGTTATAGGCCTGCACGGCGCTTTGGCCTGCGACGGCCATGCCCGTGGCACGCGCCGGGTTGAGGGCGGCGCCGGTGAAGGGGAAGGCCACGGCAGTGCCCGCGGCGTAGGCGATGCCGGTGGCGAGCCAGGCGCTCCTGCGCGGCACGCCATTGTCGTTCTGCGCGCGCAGCGCCACCGCCACGACGACGATGGTCATGGCCACCTCGACGAGGGCGCCGATCTTGATACCGAAGTTGAGACCCGCCGCTCCGATCTGGTTGAGCGAATACGTGGCCGGCGAGGCGGCGTCCGCTCCGTTGATGGCGTTGTGGATCCACTGGAACAGCGTGATCTGGTAGCTGGAGGGGGCGTCGGAGACCGGCAGGAGGTGCGTCAGCAGCTCGGCCGCGCCGATGGCGCCCGCGCACTGCATGATGACGTAGACGAAGAAATCGCCGATGCCGATGCGTCCCAGCAGGGCGGAGGCGAGGGAGACCGCCGGGTTCAGATGCGCGCCCGACACCTTGCCGAAGACGTAGGTGAGAGCGGCGTACAGCAGACCGATCGCCGCACCGAAGGTAAGGATGTTGGCACCGATCATGGTGGAGTTAAAGAAGGTGCCCACCGAGCAGATGGCATAGATGCCGAGGAACAGGATGAACGATCCGATGAGCTCCGTCGCGGCGCGCGCGACGTGCGATTTCGACAGTGTCGCCTCGTCCTCGAGGGCGCGGCAGGAGGTAGCTTGTGTTGTTGCAGCCATGTATATTCCTTTTGTTGGTCTCTTCTTCCGTTTCTGACCACCGCTCATGATACCAGCGTGTTCCGGCATCCTGCTGAGGTGCTCTAAGAGTGCGGCGGCGACGGGGAAGCGACGGTGACGGGCGGAAAGCGCGCGACACGACGCGCGGGTGGCGTTCGGCGCGGATTCCGGTATAATCGTTGCGTTCATATACAATTCCGGGATTCCCCATCGCCGACAGATCGCTCTCAGTGCGAAGGCACTGACGAAAGGCACTGATTACCATACGATTCGTATTCGGCAGGGGACCCGCAGGCCACGTTGGGAGAACGATGCCACATCCATACAGCCATGCCAAGAAGGCCCATTCCGATTCCACCGAAGGCATTCGCCTTCAGAAAGTCCTCGCACAGGCCGGGTATGGCTCCCGCCGCAAATGCGAGGAGATGATCACGTCCGGACAGGTCGAGGTAGACGGCGAGCTCGTCACCGAGCTCGGCACGCGCGTCGATCCTGCGCATCAGGACATCCGCGTGGACGGTTCCCGCGTCCACATCCAGGACAAATACGTCACCCTAGCGCTGAACAAGCCGCGCCGCGTGCTGTCGACGATGAGCGACCCGAAGGGGCGCTACACTCTCGCCGACATCATCGGCGACGGGTATCCGCGCATCTTCCACATGGGACGCCTCGACTACGATTCCGAGGGCCTCATCCTCATGACGAACGACGGCGAGCTCGCCCAGCACGTCATGCACCCCAAGTACGAGGTCGCCAAGACCTACATCGCCACGCTCGAGGGCCATATCGGCGGCAACGTCTGCCGGCGTCTCGTGCGCCAGGGCGTGCTTCTCGACGATGGCTGGATCTCCTTCGACCATTGCGCCATCATGGACCAGAACCGCGACCGCTCCGTGGTCAAGGTCGTCATCCATTCGGGCAGGAACCGCATCGTGCGCCGTGTGTTCGATGCCGTCGGCTACCCGGTCAAGCGCCTGACAAGGGTGCAGATCGGCCCCATCAAGCTCGGTGAGATCAAGCCCGGCTCCTACCGCGTGCTGTCCGAAACCGAAGTCAAGTCGCTCGAGAAGGAGGTCGGACTGTGATCCGCGTCGCCATCGACGGGCCCGCGGGCGTCGGCAAGTCCAGTACGTCCAAGGCCCTGGCCAAGCATTTCGGCTACGCCTACCTCGACACCGGCGCCATGTACCGCGCCGCCGCCTGGTGGTGCCTGCACGAAGGCATCGACCTCGACGCCGCCACGCCCGACGAGGACGCCATCGTGACGGCCGTCGGTGCGCTGTTCGTGGACGGCCACCTCGAGATGGGCCTCGACCCGCAGAACCCCACCGTCAGCTGCGACGGCCTCGACATCTCCGCGGACATCCGCTCGGCCGAGGTGTCGTCGCATGTCTCCGTCGTCTCCGGCATCCCCGCCGTGCGCCACCTGCTCATCGCGGCACAGCGCGCGTACATCGATGGCGAGGCCGACCCCGAATCGTTCTCGCATGGTTCGGGAATCGTGGCGGAAGGGCGCGACATCACCACCGTCGTGGCCCCCGACGCCGAGGTGCGCGTGCTCATGACGGCGCGCCCCGAGGTGCGCCAGGCGCGCCGCAACAGCCAGGCGGCCGCCGGCGCGGACGACGTGGCCAAGCGCGACAAGGCCGATTCGAAGGTCACGAGCTTCCTCGAGGCCGCCGACGGCGTGGTGACCGTCGACAACTCCGACATCGACTTCCAGCAGACGCTCGACATCCTCATCAACCTCGTCGACACGGCCATCGACAAGCAGCTGTTCTCCGACTACGCGTCGAACCTCGACGAATACGACCTCGAGGAGGACGACGAGGAACTCATCGAGGAGGCTGGCGAAGGCGAGGCCGCGTACGATGACGGCCCCAAGCCTGTCGGCGTGCTGGCGGTCGTGGGCCGCCCGAACGTGGGCAAGTCCACGCTTGTCAACCGCATCCTCGGCCGCCGCGCCGCCGTGGTGGAGGACACCCCAGGCGTCACGCGCGACCGCGTGAGCTACGACGCCGAATGGGCCGGCACCGATTTCAAGCTCGTCGACACCGGCGGCTGGGAGGCGGACGTCGAGGGCATCGACTCCGCCATCGCGTCGCAGGCCGAGATCGCCGTGCACCTGGCCGACGCCGTAATCCTTGTGGTTGACGGCACCGTGGGCCTGACCGCGTCCGACTCGCGCATCGTGTCGATGTTGCGATCTTCCGGCAAGCCCGTCACCGTCGCCGTCAACAAGATCGATACGGCCGAGCAGGAGTACATCACGGCCGAGTTCTGGAAGCTCGGCCTTGGCGAGCCCATGGGCATCTCCGCCATGCACGGCAGGGGAGTGGGCGACCTTCTTGACGTGGCGCTGGACAAGCTCAGGTCCGCGGAGAAGACGTCCGGCCTGCTCGCGCCATCGTCGCTGCGGCGCGTGGCGCTTATCGGCCGCCCGAACGTGGGCAAGTCGAGCCTGCTCAACCAGCTCGCGCACGAGGAGCGCTCTGTGGTGGACGACTACGCCGGCACCACGCGCGACCCCGTGGACGAGGTGGTGCGCCTGGGCGGGCAGGACTGGCTGTTCATCGACACGGCCGGCATCAAGCGTCGCCTGCACAAGCTGTCGGGCGCCGAGTACTATTCGAGCCTGCGCACGCAGGCCGCCATCGAACGCGCCGAGCTGGCGCTCGTGCTGTTCGACGTCTCGCAGCCCATCTCGGACCAGGACCTCAAGGTGATGAGCCAGGCCGTGGACGCCGGGCGCGCCATCGTGCTCGTGTTCAACAAATGGGACCTGCAAGACGAATTCTCGCGCAAGCGCCTCGAACGCCTGTGGGAGACGGAATTCACTCGCGTGCGCTGGGCGCAGCGCGTGAACCTGTCGGCCAAGACCGGCTGGCACACCAACCGCCTGCACGAGGCGATGGAGACCGCGCTGGCCTCGTGGGACAAGCGCATCTCCACCGGCAAGCTCAACTCCTTCCTCGGCCAGCTGCAGTCCGCGCACCCGCATCCGCTGCGCGGTGGCAAGCAGCCCAGGATCCTCTTCGCCACGCAGGCCGGCACGCGACCGCCGCGCTTCGTGATCTTCGCCACCGGGTTCCTCGATCACGGCTACCGCCGTTTCATCGAGCGATCCCTGCGCGAGGAGTTCGGCTTCGAGGGCTCGCCGATCCAGATCTCGGTGAAGGTGCGCGAGAAGAAGAAGCGCGACCGCTAAGCGATTTCCTCTGGATTCCCTTCGTAACAATGTGATGGGTTGCGGACACAATTTCCCTGTTTTTCCTTGGAAAATCGGGGCTATATGTCCGCGAGCCATCACATTGTTTTTGTTGCGGCGGCGATGCCGGCGCCGGCGCCCTTTGGCCATGATTCGTGTCGAGGGTGCACGACGAGGGTGCACTGCTGTGCGCTTTGAGTGGCGGTTACCCCTGATTCTGACCGCTGCGGGGTCATGACTGCGGTCGAGGGTGCACGAATCTGCGCCCTCGGTGCCGGTTGCACCCCGGAATGCCTCCGATACCGGCCCTATCTGCCGTCGAGGGTGCACTGTTGTGCACCCTGTGTGGCGCTTACCCTCTGATTCTGATCGCCGCGGAGCCATAACCGCGGTCGAAGGTGCACGATTCTGCACCCTCGATGGAGGAAGGCGAACGGCAACTCGCCGTGGGCGGCGAGTGAGAGAGGCGCAGGGGAGAAGGAATGCGGAAGGGTTAGGAAAGACCGCCGTCGCCTGAGCGCCGCCACGCTGACAGGTTAAATGACAAAGGGTTCCGACACCACATGGTGTCGGAACCCTTTGAATCGTCGGGCCGGCGGGACTTGAACCCGCGACCCCTTGACCCCCAGTCAAGTGCGCTACCAAGCTGCGCTACGGCCCGATGGCGCTTCACGCGCCAAGTGGTTAATTTACCACAAGGTTGGCAAAACGCAAACTCGTATCCCGTAAATCGTGGCGTGCGTAGGCGACACGCCGTGTGACGAGCGCCGTCACCCCACCATCGAACCACCGATCCATGCCGCTGCATCGTGCCATCAATCCACGCCACTGCGCCACCCATCTGTCATCGTCGTGCCGCCACCGCATCACCGATCCGTCGCCTCATCCCCGGCAAATTCGCCTTTTCCGGCCAGGGGGGAGTAGATTATCTAACCGTAACTGAACTCCAGCGGGCGGCGCACCGCGGCACACCAAGCAAGGGGAGTACATGGCCACATCAGGATTCGATGCTTTCGAAGCAAAGATGCGCGATGAGGGAATGACCGACCTGTCCATCAGCCAGTTCCGCAGGCTTTACGATGTCTGGCAGTCCAAGGAGGCACACCAGATTCCCGAGAAGAACGTCACGCCGGTCAGGGAATCCGAGATCAAGAACGTCTCCGACATCCACGATTCCATCGACCACGACTTCGCCATGGAGGCCTTCCGTAAAACCGCCTTCCTCAAGCTCAACGGCGGTCTGGGTACATCGATGGGCCTCGAGGGACCCAAGTCCATGCTCACGGTGCGCCGCCACAAGGCGCGCCCCATGCGCTTCATCGACATCATCCTGGGCCAGGTCATCAGCTCCCGCACGCGCCAGGACGTCCCGCTGCCGCTGACGCTTATGAACTCCTTCCGCACATCGGAGGAATCGTTGCGCGTGTTGAAGCGCAACCGCCGCTTCCACCAGAGCGACGTGCCGGTGGAGATCCTGCAACACAAGGAGCCGAAGATCGACGTGGAGACGGGCGGGCCGGTGTCGTGGCCGGCGGACCCGGCGCTCGAATGGTGCCCGCCGGGGCACGGCGACGTGTTCAGCACCATCTGGGAGTCGGGTCTTCTCGACGCCCTGACGGACGCGGGCATCGAGTACCTGTTCATCTCGAACTCCGACAACCTGGGCGCCCGCCCGTCGAGCACGCTGTCGGGCGCGTTCGCGCAGTCCGGCTCGTCGTTCATGGTGGAGGTCTCGAAGAAGACCCCGGCCGACCGCAAGGGCGGGCAGATCGTGCGCGACAAGGACACCGGCTGCCTCATGCTGCGCGAGATCTCGCAGGTGCCGCCGGAGGACCTCTCCAGCGCCATGAACTACCGCCGCCACCGCTTCTTCAACACGAACAACATCTGGGTGCGCGTCGACGCCCTGCGAGACATACTGGCGTCGAACGACGGCGTGCTGAACCTGCCGGTTATCGTGAACCGCAAGACGGTGGACCCGTCGGATTCGCAGTCGCCCAAGGTGATCCAGCTGGAGACGGCCATGGGCGCCGCCATCTCGCTGTTCCCGGACTCCTCATGCATCGAGGTGGGCCGCGCCCGCTTCCTGCCGGTGAAGACGACGAACGACCTGTTCGTCATGCGGTCGGACCGCTTCCATCTGACGGACGCCTTCGAGATGGAGGACGGCAACTACGTGTTCCCCGACGTGAATCTCGACGAGCGCTACTACAAGAACATCAACGATTTCAACGAGCGCTTCCCCTACGGCGTGCCGTCCATCGCGGCCGCCAATACCGTGACGGTGGAGGGCGACTGGTATTTCGGCCACGACGTGAGCTTCTACGGCGACGCGCGGCTGACGGACAACGGCGCACCCTCGTATGTGCCCAATGGCGCATTCGTGGGGCCGCAGGGCATCGAGCCCGACGAGTGGATCACCTGAACGCCACGCCCGGACACTGCGCGCCACGCCCGACATACTCCGCCGTATGGACTTTTCGGCGCCGCCGCGGTTTCTCCGTGGTAACGTTTATATGGCGACCGAGTGTGACCGCGTAATCCGCGCGGCGTGTCCCGTCGGCGAAATGCGTCGTCGCGCCCGGATTCATCGCTAGAATGTCTATAGGGCGCGGTATGTGCCCAGCCTATTGAATTTAAGATTCGCGAGGTCATATGGCAGAAGGATCCAACGGAAGGCGTCGTTTTTCCGATAAGTGGGGCAAGCACGAACTCGATGTGCTCGCCGTCTTGTCATCGGCGTTTCCCCAGTGGCTCACTTCGCGGCAGATCGCCCAGCGAGTGAAGGCCTACGCCGATTCCTACGGCGAGCTGGCCGACCAAGCAGCCAAGGCGGCGTTCGCCAAGCAGTTCCAGCGCGACCGCGCCAAGCTCGCGGCCATGGGCATCGCCATCGAATCGCGCCAGCCCGAGTACTCCTCCAAGTCCGAGGGTCAGGACTTCGCATCGTATCGGCTCCAGCTCGGAGACGAACCGCGCCTGCGCATCAGCTTCGAGCCCGAGGACCTCCCGGTTCTTGCAGCCGCCAACTACCTGGCGCGCTCCGTGTCCATCACCAGCCAGCAGAACCAGCAGGAGCAGCAGGAACAGCAGGCGCGCAAGCAGTCGCGCAACACGCCGCGCGTCCCGCAGATGCCGGTTCCCGGACTGGGGCTTGACTCCATCGCGCCGGGACTGGGCACGCAGTCCATCCCCGACAAGCTCGTGAAGGTCGTCGAACAGCGCCGCTTCACCGCCACCGTCGAAACGGACGGCGAGGAGATCCACGTGGCGTACACGGATTCCGACGATCTCGCCACCTTCGTGCTCGAGCACCCGGGCGCCGTCATCAAAAGCCCGCAGGAGGCCGTCGACTCCTTCAAACGCCGTCTCAACGCGGCGTGCAACTTCAAGCCGTGCGACGATTCGAGCAAGACCACGCCGATTCCGGTGGCCGACTACGTTCCCGCTTCCACTCCCGAAACCGACAACGAGCCGGGCAACGGCCGCAAGACGAGCGTTCCGTACCAGACCGGCAGCGAGGTGGACCGTCGCCTGCGCCTCATGCTGTTCCTCTCCGCGCATCTGGGTGAGGAGTTCAGCCTCGAAAGCCTCGCCGACCGCTTCGTGGGCCATCCGCACGACCAGGCGGAGCGCAAGCGCGGCATCGCCGTCATCAAGAAGGACGTGGAGCGCCTGACCACCGTCTCCGACGACGGTGAGATGGCCGGCAGCCAGTTCTTCGACTTCGACTGGACGCTTCTCGAGGAGCAGGGCATCGTGTGCGCCACGAACTCCCTCGGCCTCGAACGCCTCGCCGGCATCTCCCCGCAGTACCTGAGCCTGCTCACCGCCTCGGTGAGCTACCTGGCGCATTCGCCCGTCATGCCCGAGGACTCCCGCAGGCAGGCAGAGAACCTCTACCAGCGCCTCCAGAAGCAGATGAAGCCCGGCGACTCCGCCTGGCTGAGCCTGACCGGCTACGAGCTGGAGCCGCCGTGCTACACGGCCGTCAAGGAGGCCATCACCTCCCGCCAGCTGCTCGACATGGAGTACACCGACGGCGCCGGCCGCACGCGTCGCAAGCTCGTGGCGCCGGCCAAGATCTACGTGGACGAAGGCGTGTACTACGCGGCCGTATGGAACGGGGTCAAACCCTCGGACGTGGAGCCGGGCTACGATTTCCCCGCCCAGCAGCACGAGCCCGTGCACCCCGGCAAGAAGCACCCGGAGTGGCAGACGCTGCGCCTGGCGCGCATCGGGCACCTCAAGGTGGTGGCACCGGTGCATCCGATGGACATCCCGGACGTTCCGCTCTCGGAGCTGCGCGAGTGGAACGTGGACAACGGCACGCCGGCCGATTTCATCACCGACACCGTGGGCCATTCGTTCATCCGCGACCTTCCGTACGCCACGGTGGAGCCGTGGGGCGACGGCGAGAAGGTGCATTTGCTCGTGTGCTCCGACTCTTGGTTCGTGGCCTTCTGCATCGCGCACGCGCGGCATATCCTGGCCGTGGGCCCGGAGACGCTGCGCACGATGATGATCGCGCGCGCCAAGCACGAGATGTCGATTTTCGAAACCGAGTAGCCGCAGACGTCTGCGCGGCGGAACACCGGGCGGCACGCCGGGCAACCGGTGAGAACGGATGGGCGCCTCGGCGCGGATGCGCGGCGGCGCCGAAAAGGAGGAAGCATGCCGGGATGGGGATGGGTGATTCTCGCCCTCGTGATGATCGGCGGTGTGGCGTACGGCCTCGTGTATGCCTACCGTCACCTGCGCTCCGCCGTGCATATGGGCGGCATGTTCGCCACCGCGCTCGACAAGCGTCTGGGCCGCATGGCCGATGCCAAGGCCGCGCCGAGGCGCCCCAAGGACCCCGCCTTCACGCAGCCGTTCTCGGCCACGATGGAACGCTACGCCGAGGCGCAGGCGCAGGTCGAGGAGCGCCGCGACCGCAAGCGTGACCGCCATGTGAAGACGTGGGCGGACTGGTCTCAATTCAATGCCTGAGACGCGGCCCAAGGCCTGGAACGGGGCGGATGCGGTGCATGCGCCCGTGAGGTCTGTGCGTCCCGATAAGCGGCCCCGTCCGGCGGATCGGACGGCGTTTTTGGCGGACCGAATCACTTTTTGACAGATCACAGGACGACTTCGAAGGAATCGTGTCATGACTCATCATCGGCATCATCGTCGCGACGACGCGGCGCGCGCAGGAGCTCCCGAAAGGGTGACCGGCACCATGTCGGCGAACGGTGCGCAACACGCCGGACACGCCGGGGACGGGGCTGCCGATGGGGCCCTGAGCCCCGCGCAGCGCTACCAGGCGTTCCGCGCGCGCCAGAGCTACGCGCGCAGCGTCGCCGCACAGTTCGCCGACACGCTGGAGTTCCAGCTCGACGATTTCCAGCGCCAGGCCATCGACGAACTCGAGGCGGGGCGCAACGTTCTCGTCGCCGCTCCCACCGGCGCCGGCAAAACCATCGTGGCGGACTTCGCCATCTTCCTGGCGCAGCACCGCAACGTCAAGGCCTTCTACACCACACCCATCAAGGCGCTGAGCAACCAGAAGTACCACGATTTGTGCGCCATCTACGGGGCCGACCGCGTAGGCCTGCTGACCGGCGACATGTCGGTTAACTCCGAGGCCGACATCGTGGTCATGACAACCGAGGTGCTGCGCAACATGATCTATGAGAACTCCACCACCCTCGAGGCGCTGGAGTACGTGGTTCTCGACGAGGTGCACTATCTCGCGGACCGCTCGCGCGGCCAAGTGTGGGAAGAGGTCATCGTCCACCTTCCGCGCCGTGTGAAAATCGTGGGCCTGTCGGCCACCGTGTCGAACGTCGAGGATTTCTCACAGTGGATCGAGTCGGTGCGCGGCGAGACGTCCCTCGTCATCTCCGAGCACCGCCCCGTGCCACTCGAACGCCACGTCATCACGCAGGAGGACGAGCGCACGGAGCCGGTTCTGTGGGACCTGTACCGCGCCGACGGCTCCGAGGAGCTCAATCCTGCGCTGGCGCGGGAGCTGAGCCGTCTCGACCGGATTGGGGAGCGTCGCGCCGGCTCGCGCGACGAAGACGGACGCCGCCGCCACGGCGGGCGCGGCTCCAAGGGCGCGCACGGCGCCGGACTGGGCGGGCGTGACAGGGACGACGCGCGCGCGTCGCAGCGCCATTACCCCAAGCGCTGGGCCGTTATCGACGAACTCGACTTCCTCGGCCTGCTGCCCGGCATCTACTTCATCTTCTCCCGCATGGGCTGCGACAAGGCCGTGGAGCAGTGCCTCGACGCGGGGCTGAGGCTGACGACCGACGAGGAGGCGCGTCGCATCAGGCTGATCGTGGACGAGATGATGGAGGGGCAGATCAGCCGCGAGGACGCCAAGGCGCTCGGCTTCTCCCGCTTCCGCTTCGCCCTCGAGATGGGCTTTGCGCCGCACCACGCCGGCATGATCGCGCTGTTCCGGCAAATCGTGGAAACACTGTTCGAGCAGGGCCTCGTCAAGGTGGTGTTCGCCACCGAGACGCTCGCTCTCGGCATCAACATGCCGGCGCGCTCCGTCATCGTCGAGAAACTCGAGAAATTCAACGGAGAGGGCCATGTGCCGCTTACCCCGGGAGAGTTCACGCAGCTGACGGGGCGCGCCGGACGCCGCGGCATCGACGTCATCGGACACGCCGTCATCGTGGACCACCGGGGCTTCCAGCCGCAGATGGCCGCGTCACTGTCCAGTAAGCGCGTGTACCCACTCCATTCGAGCTTCTCGCCGACCTTCAACATGGCCGTGAACCTGCTCAACTCGTCGGATTACCAGACGGCCAGGGAGACGCTCGACCATTCCTTCGCGCAGTGGGAGGCCAACGAGTCGGCCGAGGAGCTCGTCTCGCGCATCGACTCGATGCAGGGAACCCTCGAGGATTACGAGAAGGCCTTCGCATGCGACAGAGGCGATTTCGCCGAGTTCATGCGCCTGCGCATGGAACTGTCGGACCTCGAGCGGCATGACCGCAAGCGCGTGCAGCATATGCCGTACCCGTCTGAGGGCGAGCGGCGCCATGCGATCAGGCAGATCGACGAGCGCATCGCGGCCGTGCGCAAACGCGAGCAGGCGCATCCGTGCCGCTCGTGCCCCGACCTGCAGGCGCATCTGCGCTGGGGCAACCGCTGGGCCAAGACGAGGCGCGAGCTCGACAGGCTCCAGGATCGCTACGATTCGCGCACGGGCTCCGTGGCACGCCATTTCGAGCGCATCTGCGAGATCCTGCGCATCCTGGGCTATATCGAGGGCGACGACCCGCGCGATTACTCGGTGACGCGCAAAGGGCAGCTGCTGCGTCATCTGTACGGCGAGCAGGACATCGTGCTCGCCGAATGCCTGGCGCGCGGCCTGTTCGACGACCTCGACCCCGAGCAGCTCGTGGCCGTGGTGTCCGGATTCGTTTTCGAATCGCGCCGAGGAGGCACAGGCGAGCCGCGCCATTACCCAGGCGGCATGCGCGGACGGATCCGCTCCACCGTGGCCGCCGTCTCCACAGTGCATGAAAGCATCAACGCGTTGTGCGAGGATTGGGGCCTCGACGACCTGCAGCCGCTCGACTACGGCGCATGCGACATCATGTTCGACTGGTCGTCGGGCAAAAGCCTCGCCGTGGTGCTGGACGACACCGACATGACCGGCGGCGACTTCGTGCGCAGCTGCAAACGCGTTGCCGACGCCCTGGGGCAGATCGCCTCGATCGGCGTGTATCTGGAGCACCCCGAGGTTGCGGAGCGCGCGCACCAGGCCGCGTTGACGATCGACAGGGGAGTGGTGGCGTACTCCGGCATCGAGGAGTGAGGCTCATCATGGAGCGAGGTTTGTCGAGGCGCGATGTGCCCCGTGGCTCACGGCGCCTTCAGCCTACAGCGCACACCTCGTCAAGCCCTGTGGAATAATAGGAACGCACGGAAATCCGCGGCCGGAAGCACGCGCGGCGCATACGCCGCCCACCGGCCCAGTCCACGCCCTTCGAAACCGTGTTTTCGAAGAGGCAGCAAGGAGAATGCAATGGCAGAGCGCAGTCTGAGGGGCATGAGCATCGGTGCCAAGTCGCTGGAATCCGATGAGAACGTCGACCTGGCGCCGCGCCAGGACTACACGTATGTCTGCCCCGACGGACACCGCACCATCATCCCGTTCGCGCAGGATGCCGACATCCCCGACGAGTGGGAATGCCGCTGCGGCAAGACGGCACGCCTCGAGGGCAAGGATTCCTCGAACGCCGACGACCTGACCAAGCAGGTGCGCAGCCACTGGGACATGCTGATGGAGCGTCGCACCGAGGCCGAACTCAAGGAACTGCTCGAGAAGCGCCTCAAGATGCACCATGACGGCTGGTTCCCGGATTACGAGTGAGCGGCGCCTGACGGCTTCGAGACGGACGATCCGTCCGGAGCCGTTCTTCATAAGCCGATGGCACGTATCGAGCCGTCGCACCGACGCATCCTTGCATCGTTGCATACCTAAGTTTTCGCCACAGGAGAGAATATGAAGCATCCTTCGCGCGTCGTCCTGCTGGATCTCGACGGCACCCTGACCAAATCCGATTCGGGCATCCTCGCAGCCGCCGTCCGCACATACAAACTGCTCGGCCGCCCCGTTCCCACCAACGAGGAGCTGTCGACCTTCGTGGGGCCGCCGTTGATCGAATCGTTCACCAACCACGGTCTGGCCGACGAAGCCGACAAAGCCGTGGCGCTGTACCGCGAGGCGTATACGCAGCCGACCTTCGACGACCCGCAGAACCCGGGCCAGAAGGTTCCGGGCATGTTCCTCAATGAGGTGTATCCGGGCATCGTGGAGTCCATGGACGAGCTGCGCCGTCGCGGCTATGTCCTCGCCCTCGCCACATGCAAGCCGGAGCCCCAGGCGCAGCGCATCTGCGACCGCTTCGGGCTCACCGAGCATATGGATTACCTTTTCGGCGCAAGCCTGGACAACACGCGCATCCACAAGGCGCAGGTGATCCGCTACGGGTTCGATGCCATCCACTTCGACGAGGAGGAAGGTGACCGCGCAGTTATGGTAGGCGACCGCTGGACCGACGTGGACGGCGGGCATTTCGCGGGCGTCAAATCCATCGGATGCCGCTGGGGCTTCTCCGCGCCCGGCGAGCTCGAGAAGCACGGGGCGGATATGATCATCGACACCACGGACCAGCTTCCGGACGCCGTGGACCGGTTCTTCGCCACGCTGGCATAGACGCGCGGATTCATCGGCTGACAGCGACGGCCTGCCGCATGGGAGACCATGCAGCAGGCCGTTTTGCATGCGGCGGTTGCGTCTGCGTCGGCGTGGGTCGCGGAGCCTGCGGTGCGCGTTGTGAGACACGCCTGAAGCAGCAGCGTTTGTTACGTCAGTGTACTTCCTTGTAATACGGTTCGAATTCAGAAGTATTACTGAGTAATGCATATATGCGTTTTATCGCTGGATTCCAGCGCTTGTGAAGATGTACGTCGGTATAACGAATCTGACGTATCCAATTAGGGCGATTCGCGATTGGGTTTGGAGATGCCGGAAAAAGAAATCTGACGGGGGAGAGGCGTCGGTTATGCGGCCATATCATCCGCGCCGTTGGCCCCATCACCTGCCTGGACGCCGTCGTTGGTGACGGTGTCGGTGGCAGCGTCGGCCGCATCGCCGTCGGTGGCAGCGTCATCCGATCCGGCTGGCAGGCCGGTCTCGGTCATGTCTTCTGAACCATCTGCGTCATCGGGATCCGCCAGGTCATCGGGATCAGCTTGACGCATGAAGTAGACCACGAGAACGGCTGCGATGATCATCGACAGAATGCGCATGATGCCCCCGAATCTCTGTTCCCAGGAATATCTTCTGACATAATATCCGCCATCGAGTCCGAGGGACGATTCGCCGGACGACGCCAAGCGCATATCGGCGGTCTGTACATGTGATCCGCGTTATTGTGGTCGCGCGGCATCAAATCAGCGCTTCATTGACGGACGTATCCCGTCTAAGAAAATACGTGTGGCGACGACCGCATGAAGACGGCGTACGATCAGTCATCGTTGTCAGGAGCGTCACAGCCAATAGCGACGCGGATTGCTAAGTCTGTGGAATCCAGCGAGGCTTCGTTTCTGCCCATGCGTCGAAAGTGGCTGAGTGCCGATAATGTACGTTATGTCAGATTGGATACAGAAACGCCTCACCCGCGGATTCCGTCCGCCATCTGCGCCGCCCCTGTCTCGTTTGCCGGCTGAGATTCCATCGTCCATTCCATCGTCTGCGCTATCGCATCGTCATGCCGCACGCGCCGTCGCATTGTCATGCGCGCCTGGCACGACGCGTCGCATCCGTCATCGTATCCATCATCCCGATGTTTTCGCGGCGTCGTCTTTCACGCATCAACGCGAGCTCGTCCACCATGTCGGATGCGGTCTGCGGATGATGCATGGCGCCGTCCACGGCATCCACGTAATCCTCGGACTCGAGCCTGCCGCGAATCTCGTGCCACAGCGAACCGACCGACACGCCGAAAACCGCCTTTCCGGTGCGCATGAGGCGGCCGACCTGGGCATCGTCCGTGCATTCATACACGGTCTCGCCGTCGCACATAATCGTGATGTCCTCGAGTTGTTCGGCGCTGCGCTGTGAAAGGTACCCGATGGCGGTCGTCACGTTCTGCAGGTTCACGCCGGCGTCCAGGAGGCGCTTGGAGACGGCGAGGATAACGATGTCCTTGAAGGAATACAGACGCCGCGTTCCGGAGCCGTGAGACGCCTTGACGGAAGGCTCCACGATTTTCTTGCGCGCCCAGTAATCCAGCTGCCGGTATGTGATTCCGGCGACGCGGGACGCCACGGTGCCGCGGTATCCGCGCGCATCGTCCTGGGATTCGTCATCGAAGGCGAACAGGACGCCCTGCACGGCGTGACGGCCGCTCAGGTCCGTGCGGTCATCGAGCCGGACATGCACTGTGAGATCGGGTTCCTGCGCCATATCGTCGCCTTTCGCTGATGATGCTCCGCCGCCGTGTGTTGTGGCTCCCAGTCTAGGCCGCCTCTCCCCCGGCGGAGGCCGATTTCACGGGAATCAGGCGGAGGAATCGTGAAAAAGCCCGCCGCGCCGTCCCACGGGGCGGCATGGCGGGCCTGTCGTCTGCTCGGCGTTCCTGCATCGTCGTGCGTCTGCCATGCATATCAGGCATGTCGCGCGACGGCGCGGCCGTCAGCGGCTATCAGCGGCCGAAGAACACGAGGCGGAACTTGCCGATCATGAGTTCGTCGCCGCTTTTCAGCTGCGCGGAATCCACGCGCCTGCGGTTCACATACGTGCCGTTGAGGCTACCGACGTCCTCGATGCTGTAATGGCCGTCCTTGCGCACGAACACGGCGTGCTGACGCGACACGGTGCCGTCATCGAGCATGATATCGCTCGAGGCGTCGCGCCCCACCGTCACCCTGTCCTCATCGAGGAGGTAGCGAGATCCGGAGACGGCGCCGCGCGTCGAGACCAGAAGCGCGGTCCCGGGGCTCAGACGCGCGATGGTGTCCAGATCCTGCTGGCTCAGGGGGCGATCGCCTGTGACGGTCACAGGCACGGCCGAGATAGCCGGGATGCCAATACTTGTCGTTTCACCTGCAGTAGGAATCGGTTCAGTCATACCAGTCATTCTACAATCTTCGCGTATTGATAGGTCTTGGCGTCCGCCAGCTCATCGATGACGACGTCGTCGAGCTGCGTAACCGTCACATTGGCATTGTAGCGGACCCTGAGCTGGGATCCGATACCGCCCGAGATCTGGATGGCGTTAGCCAGCGCGCTGGGGCTGCCGATGGCCTTGATATCATACGGCGTGCCCACGATCGTACCGTCCACCTCGATGCCCTCGTCGGTGTCGACGATATACGATGAGGCGGTGATGCGCACGCCGTCGAAGGCGATGGCCTCCGCCCCGGCGTTGCGCAGTTCCTCGATGACGGTGAACAGACGCGCCGAGTCGATATGCGTGCCGGTTTCCGCGATGGTGATGCGCACGCCGCTTCCATGGCAGGCGATGCGCCCCGCCAGGATGCCGCTGACGGTGGCGTTCTGCTTGGCGACCTCGTTGAGCTGGGCCTGCTTGTCGGTGGAGTTTGTGATCGAATCCACCTGGCTGCGCAGCGTGGTGCGTTGCTCCTCGAGCCTGTCGACCTGCGTCGTGGTCTCGTCGAGGAGCCTGACCAGCTCGTCCTCGCTCAGAGACTGGTAGTTCTCGTTGGTGTTGCGCTGCTGCGTGACGTATCCGAAGCCCAGAAGCATGCACATGAGGATGATGAGCACGCTGGTGACGATTTTCTGCAGCAGGGCGTTGCGCGTGGCGGTGACGCCGGACTTCTTCGCCGCCTTCACGACGGGGAACGTGCCGGTGTCGGTGGAGTCGTTGTCCTCGTCCTTCTCGTTCTGCGAGCGGAACAGGGAGCCGACGTCCGTCATAAGCCATTCGGCGGCGGAGCGGCCGCCGCCGTGCTGTCGGTCGGCTTTGTCGGCGCGGTCGGTTCTGTCAGCGCGGTCGGCTTTGTCGGCTCGGGACTTGCCTGCGCCATTCCTGCTTGTGTCGTTCCTGGCGGTGGCACCCATCGCGTGACGCCCCGGGCGCCTCGCGCTGCGCCTGGCTCCGCGGTTTCCGGTCGTGTCGGGCGTGGTGTCATCATGCCTGGTGTCGTCAGGGCTTACGTCATCTGGCTTCGCGTCGCGGTATGCCATGTCAGCCTCGGAATATGAATCGGCGGATGGCTGAGACATTCGAGAAGATGCGGATGCCGAGCACGACGATGACGGCGGTTGTCAGCTGGGAGCCGACGCCGAGCTGGTCGCCGAGGAACACGAGAAGCGCCGCGGTGATGACGTTCGACAGGAACGAGATGACGAACACGCGGTCGTTGAAATTGCGCTCGAAATACGATCGCGCCGCGCCGAGAAGGGCGTCCAGGGCCGCCACGACCATGATCGGCAGGTACGGCTGGAGCCAGATCGGAATGTCGGGGCGCACGAAGATGCCGATGACGATTCCGAGAATCAGTCCGATGACGGCAGCCATGCTTCCATCGTCTCCCTTCCGCCGCTGTCGCGGCACAATGCATCGTGTCTCATAGTCCTGTCAAACTCCCACCGGTTGCTCCGTGCGGCGGGCATGGGGGCTCGCCCCGTCACGGACGGCTCCGTATCCCGCACCATACGCGGGATACGCACCATACGCATGCCATCGTAGCGCCGTGCGCGGAACGGGGCGGGGCGCGAGGGTGCCTGGATCAGTCGCTGCCATCGCCGTTCCCCGTTCCCTCCGTCGCGTATTCGAGCGTGGCGACGGCGTTGGCGCTCAGGTCCAGCTTGTCCTTCTGGGACAGGGACACGGCGATGCCGAGCTTGTCGAAGGAATCGTACAACTGGGGGTTGTGGTCGGAGTCCACGCCGACGCGCATGGCGTCCGCGTTGCCGATTGCCTCGATGGTGTACGGGGACTGGATCGCGACGACGCCGATGAGAATCTTGCCGCCCGCGGCGCGGATGGATGTCTCCGGCCCTAGGCGCTGGCCGTTGACCGATATGGCCTCGGCGCCAGTGGCCCAGAGGCGGTCGACGAATAGCTGGATGTCGGTGTCCGCCACGTCGCGCATGCCGGAAAGCGTGGAATCGGTGCCGGAGGCGCCTCCGGAGGATTCCTCGAGCAGGGAGGGGTTGCGTAGCGTGATGACGATGCCGGGCCCCGTCACCTCCACGGTGCCGTTGAGGATGTTCTGCGAGTCGGGGATCTTCACGGTTGTGGAGGACGACTTCGACAGTTCGTCCACCTGCTTGCGCAAGGCCGACACCTCGTTCTGGAGGTCCTCGGAGCGGGCGACGAGCTGGGTGAGCTGGTCAGCCTCCTCCTTGCGCACCTTCTCGCGCGTGTTGCTCTGCAGCAGTTGCACGGCGCCCATGAACACGAAGCCGATGAGGATGCAGATGACGAACGACAGGATGCGCATGCCCCATGTCGTTCTCGGCGACTCCTTGCGACGGTACAGCGCGGCGTCCTCGAACAGCGGGTCGACGGGGCGGTTGGTCAGGTCGTCGATGAGGTGGAGCGACTCGTCGTAGACCTCGCGACGGCGCGTGCGGTGGCGCCGCTCCGCGTCGGATTCGAGGGCGTGATGGCGTATAAGGAAGGGATAGGCGCGGGAGAAGGCGGAGCGCGGATGCTGGGGCCTGGCATCGGGCTTGACGGGATACGACGCGGGCGCGTCGGAGCGCTCCAGTCCCCCGGCGAGCTCGAGTGCGACGGCGACGGCGGCCGGGTTCGACGTGTACAGCACGATATCCGTGCCCGGCACCTTCGCGGCGACGTGCCCCGTTGTCACGGGATCCGGGGCATGGACGTCGGGAACGGGGCGGGACGGGTTCTGTCGCGCGGATGCCGGCATGCCTGACGATGCCGCAGGATGTCCTGCGTGTTGCGTCGCACCGTCCAATCCCCGTGCACCGTGACGGGGCGTCGCGACTGCCCCGTCCTGCGCCGTGTCATCGATCAGCGACGCAGCATGGCTCCAGGTCTCGCAGTGTCGTCCCGCACCGGACCTCAGGAGGGATGGCAGAGGATGGTCTGACTGCGACACGTCGGATTGAGGGACTGATTGTGACACGTCGGGCCCGGCCCCGAACGAGGCGGACCGGGACGCGGCGGAGCCGGCCATAGCCACGCGTGACACGGCGCCCTCCGCCGTCGCTATCGCGGATGCCGGGGCCGCTGCTTCGTCGGCAGGCGCCTCGTCGTCTCGCGCTTGCGCCCTCTGCGCCTCCCCGGTATCGCTGTGTGCCCCGTCATCGTCTGGCTGCACGTCGTCATCGTCCGTCCCGGCCTCGGGCCCCTCGGCGGCACGATGGCGCAGATAGGTGCGTATATCCGCCAGATCGAGCGGAGGCTCCTCGGCATCCTCTCCGATGACGAAGGGGCCGTCCGCCCCGTCGTCGCTTCCTTGCCGACCGTCCGCGGCATGGTGGGCGAACTCCACGGAGCTCGAGACATCCTGGGCGAAGGTGGAATGGACCGGACGGGGCGCGGAGGTGCTGATGATTTCCCGACCGTCCCACAAGGCTATGGGCTGTCCTCCGCTCATCGACATGAAGTCGGTGACGGGATCCTGCTCGCTTTGCACGGCGAGTTCCTGAACCTCGTGACGGTGCACATGGCGAGGTTCTCCCCCATCCGCTCCCAGCGGCTTGACGCCGAGATCGGAAGCCGTGGCGGCATGCTTGCCGACACGCCGCTCGTGTCTGCCGACCGGCGTGTCACGGGGCGCGGCATGCTCGGCGCGCCGCCTCGCATCATGCAGGGCGTGGCGCGGCTGCTGCTCGTCCGGGGAGGAGGGGAACCCGTCGTCCGTCATCGGGCGGCTCCGGCGCGCGTCCCGGCGGTCTTCTCGTCGTGTATGACATGGGTTCCCTGCCACAGGTAGATGATGCCCGCCACCCAATACAGAACGCAGCCCCAGATGGCGCCGGCATCGCCAAGGTCATGGAGCACGGTGAACAGCGTGCTCTCCCCCAACGCCGAGACGATGTACACCGGAACGGTGATCATCAGCACCGCCGTACCCGCCTTGCCGACGAAATGCACGGGAAGCGGCCCGTACCCGTAGGAGGCCAGACGAAGCACCTGGATGCCGAGGACGAGCTCGCGCAGAACGACCGCGGCGAGCACCCACCACGGCATGATGCCGATGGAGGCGAGGGCGAGGATAGAGAAGAAGATGAGGAGGCGGTCGGCGATGGGGTCCAGAATTTGCCCCAGCTTGGTGACCTGGTTGTACCGGCGCGCGATGTACCCGTCGACGCCGTCCGACATGGCGGAGACAGCGAGGAGCACAAGACCCGCGAAAAGATGGTTCTGGACCACGAGAACGGCGATGACAGGGATGGACACGAGACGGAACATGCTGATGACGTTGGGAACCGTCAGGATCTTGTCGGTCGGCTCGGGGCTGAAGGATTCGTCCTGGCCGGTGGGTTCCTGCCTCGTGGACCTGCTCATATGACCTCCCTGCTTCCGTTCGGACGACACGCCGGAAACCGCGGCGCGTCGTTCACCACCATACCGATGATATCCCGCCCTGCGCCATGTCACGGCATTCGCATCGTGGCGCCATGGTGCATGCGGGGCCGTCCGCACGGCAGAAACCGTGTCGGGCTCATCGTGGCTCACCGGCACATTATATGCGACCGCCCCGGCTCCGTGGCGGACACGGGGACGGGGCGGTGTCGGGCGACGGCGCACGGGGCGCCGACGCGGCCGCATAAAGCGAGGCTACATGCGCGAGGCCTGGATCGCGGTCACGATGGTGGCGCGGGCACCGACATCGTACAGACGGTCCATGATGGAGTTGACCTCGGCCCTGGGCACCATGACGCGCACGGCGACCCATTCGGGGTCGTGCAGCTGGGAGACGGTCGGGGATTCGAATCCCGGGGTGATCTTCACGGCGGCAGGCAGGTCCGTCTTGCGGATGTCGTAGTCCATGAGCACATAACGGTGCGCCGTGAGCACGCCGCGCAGACGACGCTCGAACACCTGCAGCTCGGGGTTGTCTTCGGCGATGCGGGGAGAACGCACGAGCACGGCCTCGGAGCGCACGATGGGGTCGGCGAACACGCGCAGGCCCGCGTTGCGCAGCGTCGTGCCGGTCGACACGACGTCGGCGATGAGGTCAGCCACGCCGAGGTGGACGGAGGACTCCACGGCGCCGTCGAGGTGCACGACCTTGGCCTCGACGCCATGCGCCGCCAGATAGTCCGACAGGAGCTTGTCATAGGACGTGGCGACGCGCTTGCCGTTGATGTCCTCGAGCTTGTCGATCGTGGAATCCTTCGGGGCAGCGAAGCGGAACGTCGACGCGCCGTAGCCGAGCTGCATATGCTCGGTGGCCTCCGTCTCGGTGTTCAGGAGCATATCACGCCCCGTCAGGCCCAGGTCGATGTTGCCGGCGCCCACGTAGACGGCGATATCAAGCGGACGCAGGTAGAACAGCTCGATGCCGTTCTCCTCGTCGTCGACAACAAGCTGGCGAGAATTCGACCTCAGCTTGTACCCGGACTCCGACAGGAGATTCCAGGATGGTTCCGACAGCATTCCCTTGTTGGGCACTGCGACTCTCAGCATATTCGTCCTCCGGCCGTTCGGCCATTTTCCCGGCGGAATCCGCCCGCCGGCGTCGTGCTGGTTATCTTCTTGCGCGGTTGGGCGCTTTTGCCTTGGTTCCGGTGGTGCGGCACTCACAGGTAGCGGTACACGTCATCGAGCGAGATGCCGTGCTTGATCATCATCACCTGCACGTGGTAGAGCAGCTGGCTCATCTCCTCGGCGGTGCGATCGGCGCCCTCGTACTCGGCGGCGATCCACGTCTCGGAGGCCTCCTCCACGATCTTCTTGCCGATAAAATGCGTGCCCTTGTCGAGCTCGTCGACGGTCAGAGACCCCTCGGGGCGCGTCTGGGCCTTCTCACTGAGTTCTGCGAACAGTTCTTCGAATGTCTTGCGCGATTCTGCCATTGCTTTCTTTCTGATGACGTATGACTGACGTGACTGACGTTGCGTATGCGCGGGAGCGGCTAGTCCTTGTAGGCGGCCTGCGCGTTGTCGCGAATCTGGTCGATGGCCTTCGCCGGGTCCTCGGCGCCGTAGACGGCGGAACCGGCCACGAGCACGTCGGCTCCGGCCTCGGCCACGATATGCGCCGTGGTCGGGCTCACGCCGCCGTCGACCTGGATCTTGGTGTCAAGGCCGCGACGCGTGATCTCGTCGCGCAAACGGCGCACCTTGGCCATCTGGTTGCCGAGGAACTTCTGGCCGCCGAAGCCGGGCTCGACGGTCATGACGAGGATCATATCGAACTCCTCGAGGATGTCGAAGATCGGCTCGACCGGCTCGGCGGGACGCACGGCGAAGCAGGCGCGCACGCCCATGTCATGCAGCTGGCGGGCCAGACGCACCGGCGCGTGGGTGGCGCCCATGTGGAAGGTGACGGAGTAGGCGCCGGCCTTGGCGAATTCGGGCGCCCAGCGGTCCGGGTCCTCGATCATGAGGTGGACGTCCACCGGGAGGTCGGTGACCTCGCAGATGCGCTTGACGATGGGCTCCCCCAGCGTCAGGTTCGGAACGAAGTGGTGGTCCATCACGTCGACATGGACGAGATCCGCGTTGGCGATGGCCTTGAGGTCACGCTCCAGGTTGCAGAAGTCGGCGGACAGGATGCTCGGTGCGATCTGAATGCTTGTCATGTTTTCCATTCTAGGGTTCTCTTGCGACGATGAGGCGACGGGGGCTTATTGTGAGACGCGACTGATCGCGGGGCCATGACGCGGCGGCGCAGCGTCAGTCCTCGGCGGCACGTCCCGCCGTATCGTCGGTCGCGTCGTCGGAGGCATCGGCGTCATCGGCCCCATCGGCCGACGCATCCTCCGTATCATCCGCCCCTTGGGCGGCGAGGCGGTCGAAGGCGTCTTGGGCATTGTGCTCCGTTGCCTCCGGAGCATCCCAGAGGCTGGAGGACGGGGCGCCGTCCACGGCATCGTCCGCCGCATCCGCAGCGCCATCGTCCGAGGAAACGCCATCGTCGGAAACGGACGCGCCGGACGGGGCGGCTCCGTCCGCGTCCTGCGCTCCATCCGCACGGTCCGCCCCGTCATCGCCACGGTTCTCATGCCCCGTATGCTGGTCGCGTTCGCGCTGACGGCGCGCCGCCTCCTGCTCGGAGTCGGAACGCGCCTTCTCCTCGGCGCGCGTGATCTCGAACAGCCGGTCCGACAGCACGGCCGTCGGCTGGCCGTAACGTTGAACGAGCATGAAGGCCACGACGCCGAGGATGAACACGATGATGGACATCCATACGTTGACGCGGACTCCGAGGAACTCGTGCGCGAAGTCGATGCGCAGATTCTCGATCCAGGCGCGGCCCAGCGTGTACCACATGACGTAGCAGCAGAACAGGCAGCCGGCCTTGAAGCGGTTGATCATCTTGCGCCCCAGCCATACGAGGAGCGCGGCGCCGATGAGGTTCCAGATCATCTCGTACAGGAACGTGGGGTGGAACAGCGTGTCGCTCGGGCACACCTGCCCGTCGTAGCACATCTCGTTGGAGCCGATGACGCCGGGCACGTTCGGATTGAGCTTGAGACCCCACGGCAGCGTGGTCGGCGAGCCGTACAGTTCCTGGTTGAACCAGTTGCCGAGGCGTCCGATCGCCTGCGCGATGAGCAGGGCCGGGGCGGCGGCGTCGAGAATGAGGGCAAAGGGGTAATGCCTGTGACGGCACCACGCCCATGCACCGAGGGCGCCGAGCAGCACGCCGCCCCAGATACCCAGACCACCCTGCCAGATGCGGACGATGTCGGCGGGGTTACCGTTGGGGCCGAAGAAACGCTCCGGCGTGGTGATGACGTGGTACAGGCGGGCGCCGATGATGCCGCAGGGCACGGCGACGATCGTGATGTCGAGTATCTGGTCGAAGTCGCCGCCGACTTTCTTCCAGCGGATGGTGGACACCCACACGGCGGCGATGATGGCGAGGAGGATCATGATCGCGTACATGCGGATCGTGACCGGTCCGATGGTGATGGTGGAGAATCCCGGTGACGGGATGTAGGCGAGATCCATGCTTCGATCCTTCTTCCTGGTAAGCGGAATGCGGCGCTCTTCGCCGCACGCCCGCGGGCGTCGCCCATCTGCGGGGCGCCTGCGCGGGGAACCGTCTTGAAGTCTACCGACGGAAGCTGACTTAGGGAAACGACGGGGCCGCCGCGGCTTATGCCGCAACGGCCCCGGAATCGTCTCGCAATCGTCCTGGCAATCGTTCGGAGGGCTTCGTCGGTCTTCCGGAACGTCGTCAGCGACGCGCCCCGTGGATGCCCTCGGCGAGACCCGAGGTGACGGAGGCGAGCTTGGTGTAGGACGGATCGTCGAGCACTGCGTGCACGAGGGCGGAGCCCACGATGACGCCGTCGGCGTACTTGCCGATCTCGGCGCCCTGCTCCGGCGTCGACACGCCGATGCCCACGCACACGTTCTTGGCACCCGCCTGGCGCGTGCGCTCGACGAGCCTCTCCGGCGTTTGGTCGAGCTCGGAGCGCTCGCCGGTCACGCCCATGCGGGCCGACGCGTACACGAAGCCGCGCGTATTGCGAGCCACGATACGCAGGCGCTCGTCGGTGCTCTCCGGAGAGGCGAGGAAGATGCGGTCGAGGCCGTAGCGGTCCGACGCCTCGATCCACTCCCCCGCCTCGTCCGGGATGAGATCGGCGGTCACGAGGCCGGCGCCGCCGGCGTTCGCGAAGTCGCGTGCGAATTTCAGCACGCCGTAGTGGAAGATGAGGTTCCAGTAGCCCATGATGAGCGGCACGCCGCCGGCCTTGGCGACGGTCTCCACGGCGTCGAACACGCCGGCGAGATGCTCCCCGGAGCGGATGGCCATGGAGCAGGCCTGCTGGATGACAGGGCCGTCCATGACGGGGTCGGAGTACGGCAGACCGATCTCGACCATGTCCACGCCGTTGTCGACAAGCGTGCTGAACGCGTCGAGCGTCGTGTCGGGGGTCGGGAAGCCATAGGGCATGTAGCCCACGAAGGCTGGCTTGTTCTCCGCCTTGAGCTCGGCCAGGCGCGTTTCGGTCTGGCTGGGCTTGGACGCGAAGCCCTTCGGCTGCGGCGGGGTGGTTCCCAGGGTCTCGTTCGTTGCTGTCTGTTCGGTCATCGTCGCTCAGTCCTTCTCGCTCGTCGTGGTGCCGTGCGCACCGTTCGCTTCCAGTGCCTTGCTCTGCTCGTCGGTGAGGTATCCGAACCACTTGCCGGCGGTCGCCACGTCCTTGTCGCCGCGGCCGGAGACGTTGACCACGATGACGGGGTTCTCGTAGCCGCGCTTGATGAGGTCGGCGGCGGCCTTGTAGCAGCCGGCCAGCGCGTGGCTGGACTCGATGGCGGGAATGATGCCCTCCGTCTCGCACAGGTCCTTGAACGCGCTCATGGCCTCGTCGTCGGTGGCGTAGCTGTAGTTGACGCGGCCGATGTCCTTGAGCCACGCGTGCTCGGGGCCCACGGAGGCGTAGTCGAGGCCGGCGGAAATGGAGTACGTGCTCAGCGTCTGGCCTTCGGAGTTCTCGAGAAGGTACGACATGGCGCCCTGGAACATGCCGAGCTGGCCAGTGCCGTCGGTCAGGCGGATGGCGTGCTCGCCCGACTGGGGGCCGTGGCCGCCCGCCTCGTAGCCGTAAAGGTTGACACGCGGGTCGTCTAGGAAGGCGTTCATGACGCCGATGGCGTTGGAGCCGCCGCCGACGCAGGCGCAGATGGCATCCGGGTACTCGATGCCGAAGTCCTTGATCTGGTCTCGCACCTCCTCGCCGATGACCTTCTGGAAGTCGCGCACGATTTCCGGGAACGGGTGCGGGCCGGCGACGGTGCCCAGCAGATAGTGCGTGTCGTCGACATTGGTGACCCAATCGCGCAGCGCCTCGTTGATGGCGTCCTTGAGGATGCGGTCTCCGAGGGTGACCTCCACGACCTCGGCGCCGAGCAGGCGCATGCGGGCCACGTTGAGGGCCTGTCGGCGCGCATCGATCTGCCCCATGTAGATGCGGCACTTAAGGCCGAGCATCGCGCACACGGTGGCGGTGGCCACGCCGTGCTGGCCGGCGCCGGTTTCCGCGATGACGCGGTGCTTGCCCATGCGCTTGACGAGAAGCGCCTGACCCAGGGCGTTGTTGATCTTATGTGCGCCGGTGTGGTTGAGGTCCTCGCGCTTGAGGAACACGCGCACGGGGGCGCCGACGGCCTTGCCGACGCGCTCGGAGAAGCGCGGTGCCGCGGTCAGCGGCGAGGGGCGGCCGACGTATTCCTTGCTCAGACGGCGGAATTCCTTGATGAACTCCGGATCGTGCTTGGCATCGTCGTAGACCTTCTGCAGCTCGTCGAGGGCGCCGATAAGGGCCTCGGGCACGTATCGTCCGCCGAAGCGGCCATAGTACGGGCCATGGTGCTGAGACAACGGCTCTGCGTTGGATTCCTTCACTGTCTTACCTGCTTCCACTAGTCTGCGCACGGCCAGCTCGTGGTCGTCCGCGGTGGCGACTCCTTCGCCCACCAGAACGGCATCCGCTCCGGCCCGGGCATAATCCTTCATCTCGATGGCTCCGAACACGCCGGATTCCGCCACGCAGATGGCGTCGTCCGGAAGATTCGAGGCAAGTTCGCGGTACTTGTCCGTGTCGACGGACAGGTCCTTGAGGTTACGCGCGTTGATGCCGATGATGCGTGCACCTGCGGCGATGGCGCGTTCGATCTCCTCGCGCGTATGCGTCTCGACGAGAGCCGCGAGGCCCAGCTCGTGCGTCAGGTCGAGAAGATGGCGCAGCATGTCATCGTCGAGGGCCGCCACGATGAGGAGCAGGAGATCCGCGTGATGCAGCCTCGCCTCGTACACCTGGTAGTCCGTGGTGATGAAATCCTTGTTGAGCACGGGGATGCTCACGCTGGCGCGCACGGCGTCGAGGTCGTCGAAGGAGCCGAGGAACACACGCCCTTCGGTGAGTACGGAGATGGCGCCGGCCCCTCCCTTCTCATATTCGGCAGCCAGGGCGCCCGGATCGGGGATCTCGCCGAGGAAGCCCTTGGACGGCGAGGCGCGCTTGACCTCGGCGATGACGGGGACGGCGTCGGTGCGGCGCAGGTAGGCGCGCGCGTCGAGCGGCGTGTAGGTGTCGGAGGCGACGCGGCGACGCAGCTCGTCGAGGGGCAGGGTCTTCTGCCTCTTGTCGGCGTCTTCGCGGGCTCCCGCGACCAATGAATCAAGAACGGTTGACATATGACCTTCTTCTGGAAGCCACCGGCCCCATGCCGGCGGCGACGTATGGTACGGGGGCGGCGGGGCGCGCCGTGGGGCGCGAATCCGCCGCATGCGGAAGATGAGGTTATTTGACTGTCATGCCTGCCGTATCCCGGGACAGGTCGGCTTTATTCCTCCGCCCCGTGGGGCCATGCGAAACCGTTGACGTCGTCGACGTTCCTGAGCTGCGCCCCGATCTGGATCGCCTTGACCGACGCCGCGCCCTTGTTGCGCGTTTCGGTCCATTCCCTCTCGGGCACGGAGTCGAGGACGATACCCGCGCCGGCCTGCACGCTGGCCTGGTGGTCGCGCACGTAGGCCGTGCGGATCGTGATGGCCATGTCCATGTTGCCGGAGAAGTCGAAGTAGCCCGCCGTGCCGCCGTAGATACCGCGGTCGGCCGGCTCGAGCTTGTCGATGATGGTGATGGCGCTGGGCTTCGGCGCGCCCGACAGGGTGCCAGCGGGGAACGCTGAGGTGAACACGTCGAAGGTGCTCATGTCCTTGCGCACGCGCCCCGTCACCTCAGAGGCGATATGCATGATATGGCTGAACTTCTTGATCTCCATAAGGCGCGTGACGGTGACGGTCTCGGGATCGCACACGCGGCTGAGGTCGTTGCGGCTCAGGTCGACGAGCATGATGTGCTCGCTGCGCTCCTTGGGGTCCGCCAGGAGCTGCTGCACGAGGCGCTCGTCCTCCTCATCGGTTTTGCCGCGCGGGCGGCTTCCGGCGATCGGGTACGTCATGGCCTGCCCGTCCTCGACGCGGATCAGCGTCTCAGGACTGGAGCCGATGACGCTGAAATCATTGCCGTTCGCGTCTGTCAGCGACAGATAGAACATATACGGGCTGGGATTGAGGGTGCGCAGCACGCGGTACACGTCGAAGGGGTTGCCCGGCGAGTCGATGTCAAGGCGCTGCGACAGCACGATCTGGAAGGCGTCTCCGTCCACGATATGCTGCTTGACGCGCTCGACGGCCTTCTCGTATTGGTCGCAGGGCGTGCGGAAGCGCAGCTCCGGCTGCTTGACGGATGTGTCGATGACGGACGCGCGCCGTTCGGCCGATGACGGGGTGACGAGCGCCGCCGCCATCTTGCGCAGGCGGGCGATCGAATTGTCATAGGCCTTGTCGATGCGCGCGGACGTGTTGTCGAAGTTCACGGCGTTGGCGATAAGCCACACAGAGCCCGTGTAATGGTCGACGACGGCCATGTCGGTGGCGAGCGTCAGCACGAGTTCGGGCTGCCCCGTCTCATCGGGCGCCGTGGCCGAAAGGGTCGGCTCCCAGTGACGGATGGCGTCCCAGCCGATGGAGCCGACAAGACCGCTCGTCAGGTTCGGCAGGCCTTCGACGCGGGGCGAGCGGAGGGCCTGAAGGGTGGCGCGCACGACGTCGATGACGTCGCCGCTCGTGGGGATTCCGGCGGGTACGGAGCCCTTCCAGTTGGCCTTTCCGTGGTCCGAGCGCAGCTGCGCCATGGAGTCCACGCCGATGAAGGAGTAGCGGTCCCACGTACCGGATTCCGCCGATTCGAGGATGAAGGTGCCCGACCGGCCGCCGGCGAGACGCTCGTAGTAGCCGACGGGGGTCAGCGTGTCGGCGAGGACGCGCATGACGACGGGCACGATGCGGTAGCCCGCGTTCCCGATGGCGTGGAATTCCTCACGGGAGGGCCAGATGCCGCCCCACGCGAGATCCTTTACGGAACAGTTGAGTTCGTCCATCAGCCCTCCTTAAGATTGTGCGGATACCGGCTGCTCGGTTTCAGGCCGTTGCGCCGCTGCGGAATCGTCGGACAGGATATGCCCGGGGCAGGCCGGGGCGCCGGGTCCGTCGGGGACGGCCCGCTGGTCGTCGGTGCGCTCCCCCGCCACGGCGGGCAGTTCGCCGCCCGCATCGAAGCAGGAATAGTCCCCTGTATGGCAGGCCGAGCCCACCTGGTCGACTTCGACGAGCAGAGCGTCGCCGTCGCAATCGATCGACACGCTTTTGACGTACTGGACGTGGCCGGAGGTGTCGCCCTTGCGCCAGTACTCCTGGCGGGACCTGCTCCAGAACGTCACGCGCCCCGTCGTCAGCGTACGGCGCAGCGCCTCGTCGTTCATGTAGCCGACCATGAGTACGCGTTTGGAATCGTATTGCTGCACGACGGCCGCCACAAGCCCCTGGGAGTCACGCTTGAGCCTTGTCGCGATGCCCGGATCGAGCATGTCCGCGTTCGTCACTGTCCACTCCTGTTCAATCCGCGGCCGCCTCGTGGTCGGCGGCCTGCGTTCTGCCCCTTAACATACTCATATCGCCGCGGGATGTCACGCGATGTCCACGAAGCGGCGTGCGCGTTGCGATACGATGCCCCGTCGCCCTTAGGCGCGCGGCGTGGCCTCGTCGGCCTCGAGACCGCGCACGGGATAGCCGTGCCTGGCAAGCTCGCGCTTGACGTCCATGATGGTGAGTGTACCGAAGTGAAAGACGCTGGCGGCGAGAACGGCGTCGGCGCCGGCCTCGATGGCCGGCGGGAAGTCCTCGACCTTGCCCGCGCCGCCCGATGCGATAAGCGGCAGGGAGACCTCGCGGCGCACCTCGCGGATCATCTCGAGGTCGAAGCCGTCCTTCGTACCGTCGGCGTCCATCGAGTTGAGAAGCACTTCGCCGGCGCCGAGGTCCTCGGCTTTCTTGACCCATTCGATGGCGTCGATTCCGGTGGAATGGTGCCCGCCCATCGTCGTGACCTCGAAGCCGGACGGGGTGTGCACGTCGCCCTGGACGCGGCGCGCGTCGACCGACAGGACGAGCACCTGGGAGCCGAAGCGCTGCGCGACCTCGGAGATGAGCTGCGGGTTGTTGATGGCCGCCGTGTTGACGCTCACCTTGTCGGCGCCGCAGCGCAGCAGCGTGTCGACGTCGTCGGTGGAGCGCACGCCCCCGCCCACGGTCAGCGGGATGAACAGCTGCTCGGCCGTGCGGCGCACCATGTCGTAGGTGGTCTGGCGATGGGAGCTAGAGGCCGTCACGTCGAGGAACGTGAGCTCGTCGGCGCCCTGGCGGTAGTACTCGGCCGCCAGCTCGACGGGGTCGCCCGCGTCGCGCAGATTCTTGAAGTTCACGCCTTTGACGACGCGTCCGTCATTGACGTCAAGGCAGGGAATCACGCGAATGGCCAGAGACATGCTTTCACCTCGTTCTGGAACCGCCCCGTGGGCGGGTGGATGGGTCGTACCGCTACCGAGTGTACGCACCGGATGCGATTGGCCGCGTTACGCGTCCGTTCCGGCGCGGCGCGCCGCCGTGCCCATGACCTGGTCGGCCACGTGACGGGCGGCGAGCTGGCCGCAGGCGCCGTCGATGTCGGAGCCGCGGGTGTCGCGCAGCGTGGCGGTGATGCCGGCGCGGTGCAGGATGTCGAGGAACTCCGCCTCGTCCTCGGGCTTGGAGGCCGTCCACGGAGAGCCCTCGATGGGGTTGAGTGGGATGGGGTTGACGTGGGCCCAGTCGTCGCCGTAGTGATTGATGCGGCGCGCCAGGAGGCGGGCATGCTCGGGCTGGTCGTTGATGCCGCGCATGAGGGCGTACTCGATGCTCACACGGCGGTGGCTGGCGAGGAAGTAATCATGCGCCGCATCGAGCACCTGCGTCGTGTTGAAGCGCTTGTTCATGGGCACGAGGCGGTCACGCAGCTCGTCGCTGGGGGCATGGAGCGACACGGCGAGACGCACGGGGATGTGCTCGTCGATGAGTTTGCGGATGCCGGGCACGATGCCGACGGTGCTCACGGTGATGTTGCGCGCCGAGATGCCGAAGCCATGGGGCGGCTGCGCGCTGATCTGACGGATGGCGGAGATGACGGAGCGGTAATTGCCCATCGGCTCCCCCATGCCCATGAACACGACGTTGCTCAGACGCCCCGGTTCTCCGAACACGCCGTCCTCGCTCTGCTTCGAGGCGATGCGCACCTGTTCAAGGATTTCGCCGCACGACAGGTTGCGCGTCAGGCCCAGCTGACCGGTGGCGCAGAAGGGGCAGCCCATGCCGCAGCCGACCTGGCTGGAGATGCACAGCGTGATGCGCGAGGGGTATTTCATGAGAACCGATTCGATGCGGGCGTCGTCGAAGAGGCGCCACAACGTCTTGCGCGTCGTGCCGCCGTCAGCGGTCTGCACGAGCTCCTCGTCGATGAGGTCGGGGAAGAACGCCTGGTGCGCCTCGGCGCGGGCCGCAGCAGGGAAATCGGTGAAATTCTCGACATCGGTTTCGAAATGCGCGTAATAGTGCTGCGCAAGCTGGCTTACGCGGAACTTGGGCAGGCCGATGCTCTTGGCCAAGGCGATGCGACCGTCCTCGTCGAGGTCGGTGACATGCACCGGCGGCTTGCCGCGGCGGGCATGGTCCTTGCTCAGGATGTCGCGGAACGCTCCGCGGGTGCCGCCAGGCGTGATGCCGGTCTCCGGCTCCTGGTCGCGCTGCCCTTGAGCACGCGACGCGGCGGTGTCCGCGCCGTTCGTGGCGTCAGCGGCGTCCGTCGCGCCTGCGATACCTGCGGTGCCTGGAGTGTCCGTCGCGCGGAACGGGGCGTCGTGGAGCCCTGCGGGAGAGGACGGGGCGCCGACGTTCCCGGCCCCGTCATGGGAAGAATGGGAGTGTGAAGAGGACTGGGATGCATCAATATCAGCCATGTAATCCGCCTTGTCATAGGTCTTGCGATTCGTGCCGCCGTCGCGGCCATGGAGCAATGATAGCCGCCCCGGGGCGCATGCGAAAGGCCCCGCGGTATGCGACACGCCGATGTGCTCCGGCGTGTCGCGCCCTACGGGGCCCTGAATGTCTCGAAACTGCGGGGCGGCGGGGCCATCGTGTTTCCGGTGCCCGTCACGGCTACGGTCAACGCTCCGTTACAACCCGTGCGTCACAGCCCCATGCATCGCTGTCCTCGCGTCTCATAGCTCCCGCGTCACAGCCCCGCGACGGCGAGGAGACCGGTGATGAAGGGCGCCGACATGAGGATGGAATCGGCGCGGTCGATGATGCCGCCGTGGCCCTTGAGAAGATGTCCCATGTCCTTGATTCCGAGGTCGCGCTTGATCATGGATGCGGACAGGTCGCCGAACAGCCCCGTGAGCCCCACCATGACGCCCATCATGACGAGGATCGACCACACGCGGGCGAATTCGTCGAGCGGATACGTGCCGAGGCCGATGCACAACGCGCCGACGATGCCCAGCAGGATGGAGCCGAACATGCCCTCCCAGCTCTTCTTTGGCGAGATGCGGGGCGACAGCTTGTGCCGTCCGAAGGCGGCGCCGAAGAACAGGCCGCCGATATCCCCCAAGGCCGGGATGAAGCAGATCATGAACGCATGCGCCACGGGGTGCCCCATCGTGAGGGGAAGCACGAGGAAGCCAGGCAGCAGTCCCAGATACATGAGCGAGAAGAGAGAAACTGCCACATGCGTCATGCGGTCGTGCACCACCTGGCCCCCGAGGATGTCGGAGGGCGTGTCGAGCCCGGCATCGGAGAGTTTCTCAAGCACCGCGCTGCTGACCTTGGCGCGGGGCCGGAACTGGAACGAGGCGCAGAGCGTGACGAGCACTACGGAGCATAGGAAGCCGATGGACAGCGCCTCCACATGGTGGGAATAGAAATACGTGGGAAGAATCGTCATGGCCTCGCACAGCCACAGCACCACCACGGGGATGCGGATACCTGCGGTGGCGAAGTCCACGCGCAGCTCCCATGTGGCCAAGATCATGAACGCGAGGACGAGAAAGACGAAAATCTCGCGCACGAAGACGACGCACGCGACGACGAGCACAACGAGGATGGTTCCTGTGAGGACGGCCTGGGCCATGTTGCGTCCGGCGCGCTCGTTGATCCTCTCCATCGTCTCGTCATGGGTCTCGTCGCGGCGATGCCGGTTGCTCGAATGATTGCCTGTCATGCTTGGTGCCCCACCCTGTCGAATGCTGTCGAACTCTGCGGCCGCGCCACGGTGCGCCGCCCACCGTCTCGTATCGTGTCTCGCGCCGTCGTGCCGCCGATCCGCCACGTCGAACAGACGCCCGGAGGCCGGCGGCCCCCAGGCGTCATGTGGTGGGTCTGTCCATCGGACGGCCAGGATCGGCCGCGGATCAGACCTCGAGAATCTCCTTCTCCTTCTTCTCGAGGAGCTGGTCGATCTGGTCGCTGGTCTTCTTGGTCAGCGCGTCGAGGTCCTTATGAAGGCGGTTGCCCTCGTCCTCGCCCATCTCGCCGTCCTTGACCGCGGCATCGATGGACTCCTTGGTCTTACGGCGGATGTTGCGCACGGCCACCTTGCCTTCCTCGGCCTTGGTGCGGGCGAGCTTCACATAGTCCTTGCGACGTTCCTCGGTCAGCTCGGGGAGGGTGACGCGGATGACGTTGCCGTCGCGGTTCGGGTTCACGCCGAGGTCCGAGTCACGGATGGCCTTCTCTACGGCCGGGGCCTGGGTCTGGTCGAACGGGGTGACGGCGAGCGTGCGGGGCTCGGGCACGGCGATGGAGGCAAGGGCCTTGAGCGGCGTCATCGCGCCGTAGTAGTCCACCATGATGCCGTTGAGAAGCGACGGGTTGGCACGTCCGGTGCGGATGCCGACGAAGTTCTCCTCCGTGGCCTGCACGGTTTTCTCCATCTGGTCCTTTGCCTGATCGACAACTGTTGCCATAATCCTCTCCTTTGGGGTTCTTGTGTTGGATGGGGTCTTGTGTTGGAGGTCTTGTTCCGGCGCGTCAGGCCGCGAACTGGGACTCCTCGTCGGAGACCAGCGTTCCGATGCGCTCGCCTTCCAGGACCTTGGTGACGTTGCCGGCCGTCTCGAGTCCGAAGACACGGATCGGCAGGTGGTTGTCGCGGGCCATGGAAAGGGCCGAGGCATCCATGACGGCGAGATTGTCGACCAAGGCGGTCGTGTAGCTCAGTTTATCGTACATGCGCGCCGACGGGTCCTTGCGCGGATCGGCGGAGTACACCCCGTCGACGCCGTTCTTGCCCATGAGCACCTCGGAGCAGTGGATCTCGAGGGCGCGCTGGATGGAGACGGTGTCGGTGGAGAAATACGGCATGCCGGCGCCGGCGCCGAAGATGACGACGCGGCCTTTCTCGAGGTGGCGGATGGCTTTGAGCGGGATATACGGCTCGGCCACCTGGCCCATCGTGATGGCGGTCTGCACACGGGTGGCCTGGCCTTCCTGCTCGAGGAAGTCCTGCAGGGCGAGGCAGTTCATGACGGTGCCCAGCATGCCCATGTAGTCGGCGCGGCTGCGCGCCAGGCCCGCCTGGCTGAGCTCGACGCCGCGGAAGAAATTGCCGCCGCCGACCACGATCGCAACCTGCACGCCGGCCTGCACGGCCTTCGTGATCTCCCCCGCGATGCGGCGGACGACCACCGTGTCGATGCCCACCGAACCGCCGCCGAATGCCTCCCCGGAAAGCTTGAGAAGAACCCTGCGAGGAGAACCGTTGGTCTCGAGTGCCATGACGCATACCTTTCGACGTATCGATAACTTTCCTTATGGTACCCGCAATGCACGGAACACACAAAGGCGGCGAGGCACGGGGCGGCGGCATCGTATGCCTTCCGGCCTCCCCGCCCCCGCATCATCAGCTCCGTGTCATCGGCGTCGCCGTCAACGGCGCCATGCCACCCGCACCACCGTCATCAGCCCCGCGCCGCCCTGACATCGCCCGCGCCGCCCCGGTGGCGCGGGGCATGCGAAGGGCCCCGCCGCCACCGTGCGCCGAAGCGCAGCGGGACAACGGGGCCCTGGACCGGGAACCGGCGGCGGGAAGCTTACTCCTCCTTGCCCTTGCCGACCTCGATGCGGGCGAAGGCGAGGGCCTTGCCGTCGACTTCCTTGAAGAGATCCTTGATCTTCTTGGAGGGATCCTTCACGTAGGTCTGCTCGAGCAGGACGCTCTCCTCGTAGAAGGCGTTCAGACGGCCCTGCACGATCTTCGGGAGGATCTTCTCGATGACGTTCTCCGGCTTACCCTTGGAGGCGAGCTCTTCCTTCGTCTTCTCGGTGGCGATGCGCGTCTCGGACTCGAGCACATCGGCGTCGACGTCCTCGATGGACAGCCAGCGCGGGGACATGGCGCAGATCTGGAGCGCGACCTCGTGCGCGACCTTCGCACCGTTCTCATCGGTCGCGATGAGGGCGGCGATGGACGGCGGGAGCTCGGCGGACTTGCGATGGGCGTAGATCTCGACGTGCGGACCGGAGATGGTGGCGAACTGGCCGATCTTCACGTGCTCGTGGAAGAGCGCGCCGGCCTCCTCGACGGTCTCCTTGACCGTGCCGGACTTGGACGGGGCGGCCTCGACCTCGGCGACCGTGGTGGCGCCGGCCTTGACGATGTCAGCGATGACCTCGTCGCCGAACTCGACGAACTGCGGGGTCTTGGCGACGAAATCGGTCTCGGAGTTGAGCTCGATCGCGTAGCCGATCTGACCGTCGGCGACGTCGGCGACCTGGGAGGCCACGAGGCCTTCCTGGGCCTCGCGGCCCTCGCGCTTGCCGGCCGCGGCGATGCCACGGGCGCGGATGATCTCCTTGGCGCGGGCGATGTCGCCCTCGGCCTCGGTGAGCGCCTTCTTGACATCCATCATGCCAGCGCCGGTCTCGTCGCGCAGCTCCTTGATGAGCTTGGCGGTAATCTGTGCCATCTGTTTTGCTCCTTCATAGCTTCCCCATGCCATGCGGCACGGGAATCTTTCAAGCCTCGCGGCTTGCAATACGTCGGAAAGGGTCCCGACCGGCGAACCGGAGGGGACCCGATGCTCACTCGGCCTTGGCCTCGTCAGCCGGCTTGGCCTCGTCCGCGGCGTCGTTGGTCAGGAGGTTCTTCTCCCACTCCGCCATCGGCTGGGCCTCGCCCTTGTCGTCCGCCTTCTCAGCCTTGCCGTTGCGCTCGAGCAGGCCGTCGGCCACGGCGTCAGCCATGAGCGTGGTCAGCAGCTCGACGGCGCGGATGGCGTCATCGTTGGCCGGAATCGGGTAGTCGACGCTCTCGGGGTCGGTGTTCGTGTCGGCAAGGGCGACCACCGGGATGCCCAGGATGTGGGCTTCCTTGACGGCGAGCTGCTCCTTGTTGATGTCCACGACGAACAGAGCCGACGGCACGCGGTTCATGTTGCGGATGCCGCCAAGCTCCTTGACGAGCTTGTCCTTCTCGCGTTCAAGAAGGAGGAGCTCCTTCTTGGTCAGGCCGCTGGCGTGCACGTCGGTGAAGTCGATCTTCTCGAGCTCCTTCATGCGCGCGACGCGCGTGGAGACGGTCTGGAAGTTCGTGAGCATGCCGCCGAGCCAGCGCTCGGAGACATACGGCATGCCGACGCGGGTTGCCTGCTCGGCGATCGTCTGAGCGGCCTGCTTCTTCGTGCCGACGAAGAGAACGGTGCCGTTGTGGGCGACGGTCTGCTTGATGAAGTCGTACGCCTGGTCGATCTTCTCGAGGGAAGCGAACAGGTTGATGATATGGATGCCGTTGCGCTCCATGAGGATGTACTGCTTCATCTTCGGGTTCCAACGGCGGGTCTGATGACCGAAGTGGACACCAGCCTTGAGCATCTGGCTCATGGTGATCTGTGCCATGATTGACCTTTCTTGTCGGTTGTTTCCTGGCCATGCGAACCTGAGTGCAGCTTCTCCCCCACGGGTTTGGCCGACCGACACAGGCCGTCGCCGACATGGCGCGTATTTGGCGCATCATAGACGATAGATCGCGCCCCGTCGGCCTGCGACTGCCGGCGGTGCGCATAGGCAATGCACCAACGGGGATTATACAGGGTTTCCCCGGAAAAACACAACCGCCCCGTCACGGGTGGCGGGGCGGGGCGGTTACGGGGCGGTTGCCGGGGCGCGGCGCGGCGCGCTTTGGCTGCGTTCAAGGTGCGCCGTGGGCGCGCGGCGACCCAGGACGGGACGGCGGGGCTTGGGCCGACGGCTGTGTCAGGTGCGGCTACGGGCGGAGCAGACGACGGCTCCGGCTGAGCCGGAGGCGTCAGGCCGCGTGAACCCTCATGTAGTGCATGGCGGCCTTGCGCTGGTCCTTCTCGAGGCGGTCGATGTAGACATGGCCGTCGAGGTGGTCGGTTTCGTGCTGGAGCATGCGAGCCATGATGCCCTCGCCCTCGAGTACGACGCGCTCGCCCTTGAGGTTGATGCCCTCGACCTTCGCGTAATTGGCACGACGCGTCTTGAACCACAGGCCAGGAAGCGACAGGCATCCCTCGTCGCCGTACTGCTCCCCCTTGAGCTCCAGCACCTTGGGGTTGAGCAGGTAGCCGATCTTGCCCTCCACGTTGTAGGAGAAGGCGCGCAGGCCCACGCCGATCTGGTTGGCCGACACGCCGGCGCGGCCGGGGTCGTCGACGGTGTCGAGAAGATCGCGCACGAGCCTTTCGACACCCGGCGTGATCTTGGTAATCGGATCGCACGGCGTGCGAAGCACCGGGTCGGGGACGACGCGAATCTCTCGAACAGTCACAGCGGACTCCTGTCTCGTATTTGTTTGTTGCATGACGCATCGAAGGATGCCGCAGGTGCATAAGGACGCGCCGGGGGCGCGCCGTCAGGCATCCGTGTGGGCATCCGACGATAGCGGACCTTTCCCGATAATAGTGCTCCCGCCCGGACGGGGCGGGAGCACTGAGCCCCATAAGGGTACGGGGGCAAGGCACGGGTCGAGGGCACGGGCAGCATGTGGACGGAGCGGCGAGGCGGGGCGTCGTCCATACGGGCGAGGCCCCGCCTAGTCAGTCCAGCGATGCCAGCCCCAGCGATGTCAACCCACGCCGATATCAGTAACCGCGATATCAATCAACGGTGGGTTGGGTCTTCGCATCGCAGGACGGTGCGGCGCCAGTCGCCTCCGTGCCGCGAGCCGCACCATCGTCGGTGCGCGCAGCGGAATCCGCCGCGGCATCGTCGGACGGGGCATCATCGCCGGTTGCCACGTCGTCCGAGGCCCCGTCACCGGACGGGGCGGCGGACGATGCGCCGAAACGGTCCTTGACCTGCGCCGCAGTCTGGCCGATGCGCTCCTTGGCCTGGTCGAGGTAGGGGCTGATGGCGTCGATCGTCTCCTCCGCCTTGTTCTGCGCGATCTGTCCGGCCTTATCGGTCGCGTCGAGGATCTTGGCGCTGAACGGGGCGGGGATGGTGCTCGGCTTGGGCGCGTACAGCACCGTGTCGATCAGCGAACGGTACTTCTTGATGACGGCGGGGCGCACCACCTTGAGGCTCGGCGTGAGCGTGCCGTCGTCCGTCGTGAACTCCTCGGAGAGGATCTCGAACTTGCGCACGGATTCCGCACGGGACACCGTGGCGTTCGCCTTGTCGACGTACTGCTGGACGAAGGCGCGCACGGCGGGGTTCGATGCCGCCTGCTCAAGCGTCATCGTGGTGTCGAGGCCCGCGGATTCCAGCCATGTGGCGAGCATGCCGGGGTCGAGCGTCACGATGGCGGAGACGAAGGGCTTTCCGTTGCCCAGCACCACGGCCTGCCCGACGACGGGGCAGGATTCGATGATCTCCTGGAGCGGCTCCGGCGACACGTTCTTGCCACCGGCCGTGATGATGATGTTCTTCTTACGTCCGGTGATGGTGATGTAGCCGTCGTCGTCGATCGAGGCGAGGTCGCCGGTCAGAAGCCATCCGTCCCTGAAGGCCTCGCGCGTGTGCTCCGGATCGTTGCGGTAGCCGAGGAATACCATGGGGCCCTTGATCTCGAGCTCGTCATCGTCCGCGAGGCGAACGCTGATGCCGGGGCCGGGGCACCCGACGGTGCCGATCTTGTTAAGCGCCTGGGTGTTGACGACGCACGGGGCGGACGTCTCGGTCATTCCGTAGCCCTGGATGAACGTGATGTCATCCAGTCCGTTGAAGAAGTGGCCAAGCTCCTCGTTAAGCGGGGCGCCGCCGCAGGCGAGCCAATGCAGGTTCGGGCCGAGGGCGGTGCGCAGCGATCCACCGACGGCGCTCTGATAGAAGCGGTGGCGCAGGCGCTCGATGGGGCCGTGCATACGCCCCTCCTGCTCCGCCTTGTCCCAGGCGACGAAATGCTTCGTCGCACGGGCGAAGACGCGTCCCTTGAATCCCGCGCCGGCCTTCTGCGATGCGGCGTTGTACACCTTCTCGAACACGCGGGGCACGCCGAGCAGCAGCGTGGGCTTGAACTCGCGCAGGTCCACCAGCAGGTGGCGTGCGTCGGAGACGTAGCCGATGATGCCATTGCCCCCCATCATGGTGTACTGGATGTACCGGGCGAAGCAGTGCGCCAGCGGCAGGAAGAGCAGGAGGCGCGCCGTGTCGGTGCCGGGGGCGCCGAGCATGTCGGGCAGCACGTCGTATCCGTCGAAGGCGACGGAGAGGAAGTTCCGGCTTGACAACATGACGCCCTTGGGTTTGCCGGTGGAGCCGGAGGTGTACACAATGGTGGCGAGGTCGTCGGCCTTGACCTGGGCGATCGCCTCGTCGAGGGTGGCCTCGTCGACGCCGTCGCCGAATTCTCGGACCGCCTCGATGCCGCCGGACTGGAAGTTGAAGACGTAGGTGAGGCGCACCCCGTCCTCACCGCGCACGGCCTCGAGGGTGTGCGTGCGCGCGTCGCCGTAGGTGAAGGCGACGATGGGGTCTACCTCGCGCGTCAGGGCGGAGGCCTGTGCTTCGGAATCGGTCTCGTAGATCGGAACCGTCACCGCGCCGATGGCGTTGGATGCGAAGTCGATAAGGCCCCACTCGTAGCAGGTCGGCGAGTAGACGACGATGGCGTCGCCCTTCGACACGCCGAGGGCGAGCAGACCGCGGGCGACTGAGCGCGCCTCGGCGAGCATGTCCTCCGCCGTGACGTATGTCCATTCCTGGCGGGGGCCGCTTTTGTGGGCGGCGACGTAATCGGACGGCAGCCGATCCGCCCTGTTGGCGAGCAGGGAGTAGATGGTGTCGTCATCGGTGGTCTTGCTGATGGCTGGAACTGAGAATTCACGCAACATGCCACCAATCATATGCGTCCGGAAATGCCGTGCTTTGTAGCTTTTTCCAATTGTTCACACCGTGTCGGAGCCGATGGCGGGCCGCAATGGAGCCGGAGGCGGGACAGCGCAGAGGCGGGACGGGGCAGACGATGGGAGGGCAGACGATGGGAGGGATGGGGCGAGCGACGCGGAAAGGCGGAAGGGATCTGCGATGGGGCCGGACGATGGGGTCCGGCGGGGCAATGCCCCGACGGTCGGCAATGCGCAGCGACGGCGCGGCGCATGGCATCTGCCATCGGCCACGCCGTCGCTGCGCCGGCCGCCCTACCGGCCGCTCCGTCAGCCGATGTCGCACAGGGTACACATCCAGCGGCTCCCCTGCCTCTCCCATTTCATGCTCGACCAGCATCGCCTCACATCCACCATCATGGACACATTGATGTCCATGATGTCGCGCGATTTGACGATGGACCGGACCCGGCGCGAGACGGGCGGCGCCTCGACGCCGCGGAGCTTGCCCATGCGGCGGCACAGCCAGCTGGTTTTCTTCGATGAGATATACGGCTGGCATTCCGCAATAAGCGAGGACAGTGACACGAGTTTCGTGACATAGCTCCCTTCGATGAACCGATGCAGGCCGTCGGGGCTGAGACGGCCGCGGACCACGTCGATGACGAGGGTGGCGATGGACGCCGCCACGTAGGAGACGCGCAGGGATTCGTCGATGTCGAGGTCCTCCTCGGAGACGTAGCTCACGCGTATCGGCACCGGCTGGGGAGACAGGCCAATGGGCAGATGGGCCTCGATGTATCCGTCGCCGATCAGACACGTGGTGGCGTCGACGACGCGCCGTGCGCTTTCCCAACTGGTCTCCGAATGCAAGGGGCTGCGTCTGCCGGGCGAAGCCGGCTTCGTCGGCGCATGCGTCCGGTCCGGATGTGTCCGTTCTGAGGGATGTGAGGGATGGGTCATGGTGCTCTTCTCTTTTTCTCTCGCGCATGGGCTGCCATGCGTGCAGCCGGCTGCATGCCTCGGCGCGACGTCCCTATCAATAATCCGTCACAGCCGTTGTGGCCTGCCGTCGGTCTACGGCTATCAGGTTTCCGTCCATCCGACGCCTTCTGGGCGCCCTCAGGCGACGTCCCGCTCCCCCGATGGCGCTGTGGCGCCGACGACGTCGCGATACGCGCGGCATCCCGACGGTCCACCCTTGCGCCCGTCGAAGCGCCGCACCCTCCATTGTGACGGATGAAAGGACGCGGCAGGAGCCAAAATCGAAAAAACGCACACTTTGGGGGTCGAGTGTGCACGAACAGACACGAAACGTTCGATAAAGGCGATGCGCGATGCGCACGAGGCGGAACGCACGGATATCTGGCACACCCCGACCCATGGACGCGACACGCCTCGAACGGTGCGGGTCCGCCGCCGACAATAATCGCGCCCATGTGCTCAGGAAAGATGCAGATCATACAGGCCACGTCACCGCACACGGAAACACGAATCCGCGGCACGCCGCGGATTCGAGGCGTGTCGGCGTCTAGGACGGAATATTGGGAGCGGAAAGACGAGCGCGACGGGCCGGGCATCCGGGTCCCGTCGCCACAACGCACGGACTCGACGCCCTGGACGGCGGCTCATTCGCGCGCCACTGCGGACACGGTGTTACTCACGGCATAGGAACAACGAAAACGCCCCGTTCCATGCAACGGGGCATGGAACGGGGCGACAAGGCACGCCATCGGCGGAACGGCACCGTGCGGCGGCACCAGCGACGGAGGCGGCGTCAGGAATTGGCGACGACCACCTGGGCGCGCTGGAAATCGTGCAGACCGACATAGCCGGTCGATGCCATGGCGCGACGCAGGGCGCCGATGTAGTTCGTCGAACCGTCGACCTGATGGCTGGGGCCGAACAGAATCTGCTGGAGCGACCCCACGGTGCCGACCCTGGCGCGGCGTCCGCGCGGGAGGGTGGGATGCACCGCCTCATGACCCCAGTGGGTGCCGTGGCCGGGCGCCTCGGTGGCGCGCGCCAGCGGGGTGCCGAGCATAACCGCGTCGGCGCCCAGGGCGAAGGCCTTGATGAAGTTTCCGGAATCGCCCATGCCGCCATCCGCGATGACCTGCACGTAGCGACCGTCGGACTCCTCCATGTAATCCTTGCGGGCCGCCGCGATGTCGGCGATGGCCGTGGCAAGCGGGACGTGGATTCCGGTGATGGTGCGCGCCGTGGAGACGGCGCCGCCGCCGGAACCGACGAGGATGCCCGCGGCGCCCGTGCGCATGAGGTGCTTGGCCGCGCGGTAGTTGGCGGCGCCGCCGACGATGACGGGGACGTCGAGGTCGTAGATGAACTGCTTGAGGTTCAGCGGCTCGTGGCTCTTGGAGACATGCTCGGCGGAGACGGCGGTGCCGCGGATGACGAACAGATCGACGCCGGCATCGAGCACCGTCTGGTACAGGTCCTGCGTGCGCTGGGGAGACAGGGCGCCGGCGACGGTGACGCCGGCATCGTGGATCTCATGGAGGCGGTCGGCGATGAGACCGGGCTTGATGGGCTCGGAATACACGCGCTGCATGTATTCCGTCGCCTCGTCATCGGGGCATTCGGCGATGTTCTCGAGGATGGTGGTCGGATCGTCGTAACGCGTCCACAGGCCTTCGAGATCGAGGACGCCCAGACCGCCCTGCTTGCCCAGTTCGATCACGGTCTGGGGGCTCATGACGGAATCCATCGGCGCGCCGATGACCGGAATGTCGAATTCGTAGGCATCGACCTGCCACGACGTGTCCACGTCCTCGGGGTCGCGGGTGCGCCGCGTCGGGACGATGGCGACATCGTCAAGGGAATAGCTCATGCGGCCGGTTTTGCCCAGGCCAATCTCGATATCCTGAATCATGCCTCCTAACCTACTACCGCGCCACGATGACGGGACGCCGCTAGGGCCGCATCGCGGAACGGAGGGGTGGCCCCCGTCCAAGCCCCCATGCCGGACGGCCCCGTCACGACGCTCCCCGTTCGCCCCGTGCAGGCACCTGTCATGGACACATTGACGCATTCGTAGCACGGGGCGGCCATAATGGTCGTGTCTCATCACAGAATGTGCAAGTCCCAAGGAGAAATGCATGTCGAAGATTGCAGTCAAGGGGAAAATCGTCGAACTTGACGGCGACGAGATGACCCGCGTGATCTGGAAGCAGATCAAGGACCGTCTCATCCTCCCCTACCTTGATGTCGACCTCGATTACTACGACCTCGGCATCCTGAACCGCGACGCCACCGACGACCAGGTGACCATCGACGCCGCGAAGGCCATCCAGCGCGAGCACGTGGGCGTCAAGTGCGCCACCATCACGCCCGACGAGGCCCGCGTCAAGGAGTTCGGTCTCAAGAAGATGTACCGTTCCCCCAACGGCACGATCCGCAATATCCTCGGCGGCACGATTTTCCGCGAGCCCATCGTGATCTCCAACATCCCGCGCCTCGTCCCTGGCTGGACGAAGCCGATCGTCGTGGCTCGCCATGCTTTCGGCGACCAGTACAAGGCCACGGATTTCCGCGTTCCGGGCGCCGGCCGCCTCACGGTGACCTTCACCCCGGCCGACGGCTCCGAGCCGATCGAGCACGTCGTGTACGACTACCCGGGCTCCGGCGTCGCGCAGGTGCAGTACAACCTCGACGACTCGATCACCGGCTTCGCCCGCGCCTGCTTCAACTACGGCCTCATGCGCGGCTACCCCGTGTACCTGAGCACTAAGAACACGATTCTCAAGGCCTATGACGGCCGCTTCAAGGACATCTTCGCCAAGGTGTACGAGGAAGAGTACAAGGACAAGTTCGAGGCAGCGGGCCTGACCTACGAGCACCGCCTCATCGACGACATGGTGGCCTCGTCCCTCAAGTGGCACGGTGGCTACATCTGGGCGTGCAAGAACTATGACGGCGACGTGCAGTCGGATTCCGTGGCGCAGGGCTTTGGCTCCCTGGGCCTCATGACCTCCGTGCTCATGACCCCCGATGGCAAGACCGTCGAGGCCGAGGCGGCGCACGGCACCGTGACGCGTCATTACCGTCGTTGGCAGAAGGGCGAGAAGACCTCCACGAACCCAATCGCGTCCATCTACGCATGGACCGGCGGCCTCAAGCAGCGCGCCAAGCTCGACGAGACCCCCGAGGTGGCGGACTTCGCGAAGACGCTCGAGAACGTCATCATCAAGACCGTCGAGGGCGGGCAGATGACGAAGGACCTCGCCATGCTCGTCGGGCCGGAGCAGAAGTGGCTCGACACCGACAGCTTCATGGACGCGCTCGCCGAAAACCTCGACAGGGCGCTGTCCGCCAAGGAGTAGCGAATCCCGTCGCATAGCCCGCGACGCTGCGGCGCCGGACGCTGCGACGAATCCCAGGGCACGGGGCCCGTCGCGACCGCAAGGTACGCGGCGGGCCCCGTGCGTTCCTCCCCCGATTCCGCCTTGCCCACGCTGCGGCCTGCCTGCTCCGTGACCTGCCTACACTGCGGCCTGCCCACACCGTGGAGTAGGTTTATGTGTGTTCACAGGCGGTCCCACGGGAGGGACCCCGGAAGCGAAGGACCATTGTGAAAAAAGCATCCACAGCACGACGCATCATCGCGATGTGTGCGACCGCCGCGCTTCTGATCGCAGGCGCCGGCGCCTGCAGCTCGTCGACAACGCCCCAGACGGGGCAGTCGGCATCGGACGGAACGGGACAATCCATGGGCACGGTGGCCATGTTCGTGCCATCCGACGGATTCACGCTGAGCAATTCGACGCCCCAGAACACGTGGAAGGCCTTGGCCGATGACACCCAAAGCGAGCTCGAGTCCATCGGCATGGACGGCGGCTCCATCTCCGTGCAGACCGCGTCATCGCTGACGGACCAGACGAAACAGCTGGATGAGTACCTCACCGGTCTTGGCGTCGACACGTCTCAGGTCTCGTCACCCACGATGACAGCCTCGGCCTCCGGCACAGAGTCATCCGATACGGCATCATCCGACGGATCCGCCGATACGTCGGCGGCGTCATCGTCCGACGGCACCGCCTCATCGGATGCCGCCTCGTCCTCCGCAGACACGACGCCCGCAGACACGACGCCCGCAGACACGACGCCGTCAGACGCCACCCCGTCCGCGACGTCCGCTCCGTCGGCCTCGGGGCCGGCCTCCGGCACGACTATCCTCATCGCGCCGGCGATATCGTATTCGAACGATGACAAGCTCTACGGCGACTACGTGCCACATGACGCGGCGGACAGCGACTCCACGGAGAGAAACGACCTGGCCGAGCTCGCGGTCCTCCTCACCACGGCGCAGGACAACGGGGCGTCCGTGATGCTCATGTCCACGCAGCTCGAGGACTTCTCTCCCTCCGTCTTCGTCGACCTGTCCAGCGCGCGCGGCATCGGCCGGCTCCAGGCACAGTACGTCGTGAACAAGCTCAGGCTCGTGGCGAACAGCGACGCGGGCGCCAAAGCGGTCGAGATCCTGCTCCCCTATGACGACGACACGGAATTCGTACGCGAGGCGTTCCTCGGCATCTGGGACGTGCTCGGCCCCTATTACCGTGACGGAAGCATCTACAGCCCCTCGGGCAAGATCACGGCGTCCTCGACTGACGCATCATGGCAGGACGTGGCGTACAAGGCTTCCTCCGACGACGACACCAAGAACGAAATCACCTCACGCCTTGACGCCAGCGCCTACGGCAACGTGACGACGATGAAACTCGACGCGCTGATCTGCCTCAACGACAAAGTGGCATCCACGGCCGTCTCCACGCTCAAATCCCTGGGCTACACCGGTACGAGCGCCACGATCAACCCGAACACGTCGGTGACGGGCATCATCGACAACATCCGCGGTAACAAGGACGTCTCGAAATCCGAGGTGCCGGCCCCGTCGACCGATGCCGGCAGCAAAAGCAAGCGCTCCTCGCTCAGCGCCGACGCCATCGACCAGATCAGCGCCGTGCTCCGCTCGCAGAACGATGACGACCAGTGGCCCCTCGTCACCGGATACGGGGCCTACAAGTCGCAGCTGCCGTCAATCGTGAACGGCACCCAATGGATGACGGGCATTGAGAACCGCAGGCAATACGCCAGCGCCATCGCCCACACCGCCATCGGCCTCAACGAGGGGCAGACGACACAGGCCCTGTCCGGGCAGATCGCGGCGCTCAAGGAGACGGACGGCTCGAATCCCTCCCTTGGGCCGGCGATTCTGTCGATGTCGCTGCTGGGTGTCACGGCGGACAACATCAAGGCGGCGCTTATCGATCCGGGCTACGTCTCCGCGGCCGACGCCGATCTGTGACGGGTCGGGGCGCCCTCTGCGGCGCCTCATCCCGCCCCGTCAGGCAATGCCCGCCCCGTCACGCCCAGGCGGCGATGCGGGCTCAGTGACCATTGGGAATATGGTTGTGCCCCGGAAGGAATCCTTCCGGGGCACAACCGTCCCTTTCCCCTCTGTGAGTGCGGGAGCCTTGTCGGCTCCCTTCTCTGTGACGCCGCAGAAGAGGGCTGTCAGGCCTTCTTACGCGGCACGTAGATGACGTTGTCGATCAGGTCCTTGTAGTGCTTCGTGATGACGGCGCGCCTCGTCTTGAGGCTCGGCGTCAGCAGGCCGTTGTCCACGGTCCACACGTCGGGCACGATCTCGAACTTGCGAATCGATTCGGCGCGGGAGACGTTGTCGTTCGCGGCGTTGATGACGCGGTCGACCTCGGCGCGCACGAGCTGGCTCTTCGACGCCTCCTCGAGGTCGGCGCACGGCTCGCCGCCCTGGTCCTTGAGCCACGCGTTGACACCCTCGAGGTCGAGGGTGACGATCGCGGCGACGAAGGGCTTGCGGTCTCCCACCATGAGGCAGTGATCGATGATCGGGCTCGTCACGATAAGCGATTCCAGCTTATCAGGTGATACGTTCTTCCCGCCAGCCGTGATGATGAGATCCTTCTTGCGCCCCGTGAGGCGGATGAAGCCGTCGTCATCGATGCTGCCCAGATCGCCCGTATGCAGCCAGCCGTCGACGATCTGCTCCTTCGTGATCTCCGGGTGGTTGTGATACCCGCGGCACACGGAGGGGCTCTTGATAAGCAGCTCACCGTCGTCGGCGATAGCGAAGCTCATGCCGGTGAACGGGCGGCCGATGGTGCCGATGCGGAAGGCGTCGAAGGTGTTGACGGCGCACGGGGCGCACGTTTCGGTCATGCCGTAGCCCTCGAACAGGGGCAGGCCGCATCCGTTGAAGAAATGCGCCAGCTTATGCGAAAGCGGCGCGCCGCCGGAGATGGCGCACTTGGTGTCCCCGCCGAACACATCGAGAATCTGGCGGTAGACGAGCTTGGAATACAGGGCGTGCCTGGCGCGTGCCGCAAGGGACGGACGGCGCCCGTCCTGCGTGGTGACGCTCCATTCGCAGGCGGCGCGGGCGGCACGGGCGAACACCTTGCCCTTGAAGCCCGATCCGACGCGCTGCGTGGCGGCGTTGTACACCTTCTCGAAGATACGGGGCACCGACAGGATGTACGTCGGCTTGAAGTCGGCGAAATCCTTGAGAATCGTCTTCATATTCGACGTCAGCGCCATAACGCAGTTGCCGCCGATGCACAGGAACTGCATGTAGCGGGCGAAGACATGCGCCAGGGGCAGGAACAGCACGAGGCGGTTGCCCGGATCGTAGGTGACCTCGGGAAGCGTCTGGTAGCCCGCGTCGATGCAGTACATGAAGTTGGCATGGGTCAGTTCGATGCCCTTGGGCGTGCCGGTGGAGCCCGACGTGTACACGATGGTGGCGAGCATATCGCCGTGTGTGGCGTTCTTGCGCTCCTCGAACTCTTCGTCGCTCACGCCGCGCCCCAGCTCCACCATGGCGTCGATGGCGCCCAGCTGGATGACGAGCACGCCCTTGAGGGTCGGTGCCTCGTCCATGATGGAGTCGACCTTGTCGCGCTGCTCGTCATCCTCGGCGAAGATGTAGGAGATCGTGGAATCGCTGCAGATGGATTTGATCTGCGCAGGCGAGTCGGTCTCGTAGATCGGCACGGTGACGCAGCCGATGGAGACGAGGGCCATGTCGATCGCCGTCCACTGCCAGGAGGTGTGGGCCAGGATGCCGACGGAGTCGCCGGGCATGAGGCCCTTGGCAATGAAGCCCTTGGCGATGCCGATCACCAGATCGCGGAACTCCGTGGCGGTGAAGCCCGCCCAGGCTCCGTTCTCGTCGCGGTATTCGATGATGGTCTGGTCGGGCGTGCGCGACACGCGGTCCTCGAGCAGCCAGAAGATGTTCTTGTCCTTGTCGATCGGACGCTTGAGCGGCGTCGTGTATTCCTTCACCATCGTCATGTGCGGTTCCATATCCCTTCGCCGTCTTTCGACGGGCGTGTGCGCTTCCTCGCGGCCGCGAGGACCAGTCCTGCGACTGCTGACAGTGTACCGTCGCGGGACGGTTTCGCGCGCTACGGGAAGCGACAAAAAATCCGCGATCGCTTTGTTAGGTGCTACAAAACGATGGTGTGACGCCGCGAGCGCGCTTCGTCTCGACCGATGCGGAGGGCATGCCGTTTCGGAGCTCCATATGTCGGGCACGATTCCGAATTTGCGGATGGCTTCGGCGCGGGGCACCGCATCGTTGGCCTTAAGGCGGCGCGGTCGACCTCGGCACGGCTCACGTGACGATATGCCCGCACCGGGCGCATCGTCTGGCGTTTTCCACGGGCTCGCCGCTTTGCGCGGAGGATCCGCCGCCGCTCGGTCTTTCCGGATGGGGGGAGCCGAAACGGAACCGATAGGGCCGCGTCCACCCGGGTGGCGTCCCGTCGCGTGACGCTGTCATGCCGCTTCCTTGCGTCCCGGTCCTTTGCGTCCGGGAGCCGTGCATTCGGGAGCCGTGTATTCGGGAGTCTCGTATCCGATAACCCGCGGTGACGGGGCTATCCGCATCGTCGCGAGGATTCACAGCGTCTCGGGGATTCACATCAGCTCGGGGATTCAGCGGGACGGCGGACAGGAGAGCGCGCGCCGAGGCGATTCGCACGGCGGAGAACGCGCCGCTCTCCTTGCCCAGGCGCATGCGAACCAGCAATGCGCCGGACATGCGTTCGAATCCCGGTTCCAGGGAGGTCGGTTTGAGAACGATGCGCGATCTCGAGACATACGCCGCGGGGTCCAGATATGTTTTCTTTCCCCGGCGCAGGCCCCAGTGGAGGCATTGGTCGGCGCAGTGGTCCGACCCGCCGTCCACATGTGCGATGACCTGCCCTCGGCGCACCGCGGCGCCGACCGGCTCGACACCCGTGGCGGGTTCGAATGTGGTAACGAGATCCCCGCCGAGTGACAGGGAGACGACGTTCTTCCCCGCCACCATGCCGCTGAAGCGCACCGTGGCGTCGGCGGGCGCGAGGATTGGCGTACCGGGCGCCGCCGCAAGGTCCACTCCCCTATGGCCGGCGAGCCACGGCTTGCCAGGGTCATCGAAATCGTCAAGGATGGTCGGCGCATCGGCCTCGGATGCCACAGCATCGCCTGAGGTTGCGGCGCCACGGGAGGGCACCGCGTCATCGGATGCCACGGCGCCCTGGGATGTCACAGCGCCGTCGGAGGTTGGCGCGTCATCGCCTGCCAGGGCACCATCGGATGCTCCGGCAGGCGTCGGTTCAGACGGCGCTGCGCCGGAACGGATAGGCCACGACAGTCCGGCGGCGCACGGACTGTCGAGAGCCACTGTCGGTTTGGACCGGAGCACCGAACGGGGCACCGTATCAGGTTCGATGACGTCGGTGACAACCACCTCCGCATCGGCGGGCGCGACGGGCTCCGCATCAGAGGTTCCCTCCGGCACGACGGCGGACGGAGGAGGCGCCAGATCGGAGTCGGCATCGCATCCGGGACCGTCGGCGGAACGACTAGCCACGTGCTTCCCTGCGACGGAGACAAGGAACGGGACAAGAAGCGACGCTGCGAACACGGCAACCGTGCAGGCGGCGACGACCATATTCAGGCGGGCATTTTTCTCATTTTCGCGGCGATATGCCCGACGCCGCTTCCAGATTGAATATCTCATAAGCACATCGTCCCTGAGACACGCCGATGACGTGGCCGACTTCGGGCAATGTGGACAAACGTCAGCAAAACGGGCGAAAAAGGCCCTTTTTATCCACATTCCCCATCACGCGAGCGCCACCTGTGCCCGTTTGAGAGCATCCGACACGCCGAAGTTGCGCGATTCGAATCCGGGGATATTATTTATGTCTTGTCAGCCGCTGAGAGATCAGCCAAGACAAACAGACATTCCCGCATAGCTCAGTTGGCAGAGCGTCTGACTGTTAATCAGAATGTCGCTGGTTCAAGCCCAGCTGCGGGAGCGGTTCAAGCCCCGGACTTCGGTCCGGGGCTTTTCGTTTTCTTCTTGACGTTGACGTCATCGTATCGCACTCCCTGCCCGGCTATTCCCTGGCTGCCCTTCCATGTACTGGCTTCCCGCCATCCCTGCGGCTGCCCTCGACCGCGCTCCGCTCTCCGCCGCGCCGGACCTCCGGCCTGCGCCCATGGGCCCCGTATACGCGGCGGTGGGGCGTCCGTCGTATGCCTGGGGCGTCCCGCCGTCGCGGTCGCGTGGGAGAACGTCGCGGCCATCAGTAGACGTATTCGGTCACGATCTGCGGCGCGTGGCGGACGTCGAACTGCTTGCCGGTGATGCGGAACGTCGCGACCGCCGGTCCTTTGTATGTGGTCGTGGTGGCGTGCAGCGACGGGTCGTCGTAACTGTCGACGGTTGTGTCGGTGGTGTCGGGCGTGTCGTCGCTCTGGATCACGGTGCCGTGGGAGACGATGGCGTGGCGTCCGCGAGCGCCCTGTGGCTCGGTGATGGCGAGCGTTCCGGTGCCGGTGAGCCGGATGGTGTCGATGTGGTGTTTTTTCAGTCCGAAGGCTCCGGTGGCGTAGCGCAGGGTGGCGGCGTCGCCGAGCGGCTCTGTGTCGGCGAGGGTGTAGGCGATGGTTCCGTTGTCCGGGGTGTTGAAGGTGTAGGTGATGCCGGTGGGATACGGGGCGCGCTCGTCGTCGCCTGCGGTGGCGGTGCCGGTGACGGTGCTGTGGCAGTGGGTGTCGAGGGTGTCGGAGTATGCGAGGATGCCTCGTTCGTTGGTCAGGAAGATCATGGGGTACCGGATGTAGCCGGTGCGGTGTGCGCCGGTGATGTCGACGAGGGTGAGCGTCATGCCGTGGAAGCGCTGGGTGACGGTGAGTACGTGGTTCCAGGCGTCGGACGGGGCGATGGTGCCCCATTCATGGGTGTGGCGGGCGTGTCCGGTGACGTGGCGGGCCGTGCCGTCGATGACGATGGTTCCGCTGATGGTGGCGACGGGCATGGGGCTGAGCCAGCCGACGCAGCTTCTGGCGTCGTGTCCGTAGTCAAAGATGCCGGTTGCGGGGCGCAGGGGGCGGGCCTGGGTGTCGAGGCGCAGGTCGAAGCCGGTTCCGTGGATGAGGTAGTGGGCGTCGTCTTCGTCGTCCGTCTCCCCCGCCGTCGTGTCCTCACCGTCGGCCGTCTGATCGTCGGCGGCCTCGTCCGAAATGGCCGACGTGTCGTCGGAATCCAGGGTGAGGCCGGTGGCGGTCAGGCGCAGGGAGCGCAGGTCGCCCCGTGCGTGGCAGTCGTCGAAGCCGAGGTCGAGGCCGCCTTCGCCGAAGGTGCAGCGGTCGGCCTCGATGCTCCGGGTGGCGTGGGTGACGGTTCCGTCGGGCCCGGTGAGGGTCAGGTCGATGACGGGCGCGTCATCCGCGGATCCGATATGCGCCGGGTCCTTGGTGGCGTAGGTGATGTCGAGGAGTGTTCCGTCGTCGAGGGTGGCGCCGACAGTCCAGGTCTCCCAGACGTTGCGGGCGCGGGGGCTTCGTCTCTGCGCCTCCCAGTCCTCGACTTTCTTGGGATTGAGTCCCAGCCTCTGGTAGTCCTCCATGTCGTTCATGAGGCGCATGTCCATCCCCGTCTCCTTTCGGTCTGCGATGCGCGGACGCTGCGGGTCGCGTCGGGCGTTCCGTCTTCTACGACTATCGCACGATGAGGGGAGGACCGTGTGATTTTCCCGAAAGATTCCTGACAATCTCGACGACGGTGTAGACGCCCCCACCGGATACGGAAGACCCCGGCGGCATAAGCACGCCGGGGTCGTAAGAGTGCCCCAAGGGCCTTCCCGTGAGCGTTCGGAACGCTTTGGGAAAGGCCGCTGGCATCGTCAGGAGAAGCGCCGCTGGCGGTGCTTGACGATGGCGTTGGCGATCGCCTGCACCACCTGGACGAGCACGATCATGATGATGACCGCCGTCCACGTGACGGTCTGGTCGAACTTCTGGTAGCCGTAGGCGATGGCGAAGTTACCCAGGCCGCCTCCGCCGATGTATCCGGCCATGGCGGACATGTCGAGCAGCGAGACGAACAGGAACGCGTACGCGAGGATCAGCGGCGAGAGGGCCTCGGGGATGAGCACGGTGCGGATGATCGTGAAGCGCGAGGCGCCCATGGCGCGCGCCGCCTCGATGACGCCGGGGTCGACGGGAAGCAGGTTCTGCTCCACGAGGCGCGACGTGGCCACGGTGCACATGATGACCATCGGGAAGATGGCGGCGACAGTGCCGATGGACGTGCCGACCACCTTGATGGTCAGGGGCTGCATGGCGGCGAGGAAGATGATGAACGGGATGGGCCGGATGACGTTCACGATAACCGACAGAATCCGGTACAGCACCGCGTTCTCGAACAGGTTGCCCGGGCGCGAACCGTACAGGAGGATGCCGAGCACCAGACCGAGGAACCCGCCGATGACCAGCGTCACGAGGACCATCTCGAGGGTCTGGCCGATGGACTGCACGAGAAGCGGCTTGAGGACGGTCCAGTTGCCTCGCGATGCAAGGGTCTGCGTACGCCCCGCAGCAAGGACCGGTGCCGCGAAAGCCGGAACAACGCCCGTTGCGATGATGCTCATTTCGTCTCCTTCCGTTCGCCGGACTCGCCGGACTGGGCGTGGGACTCCCGGCGCGGCGCGGCGGCCGTACCGAAATCGATGATGTCGTTGGTGCGGCGCAGATCCTCGAGGAAGGGGCCGAACGCCGCCTCCGTCTCGTCGAACCCGTAGGTCAGGGCGCCGATGGCGGAACCCTGCACCGTGTCCATGCCGCCGTAGATGAGGCTGCTGTGCACGCCGTGGCGCGCGATAAGCGCTGAGACGTCCTGGCCGGAGGCCGGCACCGCCCCGTGCCCGTCACGGGCAGGCACGTCCTTCTGACGCACGAGGACGCTGATGATGCGTCCCGGCCAGTCGCCACGGAGCCGTTCGATACACGCCTCGTCCGGCAGGCCGGACACCGACGTGGCGATGAAACGGCGCGTCACCGGGTCGTGCGGCGCGGCGAACACGTCGTACACGGGGCCTGTCTCCACGATGCGCCCGTCGCTGACGACCGCCACGCGGTCGGCGATCTGGCGCACCACGTCCATCTGGTGCGTGATGAGCACGATGGTGACGCCCAGCTGCTCGTTCGCCCTCTTGAGCAACTGGAGCACCTCCCCCGTCGTCTCGGGATCGAGCGCGCTCGTCGCCTCGTCGGCAAGAAGGATGCGCGGGTTCGTCGCCAGGGCGCGGGCGATGCCGACGCGCTGCTTCTGTCCGCCGGACAGCTGCGCGGGGTACTTGTCGGCCTGCTCCGTCAGCCCCACGAACTCGAGCAGCTTGGCCACGCGCCGCTCCAGATAGTCCTGGCGCCAGCGGTCCAGCTCAAGCGGGTAGGCGATGTTCTGCGCCGCCGTCCTCGTGGAGAACAGGTTGAACTGCTGGAACACCATGCCGATGGAACGGCGCGTCTCGCGCAGCTGCCGCTCCTTCAGGCGCGTCATGTCCGTGCCCATGACGACGACGGAGCCGGACGTGGGTTTCTCGAGCGCGTTGATCATGCGCACGAGGGTGGACTTGCCGGCGCCGGAGTATCCGATGACTCCGAAGATCTCGCCGGGCGCGATCGACAGCGAGATGTCGTCGAGCGCACGGAACGGCGTCTTCGACCCGCGCCGTTGGAATTCCTTGACCACATGGTCGAAGGTGATGATGGGTTCGTCTGCCATAAGCCTCTCCTCGGTGGCTCCTGTCTTGGATGGTTCCCGGATTGGAACTGTGGCCGCGCCGCGCCCGTCCGGGGCGGCCAACGCAGCGGGGCCCGGCGCCTTGCGGAACCGGGCCCCGTCGGGCCCCGTCGGCCGAGTGTAGCCGCGGGGCCCGCCATGCGCGCGTCACTGCGAGTTGCGCGCATCCTCCTCGATCTTCGCGAGGTACTGCTGGAGTTCGTCGGCGGTGAAGCCCGAGGCGGACACCGCGGTGTTGCCGGACTGCTCGTTGAGCTTCTGCCACACGCCGTCGGACTGGAAGATCTTCACGAGCTTGAGGTACGTCTCGTTGTTCACGTCCTCCTTGCGGCTGACGAACACGTTGATGTACGGGTGTGCGTTCTCGCTGCTCGCGTCATCGTGGTAGATGGCGTCGTTCGGGTCAAGGCCCGCGTCGGAGACGTAATCATTGTTGATGACGCCGGCGGTGACGGTCGGGTCGCCCAAGGAGTTCGCCACCTGCTCGGCCTTGAGGGCCGTGACCTTGACGACGGACTTGTCGGTGTCGATGTCATCGGGCGTCGTGAACGCGGTCCACTCGCTCTTGAGGGTGACGAGGCCGGCGGACTCAAGCACGCCGATGGCACGCGCCTGGTTCGTCTCGTCGTTCGGGATGGCGATCGTATCGCCCGCCTTGATGTCGCTCACGCTGCTGACCTGCTTGGAATACAGGCCGAGCGGGAAGATGGCGGTGCCGCCGATCGGCTGCAGGTCCTTGTTATTCGACACGTTGTAGTTGGCGAGGTACAGCAGGTGCTGGAACTCATTGAGGTCGAGATCGCCCGCGTCAAGCGCCGGGTTCTCTGACGTGTAGTCCTGGAAGTCGACGATGTCCACGTAGATGCCCTGCGCCTCGGCCTCCTGCTTGAACTCCACCCACTGAGGGTCGGTGGCGCCCACGACGCCGATCTTCACGGGGTTGTTCTTCGTGCCTTTGGCGGCCGCGGCGGCGGACGTCGACGCGTTCGAAGAGTTGCGGCGGACCGCCACGATGACGCCGACCGCGACGAGCACGAGGACGACGAGCGCAATGATGATGTTGCGCGCCGTGTGGCTTTCGCGCTTCGGGGCGTCGCCCTCGAGCGCCAGGGAGTTCGCCCCGTCCTGCGCCTTGCCGGTATCCGGTTCCTTGCCGTTCTTCGTATCCGCCATGTGTAGCCTCTTTCGGTCTCTTCGATGAATGATGCCGCGACGAGGCAATGGGGGCGGCGCCCCTCCCGCTCATCGCTTGGTGAGACCAACCATACGGGCGACGGAAGTGGGAAACGCGACGGAAGGTATACGGATTATTTATCGGAAAATATAACGATGTCCGGTCCTTGGCCAAGGCACACGGGGCGTCGGCGCGCGCCTGAGGCGTGCCTGCCGCAACCATGCCCGCGCCGCCCGCCGTCTCCCCCGGCTTTCGGAAAACGCCTACGCCTGCTTGAGCCCCTCGTCGGAGCGCAGCACCAGCTCGGGCCGGGCCGCGCCGTCCACGGACGCCTTGGTGACGATGACCTCGCTCACGTCGTCGCGGTCCGGGATCTCGTACATCGTGGACTCGAGTGTGCTTTCCATGATGGATCGCAGTCCGCGCGCACCCGTGCCGCGTTCGAGCGCCACCTGCGCGATGCGCTCCACCGCCTCCTTCGTGAACGTGAGCTTGACGCGTTCGGCGGCGAACAGCTTCTGGTACTGGCGCACGAGGGAGTTGCGGGGCTCCGTCAGGATGCGCGCCAGATCGATGGCGTCGAGGTCGTGCAGCGTCGTGACGATGGGAAGCCTGCCGATGAACTCGGGAAGAAGCCCGAACTCGGCCAGGTCGTCGGGCGTGGCGTGTGCCATGAGCTCCTCGGACGGCATGTCCTGCGCACTCCAGTCCGAACCGAATCCGGAGAAGCGGCGCCCCATGCGGTTGCGCACGATCTGGTCGAGCCCCACGAACGCGCCGCCGCAGATGAACAGGATGTTATGCGTGTCGATGCGCACCTGGTCCTGCTCGCGGTGCTTGCGCGTGCCCTCCACCGGCACTGTGGCGACGGTGCCCTCGATGATCTTGAGCAGCGCCTGCTGCACGCCCTCGCCGGACACGTCGCGCGTGATCGACGTGTTCTCCCCCGATTTGCGCGCGATCTTGTCGATCTCGTCGATGTACACGATGCCCTGCTGCGCCCGCGACACGTCGCCGTCGGCCGCGTCGATAAGCCTCTGGAGAACCGTCTCCACGTCGTCGCCCACGTAGCCCGCCTCGGTGAGCGTCGTGGCGTCGACGATGGCGAAGGGCACGTTCATGACCTTCGCGAGCGTCTGCGCCAGATACGTCTTGCCCGTGCCCGTGGGGCCGAGCATGAGGATGTTGGACTTGGCCACCTCCACGTCGCGCAGCGGGTCCGCCGACGCATCCGGGGGACGGCGCCCCGTCTTCCTGTCGAAGGGACTGCCGTCGAAGGGGCTGCCGGAGCGCGACGCATCCTGGAAACCCCCGTCGCGCGACCCGTGCGCCGGCAGGGCGGCGGCCTGCGCGATATCGAGGTTCACGCGCTTGTAGTGGTTGTACACGGCCACGGACAGCGTGCGCTTGGCCTCGTCCTGCCCGATCACGTAGCGGTCGAGGAACTCACGGATATGGCTGGGCGATACGAGGCGGATGCGGCTTGCGTTGGCGTCCTTGCGCCGCTCGTCGGAGATGATGTCGACGCACAGGCCGACGCATTCCTCGCAGATGGCGACGCCGGCACCCGTGACGAGCTTGTCGACCTCATGCTCGGTCTTGCCGCAGAAACTGCAGCGCGGAATGTCGTCGCTGTAGCTGACGATCTGTCCCATGGAACCTCCCGGCTTCTGCGCGTCCCGCCGATGGGGCGGACGCGCGGCGTGTCCGGGCCGGAGCGCCCGGACGGCGACGCCTGTCTATGCGAAAGGCGCCGGTGCAGGCGGCACCGGCGCCCCGTATGTGGCGCGCCTACTCGCGGCTTGCGAGAACCTCGTCCACGATACCGTATTCCTTCGCCTCCTGGGCGGTCAGGATCTTATCGGTCTCGATATCCTTACGAATCGTCTCGACCGTCTGCCCCGTGTGCTTGGCAAGGGTCTCCTCGAGCCACGTGCGCATGCGCAGCATCTCGTTGGCCTCGATCTCGATCTGCGTGGCCTTGCCGAAGTCCTGCTCCATGGCGGGCTGGTGGATGAGCACGCGGGCGTTCGGCAGCATGAGCCTCTTGCCCTTCGCGCCGGCGGCGAGCAGCACGGCCGCGGCAGAGGCGGCCTGCCCGAGGCACACGGTCTGCACGTCGGGCTTGATGTACTGCATCGTGTCGTACACGGCGGTCATGGCCGTCATGGAGCCGCCGGGAGAGTTGATGTACATCATGACGTCGCGCTGCGGGTCCTGGCTTTCCAGGACGAGCAGCTGGGCCATGATGTCGTCGGCGGACGCGTCGTCGACCTGCACGCCGAGGAAGATGATGCGGTCCTCGAACAGCTTGGAGTACGCGTCGGTCGTCTTGTAGCCGTACGGCGTGCGCTCCTGGAACTGCGGCATGATGTACCGCATCTGCGGGCCGGCGAGGCGCCCCGCGCGGGAGATGAACTGTGCTTCTTGGCTTGCCATGTGTCCTCCTAGGCCTCGGCGCCGTCGGTGCTCATCGTTCCGGGCGTCGTCACGATCTTGTCGACGAAGCCGTACTCGAGGGCCTGCTGCGCGGTGAACCAGTGGTCGTACTCGTTGTCGCGGTAGATCTCCTCGAGCGTGTGCCCGGTCTGCTCGGCGGTGAGCTCGGACAGCGTCTTCTTCATGTCCATGATGAGCTCGGCGCTGATGCGCACATCCGTCTGGGTGCCGCCGATGCCGCCGGACGGCTGGTGCATGAGCACGCGCGCGTGGCTCGTGATGAAGCGCTTGCCCTTGGTGCCGCTCGACAGGAGGAACTGGCCCATGGACGCGGCCATGCCGACGGCGACGGTCGCGACGTCGGGCTGGATCAGCTGCATGGTGTCGTAGATGGCCATGCCCGCGGTGATGGAGCCGCCCGGGGAGTTGATGTACAGCCAGATGTCCTTGTTCGGATCCTGTGCGGCGAGCATGAGCATCTGCGCGCAGATGACGTTCGCGTTCTCCTGCTTGACCTCGTCCCCCAGCCAGATGATGCGGTCCTTGAGCAGGCGGGAGTAGATGGGGTTCATCATCCCGCCCATCGCGGGAGCCTCCTCGTCTTCCATCGACGGAAGCGCGGGAAGCATCGGTGACGTCATGGTGGTCACTGTGACTCCTTCTGTTGTTTCCTTGTTGTCTTGAGATTACCGCGTTCAACCGACGCATGCTCGCGATTGCGCTGCGCGCGGAACGCCTGCTCGCGCCCCACGGTGCGCCCCGGGGTGTGCTCCGTGGGGCGCCCCGCATGCCCGGCGGCGAGGGGAAGCTCGGTGACGGGCGCCATGCGGGCGAGCACGAGGCGCGCCACGATGGTGGCCACGACGCACGCCAGGCCGACGGGCAGCGCGAAGCCGACAGGCAGCGCGCACAGTTCGAGAAGGAGGCACGACGCCATGAGCGGAGCCTGCTGGGAGCCGGCGAGGACGGCAGCGGCGCCGACGAGGGCGCACGCGGCCACGCTGTCGGACGGGACGAGCGCCGTCCACCCCAGGCCGAGGGCGGCGGCAAGGCACGCCCCGATGGCGATGGCGGGTGTGATGACGCCGCCCGACGCGCCGGCGCGGATCGTCAGGAGCGTCAGGACGGCCTTGAGCGCGGCGAGGGCGAGAAGCGTCCCGACAACCGCCGCGACACCCGTGCCCCGCTCCCCGGAGGCCGTGACGTTGAACGCCGTCTGGGCGGCGGCGCGTCCGTTGCCGCAGACCTGGGGGAAGACGATGGCGACGCCCGCCGTCACGAGCGCCACGAGGGGCAGCATCCACAGAATCGTGGCGCCCCGCGCATGACGCGAGCCGGCCCACTGGTTGCCGCGTCGGAACAGGGCGCCCGCCACGCCCCACAGCGGGGCGGACAGGAGGGCGAAGACGACGAGAGTAGGCGTGGGCGTCAGGTCGAGCCCCGGCAGCACGTAGAAAGCGTCGCGCCCCTTGATGAAGCCCGACACGTAGGCGCTGACGCAGGAGGAGCCCAGGGCGACGGCGACGGTGCGCCAGCTCGAGTCGACCAGAAGCATCTCGATGGCGAAAAAGGCGCCCGCCAGGGGCGAGTTGTATACGCCGGCGAATCCGGCGCCCGCCGCGGCCGCGGTGATGAGGCGCCAGTCACGCTCGTCGAGGTGCATGGCCTTGGCGTATCGCTGCCCCATCATGGCTCCCAGTTCACGGGGCGCCGTCTCACGTCCGATGCTCATGCCGCAGCCGACGATGCCGATCTGGAGCAGCACGTGCACGACGGTGGGCACGAGGGGCATGCGCGAGCCGGAGACGGCGCGCGCGACGGAGGGCACTGGGGCGCACCTCGACCTCAGGAACCACCAGCACAGCGCCGACAGGACGCCCGCCGTCAGGAGGCTGGCGACGAGGCGCCACGCCGGAACGCCGACGGGGCCGGGCATGACGGGGCTCTCCGTGTAGCCGAGGAAAACGCCTTGCACGAGGTCGAGCACGAGGTACAGCACGCCGGCGGCGCAGCCGATGAGGGCGCCGACGAGCAGGACGAAGCCGGCGAGCTTCCAGCCCTGGGCAACGGAGCCGGGGCGCGTATCCCGCCCCGTCGCGTCCTTTGCGCCCGTCGGGCCCGTTGCATCGTCCCGCCCCGTCGCCGGTGTGCTCGCCATGGATTCCCTCCGTCCGCTCGATATCGTGACCATTGTGCCACGCACGTCGGGCAACCCCCGTCGCACCCGGGCATGGCGACGCCCCAAGGCATGGCAAAAGGGGCCGGAACCCCTCCGGGCTCCGACCCCTCTGTAATACATCGATGTAATACATCGATAAATCCGCGGCACCATCCGTCGAATCCGGCGGCATTACACCGCCCCGTCCGGAGATGCGCCGCATCGGGCTTGCGCCCGCCGCGCCTTACTCGGCGTCGGCGGCGTCGCCCTCCTTGGTGGCCTCGGCGGCGACGGCGGCAGCGGCCTCGGCGGCCTGCACGCTCGCCTGCTCGTCGGCGGCGGCCTCCTGCTCGACCTGCTCCTCTTCCTCACCGAGGAACTTGCTCAGGTCCACGTCCTCGCCATCGTGCTGGAACGTGACGGCGCGCATGGCGGCGAGCAGGCCCTTGGAGCGGGCCACCTCGGCGGCTGCGCCCTGGAGCTGGCCGTTGCGCACGACGGAGCTGATGAACTGGTTCGGGTCCATGCCGTACTGCTGGGCGACGGAGGCGAGGAAGTTGATGACGTCGTTCTGGGAGACCTTGACATCGAGGCTCTCGGTCAGGGCGTCGAGGAGGATCTGGTCGCGCAGCTGCTTCTCGGCCTGCTCCTCGGCCTCCTTCTTCTGCTCGTCGGTGGCCTTGGACGGGTCGGCGACCATGGAACGCAGGTTCTGGTCGGCGGTGCGCTCCTTGAGGCCGGACGGAACCGGGATGTCGAGGTCGTCCTCGAGCTTGCCGAGGAAGGCGTCGCGGGCCTCGGTGGCCTGGCGGGCCTCGGCGACCTCGGCGCTGTCCTTGCGCAGCTGCTCCTTGAACTCCTCCAGCGTGTCATACTCGGAGGCCTCGGTGGCGAACTCGTCGTTCAGCTCCGGAAGCTGCTCCTCCTTGACGCTGTTGAGCGTGACCTTGATCTGGGCCTTCTCGCCCTCGTGCTCGCCCGCCTCGAGGGTGCCTTCGAACGTGGTGTCCTCGCCGGCGGAGAGGCCTTCGAGCGCCTCGTCCATGCCGTCGAGCATGGTGCCGGAGCCAAGCTGGTAGCTCACGCCCTCCTGGGAGTCGACCACGTCGCCGTCGATGGTGGCCTCGAGGTCGATGTTGGTGAAGTCGTCGGCCTTGGCCGGGCGGTCCACGCTCACGAGCGTGGCGTAGGACTTGCGCAGGGTCTCGAGACGGTTGTTCACGTCGTCGTCGGTGACCTCGGCGGCCGGGATCTCGATGACGAGGGAGGACAGGTCGGGCAGGTCGAACTGCGGGCGGACCTCGACCTCGGCGGTGAACTCAAGCGGGGTCTCGGAGGTCTCGGAGTCCGGCGTGGAGGTCACGTCGAGCTTCGGCTGGTCCATCGGCCTCAGGTCCTTGTCCTGGATGGCCTGGTTGTAGAACTCCGGCACCGCGTTCTGCACGGCCTCGCCGGCGATGGCGCCGAAACCGAAACGCTGCTCCACGAGCTTGCCCGGAACGTGGCCCTTGCGGAAGCCAGGGAGATTCACCTGCTTGGCGATCTCCGTGCGGGCATCGTCAATGTACGGCTTCAGCTCGTCGTTATCGACGGTGATGGTGAGCTCGACCTTGGTCGGCTCGAGGTTCTTCACGCTGATTTTCACTCTGCGCTCCAATTCGTGTTGATACTCTTCGCCCTAAGGCAACCGTTACATAGTATATCCAATCGCGGACGGCCGCCCCTCGTCGCGTCGCGGGGTCGCGCATCGGAACCCGTCATACGATTGCGCCGCCCGCTGCCCGCATCGAACCGGCCCGCTCCGGCGCCCCGTGTCCCTGCGGCTCCCAGGCCTGCCGGTCCTCCTGAGTCTGACGCTCCTGCGCTTCGCGCATCTGCACCGCCAAGGGACGCGACAGAAGCGACACCTGCCAGGGGCGCGCGTCCTGCGAGCGCAGGAATCCGGCGACGGCGTCCTCGGAGGCTTCGACGAAGCCCTCCCCCGCCTGCCAGCACAGGTTGCGCAATGCCTGGGGCCTGAGCAGCACGTCGACGGGCGTGTTCGTATCCTGCGAAATGACGTTGAGCCTGGCGCGCTCGTGCTCCAGAAGGTCGAAGCGGTCGGGGTGGTGGACGCGCCAGTACTTCATGGAGCGGGGCGCGTTCGTGCCCTCCTCGACGCGGTCCTGCCCGCCCGAGGCGGAGGGCAGGTCGGATTCGGGCAGTGCGAGGGCGCGCAGGATGGCGTTCTTCCACACGGAGGGCTTGACCTTGCGCTGGAGCGGGGCGTAGCGTTCGAACATCTTGTCGCGCTCTCCGCCCACATGCATGCGCACGCGCTCGTTGAGGATGCGAATCTGGGAGAACTGGCGCGAGTTGCGCGGCTTGGCGACGGCGGCCTTGATCAGGGCCGCGTCGGGCAGCAGGAGGGTGGGCGCGATGTCGAGCTCGCGGGCGAGGGCGTCGCGCTCCGTCCACAGTTCCCTGACGATGGCCAGGCCGCGGCGGTCGTGGTTGAGCTGGGTGATGTGGCTCGTGCGACGCCACGGCTCCTCGGGCGGGTCCTTGGGCGTCGTGCCCTTGCGCAGCAGATGGGCGAATTCCTCTCGCGCCCAGCCTTCCTTGCCCTGTGATTCGATGTCGTCGACCATCCTGGAGCGCAGTTCGATAAGCACCTCGACGTCGAGGGCGGCGTAGTCGCGCAGGTCGCGCCCCAGGGGGCGGTACGACCAGTCGGCGGCGGAATGCTCCTTGGCCAAGGTCAGGCCCAGGTAATGCTCGGTGCAGGCGGCAAGGCCGAAGCGCTGGCGGCCCAGGAGGCGCGCCGCGAATTCGGTGTCGAACAGGGCCTTCGGGGCGAGGCCGATCTGCACGAAGCCGGGCAGGTCCTGCAGGGAATCGTGGATGATCCATTCGGCGTCGCCCACCGCCTCGTTGAACGGACCCCAGTCCACGCCACGCTGTGCGAGGGCGACGGGGTCGACGAGGGCGATGCCGGCGCCGGCGCGCTTGAACTGGACGAGCCAGTCCTGCTGGCCGTACCGGTATCCCGACGCCCTTTCGGCGTCGGCGGCGAGGGGGCCGTCAGCCGCGGCGTATCGGTCGACCATGCGGAAGAACTCGTCAGGCGTGTCGATTACATCGGGAACGCCTCCGCGCGGTTCCTTGAGAAGAACGGGTTCCTGAGCTGCCATGACGGGACGAGGGCCTTCTTTCACTTCGTCGTTGCCTCTCCGACGGCGCGACGGCGCACGACGCGGGACGATCTGTACCAATCTCTAAGCAGTATAGCCATACGGCGGAAGACGCGGGATGCGGGGCGGGCACGCCATGAGGCGGAGTCTGTGCGCCCATCGTGAACATTGCGCCCCGCTTCGCCCCGTTCAGAGAGCGAGGGAGACGGCGTCGCCTATAATCTGAACGACACACGCGCCCCGCGCGGAGCGACGCGAACCACGAGGCGACGGCCCATGAAACGACGAACCACGGAGCGATACGCCACGGGGCGATGACCCAAGAGGAGATGCACGATGACCACAGGATCGGACGAGCACGACCGCACGCCGCAGACAGCCGATTCCGCCGCCGGCTCCTCCGCGGGCCCCGCCGCCGGCTCCCCCGCCCCGTCGGACACGCGCCGCCGGCGCCTGCGCATCGCCGCTGCCGTTGTGGCGGCGCTTCTCGTCCTGGGCGTGGTGACGTTCCGCATCGTCGCGTCGCTGAACTCGCCCGAGAAGGTCATCAAGAACTACATGGCGGCGCTCGCAAACGGCCGCTACGGAGATGCCGCGGACCTGTCGCAGCTGACGCTGGACGACGGGCAGCGCGCCCTGCTGACCAACGAGGTGGGCGAACAGTCCGCCCAGTACCTGACCGACTATTCCATCGGCGAGCCGCTGAGCGTCGACGGGGGCCTCGCCTACCCCATCACCTACCGTCTGGGCAACGGCCACTACACCGATACCATCACGGTGGCCCGCCAGGGACGGGACGGCCTCGTGACGCGCTGGGCCGTCGACGGGGGCCTCATCGGCACCCTCATGGTGTCGAACCCAGGCAAGGACTACGGCACGGGGCTATCCGACGGCTACGCCTTCTCCATCAACGGGGCGGCGGTCAGCCCCGACGACACCTACACGGTGTCTGACGGCGCGTCCGGCGGCACCGACGCCGCCCCGTCATCCACCCCGTCCGACGACACGATGAGCTTCGCCGCCTTCCCCGGCTCCTATACGCTGTCGGTGGACACGGGTACGAGGTGGCTGACGTGGGCGTCCGAGACGGAGAGCCTGGCGGGCGGCCCCACCACCCAGGGCAGCGGCGCGTCCATCGACACCGCGTATTTCTCGAGCGAGCCGCGCATCAGCTCCGGCCTGTCGACCTATGTGGCGAACCTCATCGACGACCACGTGGCGTCGTGCATCTCCTCGGCGACGTCCTACGACCTCGCCTCTCTCGACTACTCCTGCCCCGTCCCCGAGATCCTCGCCATGAAAGGCGACGCCTCCGCCTCCGTCGCGACGGACGGCGGCACGACGGCGCTGCGGACGGATACCGGTATCTTCCGATACGATTCCCTGGCCCAGCAGGACAAGACCTCGGCCACGGTGGGACTGGACTCCGACGGAGCGGGCTTCGTCGTCTCAGCCGCCAGCGGCTCCCTGACCGCGGCCTACACGACGGCCGGCAGAAAGGACGGCGCCACGCAGGACGGACAAACGCAGGACAACCAGCACAGCACGAGCGCCGTGACCCGGTACGACTACGCCGGCATTCCGCTGACGATCAGCGGTGATGACGTGACTCTTGATTGGAAGGCCGTCGATGCCTCGATGAGCGCATACGCGGCCACCACGGCCGGCACCGCGGTTCCGCTTCTGGCCGACGGCGCGACGTCCCTGCCCACCTATCTGCACTGCTCCGTGGAAGACGCCGCCTCCGCGGAAAGGTAGGCGCAAGACGGGGCGCCCCGATATGCGCCCCGCGCCCCAATCGCCGCCCGCCCCTATACAACCCCATACGCCCCCCTATTCGCCCCCCATATACGCGCCACGGCGCATGAACGGCACTCCCCCGTTCATGCGCCGTGGCGTTTCGTGGCAACTCCCCCGGTTCCCGCGAAATCTCAGAACACCACGAAGCCGTGGTCCCTGAACTGACCGCGCACGCGGTCCAGAAGCGCCGCATCGGGGCCCTTGGCCGTCTCGAGCGGATAATCGTAGCGCAGCGCATGCCATTTCGGACGCCCCAGCTGGTGGAACGGCAGCACGTCGATATGCTCCACCGCGTCGCCGAAGCTTTCGCAGATTCCGGCCACGTTCTCGACATTCTCCTCCGAATCCGTCAGGCCCGGCACGAGCACGAAGCGGATCCAGATCTTGACGCCGTGCGCGCTCAGGCGCCGGCCGAAGTCGATCGTCGGGGCCAGCGCCCCGCCCGTGACCTTGTGGTACGTGGCCTCGTCGCCGCTTTTGACGTCGAGCAGGCACAGGTCGATGTCCTCGATCTGCTCGTCGCTCCACGTGGCCCCGAGGAACCCCGACGTGTCGAGGCATGTATGCACGCCCATCTGCTTGGAGGCGTGGAACACGCGCGAAACGAACGCCGGCTGCATCATGGACTCGCCGCCGGAGAAGGTGATGCCGCCGCCCGTGTACTGGAACACGTCGGCGTAGCGTTCGATCTTCTTCATCATCGCGTCGAAGTACACGGGTTTGCCGTCGCGCATCTTCCACGTGTCGGGGTTCTGGCAGTACTGGCAGCGCAGGGGGCATCCGCTCATGAAGACGGTCATGCGCGTGCCGGGGCCGTCCACCGACGTGTTGAGGTCCCAGGAATGCACGAAGCCGAGGTCGCCGGTGCGCAGTGCCTCGATGCGGTCGCGCCTGTCGAGCCCGACGGGCGATTCGAAGCCCGACAGGCCGCCCATGAGGGTCTGGCGCTGGTATTCCTTGTCGGTGCGCAGCATATGCGGCGTCGTCGTGCGAAACTGTGACATCGCTGTCTCCTTCCGTATGCTTCCGTATGCCGCCCGCCCGGAAAAGGCCGCGGGGCCGGCAGACGCTTAGGTCCGGCCGGCCCCGCGGGATTTGGGGCGGGTGTCAGTCCGTCGGGCATGGGCCCGTCAGTCCGTCACGGCGCCGTTGTGGAACGTGCGGGAGATGACGTCGAGCTGCTGCTCGCGGGTCAGGCGCACGAAGTTCACGGCGTAGCCGGAGACGCGCACGGTCAGGTGCGGGTACTTCTCCGGGTTGTTCATGGCGTCCTCGAGCTGCTCCTTGCGAAGCACGTTGATGTTCGCGTGGTACAGCCCATGGCCGTTGCCGGAGTCAAGGATGCCCACGAGGTTCGTGATGCGGTCGTCCTCGTCGCGGCCCAGGCCCTCCGGCGTGATCGTGTTCGTCAGCGAAATGCCGTCGAGCGCGTCGTCGTAGTCGATCTTGCCGACCGAGAACATGGACGGAAGCATGCCGTGGGTGTCGCGGCCGTTCTCCGGGTTGGCGCCCGGGGCGTACGGCGTGCCCTTGTGGTGGCCGGACGGGAAGGAGCCGGTGTTCTTGCCGTATTCCACGTTCGACGTGATGGTGAGGATGGACTGCGTCGGCACCGCGTTGCGGTACACCGGCAGGCGGCGCACCTGGCCCATGACGGTGGACACGACCCACTTGGCGAGGTCGTCGGCGCGGTCGTCGTCGTTGCCGTAGATCGGGTAGTCGCCCACGGTCTTGTAGCCCACGATGAGGTCGTCCGGGCCGTTCTCGCAGTACTCGTCGGTTCCCTTGGCATCCTTGTTGTAGATCGGGTACACCTTGGCGTACTTGAGGGCGGAGAGCGAGTCGGCGGCGATGGACAGGCCGGACATGCCGCAGCCGAGCGTGCGGTAGACCTCCTTGTCGTGCAGCGCCATCTCGATGGCCTCGTAGGCGTACTTGTCATGCATGTAATGGATGATGTTCAGCGCCTCGACGTAGGTCTCGGACAGCCACTCGAGGGCCTTCTCGTAGTTCGCCTTGACCTTCTCGAAGCTCAGCGTGCCGTCGGCCTCGGGCTTGACGGGGTCGATGTAGCCCTCGTCGATGACGCGCAGGCCGGTCATCTCGTCGATGCCGCCGTTGATGGCGTACAGCAGGGCCTTGGCGGAGTTCACGCGGGCGGCGAAGAACTGCATCTGCTTGCCCACGCGCATCGGGGAGACGCAGCACGCGATGGCCGCGTCGTCGCCCCAGTGTCCGCGGATCTGCTTGTCGGACTCGTACTGGATGGCGGAGGTGTCGATGGAGATGCGGGCGCAGAAGCGCTTGTAGCCGTCGGGCAGCTTCGGATCCCAGAAAATCGTGATGTTCGGCTCGGGGCCGGGGCCCAGATGGTCGAGCGTCAGCGTGTTGAGCAGACGGAACGACGTCTTGGTGACCATGCAGCGGCCGTCCTCGCCGAAGCCGGCGTCGGACCAGGTGGCCCAGTACGGGTCGCCGGAGAAGATCTTGTCGTAGTCCTTGGTGCGCAGGAAGCGCACGATGCGCAGCTTCATGACGATGTTGTCGATGATCTCCTGCGCGTCGGTCTCGGTGATGAGGCCCTTCTTCAGGTCGCGCTCGAAGTAGATGTCGAAGAACGCGGAGAGGCGGCCGATGGACATGGCGGCGCCGTCCTGGCTCTTGACGGAGGCGAGATAGCCCATGTAGGTCCACTGCACGGCCTCCTGCGCGGTCTGCGCCGGGCGGGACAGGTCGAGGTTGTACTCCTGGCCGAGCTTGATGAGCTTCTTGAGGGCCTTGATCTGCTCGTCGTGCTCCTCGCGGAAGCGGATCCAGTGCTCGATCTCGGTCTCGGTGAAATCGTTGCGGTAGGGCACGGAGTCCTTGTCGCGCTGCTTGAACTTGATCAGCGCGTTCACTCCGTACAGGGCCACGCGACGGTAGTCGCCGATGATGCGGCCACGGCCGTAGGCATCCGGCAGGCCGGTGAGGATCTTGTTGTGGCGGGCGCGCTTGATGCGGTCGGTGTACACGCCGAACACGCCGTCGTTATGCGTCTTGCGGTAGCGGGTGTAGATCTTCTTGACCTCGGGGTCGACTTCCTTGCCGGCCTCCTTGATGGCCTGCTCGACCATGCGCCAGCCGCCGTTCGGCATCATGGCGCGCTTGCACGGGACGTCGGTCTGCAGGCCGACGATGACGTCGTCCTGGTCATCGATGTAGCCGGCCGGGAAGGCGTCGATGTCCGCCGGGGTGTGGGTGTCGACGTCGTAGACGCGCTGCTTGCGCTCGACGGCGAGGTAGTTGTCGTCCAGCGTCTTCCACAGATGCTTGGTCTTGGCTGTCGCCGGGGCGAGGAACGATTCGTCTCCCTCGTACGGCGTGTAGTTCTTCTGGATGAAGTCGCGGACGTCGATGTCCTCCTGCCAGTGGCCACCGGCAAAGCCCTCCCAGGCCTTGTCGTTCAGCTCCTGCTGGGTCGCTGCTGTCTGGCTCACCACTTCTGCCATAAGGGCTCCTTTACTCGGTTGGTGATGACGACGCTGCATTGTGTCGCCCTGTACTGGCCATTTTATCGGCCCGCTCCGCAAAATTGGCTGGGAAACGACGTGATGTACATCACACCGCAGTGTGACGCGGTGTGACGGCGGGGCATGGCGCGGCAGCAGGGTACGATGCATCGCATGACGGGGGCGGCGCGGGAATGACGAGGCGCAGAGAAAATGCGACGGCGACACGATTCGGCGACATGGCAAAACCGGCGTGCCACGGCGCACGACACGCCGCGACACGCCGGTTCCCGTCGCATCGCCCCGTCAGGCGGAGGGCCCCCCCATGGCGCCGCACCGCCCGACGGGCATCGTTTACGAACGCCACTCGCGATCGTCCTTCTCCCACTTCGCGTTGCGCTCGCGCACGATCTGCCACGCCTTGAGCGCGGCCTCGCGCGACTTGTACGGCCCCAGGCGCACGTTGGCCGGGGATTTGGGCCCCAGTTCGGGCTGCCCCGTCTTCGTGTTGAAGAACCACTGATCCTTCATGTCGGTCATGCATTCCTTCTTTCCGCCCGGCATGCCGGGCAACGGCTATTCGCGGAACGCGCTGGTGACGGGCAGACGCCGGTCGCGTCCGAAGGCGAGCGCCGTCACCTTGGGTCCGAGCGGGTACTGGCGGCGCTTCCATTCGGCGCGGTCGACGAGGCGCATGACGGTGTCGACCGTCTTCTCGTCGAATCCGTCCGCAAGCAGGTCGGCGCGACCGTGCGCCTTCTCGATGTAGGCGGCGAGCACCTTGTCGAGCAGGGCATATTCGGGCAGGGAGTCGGAGTCCTTCTGCCCGGGGCGCAGCTCGGCGCTCGGCGGCTTCGTAATGGAGTTCTCGGGGATGGGGGGCACCTGGCCATGTTCTTCGGCGTAGCGGTTGCGCCAGCGTGCGAGTTCCCAGACACGGGTCTTGAGCAGGTCCTTGATGGGCGCGTATCCGCCGACGGCGTCGCCGTAGATGGTGGAGTATCCGCAGGCGAGCTCGCTTTTGTTGCCCGTGGCGAGGGCGAGAGCGCCCTTGGAGTTGGAGTAGGCCATGACGATGACGCCGCGGATCCTGGCCTGGAGGTTCTCGGCGGCGACGCCCTCGAGCCCCAGCTGCTTCTGGAAGGCCGTGAACAGGGGCTCGATGGGCTGCACGTCGTAGTGGGCGCCGAGGTTGCGGGCAAGCTCGGCGGCGTCGTCCTTGGACCCGTCGGAGCTGTACATGCTGGGCATGGAGATGCCGTAGACGTTGGCGCCGCCGCACGCGTCGGCGGCCATGGTGGCGACAAGGGCGGAGTCGATGCCGCCGGACAGTCCCAGGGTGACGGAGGTGAAGTGGTTCTTGGCCATGTAATCGCGCAAGCCCAGCACGCAGGCGCGGTACACCTCTTCGTCGGCCCCCATGACGGGGGCGAGGGTGGAGACGGAGGACGCGAGGGCGCGGGCGTCGTATGCGGAGGTGGCGGGCAGCGTCCAGTAGTCGAGGGATTCGGTGAACTGGGGCGAGCGCTCGAGGGTGGCGCCGTTCGGGGAAACGACGAAGCTGGCGCCGTCGAAGACGAGGTCGTCCTGCCCTCCCACCTGGTTGACGTAGATGACGGGGGCGTCGACCTCCTGGGCGCGGCGCACGCACAGGTCATGGCGCGTATGGGTCTTGCCCTCCTCATAGGGCGAGCCGTTGATGGTCAGGAGCACGTCGATGCCGCGGTCGGCGAGGTCGGCGACGGGGCCGCCTTCCTGCCAGATGTCCTCGCAGATGGCGACGCCGATGTGGCGTCCGCGCACGTCGAACACGACGGTGCGGTCGCCGGGCGCGAAAATGCGGAATTCGTCGAATACGCCGTAGTTGGGCAGGAAGTGCTTGTCGTATCCGGCCCAGACGAGGCCGTTATGCAGAACGACGAGCCTGTTCTGCGGCAGCTCCCCGTTGCTTGCGGTGCCGACGGTGCCGACGACGACGTATAGGTCACCCAGACCGTCGTCCGACAGCCGGGTGGCGAGCTCGTCCGCCTTGCGCCATGCTGCGCGGCGGAAGGTGGCGCGGAAGGCGAGGTCCTCGATCGGGTAGCCGGTGAGCGTCATCTCGGGGAAGACGACGACGTGGGCGCCGTGGCGGGCCGCCTCGCGGCAGTTGTCGAGAACCTTTGCGGCGTTCCCGTCAAGGTCGCCGACGCATGTGTCGATCTGGGCCAGGGCGAAGGTGACGTCGCGCGGGGCGGCTCCCCCGTCGGCGCGGCCCGTCGGCAATTCGGTGTGTGCTGTGGTCTGCTCTGTGCTGCTCATAGGCACCATCGTAGACCCGCCGCCGCACGCGTTTGCAACGCGCCGCCCCGTCATGGACCGGACGGCGTCACCGACGCCGCGTCCGCAACCGGCTCACTCCCGCGCCCCGCCGTGCCGCTTGCATGCACCATGGGGCGCATTGTCAGGAAACATGGAGCACGGTACCAGCTGCCCCAATGCCCGCCGCGCCATGATGGGCGCACAGTCGGAACGCGGCGCCCCGTCCGGGCCCGCGCCATAGAAAGGACAGACCATGGCCGAGAACACATCCGCCCCCGCGGCACGGCAGGAGCAAACGGGCGCCCAGGCCGCGAGCGCGGCACGGGGCGGGGCAGCCGCACAAGGCGGGGCATACGATGCGACGACGCAGGTGATGCCCCTCGAGGACGCATCGCGCAAGGGCACAGAGAGCGCCAGCGCGCCATACGAAGGTGCGCCGTACGCGGAAGCACCGTCGTACACAGGAGGCCCGGCGCCCCAGGGCGCCCCGTATCCCAACGGGGCCGTCCCCGCGGCCCCGTCCGCCACGGCGGGCAAGGGAGCGAAGAAGCCCGCCGATCCCCGGAAGAAGGAGCGGCGCAGGCTCATCGCCTTCGTCATCGTCGCATCCCTTGTCTGCGGTCTGATCGGCGGCGTGGCGGGCGCGGCCATACTGAACCGCATCGACGGGGCGGATATCCCCGCCATGCAGACGCCCGATGGCTCGGGCGGCATGCAGATGCCCGGCAACGGCTCCGGCGGCATGCAAAGGCCCGGCGGTTCGGGCACGCTGCAAATGCCGGGCGATGGCCCCGGATCGGATTCCGATTCGAGTGGCTCAGACAGCACGGGCTCGGACAGCTCAAACTCCGGTATGTCGAATTCCGCGCAGGAATCCTTGGCCGACACCATCACGGCATAGCCGCGGCACGGGGCGCGGGACGGGCCGAACGATCAGGCGGAGCCTGCCGTGCCATCGGCGTCCTCGCCGGGCGCCGCGGAACCATCGTGTTCCCCGGCGCCGTCGGACGTCTGCGAATGCAGGATCCGCCTCACGGCGTTCAGACGGCGCCCCACCTCCCGCTCGTAGCCGCGGTCGCTGGGAGTGTAGTATTCGCGGCCGCGCAGCTCCTCGGGCATGTATTCCTGCGGCGCCACCGCCTGGGGCCAGTCGTGCGCGTAGCGGTAGCCCTCGTGGTTGCCCCACTGCTTCATCAGCTTGGTCGGCGCGTTGCGCAGGTACAGCGGAACGCTGCCTATACGGCCCGCGTCGATATCCGCGAGCGCGTCGTTGATGGCTTTGTAGCTCGCGTTGGATTTGGGCGCCGTGGCGACGGCGATGGTGGCCTCGGCGAGGATGATGCGCGCCTCGGGCATGCCGATCATGTCGACCGCCTGCGCCGCCGCGACGGCTACCTGGAGGATCTGCGGCTCCGCCATGCCCACTTCCTCGCTGGCGGCGATCATGATGCGGCGGGCGATGAAACGGGGGTCCTCCCCCGCCCGCAGCATCTGGGCGAGGTAGTGGATGGCGGCGTCCGGGTCGGAGCCGCGCATGGATTTGATGAAGGCGGAGATGACGTCGTAATGCTGGTCGCCGTCTTTGTCGTACCGCACCGTAGCCACGTCCATGACGGACGACACCACGTCGGTGGTGACGAAGGGGCGGCGCGCGCCCTTGCGCCGCTCCCTGTCGCCGGTGACGGCGCCGGCCGCCGCCTCGAGAATCGTCAGCGCCTTGCGCGCGTCGCCGCCCGACATGCGCACGATCTCGCCCATCGCATCGTCCCTGACGCGCACCTCGTCGGCAAGGCCCTGGGGTGCATGGACGGCGCGGTCGAGCACGGTGCGGATGTCGTCGGGCCCCAGGGAGTCGAGCTTGACGACGACGGAGCGCGACAGGAGGGGCGAGATGACGGAGAAACTGGGGTTCTCCGTCGTCGCGGCGATGAAGGTGACGTCGCGGTTCTCCACGCTGGGCAGCAGCGCGTCCTGCTGCGATTTGGAGAAACGGTGCACCTCGTCGATGAACAGCACCGTCTCGCGCCCTTCGGAGACAAGGCGGTCGTGGGCGCGTTTGAGCACGTCGCGCACGTCCTTGACCCCCGACGTGACGGCCGACAGTTCCTCGAAGGCACGCCCCGACTGGCGCGCCACGATGTAGGCAAGCGTCGTCTTGCCGACGCCGGGAGGTCCGAACAGGATGATGGAGGTGGGGGCGGTCGGGGAATTCGCATGAGCGGGTTCGGCCACGCGGCGCAGCGGGGATCCGGGCGCGAGGGCGCGCTCCTGCCCGACCACGTCGTCGAGCGTCTGGGGCCGCATGCGCACCGCCAAAGGACGCGTCATGGCATTGTTCGCGGCATCGGAAACATCGAAAAGGTCCTGCATGGCTCCCACGATAGCAACACGCCGGAGAGCTGCACGAAATTTAGTGATTCTTTTGATTCGGCTCAATTATCGAATTTTACGAATTTTGACTTTTTGGCTGGGATGTTTCTGTGTACCTGTGTGTATCGGGTTGTATTTTGATGTACGTTCATTAGTGCTTCGTATTACTTGCCTTTCGATTTACGCAGTTTTTTCGTGATGCGGTCAAACCGTTCCGGAAATCGACTGGACAATACGACCACAACACCATATTCTTAATAATTGCATCCGAATTCGCCACATCATCCCCACCGATCCAGGGGAATGCACGAGCAGAGGAATGCATGCGAAAGGTAGACGCACAACCAATACAGAAAGGTCCCATGACACAGACCAGCAACACCCGCAGAAAACTGACGGAACTGTCCCGGCTGCCCACGAACAACCGGTACGGCATCCCGTTCGTCAGGAAACAACTCATCAATCTGACCGACGTGGATCTCATCAGCTTCACCGATATCTGCCCGGAAACCAAAACGGAGACCCTCATCAACCGCGTCAAAGGCGTCCATTTCTTCATCGACGACGACCGGTTCCACGCCGTGGTCGAGGGCCCCGGAAAATACGTCGATAAACTGAGCCGTTGCAAGTGACTTTGTTTTAGTTTGTCGCTTGCATGGTCTCGTTGCCGAGGCCAGCTCCAAGTCCCATGTGGCTTGCGCCACGGCTTGGTTCACGTTTCACAGGGGCGTGCGAGGCATGGGG